>ENA-UOOA01006508-UOOA01006508.1-human-gut-metagenome-genome-assembly--contig:-P61old-NODE-6508-length-11191-cov-5.152389_pt1 | contig 11191 bp, 12 predicted proteins | sample MGYA00242467_ERZ724014 | MGnify/ENA metagenome assembly ERZ724014
AAGTTTTTAGGGAGAGCGCGAGAGTGGATAATTTCAAAAATCCCCTCTCGCAAAAAACCGCTCGCCCGTCCCTCACGGGATCGGTACCTCAAATTCGGGGCGGCCCGCAGCACCGGCAGCGATCTCGTACTTGTCAAAAACAACAACCGCCACGCGCCCGCCGTCCTTCATGTAGAACATCCGATCGTCACCGAGCAGCGGATCAACGTCAACGTCAGCGTCATAAATGTACCGCGCAAGCTCGCTGTCCTCGGCTAGCCTCTTGTCGATCGCGTCGCGTATGAGCGCCCTGTATCCGTCGCCGAGTACGTCGCGCAGAGTCAGATTCCGCCCGCTCTCAAGATCAATGTTGTAGCAGAATATCTGCCCGTATACCGACGCCAGCGACTCCTCCTTGTATATCACAAACGATACCGCGTCTTCCGTCAGATCCTTGATATCGTAGTCTACGTATATCTCCATCGGACGGAATTCCGCCGCGTCACCGCCCGTCGCAATGTATGCCTTGTAGTATTCCTCCGCGCGTTCCCGCGCCGCTTCAATCTCGCTGTCGATCCGGTACCTTATCTCAAGATTCACCCGCGTCTCAAGCTCGCTGTCACCGGTGTCCGATATCTTAGGTATGCGCACGCGCAGATGATCGTATGCCTCGGCTTCGTCGTATTTCGCAAACGTTACAACGCGGCATAAACCGCCGATCACCGGTACGTCGCCCATTACCGCCGCAAACGCTGGATTCGTGTTCAGCAGAAGTACAAACGTCGCCGCCGCTGCCGCTGTCGCCGCGCAGATCTTCTTCAGCGCACCGAACCGCCTGCCGCGCGCCGCACGCGTCCCCTCAAGGATCGAGAGATCCACTACCGTGCCGAGATTCTCCGGCACCGGCTCAGACTTGTACGCCTCGCCCGCAAGCCTCAGATCATCAGTGCTCCTCATGTGAAGACCCTCCTTCCGCATAAATTCATTCGGTAAATCCCGCACCAAGCTCGACCTTCAGTATGTCGAGCGCGCGGTACAGCCTCGTCTTGACCGTGCTCAGATTTGCGCCCGTCACCTCAGCGATCTCCGTAAGACTCATCCCGTGAAAAAACCTCAGTATCACAACGGTCCTGAGCTTCGGAGAAAGCTCTGCAACAGCACGCCGCAGCGCGATCGCATCGTCAATCCCGCCCGAGTCCGACGGCACGTCCGCGTCAAACGATTCACCGCGCGGCTCGCGCTTCTGCCTCCGCAGATGCATAAGGCACGTGTTCACAAGGATTTTGTAGAACCACGTCTTCATGACCGAGGGATCGCGCAGCGTGCCGCACTTCTCCATCGCGCGTACAACGGCGTCGTGAACCATGTCAAGCGCGTCGTCGGAGTTGTGAACGTAACTTCGGGCAAGCCTGTAAAACGACGCCTCGTTTTCGCGGATGAACGCCGCCAGCTCCTCTCTCAAAACCTCACCCCCGAAGATGCCCCGTGTAACTCAGCCGAATATTTTATCTACCGCCGCTGCCGCGCCCGCGTCCGATGTGACGCAGAGCGCAACGTACTGCCCGAACTGCTTGACTACCGCCTTCTCGAGCTTGTCAGTCTCGTCGGGATTGTAGTTCTTGAACGACTCAAGCTGTGACTGAATGTGCTCGCGTGCGACGGAGAGCACCGCCTTTGCCGTGGACTCGTCGCCCGCGTCAAACAGCGCAAGCTCCTCCGCCGTGGCGCCGCTGCTGCTGTATACCGCAGCCTTCACCCCGTCGGGGAGATCGTAGAGGTACCTGACCGCCTCGTCGTCGATCGGCGCGATCTCGTCCTCAAACGTTATCTCCGCCGCAAGCGCCTGAGCCGCACTGCTTATGTCAACGGTCCGGACTTCGTCCTTTCCGCCGTTTTCACTGCCGCAGCCGACCGCTGCGAAAAGGATCGCCGTCGCGAGAAGTGCAATAAATATTTTTTTCATAACCTGTCTCCATTCGATTTTATATTATTCTTTCCGCATGATCGGTCGAAATGTGCGAACTTTGAAATTTTCCCGGATTTTTCTCAGCCGACGTCGCCCTTTATCACGTCGAGCCACCGCTGGCAGTACGGCTTTTTCAGATGGATCCCGTCAAATGCACCGTCCTCGGGGAGCACGCCCTCCGGGCAGATCTCGGCTGCCGCGTCGATCAGTCCGACGCCGCATTCCGATGCGAGCGAGCGTATGATGTCGTTGTAGCGGGCGATGTTCTGATTGTTGAAAATGTCGTCCGAGGCGGATTTCGTCGCCGTCACGGGGATGAGCGTCTGCACGTAGATCTCGGACGAGGGACACGTCTCGCGGACGTAGTTTATAAGTTTTGCGTAGCAGTCGTGGAACACGCTGTCGTACACCCAGCCAAGCTCGTTTATGCCAAGCGTAATGAATATCTTCGAGTAACCGCTGTCGTCGGCGAGCGCGTCGGCGACCGTGATCTTCTGTCCGTTCCGATTCACCGACGGCGAGGTGAAGAACGTGTCAACCATAAGCCCGCGCACGGTGTAAGCCTTTGCTCCGGTCACGCCGGAGTACAGCATGAATCCCTCCGTCCGCGAGTCGCCGATGAACAGCGAGCCCGAGAGATCGGTACTTCGCCCGTCCGGCGGAATATACTCAGTTGACGGTGGGGTGTAGACGGGCACGACCGGCTCCGGTTCAGGCTCCGGCTCGGGAGCGGGCTCTGTCACGCACTCCGTGGGAGCGGCAGTTTCGGGCGCTGCGGTCGTTTGCACGGTTTCGGTCCGCTCCGTCGTCTGAACCGTCGTTTGAACCGGCGGTTCGGTCAAAATTACGCTCGTGCGTATATTTGAGCTTTCCTCCGGCGTCGGCGCAGGCTTTTTGGTGCGGAAAATGATATTTACAGCCACGATGGCGGCTACGCACAAAAGTGCCGTGATTATGTAGAAAAGCTTGCCTTCGCTGCGGAATGCTCTCACCTTTGTTTTCCTCTCTTCTGATGTTTTACTGCTTTTATATATTAAGATGCGCACGCGTGGTCAAAAGTTTGCGCTGCGCGGGAAATTTTTCGGAAAAATTTTTAAGTGTGACGTAACGCAAAAATTTTTGCAAAACGGTTTACTTTTTGCGCGAATTGGCGTATAATGATTATATATAGGATAATTTGCGGCAATGACCGGGAAGATTCCGTCCGAAACCGTACAGAGAATCACCGCCGAAGGCTGAAAGCGGTGATCGGGTAAAGAGTGACGGGTTGTGCGCCCGCGAGCTGTTCCCGTGAGGGACGGATGCCACCGTTATCGGGCGCAAAGCTACAAATCAGAGTGGAACCGCGGATATTTCGCCTCTTGAACAGGGGCGATTTTTTTATTCCGCACCGCTTATGCCGCCTCAACGGCGGCGGAATGGAGATCATATATGAAAATAAATCTTGAACTTATACCGCCGGAGATAAGGCGGAGCGCAAAGGTTGCCGCGCGTCACGCGGAGGCGAAGATGCGCCAGGTACGGCGCGACATCACGGAGGACATCGACGCGATAATGGAGCGCGACCCGGCGGCGACGAGCCGCACCGAGGCGGCGCTGCTGTACTCCGGATTCCACGCGCTGATGATGTACCGCGCGTCGCACGCGCTGCACGAGCGCGGTCACAAGCACGCGGCTCGGTTTGTGAGCCAGAGCGCACGCTTCCTCACCGGGATCGAGATCCATCCGGGCGCGACGATCGGGCGCGGGCTGTTCATCGACCACGGAAGCGGGGTCGTCATCGGCGAAACGGCGATAATCGGCGACAACTGCACGATATATCAGGGCGTAACGCTCGGCGGTACGGGCAAGGAGACCGGCAAGCGCCACCCGACCCTCGGAAATAACGTAATGGTCGGCGCGGGCGCAAAGCTGCTCGGCAACTTCACCGTCGGCGACAACTCCAAGATCGCCGCAGGTGCGGTCGTGCTCGGCGACGTGCCGGAGCATTCGACCGCCGTCGGAATTCCCGCAAAGGTGGTTCGCCGCAGGGGCGAGCGCGTCGAAAACGACTGCGATCTCGATCAGACGCACATTCCCGACCCCGTAGCCGAGGCGCTGTGCGCAATGCGTGCCGAGATCGCCTCGCTCAGAGCCGAAATATTCGCTCTCGAGAACAAGAACGACGCGGACGAAAACGGCAAAAAGTGACAATTCTCACCGTGCCTGCATCGGTATATTCATTATACAACAAACTGTGACAAATTACATCATATTTTTCAAATATTTCAAATATTTTGCATGGAGGATGAACCGTGTATTGCCACAACTGCGGAAAAGAAAATCGTGACACGTCAAACTACTGCACATCGTGCGGAACGCTGCTCCACGGAGCGGTATCCGCAAATCGCTCTCGCGGCGTGCGGATACTCGGTGCGATCGGCACGGCGCTTTTGTGCTGTGCGCTGTTTTTGGCTGTACAGTATGCGGTGGTTTTTGTATGGGAGCTGAAGTACATAGCGGATATGTACCCCTACGGCTCTATGAATATCGACGATATATCATCGGCGCTGTCCGACGCGTTTGACTACATTACGATAATCGCGGACGCCGTGACGCTGTTTATTCTTGCGATCTTCTTCCGGCTGCGGCGCTCGTCGCTTGCAAAGTCCGCCGGCTGGCAGCCTGCTCCCGCCTCGCGGGCAGCCGCAGCCGCCGTTACCGGCCTTGCGATGCAGTTTGCCGTCGTGCTTGTGATCGCGCTCCTGCCGATCCCCGAATCGGTCATGGACAGCCACGCGGACACGATGACGGCGATGACCTCCGCGCCCGTGTACATCAGGCTGCTCTCCGCCTCAGTTGTGGCGCCGGTTCTTGAAGAAACGATGTTCCGCGGCATAATCTACCGCCGCTGCCGCGACGCCATGGGCGTTCCTGCGGCGCTGATACTGTCCGCGGCTGTGTTTGCCGTGATGCACGGAGATCTGCTCTCCGGAGTGAACGCGTTTGTGTTCGGACTTCTGTTCGCCTTGCTTTACGAGCGGTTTGATTCCGTTCTCGTGCCGATGGCGTTTCACGCGGGATTTAACACGGCGGCAATGCTTATCCCGGACGGGATGGACTCCGTGCTGTTCATTGCGCTGTGCTTTGCCGCTGCGGGAGTTGCCGTGATCGGATTCTATCTCGTGTTCAGACGCGAAAACAAAATAAGTTAATGCCCCCGAAAGGATGAGATAAAATGAAGCTTTACAACACCCTTACAAGAGAAAAAGAAGAATTCGTCCCCCATGAGGAGGGGATCGTGCGTATGTACACGTGCGGACCGACGGTCTACCATTTTGCGCACATCGGCAACCTTCGTACCTATATTATGGAGGATGTGCTTGAGAAATACCTGAGATATTCGGGATACGACGTGCGCCGCGTGATGAACATTACCGACGTCGGACACCTGTCGAGCGACGCCGACACCGGCGAGGACAAGATGCTGAAGGGCGCGAAGCGCGAGCACAAGACAGTCATGGAGATCGCGAAGTTCTACACGGACGCGTTCTTCGCCGACTGCGAAAAGCTGCACGTGCGCCGTCCCGACACTGTTGTACCCGCGACGACGTGCGTTCCCGAGTTTATCGAGATGGTGTCGGGACTGCTCGACCGCGGATACGCATACATTGCCGGCGGCAACGTATATTTTGATACGTCGAATCTCGACAACTACTACGTATTCGGCAATCACGACGCGGACGATCTTGAGGTCGGAGTCCGCGATGGCGTTGAGGCTGACGACAACAAAAAGAACAAGTGCGATTTTGTTCTTTGGTTCACGAAGTCGAAGTTTGAGGATCAGGAGCTGAAGTGGGATTCGCCGTGGGGCGTGGGTTATCCCGGCTGGCACATCGAGTGCTCGGCGATAAGCCTCAAGAATCTCGGCGAATATCTCGACATTCACTGCGGCGGGATCGACAACGCATTCCCCCACCACACAAACGAAATTGCGCAGAGCGAGGCATACATCGGTCACAAATGGTGCAGCTACTGGTTCCATGTGCTCCACTTGAACACCACCTCCGGCAAGATGAGCAAGTCGAAGGGCGAATTTCTGACGGTGTCGCTGCTTGAGGAGCGCGGCTATGCGCCCGAGGCGTACCGACTGTTCTGCCTTCAGTCGCACTACCGCAAGTCGCTCGTATTCTCGTGGGAGGGGCTTGACAATGCGGCTACCGCATACGCGAAGCTGTGCGACAAGGTAGCAAGGCTTGATCCCGAGGCGGGCGAATTCGACGATGCGGCGGCGGCAGTGCTTCGCGCGAAGTTCACCGACGCGCTTGACGCCGATCTCAACACGTCCCTTGCGATCACGGCGCTTTACGACGTACTGAAGTACGACACGACCGACCGGACGAAGGCGGCGTTGCTGCGCGAATTTGACGAGGTGCTCTCTCTTGATCTGTTCGGCGGGCACGCGGCTGCTGCCGGCGGGTCCGATCCCGACGCGGAGAAGATCGAGGCGCTGATCGCCGAGAGGGCTGCCGCGAAGGCAGAAAAAAACTACGCTCGCGCAGACGAGATCCGTGGGATTCTCGCCGACATGGGCGTAGTTCTGAAAGATACCAAAGAGGGAACGACCTGGGAACGCGCGTAAAGGGAACGCATGGGGAGACGCATGGGGAGACGCGAGGCTCCGCCTCACACTCCGCTCAGAACCTTTTTGAAAAAAGGTTCTGAGAACTCCAAAAACTTTCGGACAAAAATAAAAGAGTTTTTATTACTTTCCATATTTTTTATAAAAGTTTTTGCGGGTTTCGGGGGCTTTTTCAAAAAGCCTCCGAATGGGGTTTGGGGCAAAGCCCCGAGCGCGTCCTGTGAGGCGGAGCCTCACGTATCGTCTTCATCACCGTCGCCGCAGAAGAGCCTGAGCGCACGGCGCGGCGCGTCTTTCGCGTCGCCCCACGGCTCGTCCGCGTAACGGTAGTCGAATTTTTTCGCGAAAAAGCTGACGTCTTCAAGCAGCTTTTCCGTGTCCGTGTCAACGATCGCGAAAACCTGACGGTAAAATTCGGAGAAAACCTTCTGCTTCATCCGAGCGCGCGCAGCGGCAATAAATCGCCCGAAATGCGGGTAGCAGAAATGCTTTATCGCAGCGCTTTTTTCGCGGAACGCGGGATCGTTCTCCCAGAGATACGCCGCCGTGTCGATCATCCGCGAGAAGTGGTACTCCACCCGCTCGCATATATAGCACGAGTGCGACAGAGTGTCAAGCAGACGCGCGTCTGCCGTGGCGTTCTTCTGAGAAAGAAGCCCCGGCCCCTTCAGGCTCTCGCGAATGTGCTCGATGTGGCTCTCCATCATCAGCGCGAACGGCAGCGCCTTTCCGCCGGAGATCAGTCGCTCGAAATGCTCGGGGCAGAACCCAAGCTCGTTCGTACGGATCCGCGTGTCCGGCTCCATCATCGACGCGCCGAGAATCAGCTCCTGCTCGTTCTTGTCGAGCCGCGCGCGCATTATGCAGAACGGGCAGCCGCCGCCGTCAGATGCCGCCTCAAATGCTTCGTTTACCGGAATGGTGTATATCTGTTCCATAGGACGCTCCATAAACCCGCCTCAGGCGGTGATTTTCAAATTACCTTAGTATTATTTTATACCATCCGCGCGCATTATGCAAGTTTTTCGTATACTGAATTTGCACTTTGCCTGTAAATAAAGTTTTCGGGTGCTAAACTTGTACTTTGCCTGTAAATAAAGAATATTCAAACAAGTAAAGGTGGTGCCGCAATGACGCCGTACATATCGGAAATATCGGGAGATACCCTGAAGATCAGGGGCATCGGCAACTATTCCCCCGAAAAAACGTTTGACTGCGGTCAGTGCTTCCGCTTTGAGCAGAGCGCTGACGGCGCCGTCACCGGGATCGCCCACGGACGGCGGCTGCGGATCATGCGCAGCGGAGACGTGCTCGAGGTTTCCGGCATATCGTCGGATGAGTTCGAGAACACGTTCCGTCGCTACCTCGCGCTCGAGCGCGACTACGACGAAATCGACCGCGCGATAATCGACGCCGCACCCGATGAGTCGTCGCGCCGCGTGATGGAAGAAGCGGTGCGCGTTTCCGCCGGGATCAGGATCCTGCGGCAGGACGAGTGGGAGACGCTTTGTTCGTTCATCATATCGCAGAACAACAATATCCCGAGGATCAAGAAGCTTGTCGAGGCGCTGTGCCGCCTTTGCGGCGAGAGGATCGGCGACGACGACTACGCGTTCCCCGACGCCCGCGCAGTGTACGATGCCGGCGAGGAGAAAATATTCGCGCTGCGCACGGGATTCCGTGCAAAATACATAATTGATGCGGCGCGGCGAGTTGCGACCGACGGATCGTTCCTTCCTTCCGTCGCCGCGTGCGGGAGTTACAGCGACGCGGACGCAATGCTCCGCCAAATCTGCGGAGTGGGGCCGAAGGTCGCCGCCTGCACGCTTCTGTTCGGCTTCGGCAGAACCGACGCGTTCCCGATCGACGTATGGATCCGCCGCGTGATGCAGAAATATTTCCCGCAGGGGCTTGATCCCGCCGTATGGGGAGACTTTGCCGGGATCGCGCAGCAGTATTTGTTCTATTACGAAAGGTATGTCGGTGGTCAAGCGTGAAGCCAATGACTAACTTGTAATCGAGCAAACCTGCTTCACGCCCGAATTCCCCTGAAAAATGGGGCCCACCCCATTTTTGTTTCCTGCGGAAACGTCGGTGAATTCGCCGAGATAGCTGTACAAGTGGGTGCGAGCCAACGACTAACCTATAAACAAAGAAAACCGGCTTCACGCCCGAGATATCCACCCGTAATCTGCGCCGCCGCACGGCGGCAGAATGGAGCTTTATTATGTTTCATGATCTTGTAGTGCGCTGCCGCAGCGTGCGCACATTTGACGAGTCGCGACCCGTTACGGAGGACGAGGTTCGCGCGCTCATTGACACATCACGTCTTTGCGCTTCGGCGGCGAATCTTCAGCCGCTGAAATACCGCATTGTCACCGGCGACGAGTGCGCCTCCGTGCAAAAGCTGACGAAATGGGCGGGTGCACTGCCTGATCTCAAGCTGCCGCCCGAGGGGAAGATGCCGACGGCGTTCGTGCTCATCTGCCACGACACCGCGATCTCAAAGATCACCGACTGCGCGTCCATGGACGTCGGAATCGCGGCGCAGACGCTCGTGCTCGCTGCGGCTGAGGTCGGGATCGGCTCGTGCATGATTGCAAGCTTTGAACGCACGATCGCGGATGTGCTCGGAATTCCCGAGGCTCTCACGCCGCGCCTCCTCATTGCGCTCGGCAGACCTGCCGAAAAAGAGGTGCTGTGCGCACCGAAGAACGGATCGGTCAAGTATTTCCGCGACGATGCGGGACTGCACTTTGTGCCGAAGCGCCCGCTTGACGAGATCCTGATCTGAGATGTTTTACAGACACGAAAACATTGTCCGCTCGACGCTGCTCGATGCTGCGGGGATCGCGCACGGATTTGCAACGCGTGCGGGCGGAGTTACGACGATACCCGAGGCAGGCTCGATGAATCTCGCGCCGCTGCTCGGCGACAGCGATGAGAACGTGCGCGAGAATATTGCCCGTTTCGCGGAATATTCCGGACTGGGCGGGCGGCACGTGATATACGGGCATCAGATACACTCCGCCGATATACTGACGGTTGACCGCGACACGCCGTATGGCGGAACGTGCGGTCGGGAGTGCGACGGATACGTCACGCGCGACAGCGGCGTTGCGCTGATGGTGCGCTCTGCCGACTGCGTTCCGGTGCTGCTTTACGGCGTGATTGATTCCGGGGCGATAGCCGTCGCGGCAGTTCACGCCGGATGGCGCGGTACGGTCGCCGGGATCGCAGGGGTTGCAGTCGATCGGCTGTGCGCGCTCGGATGTCGGCGCGACAGCGTGCGTGCGGCGATCGGTCCGTCCATTGCGGACTGCTGCTTTGAGGTTCAGGGCGATTTCATCGACGCGGTGAGCGCGGCTCGCGGTAGCGATTTCGCGGCACGGCACATTGCGCTGCGCGACGGCAGATACTTTGCGTCGCTTCAGCGGATGAATCTTGAAATTCTTGCGGATGCGGTCGTGAGCGGCGATGCGGTTGACGTTTCGCCGGACTGCACGGCGCACATGAACGATATGTACCACTCGCACAGGGCGAGCGGCGGACGCCGGGGCGTCGGAGGGGCGATGATCGGCGTGCCCGCCGCAGAAGGGGATGTGACTTATGACTGACGAGATCGTCTCCCGCACGGACGCGGAGACTTTAAGCGAGAGCGAGATGATATTCACGTGCGCGATGGACATCGGTGAGCGGATGCTCTGCTCCGGCGCGGAGGTCAACCGCGTTGAGGACACGGTGTCGCGCATATGCCGGACTTACGGCATGACCGTCGATATCTTTTCGATCACGTCGCTCATCATCGCGACGGTGCGCACTCCGGAAAACAGGGTGCTGACCCAGACGAGACGCGCGTACTCGCGCTCGACCGACCTGTGCAGGCTTGAGGACTACAACGCGATGTCGCGAAAGATATGCGACGAGGGCCCGACTGCGGCAGCGGTACGCTCGATGATAGACGAGCTGACGGAGTCGCGGCCGAAAAGCCGCATACTCCGCGACATGATCGGCTACATACTTGCGGCGGGCGGATTCGCCATGTTTTTCGGCGGAACTCTCATTGACGGCGTTGCAGCGGCTGTGATCGGACTTCTCATCTATCTTATGGATCATTTTGTCCGTCCGCCGTCGCCGAACCAGCTCATCTACACGTTCCTGTGCTCGGCGGCTGCCGGAACAGCGGCGGCGCTGACGCTAAGGCTCGGCGCTCCGATCAACGTTGACAAGGTGATCATCGGTGACATTATGGTGCTTGTTCCCGGCATGGCGATCACGAACTCGATCAGAGATATGTTCTGCGGTGACATTATGACGGGGCTCCTCCGCCTGTCGGAGTCGGTGCTCTCGGGCGCTGCGATCGCGGCGGGCTTTGCCGTTCCGGTAATAATGTTCGGGATCTGAGGATCAGAGAATCAGAAATATCGCGGCGCAGATAACTGTACCGGCTGCGGCTCCGGCGCAGAACAGCGCGGCTTTTGCGAAGGCACGGCGGTGACGTCGGCGCGGCATCTTCTCGCGGAGAATGCGGTCCGCCTCGGCGGCGAGGTCGCAGTCGGAGACTGCAAAATCGGCGCTGCCTCGCAGGATGAAATACGCCTCGCTGAAAACGCGGCTTTTTGTAT
>ENA-UOOA01006513-UOOA01006513.1-human-gut-metagenome-genome-assembly--contig:-P61old-NODE-6513-length-11186-cov-5.560686_pt1 | contig 11186 bp, 10 predicted proteins | sample MGYA00242467_ERZ724014 | MGnify/ENA metagenome assembly ERZ724014
AATCAGGTTGATGGCGGCAAAGGGCGTTTTGCCGGCGAAATTCGACACGAAAAAGCCGTCCACCACGCCGTAAATCGAGGTGAATACCATCATGCAAATGCTCGGAAACACGAATTTTAAAAGCGTGCCGTAGCGGAAATGATCGGATAATTTTACTTTCATAAACTTAGCCCCGTGTGCGCCGCGCGATGTGCCGCGCGGGAAAAACATAAATTTCAAAGCCGACGTTAAAATTCAAAGCCTACGTCAAAGCGCATTATAACAAACTTTCGTAAAAAACGCAAGCGAAAACGCCGCCTTTTCGGAAGATAACCTTACTTGTTTTCGGCAGGCAAAAAAAACTCTTGCAAAATTCACGCGTCTGTGGTATAATAATCGAAATAAATATCATATCGCACCGAATGATCGCATAAAAATTCTGACATAAAGGCGGAGAATACCATGGATAAGCATACAGAACAATGCACGCGAAGAGAAAAAGCGGATCTGGTTTTTAAAAACTGTAAAGTTGTGAATGTTTTCGTCGGCAGGATCGAAGAATGCGATATCGCCGTTTCCGACGGAATCATCGTAGGCGTAGGGCATTATCAGGGGAAGAAAGAAATCGATCTTGAAGGCGCGTACGTTGCGCCGGGACTGATCGACTCGCATTTACATATCGAAAGCACGATGTTATCGCCCGCAAACTTCGCGGCGGCGGTGATGCCGTACGGCATTACTACGTGCATCGCCGATCCGCACGAAATCGCCAACGTTTCGGGGATAAAAGGCGTGGAATATATGATCAAAGAAGCAAAAACCGTTCCGATGGATATCAGGTTTATGCTGCCGAGCTGCGTTCCCGCCACTCCGTTTGAAGACAACGGGGCAACGATAGACGCCGCCGACACCGAAAAGTTTATCGAAAACCCCGATATTTACGGACTGGGCGAGTTTATGAACAGTCCCGCCGTCCGTTTTGGCGACGACGAAGCGCTCCGAAAGCTGAAAAGCTGCCTGGCGGCGGGAAAAATCATCGACGGGCATCTTGTTACCGCAAACGAAGACGACGTGAATGTTTATGCCCTGAAAGGGATAAAAACCGACCATGAAAACGTTTGCGAGAAAGACGTTTACGAGAAAATAAAGCGCGGATTTTACGTGCAGATGCGAGAAGGAACTTCCACCCGCAATATCAACGCTCTGGCGGGGGCGTTTACCGATAAAACAAAACGGCGGCTGCTGCTTTGCACCGACGATAAGCAGGTGGGAGACTTAAAAGAAAGGGGACATCTCGACAACAACGTAAGAATGCTGATCAAAGCAGGGAAAGATCCCGTAGACGTTCTCACCGCGGCAACGCTGAATGCCGCCGAATGCTACAAAATGGAAGATCGCGGGGCGATCGCGCCCGGAAAAATCGCCGATTTCGTGGTGTTCGACGATTTATACGATTTCAGAGCGAGAGAAGTTTATAAAAACGGCGCGCTTGCGGCGAAAGACGGGAAAGCTTTGTTTGAAGCGAAAAGCATTTACGATCCCGCCGTAAGAAATACAATGCATACGGACTGTATCTTTGAAGACAAATTGAAAATCGGATTGAAATCGGATAAAGTGAAAGTGATCGGCATCATGCCGGAGAACGTTGTTACGTTTCATAAAACGAGAAAAGTCAATGTGGAGAACGGCGAGTACGTAAAAACCGAGGGGCTTGATAAAATATGCGTTGTGGAAAGGCATAAAGGCACGGGAAAAATCGGGCTGGGACTCATCGAAGGATACGGACTGAAAAACGCCGCCGTCGCCTTGTCCGTCGCGCACGACAGCCATAATATCATCGCCATAGGAGACAACGACAAAGATATCGTTTGCGCCGTCAACGAGATTATCCGCGCGGGCGGCGGAATGACTTTTTCGAAAAACGGGAAAATCGAAGAAACGCTGGAACTGCCCGTGGGCGGCATTATGAGCGACCGGAACGAAGAATATGTGTACGAAAAGACGGAATTGCTGCGGAAAAAAGCCCGCGAAGCGGGAGTAAAAAAGGAATTCGAGCCGTTTATGTGCCTTTCGTTTATGTCGCTGGCGGTGATTCCGGAACTGAAAATAACAACGCGCGGACTTTTCGACGTGCTGCGCTTCGATTTCACGCCGATCGAAGAAGAATAACGATTACGGCCGCGGAAAAGTCGATTTATATTTGAGACAGCCGTTTATTGTTCGTCAATAAACGGCTGTCTCAAATTGTTATGCGTATGATCGGCAATGTTTCCTCAACGGTTTATAACGTTTATAATTTTATACGATCCCGGCGTTTTTGATCAGCTCCGCCGTCAGCCGCACCGTCTGCGCCGAGCTTTCGGGCGTTACGTAAGTTACGGGCAGATCGTTTCGCACGCAGTTTACAAAGTACGCGATCTCTTCCGCGTACGCGTTGTCGCTTGAAATATTGATGCCGAGATCTTTTTTGTTTTCGCCGCTTTCCGCCGCGCCGAGATTCACAACGTTTCCGTTTTCCGTAAGCACGCCCGCTTCGCTGCGCACGTACCCGTTTTCAAACACGGCAAGAAAATCCGCGCGGAAGGGGAAAGGATTGCAATTATACCACGTTGCTTCGCACGTCACCGTTGCGCCTTCGTATTCGAGCGTGCTTAAAATGTACGAGCTGTTTTCCCTGATCGGGCGATATATCGCGCTCATATTTTTCGGCGCGCCCAGCACCGAAAATACGAAATCGAGATCATGCACCGAAAGATCCAGCCCTACGCCGCCGCTCTTCTTCTCGTTGCGCATCCAGTCTTCCCAGCTCCACGCGGGAATCCCCGAAAGCCGCTTCATATCCAGCCGCAAAAGCTTGCCGTGCCTGCCGCTTTCGATGGCTTTGCGCAAAAATACATAGGGCGACATATACCGCACCACGTGCGCCGCCATAAATTTTTTGCCGCTCTTCTTCGCCGCCGCAAGCACGCGCGCCGCGTCCGCTTCGCTTAAAGTCATCGGCTTTTCCGAAAGCACGTTGATGCCCTTTTCAAGGCACTTCACCGCCATGTCCGCATGCATGTAGCTCGGCGTGCAGATATCAACCATATCGAGAGTTTCGTTTGCCAGCATTTGATCTAAATCGGCGTAAATGCGGGGGGTATCGGCGGAATTTCCGGCTTTTTTGCCTGCGTGTTTTTGTATTTTTTCCTTTGCCATATCTTCGCGCACGTCGCACACGGCAACGATTTTCGCGCCCGGGATACTATCGTAGCAGCAGTAGTGGCAATAGCCCATGCCGCCGATGCCGATCAGCGCGACTTTCAGAATTTTTTCGTTGTTTTCAGTCATGGATAATGTCCTCCAAAAATTTTTTCGCATACAGAATGTCTTCGATCTGCTTGTCGCCCGAAATTTCGCGTTCGATCGTAATCGCGCCGTCGTAGCCGTGTTCTTTCAGCTTTTTGATCAGCAGCGGAAAATTCACTCTGCCGTCGCCGATGCGCTTTTCTTGGCCGAGATGATCGCCGTCGGTGGGGTATTCGCCGTCTTTCGCGTGAACGCCCATAATAAAATCGCCGAGAATATCAACGGCGTCGCACGGGTTGCCTTTGCCGTACAGCAAAAGGTTTGCGGGATCGAGATTTACGCCTAAGTTTCCCGTGCCTACCCGCTCGATGGTGCGCTTGAGCGTTACGGGCGTTTCCTGACCGGTTTCGAATAAGAAGTACTGACCGTTTTCTTTGCAATGCGCCGCCGCTTCGCGAATGGCTTCCACCACGGCGGTATACTCGTCGGTTTTCTGATTTTCCGGCAGGAAACCCACGTGCGTAGCCACGCATTTCACGCCGATTTTTTTAGCAAAATCCGATCCGTCTTTCAGATTCCGCACCCGCCGCGCGCGATAGGCGATCGGCACGAGACCGATCGTGTGATAGCCGTCGATGAAGTCCCACGTGGGGGATACCTCCCAGCCGCACCAGAACGCGGAGATTTCCACGCCCGTTTCTTTTACGATTTCGCGAATGCCCGCCGCGTTTTCGTCCGTAAATTTGCTCATATCCCAGCAGCAGAGCTGACAGGTGGGCAAGCCGTACTTTTTCACGTTTTCAAATGCCGTTTTCAGCTCGCCGAGCCCCTGCATTTCGTGCGTGAAGTTTACCATAGTGCCGAGTTTTATCATATTTTCTCTCCTTGTTGCGAGATTTTATTTTTTATTCTGCAAATTTCGCCGTACCCGTTTGCGGCAAAAGCGGATTTTCACGCGGAAAAATGTTTTTTGCCGTCCTCGTAAATCGCGCAGATCAGGCGGTGCGTTTTCAGCGCGTCTTCGCCCGTAATCTCGGGCGCGCGTTCGCCCGCCAAAGCCTCGTAAAAGCGCGCGATCTGTTCCGCGTGGCGGAATCCCCAATAATCCTTGCCGCCTTCCACAGCCTGCAAATTTTTGTCCTTTTCCACGCGTTCGGCGGGAGAGCCGTCCGCATACGTAATCAGAGCTTCGTCGTAAGAAAATACCGCCATGCCGCCTTCGAAAACAAGTTTGATTTCGATCGGCTCGTCCGTGCAGAAATTATTCGTGCAGAAAAAGCAGTATTTCACGCCGTTTTCGTATTCGATCAGACCGTCCGCCGAATCTTCCACCTTTACGATTTTATGCCCGCGATTTGCCATCGATACGGATACGCGCTTTACGGGCGAATTTACAATCCAGTTCACAAGATCGATCGAGTGGATCGCCTGATCGATCACCACGCCGCCGCCTTCCTTTTCCCACGTGCCTTTCCAGTCGCTTTCCGCATAGTACGAATCGCTGCGCGACCAGGTGAGAAACGAAGAGGCGCACAGAAGTTTGCCGAGCTTGCCGCCGCGCGCGCCTTCTTCGGCACGCTGTTTCACAAGCTTCGAAGCCGCGTTGTAACGGCATTGAAAAATCACGTGATAATTCACGCCTTTTTCTTTTGCGAGAGCCACCGTTTTTTCGGCGTCCGCAAGCGAAATCGTCATCGGCTTTTCGGTGAGTACGTTCACTCCGCGGGAAATCGCATACTGCGCCGCGGGCGCGTGCAGGTAGTGCGGCAGACAAATATGCACCGCGTCCGGCTTTTCGGCGGCAATCATTTCTTCGTAGGAAACGTACGCCTTACACCCGTACTTTTTTGCGGCGGCTTTTGCGCGTTCGGGGCGAATATCGCAGCACGCGACAAGGCGCGTAAGCGGCGAACGCAGAATGCCGTCGAAATGCATCACGGAAATTCTGCCGCAGCCGATCACGGCCGCCTTAAATTGTTTTCTTTCGCTTTCCATGGCTATATTATACTACGTTCTTTGTGCCGACGCAACCCCGAAAACTACAAATTTACTGTCGTTTTTTACCATATTTCGCAAGCGCGCGGTAAAATGTTTTTTCGCTGACGTATCCGCAGTCGAGCGCGAGAGAAAAAAGCGAGATACCGGGGTTTTTCTCTTTTTTGCGAAGTACTTCGGCAATGCGGCGGCGATTCACGTATTCCCGGAGCGACATTCCCGTGAAATCGTTGAAAAGCGCGGAAAAATAATTTTCGGCATACGAAAAGCGCGCGGCGAGAGCGGATAGCGAAATCTCTTCGCAAAAATGTTCATTGAGATATTTCAGCACTTTGGAAAAGGCGCGCGCCGTCTTGTTTTCCTTGCGTTCCTGCGCGGGGCAGAAGGCGTATAAAAGCCCCGCGAACAGATCGGAAAATCCGGCTTTCGTTTGCTCGTTTAAAAAGATATGCGGGGAACAGGTATCGAAAAATCGCATAATTTCGGCGAAATCCCCGGCGGAAATCGCGGGAAACGGGGAAAAGGCGAGAGAAGAGAGCGCGCCGCCCGAGAAGAGATTTTTATCGATGACGATCGCATACACGATCGCTTCGCCCGCCGCGCGGTAGAAATGCGGCACAAAGGAATCGGCAAAAGCGATTTCGCCGGCGGAAAGCAGCCTCTCCTGCGTGCCGATATGCACGAGATAATTGCCTTCGCGCACGAGAATAAATTCCACGCTGTCGTGAAAATGCGCGAAAGAGGGGGGATCGTCGGAAGAAGAAAAATCGTAGCGGGCAAAATATAAATGTCCGCTCACGTCGGCGGCTTTTTCGTAAATTTCGATATCGTTCCGCGTGTTCATCGCAATATGCTCCTGTTAAAAGTTACGATTTTATTATACACCGTTTTAAGGCAAAAGTAAAGAATTTTTCGGGGAAAAACCGGGCGAGGAATTACTTTTCGTCGCGGGGGATCAAAATCCTTGCAAAATCCTTGCAAAATAGGAAAGACTGTGATATAATAAAACCGAATAATCTTATAGAAAGCTATGCTTTGCCGCGTTTTTGAAAACCGCAAAAACGTACGTATCGAGCGGGAAAAGCTTTCGGGAGCAAACGAATGATCATCACAAAAACGCCGTTCAGAATGTCTTTTTTCGGCGGGGGAACGGATATGCCCGCGTTTTTCAACGAACACGGCGGCGCTGTGCTTTCCACCACGTTCGATAAATATTGCTACGTTACCGTGCGCCACCTGCCGCCTTTTTTCGATTATACTTCCGAGCTTGTGTATTCCCGCATCGAGCGGGTGGACAGTATTGAAAAAATCGAGCATCCGCTCGTGCGGAACTGCATAAAATTTTTAGATATGCACGAGTTGAGAGTCAATTACGAATCCGATCTCCCCGCCCGCACGGGGCTTGGCACAAGCAGCTCGTTTGCGGTGGGGCTGCTGAATGCGTTTTACGCGCTCAAAGGCAAGCATGCAAGCAAAAAGCAGCTTGCCGACGAAGCGATTTACGTGGAGCGCGAGCTTTGCAAAGAGAGCGGCGGCTGGCAGGATCAGATCGCGGCGGCGTTCGGCGGATTCAACCGTATCGATTTCAAAGACAACGGCTACAAGGTTTCGCCGATTAATATTTCGCCCGGGCGCAAACAGCGGTTAAACGATAATCTGCTGCTGTTTTTCACCGGTTTCAGCCGTTTTTCTTCCGAAATACAGAAGTCTACGGAAGCCGCGATCAAAGATAAAACCGCGCAGCTTAGAGAAATGCTCGCGCTTGTAAACGAAGCGCAGGAAGTGCTTGTCAACGATAAATCCGATTTAGACGATTTCGGAAGATTGCTCGATACCACGTGGCGTTTAAAGCGGCAGACGGGCGCGAAAATTTCTACCGGCTCGATCGACGAATTGTACGAAAAAGGCATAAAGGCGGGCGCGCTCGGCGGCAAACTTCTCGGCGCGGGCGGCGGCGGATTTCTGGTATTTTACGTGCAGCCGGAAAAAAGGCAAGCCGTGCTTGCGGCGATGCGCGATCTGCTGCACGTGCCGTTCGAGTTTGAAAACGGCGGCACGCAGGTGCTTTATTACGCGCCCGAATTTTACAACGTGGAAAACCGCAGGGAGAAATAAAGCGTGAAAGTGGTATTTATGGCAGGCGGAAAGGGAACGCGCGTCTCGTCGGTGGCGAGCGATATTCCCAAGCCGATGATTAAAATTTGCGGAAAACCCGTTCTCGAACACGAAATTGTGTGCCTGCGCGAGCAGGGTTTCACCGATTTTATCATCACCGTGGGGCATCTGGGCGAAGCGATTATCGATTATTTCGGCGACGGCGGCGCGTTCGGCGTGCATATCGAATACTATATCGAAAAAGAGTTGCTCGGCAACGCGGGCGCGCTCTTTTGCCTGAAAGACAAGTTGACCGAAGATTTTTTACTGCTCAACGCCGACGTGTTGTTCGATATCGATTTCAATCGCTTTGTTGCTTTTCATAAGTCGCGCGGGGGGCTTGTCACGCTGTTTACGCACCCGAACAACCACCCGTACGACAGCGGACTGATCGTGACGGATAAAAACGGCGCGGTGGAACAATGGCTGACGAAAGAGGACGCGCGCCCCGAATTTTACGCCAACCGCGTAAACGCGGGCATTCACGTGATTTCGCCGGAAGTATTGAAAACGCAAATCGATACGCCGAAAATCGACCTTGACAGGCAGCTTTTAAAACCGCTTGCGGGAACGGGAAAAATGTATGCCTACGATAGTCCCGAATATGTGAAAGACATGGGAACGCCCGAACGCTACGAAAGCGTGAGCCGCGATTTCGAAAGCGGCGTTGTGCAAAGCCGCAACCTGCGCCGCAGGCAAAAGGCGATTTTTCTCGATCGCGACGGCACGATTAACGAGTACGTGGGTTTTTTAACGGATATCAACGATTTCCGTCTTGCGCCGGGCGCGGGCGAAGCCGTGAAAAGAATCAACCAAAGCGGGTATCTCGCCATCGTGATCACCAATCAGCCGGTGATCGCCCGCGGCGAAGTTACGGTGGCGCAGCTTGATGAAATCCATAAAAAAATGGAAACGCTGCTCGGCGAAGACGGGGCGTTCGTCAACGCGATTTATTATTGCCCCCACCACCCGCACAAAGGCTACGCGGGCGAAGTGGCGGAACTGAAAATCGATTGCGATTGCCGCAAGCCGAAAGCGGGGCTTTTATACCGGGCGGCGGAAGATTTCAACATCGATTTAACGCGATCGTGGATGATCGGCGACGGCGAAACGGACGTGGAATGTGGCAAGAACGGCGGATGCCATACCGCGAAAATCGGCGAAAAAGGCAATGCCGACGTAAGCGGAAACAGCCTGCTTGAATGTGTAAATATTATTTTAGGTAAGGAGAATCAATGAATAAACAATTAGAAAAGCTGATAAAAAGATACCCGGCATTATCGGTATGCGAAGAAGAAATCGAAAAGGCGTACGAAATTTTAGAAGAGTGCTTTGCCTCGGGGCATAAATTGCTGATCGCGGGCAACGGCGGAAGCTGCGCGGACGGCGAGCATATCGCGGGCGAGCTGATGAAAGGCTTTAAATTGCAGCGGAAATGCACGGAAGAGTTTGCAAAAAAGCTGAAATCGATCGACGCGGAACGCGGCGCGGAGCTGGCGGAAAAATTGCAGGGCGGCTTGCCTGCGATCGCGCTCGATAATCATCAGGCATTGAATACGGCGTACGTAAACGACGTGGAAAACGGCGGCTTGCTCACGTATGCGCAGCAGGTGTACGGATACGGCAAGGCGGGCGACGTGCTGCTTGGAATTTCCACTTCGGGGAATAGTAAAAACGTAGCGTATGCCGCCGTGGTGGCAAGGGCGAAGGGCATGAAAGTGATCGGCTTGACGGGCGCAAAAGGGGGCAACCTTGCAAACGTAGCGGACGTAACGATCAGAGTGCCGGAAACGGAAACGTACATGATACAGGAATTGCATCTGCCCGTATACCATTGCCTGTGCCTGATGCTGGAAGAAAGATTTTTCGGCGGAAATTAAAATAAATCGAAATTAAAAAAACAAAATCGGCAAGGGCATGCCCTTGATTTCGCGTTATTCCCACATGGGAATAAAGGAATAACGCGAAACTCGCCCGAAGAATAAAATCCGCCGAAAAAATATGAAAAATCGCAATACGGCTTTTAAAAATCGCAACGGCGGCGCAGCAAAACCATATACGCGGCGCAGCAAAACCATATACGCGGCGCAGCAAAACCATATACGCGGCGCGGCAAAACCATATACGCGGTGCGGCAACGAAATATACAAAAGGAGAAAAAATCATGTTTGAAAATGCAATGGCGATACAAGGTTTAAAAGCAACGGCGATACAAAGCTTGCCGTTTTACGGAAGCCTTACCATCGAGCAGAAAGAATTGCTCATGGATCAATCCGAAATCAGGACTTATAAAAAAGGCGAAGAAATCACGTGCCTGATGAGTCCTTGCGTAGGCCCGTTTCTGATTCTCGAAGGGGAAGTGCGGGCGGTGCTCGAAGACGAAGATAATGGCAGAGCGATCGCTTTATTCGAGTTGCGCGCAAACGAGATGGGCATATTATCGGCGGCATGCGTGCTGGAACACATTACTTTCGACGCAAAATTCATCGTGGAAAGAAAAAGCGTGCTTTTAGCGTTGCAATCGTGCGCCGTAAAGAAAATCATGAAAGAAAACGTAGAAGTGCGCTGTGCCGTTTTCGAAATGCTCGCAGACAGGTTTTCCCTTTGCATGGCAACGCTGCACGACGTTTTATTTACGCGATACGAAAAAAGAGTAGCGGCGTTTTTGGTGGAACAATACATATACACGGGAAAAACCGAGTTTCGCATCACGCAGGAAGAAATCGCGAAAAATACGAGTTCCGTAAGAGAAGTTGCCGGCAGAACGATACGGCAGTTTGCAAAAGACGGACTTCTTGAATACGGCCGCGGCACAATAAAACTTTTAGACGTTAAAAAATTAAAAAAAATGATGTAGTCGCGAAAAATGATGTACTCGCGCAAAGCGGTTGGCTTTCTGCGCGGAATCGCAATACGGATCGGGCGTTTCTTCGTCCGGTCTTTTTTTATGCGCGGGTGTTTACGCGCGGACAAAAAACGGAGAAATTCTCGCGGCGCAGGCATTTTTTTCGGCAAAATAAAAATTTATTCGGGAAATGGTACTAAGTCCCTTGACGCAAATAAAAAAGATAATATATAATGTGCTTCGGGATTGAGATAACCCCCAAAAAAATACACTTTAAGGAGAAACAAAAAATGAAAAAACTCGGACTCATTATCTTGATGGCACTTGTGCTTACCGTCGGCGGCGTATATGCCACCTTCGACTATGCGCATGCAACCGTTGATTCTGTAACCGCAACTTTGAATAAAGGTATTGCGGGAACGGGAGATACGCAGATAGCAAAGGGTACAATTGCTATCGACGTCGAAGGATTTGGGCTTACAATCGACGACACGACTGAAACTCTTACAACCGGACTTAGAACTCAGGGCAACGTAAAAGTAACGTTTACCCCCGCAAAGGGCGCGGACGCGTCGGTTGCCGCGGACGGCGTTAATCTGAAACTGGAAATCTCTTTTACCAACAATACATACAGACTGAACGGCGTGGATTACGACGTTTTCAAAACGACGACTGCCTACGGCACAGGCGTCACCCTCGGTACAGGCACGAAAAACGAAGCCAACGGTACGTTTGAATACACGGTTGATCTCGGCAAATATCTTACCGTCAGCGAAATTCCTTTGCCTACTTTGGCGGACTATACTGCTTTCAAGACGTTTTACCAGAATCACGAAAATGCGAAGATTACCGTTACGGTAAGCGAGGTTATTGTATATTGAAAACCCCGCCATAGTGGCGGGGTTCAAGAGAGGTTAACCGATGT
>ENA-UOOA01006526-UOOA01006526.1-human-gut-metagenome-genome-assembly--contig:-P61old-NODE-6526-length-11169-cov-4.671495_pt1 | contig 11169 bp, 8 predicted proteins | sample MGYA00242467_ERZ724014 | MGnify/ENA metagenome assembly ERZ724014
GCCAGATTATGAATCTCTATTTCGGATTCTACTATTATTTTTTTGACATATTCGAGGGAAATACTTTGAAGATATTTCTGATTTTTATATAATCTTGGCATATCCAGAGTGTATAAAGAGCCTCTCATTCCCAAATCATGTCTGAATAGTTCTGTAACAGTATCAATGAGCAAAGGAGTTCTCGGTAGAATTTTCTTCAAAGCCTTTTCTTCCTCATAGGAAAATTCATTTTTATACTTATATTCAAAATACTGGCTTAATTCCACGGAATCGAATTCCTTGATTTCTGTTATATATATAACAGGAACGTCTCTCATAAGATGTGCTAGAAAATCTTCACATTTCTTAATATCCGTTCTAATTTCAAGTAAAAGTAAAATATTTTCTTTTTCAAATTTTTTTATGAATTTATTTAAAATTTGAAAAGCTGAACCAGAAGCGTAATCCAGATTATCAAAATATATAACCTGTTTTTTTCTCCTTAATATAGGCACATATATGCGGTATAAATATTCAAAAAAGTAAAATTGTAAGATATCCTGCTGCGTTTCATTTGACACAGATTCCGGTTTCAGAATATTTAACAAGGAAGTTCTTGAACGGATGCTTAATTCTTCTTCAGATAAATAATCCGTTATTTCATTTATATCCTGCTCAGAAAAATTCGTAATATCCAAAGTATCAATATTCCAGATAGCTGAAAGAATTTTTAGCAGAAATGCCTGCACGGTAGAAAATTCTTCCATATTAATTTTATGATAAGGAATTGAACCTTCTCTATACATTTTATTTAGCAAATGCTCAATAAAAAAGGACTTTCCACAGCCTGAGCAACCTTTTATAATGACAATACCCTTTTCCCCGGAAATAGCCTTATAGCACTGATCCAGCTGATTGTTTCTATCTGATCCAATAAGTTTGCTTAATGAAGTAATGTGTACTTTTTTCTCAAATGATACTCGTTTGGAGGCCGGATGACTACTTACAGAATCTATTATTTTTTTCAAAAAAGTGGGTGAATATGTATCCTTCAAAGTTTTATACAATTCTTTTACTCTGTCGGATACCTCAAAGATATCAACAAGCTCTACTTGTATATTTGAAAAACTGGAAAATTTATGTATTCGTTTCTGGGTTTCAGTGGAATAATGCAGGTTTGTAAAGATGCATATTTTCTGCGCCATTAAATTGATTGCAATAATCAGTGTTTTGGAAAAGTCAGACATAGGCAGATCTTTATTTGACAGTTCGCGGAGTTTGGATTCGGATAAAATTTTGTATTGATCTATGTTTTCATTATCTGAAGAAATTATAATAAGCCCATCATAACCGCCATCCTTACGATTGGGAGTATGTGTGATAGAATAACTGATTTCAGAATTTACAGGTAAATATGTCTCTAATATGCTGATTGAAAGCTTTTCAAACTCTTCCCAATTGTCTTTTGCAAAACTCATGTTATCTTTCATCCTTTTAATGTACGAGATCTTTTAATAATGGATAATTGCTAATTATCTTATTTTCGATTATAACAAATATTGATTCATTTTTCTACTAATATAAACTTCGTTCTATATAAACCTATAGGGAAATTTTAAGGTCTACTACTCTCGTATGACAAAGAAATCCCATGATTTAGACTTTTAGCAATCTGCACTATCAGATTCTTTATTCTGCCCTCGGCTAAGTCATATCGAATATTAACATACGACAACAAGACCACCTTTTCAGCTGGTCAGAGAATTTTTATATTTTCGATGTATTTCTCACGCAACATTCACAATTTTCATATTATTCCTTGGATGCAGTTCTCGTAAAATATCCGCTTGTTTTTTGGCGGCTATATGAATATATATCTGGGTCGTTTTTATTGATGAGTGTCCCAAAATCTGCTGTACACAACTTACATCAACACCTTCTTCAATCAAATATGTAGCGAATGAATGCCGGAACATATGGGGTGTAATCTTTGTTTCAATTCCGGCCTTTTTCGTGTATTTTCTCAGCATAAGGCGAATAGATTGTTCTGTGTATCTGTTGCCTCTTTTATTCACAAAAAAATACCCACTCTTTTTTATTTCCTTTTCATTTTCTACATAATATTTCCGCAGAATTTCCAAAACTGCATCATTACTGATTTGAATATATCTCTCTTTTCCTCCTTTCCCCATAATTCTTATCAGTCCAGAATTCAAATTTATGCTCTCATTTCGGATATTTGAAATCTCGTATACTCTCGCGCCGGTGGCAAAAAACAGCTCTACAACCGCCGCATCGCGCAAACCGTATTTATACCCAGAGCCAGAAAGGTCTATCAAGTAAGTATACATATAATTGAGAAGCTGCTCGATCTCTTCTCTGGGGATAATTCGAGGAAGAACTATTGTCTCTTTAAATTTAACTTTTATTTTTCGAAAAGGATTCTGGTCTAACATTTCCTCTTCTTCCAGGTAACTATAAAAGGCTTTTACCGAGGCAATTTTTCTTTTCACTGTTTTCTGCTTGTATTTTTTATGCAGATTCGTAATATATCTCTCAATTGTTTCTTTTTCAGGCTCATCACAGCACACAAACGAAAAATATTGCTTCAGATCAATACGGTACGCTTTTACTGTTTTGGCGTCCAGTTCTTTTCTGTAGGTACAATATTCTAAATACTCTTTTGCTCTATCCTGTAAATTCATTGTTAATACTCCTTTTTTTCCTATCACAGTACTGTAAAATGAATTTTTTGTCAAAAAAGCCAAACATAAAACACCTGATTTAGCTGCCGTGTATCCGATAATTTGTAGTTATCCAATATAAGAATAATACATCTTGATAACAAATATATACTTCTGGGAGGGCTTTCTAATGAAAAATAAAGTTGTTTGGATTGGAACAAAGGAATCTGATATTCTTCATACAAACCATTTTTTCAGCAATTCTATTACAGCTTGTGGAAGTGGTAAAAGTCATAATATTTCTTTTTCTGTTTCTCAGAATAGACGCATAAATTATAATGTAAATAATCCTGAGTATACCCAGTTCTTGTTAAAGCAAATGGAAATGGTTGTAGAAAAAGATTCTGAAGTGGAGTTTATGTATTACAATCCCTATTATGCTCATCTATTAAATCCCGTCCTTTTACAACATGTATGCTGCTTAAACTCTAAATCGATTATGGATATGCTGCGCTCAAAATGTGAAATGCGAACTTTGGCAGCTAAATATATACCTATTGTTCCGTATGAACGTGTATTAGGAAAGGAATTGTACAACAAATCATTCTGCTCTGGATTTTCTCCAAACGCATTCAGATCTATTCCTAAAAAGGTGGCTGTTTCCGTATAATCTTCAATCTTGATGGTTACTGGAATTTCCACAACGGGCCATATCTCTTTTATCCCTTCTATTTTTTTTGCCTTTTTCAAAAAATCATCATCATAAGTAAGGTCTCCAAGGGAAACCAGTGCCAAGTATTGTTTTTTCCCATCCTGTATTCCTGCAAAAAGCTTTATAGAGAAAAATAATGCCAATATCAGAAGAAAACCTACAAAACAGGTAAAACTGTCTATTCTATTCTTTTTCAATGGGCATCCACCTTTCTGGTTTCTTCCAGAAGTATGTTTTTCTTATGAAGCTTACCCAAAAGAAGTAGAATCACAGAAACAAGCAGTACTGCAATAACTGCAATAACGGAATACCACCAGTTGTTTGTTTCTTCCTGGTCATCCTCTATTTTTAAAGACTGGATTTTAGCTTCTTTAATCTCAGACTCAAACTCTGTACTTTCCTCATAGGAATTGCCGGCTGCATCCTCATAAGTAAGAATCAGTTTTCCGGTAATCCTGCCAGGAAAAGAACCGTCATCTTCTTCTGATTTTCCTTTTACATACACACGGAGACTTCCCTGTACTGCGGTTCCAGCTTCTAATGTTCCTAAAAAAGCGGACTCTTTTGGGTTCAATCCGTCTGCTTCCAGCCGGACACTTGCATTATATATCTTATCCCTTCCAAGATTCATTGCTTTCACCGGAATTTCTACCGTATCCATGGTATATAAAACGGAAGGAATATCAGAAGCTTCCAGTTTTGCACGCGCCGGCTGAGTGATCTGAAAGGACAGCGTTTCTGTACCTGTCGCTCCCGTCGCTTTTGAATCTTCGTAATCCAGAGAAAAAGAAACTGTTGCCTGACCTGGAGTACAGTCCTCTGCTATAGTGACCTTTTGCTTCAGGGTAATTGCTTCTCCTGGAGTCAGTCTCTGAACATAAAAAGAGTTTCTCTCAAATTCAATTCCCTTTGTATCCGCAGAAATAGAAATATTTATACCAAATACATTCTGGCTACGGCTTTTATTCCGAAATGTAAATGACATTTCTGTGACAGAGCCTGCTTTTAGATTTTGTCCGGAAAGATTGTTATCCTCTAAAAGAACCTGCGGTTTATGTAGTATTTTCTCACCAGACGAGCTGGCAGAAGAACCGCCTCCACTATACTCTCCAGCAGAATAATCCCCACTATCTATAACAGGATCTGTAATCTGTGTTCCATTATCTGTATCAGTATTTCCATTTTCTATTATGACATGGATTGTCTTCTTTTCGTCCTCAGCAGAAGCGTCTCCTGATATAAATCCATCCAGGTCAGAATTTTGATTTTCCGAATCCGTTTTTTCAGGAGTCTGTTCCTCAGTTTCCGGAATCTTCTCATCTGTAGGATTGTTTTTTTCCTCTTCAAAAGGCAATGTACTGTCTGCATCACTATAAGAAGCTGACTGATCTGCTTCCAGAACAGACTCTCCCACAAAAGCAGCTTCCATATTCCCTGCATCTTCTGCAAAAACAGATGTCGGCAGAAGCATCATGAAACTTAATATTGCGAATGTGGTTTTCACAAATTTTTTTCCCATTTTCAGGCTGTCCTTTCTCTTAAAACTCCGCCATCCATCTCATATACGTGATCACATAAAATCCGGATATCCTCATCATTATGGCTTGCCAATAAAATGGTTTTTCCAGCTGCCTTTAAAACAAGCAAAAGTTCCCTGATCTCTGCCACGCCGTGTTTATCCAGACCGTTAAATGGTTCATCCAGAATCAGGAAGCGAGGATCTTCCATAATGGCCTGTGCAATCCCAAGGCGTTGCCGCATTCCAAGAGAGTACTTTCCAACCGGCTTTTTCATATCCGGATCCAGTCCTACTTTTTTTAGGATCAGGCGGATATCTGCCTTTGAAATCATTCTTTTCATATCTGCCAGTATTTCCAGGTTCTTTACACCGGTATACTGGGTAAGAAATCCAGGCGTCTCAATGATGACACCAAGGCTTTCTGGAAAATCTACATCACGACCAATTTCTTTTCCGAAAACACGGATGGTGCCTGTGGTAACAGGAAGGAATCCGCAGATACATTTCATAAGTACCGTTTTGCCAGAGCCATTATTTCCTACAACGCCGTAAACCTGTCCCACCTTTAAGGTAAGATTTACTTCTTTTAATACCAGATCTTCCCCGAACCTTTTGGTTACGTGTTCTATTTTCACACAGGTATTTTGAAATTCAGATTTCTTCCACTTTTCCATTTAAAACACCTCCAAAAATTCCCATTAACACCAATAAAAATAATAGCAGAAATAACCACAATCCCGCTTTATCCGTTCCCCAGTTTCCATCTGCCAGAATCCATTCCACTGGGTAAAACCAGATCTGGTCTTTGAAATAGCGGTCATGAAGTATAATTCCAAAATAATAGCTGACAAAAGGAATCCCATATGCCATATAAGCTGAATTCCATAAGGTACCACAGATTCCACCAAAAGTGCTTAGAATACTTCCGATCAGTCCCATCCTAAGAGCTTTCATAAGCAGCTCCAGAAACTGTTCCTTTGGAAAGCTGCCTTTTATTTCCATAGGATAAAATATAACAAAATTAACAAGAAGTATGGTGCTTATAGCAAATATCCAGACTAAAAATCCAGATGTCATAACAGAAAAGACTTTTCCTTCCACATATAGCCTGCGGTTTGTCCTGGGAAATGCAGCTTTTAAAAATCCACTTTTATACTCCTGTAAAAAAGAATCACTCCACGGCAGTACTGCAGCTACAGGGATGGCAAAAGATACCATCTGACTTTTCAATGAACCATCCAGCAGGCTGATAAAAGTTCCACATGTTAATGCTTTTTTCAAACTTGGATAAGTCTGACCTGCTGCGATAGAAAAGCAGGCAATCAGCCATGCCGCCAGGAAACTCCTGCCAAGAAGCATACGTTTTGTTTCTACCCGCATAGATATTTCCCCTTCTGATTATGTTTTTTCTCCCAGAAATTCAAAGGGATATTTTTTCATCCTGCGAAGTGCCAGAACCATAAGAACAAATAAAATACCTGCGAAGAACATACAGGACTGCCAGATGGTCGGAAGTAATAGATCATAGCCAAAGTTATGTTTTCCATATACAGCCTGGTTCAAAGGACTGATCCAGCAGATCAGTACATTCACTTGATACATTTCATATTTTTCCTTATGCAAAATTGCGGCTACCACACTGGGTTCCAGTAAAAATCCAAATACACTATAAAGTAGTCCAAACACCATGCCTTTTGTTTTTCCTTTATAAAGATTTCCAACAAGGATCACAAAACCAAGTGTCAGGGAATAGCAGAATAACAGGAGAAAAACCTGCAGCATACAGCCATACGGAGAGATACTCTCCATGACTCTTACTGTAGAGGGGACCTGCAAGTTTTTCCCCAGTTCAGAATATCCGAGCATGGCAGCAGTCTCGCTCCACAGGTTGCCCGGATAACTGTCCTTCATACACAGTACAGATGTAAATAGCAGCATCAATACTGTATAAAGAGCAGTCACAAGAATAATATAAATAAACTGTCCCAAAAGCCATTTTTTCTTTGTTGTTCGAATTAACTGATATGGAGTAACTGGTGTCATCTTTGGCAGGTCTGAGAACAGCAGAAGCAACAGAAGAGAACTGAGCAGTACTGCTGTTCCATCCCCAAAGGTCCAAAGAAATGGCTCTACGGCCTGTACCGGTGTATCATAGTTTTCCATAACAACCATGATTCTTCCAGTGAGAAGAAAGCTAAGTACAAATTCCAGAAGGAAGGTAAAAATGACTTTTGGATTTCGAAAATAGCCAAAGAAATTGTAATGTACAATTCCAAGTACCTGCTTCATATCAGTAGCCCAGATCCCTGTCTATAATACTGCCATCCACGGCGTTAATGGTAAGGAAGCTCCAGTTTGGATAGTCTGTGATGTCCGAGTAACTATTCCCATCATAGTCACCTTCCACTTTTCTGCTTCCAAAGAAATCCCAAACGGGAACCAGAAGACCTGTATGCGGATCTGTGGATGGTTCATAAATTCTGGCATAGCCCAGAACAATCCGGTCAATGTCATAAACTCTTGATTTTTCATATTCCATATTATCTGCATTGGTTACTACCATCATTTTTTCATATGTTTTCATAATCTCAGAAAATGGAAGAAGGTTTAAATTTTCTGTTTTTGTCTCTCCTATGGTATAAGGGTTTGAATAAGACATGCTTTCAATTCCATCTTTATCGACAAAGAAATAAAGACTTTCATAAGACCAGGTCTCCATAGTGCTGTCCATATCTTCCAAAGCACCGCCATCTGCCATTGTCTGAGTAATCGGAATACCGTTTATAGTACGTGTGTAATAAATCGCATATCCGCTTCCAAGATTACTTAAACTATTATCCTCTTCAAGACTATTGCACAATGCATAACTCCAGTCTGAAAACTGCAGATCTGTAATCCCCATTTTATCTACTTTTTCCTGTACCATTTTTTTTGCTTCATCTAATGAAATCCCAATGGACTCCTCAGTAGGTTTTTCTCCTTCACTGAAAGAAGTATACTCAGACCAGATCGTGTCCGCAGGCAGCTTTTCCCCGCCAGATTTTGCCGTTTTTCGGATTTTGACAGATAAGGTATCGGATCCGTAGGAAGATGTCTTGTAAAAATATTCCGATCTATCCGGCATCTGTGCAACACCGGAGAAGTCATTTTCCGCAGTACCATTTTCTGTCTCATGGGAGCCTGCAACAGGTCTTCCTTCTACCAGAGTCTTCGTTTCCGGAGCAGACTCATATTCCTGCTCATACATCTCAATTTCTCCATAAATGTCATAAATATAATTTCCATCTTCATCTGTTCCATAGTTATAGGGATCCAGATTTCCGTTTGCTACATCTTCTTTTAGTTCATCCAACGTTTTTTTGATTTCATCCTTTGTCTGGGTATAATAGCTATCCGATGTATACAGCTTTGCCTCTGAGAAAAAGGCATCTGTAATACGGTCAAGAAGATCCTGTGTAACTTCTGCAGGCGTGACAGAAATTGCGGATATCTTTTCTACATCCGGTATTTCTACGGTGGCATCCGTGTTCACTACAAGTTTTGCACTGTCATCTGTAGTCTGACTTTTATAAGTTTCCGGAGCATTGAGCAGGTCTCGAATAGTTGTTCTTACCGCTGTGTTCTTATCCTTTGTATTTTCAGAAGAGTCCTCCTTCACCATATCTACGCCTTCAGCTTCTGTATAAGCATCTTCTGCCTTGCTTCCTTTTGGTTTTACAAGGGAAGATTCCGGGGTCTGGGCACATCCTGTGAGCATTCCTATACAAAGTGTTAATCCTACAATTTTATTTATGTTTTTTCTCATGTTGAATAAATTCTCCTTCCTGTTTATGTCCACAAGTATAGCATCTTTCATTACACCAAATCTTCCGCAAGTTGTAACTGTTCTGTAAATTCCAATTATTTACCATAAAACAGATACGATCGTTCCTTTTCCCAGATGACTTGTAATTTCCAGCTGAAATCCATGTATATCTGCAATTTTCTGGCATAGCGCAAGACCAAGCCCAACACTTCCCTTTACTCTGGAACGTGATTTATCGACCATATAAAAAGCTTCTGTTACTCTTTTCAGATCTTCTTCTGGAATTCCCTTTCCATAATCCTGAACGGATAAATGATTTTGGGTTGCCTCCAGTACGATTTTTGAATTCTCATCGGAAGCCTTGACTGCATTATCAATAAAATTTGTCACTGCACTCATCATAAGGTCCGGATCAAATGTTTTTCTAAGCTCCTCTGGATTACAATGTATTTCAAGACAAATTTTTTTCTCCTGAAGCCTGTAAGTAACAAGTTTTTTTACAGCTTCCAGAAATTGATTCATCTGAACTTCCACTGGAACAAATTCTGCTTCACCTGTTTCATATAATCCGGTAAGTTCCAGCATTTTCACTGAAAGCCTGGAAAGCCTTCGGCATTCATTTCTAATATAATCAAGCGCTATCTCCTGCCTCTTGGGAGATAGGCGTACCGTTAGAAGTGTATCTGCATATCCTATGATTGCAGTCATCGGTGTCTTTAATTCATGGGCCAAACTTCCAAGCAGCTGTCTCTGTGCCTGGTTTACGGAAGAAAGCTTTTCAATCTGCTCCCTTACTTTACCTGTCATAAGATTAAAGCTTTTCCCAACCTGTGCCAGTTCCGTCTTTCCCTCTGATGGCACTTTTATCTCATAATTTCCATTTGCTACAGAAACAGCCGCTTCTTTTAGCCTTGTGAGCGGTTCCATAATTTTCCGCAAAGTCAAAAACAGGAAAAAGCCAACAAACAGAACCAGAAACAGGGTAAACCCTCCTGCCTGATAAAACAGTGTCTGACTCTGTTTTTGTACACTGGTAATATCTTTGTAGGTGACAATCTGATAGTTCATGTCTGTAGAACTGTAGCTGGAAAAATAAAAGAGCAAAAATACGTTGCCATTTGTTTTGCTGATCAGTGGTTTATCACAATAGCTGTCATTTTCGAATCCATCGTGTTTGTTTTTTGTTAGGTTTCTGATATTTTGCAGATCAAACTCATATTTTGTCCCATTATATTGTTCTTTTCCATCCTGATATAAAACGGCACTGTCGTGGAATACCTGACGAAAAGTATAAATAATCATTTTTTCCCGGATTTTATCATCAGAGTCCTGTGTTTTACTTTTAATCCGCATTAGCATGTTTTCAAACTTAGAAATATTTGTTTGAAACCTGCTATTTTCATAACTGTTGATATTCTGTATGCTCTGATTTTTCCACCTGTAAGTTGTATAGAAAAAAATTCCAGATGACAGCAGAAGCACCACGCAGATTACCTGTAAAAAAATTTTTGTAAATAGCTTCATAAATCCACCTCAAGTCGATAACCAATTCTAGGAATGGTTTTGATTTTATCCTGCCAGCTTAGTTTTTTTCTGATGCGTCCAACGTGTGCATCCACAGTTCTTGTTTCTCCGCAGAATTCCTCCTTCCACAGTTCCTGCAAGATCTGGCTTCTGGTAAGTGCTTTATTTGGGTTTTTTACGAACACCATAAGGCAGTTATATTCCATAGGTTTTAAATATATTTCTTCTCCATTTTTCGTAACTATGTGACTTACGGTATCAATTATGACATCGTCTATCTGAATCTGTTTCGGTGCCGTTCCATAACGATCTAATACTTTTTCCAAACGAACCATTACCTCCAGCATTTCAAAAGGTTTTACTATGTAATCCTCGGCTCCGTCTTTTAACCCTTTTACTTTACTTGTAACATCAGCCTTTGCCGTAAGAAATATAACCGGAATACCAAACTTTTTTAATTCCGGCAACAGGGTATAACCATCCTTTCCCGGAAGCATAATATCCACAAGTGCGCACTGAAATTCATGGTCCTGTACGACGCCTTCACTTGCATCATTTCCATCCAGATAACCTACTGTTTCATAGCCAGCAGCTTCCAGATTCATACAAAGCAGATCATTGATTGCCATTTCATCTTCTATCACCAGTATTCTTGCTTTCATAATAATGTTCCTTTCATTTTACACAAACCCGATTATTTCTTTATTGTGCGTGATTTTTACTATTACAATTATACACTAATTTCAGTACTGCGAACGTAACCGATTTGTAAAGAAAAAGGAATCAAGAACGATCCATCTGGAAGTCGTTTTGATTCCTCAAATCCCACTACATTTTTGATTTCATTTTGTTAATTGTGTTTATATGAGTCACACCCTCCCTCTCTTAGAACTGTCTATTTCCCGACAGACAATCATGAGAAAATCTCACCACAATAAATGAAAAC
>ENA-UOOA01006529-UOOA01006529.1-human-gut-metagenome-genome-assembly--contig:-P61old-NODE-6529-length-11164-cov-6.095058_pt1 | contig 11164 bp, 8 predicted proteins | sample MGYA00242467_ERZ724014 | MGnify/ENA metagenome assembly ERZ724014
CGTTCCCCTTTCGGCACTTGCGTGCCACCTCCCCCGGCCGGGGGAGTCTTTCCTGGCAGGGGAGCCCTTGGCAAAGAGGTTTCGTTTTCGGTGAAACTGATTTGCGTTTGCTGGAAAACGTCACGGAATGCCAAAGCCTCCCCTACTAGGGGAGGTGGCATCGAGCGAAGCGAAGATGTCGGAGAGGTTTCGTCCCCACAAAAACAAATCCCCCACACCGGGCGTCTCCGGTGCGGGGGTGCGGGAATGGAATCCGGGAATGTCTTCAATCGCTTCTGTCACAGAAGACAACGATGCGGGTCTTGCCACCGTAGGTGCAGGTGTACAGCACCAGATCGTGGCCGCTGTGCTCCACGGCCTCCACATCGGTGGGGTCGTGGACTTCAATGGCAGAAACCGTGTAGTGGTTCTCGATGCCGTCCATGTCGGTGAAACGGACCTCATCGCCCAGGGCGAGGGTGCCGATCTTGCCGAAATGCGACTCGTAGTTGTGCGCCGCGATGACGAGATCATCGGTGCGGGAGGAGCCGAACTGGCGGCAGGGGGAAATTTTGAGTTTGGGGTAGCTCCACTCGCTCATCACCGGCAGGTCGATGCCAATGGCGGGGATGGAGACAGTGCCCACATATTCGTAGCCGTCCAGCTCCACCACGGGCAGCTCCGGGTCAAGGGAGCTGGTGTCGATGGCGGGAGCCGAGGCCGCGCTCTGCGTTTGTTCAACGACTTTTTCCTGTAGATCCTGTACGACGGTCTGGGCTTCCGCGCCGGCCTGAGCGTCCTCCCAGCGGTTGTAGCCGTAGAGGCCCAGCGCCGCCAGCAGCAAGACGACTCCCAGCAGGACACAGATAACGCCCGGGGATGCTTTACGCATTGTCATCCTCTTTCTTCTTGGTGAGGAGGATCACGCCAGCCGCCAGGAACAGGGTGCCCAGCCCTGCCAAAACCGGCACGGGCCAGTTGAGCTGTCCGGTCTGGATCAGCTTGGGGGCACGCGCGTCAGCCACCGGAGGATTGACGGGCGTTTCCGCGACGGGCACCGCGGGCACCGTGGGGGCGGTATCCGGCCGCGCGTCCAGGACCGGCGGGTTCACCGGGGTCTCCGGGGCAGGCACCACAGGCGTGGGCTTCGGGTCCGGGGTGTAGGGGATATCCGGGATATACGGCGGATTGTACGGCGGATCGTACGGGTCGTCCGGGGCGGAGTTGTTGAACGTGTTGTTGAACAGGATGCTGTCTTCCTTGTCATTGGAGGACTGGCCGGCCTCATAGACCTTGGCCACGGCCACCAGCGTGTCGCCGCTCCAGCTCACGGTGACACGGAGCACCATGGTGCGGGTGTCGTAAGTGCCGTTGAGGGAGCCGCCTTTCCGCTGGGCCACCTCGTACTCATAGGTACCGGGGGCCGTGAAGACGAATGTCTCCGGGAATGTGGCGGTGGTCATATAACCGTTGGAACGGGTGCAGTCCGCCGTGTTGACGAACGCTTCCAGCGCGGCGGCATCGCCGGGCATGGGGGCTTTTTTGCGGGGGGTCAGGCGGATGGTGAGCTGCTCGTCGGGGATGGCATTGCCCGTGCACTTGACGTTGACCGTCAGGTTTTTCAGCTCCACGCGCTGTTCCGTTGCCGCAAAGGCCGCGGGCAGGCTCAGGCTCAGGCAAAGCACCAGCGCCAGCAGCGCCGCCGCGAATTTTCGGATCTTCATTTCATCCCCTCCTTTACTGCTCCGGCGTTGTCATCCACGCCAGAAGAATGGTTCTTGCATCGGTAAACTCAGTGGAACAGGTGGACATAGCCAGCACCTGTGCCCCCTCCCGCGCCCGGACGGTGTCCAGCGTGTCAGAGTGCAGGTGCAGCGCGTTCTCCTGTGCGAAATCGAGCAGACCGTTCAGGTTTGCGTCCCACTGGTTCACGTCGAAGATGGCATCCTCGGACGCGGGCACCAGCAGACAGGCGAAAATTTGTAAGTGGTAGGTGCGGTCGGGCAGGACCAGCGTGCCGGTGGTGTTCTCGTTGAAGAACGCCTCGTCCTTGTACAGGTCGAGATCTCCAAACATCTTGCTGTTTTCCATGTGGTGGCCGTACAGCAGCGAATACGGATCGTGGAAGCTGCCATCACAATCGGAATCCAGGAAGATGCTGCCGGCCAGTGCAAAGACGCCGTAGACATCGGTGTTGATGTAGCTGAAATTGTTCTCGCCCTGCACCACAGGGTAATCAATGGCGGTGTTGTCCAGGGTGAGCCAGGCTTTCACGTCCGAGTTGATGGCCAGCAGCTCCTCAAAGGAGGCGCCGTTCTCGCCATCGGCGGCAGGCTTGAACTGCAACAGCTCGCCCTGCACGTTATCCACGGCGGCATAGACCTGGTTGTTATCCCACAGCGCGTAAGCGGAGTAAGCGCCCGCCGTGAGGAGGAACAGCACCACCACCGCGCTGATTAGGAAGTCGGCTGTCCGCAGCGCTACACGTTGCCAAGTGATACAGCCCACCTCCAGTCAGCTTGCGATGTTGGTTCTTGTTCAGAGAATTGCGAGTCCGGTTAAAACCTCTCCGTCATCTTCGCTTCGCTCGATGCCACCTCTCCCAAAGGGGTGAGGCCTTGGCAGGCGGTGCGGGCCAAACCTCTCCGTCACGCCTGCGGCGTGCCACCTCCCCTGATAAGGGGAGGCTTTGCGGCGGTGAAGTTTTATCGCAACACCGTGTGTTACTGCGAAACGAAATCTCTTTGTCAATGGCTCCCCTTTTCAGGGGAGCTGTCGAGCGGCAGCGAGACTGAGAGGTTGTGTTTGCGGAGAGAGGGTTCAATTACTCTTCCTCGCGGCGCTTCTTGATGACCAGCATCATAGCACCACCAGCCACAACGGCCAGCATCAGCATGTAAGGAGCATTGTCGAGGATAACGCCGGTATCGATGGTATCATCGCCACGCTGGTTGGTAATAGTAGTGCTCTTCACATCATTAGCAATCGTGCCACTCTTGCTATCCTCATAGGTAGCAGTATACTCTTCACGGCTGTAGTCCTGTTCTTCAACAATATAGGTAACATCCTTGGGAATATTGTTAAACTGAACAAATCCCTTGTGAGCCAGTTCAACGGTAACAGTAGCTTCGTACTGATTGGTCGTGGTGTTCAGCGTCCATGCAGCAGGAGCAATAGACTTTTCGCCATTATTGACATAGGTAATGGTGCTTTTCACAGTCTTGCCAGCAGGAGCAGTGAAAGTGACATCGATGTTAAACTTCTTATCCTTATTGCCCAGGCTACCAGTAACTTTCTTAGTCACTTTGAGAGAGCCAGCAGTATAAGTATTCTCAAACGGCTTATTCTTGTTATTAAACTCCTTGCTGTCATGCAGACCAACCCAGTAGGACAGAGTAGAATCCTCACCATCATCGGCATAACCAGCAGTAATAACCATAATCATCGGGTTAGCTGCGTAATCAACACCAGCGGTATTACTAGGAGTTTCGGTAACAGTATAGTAGTAAATACCAGGCTTCGTGATGTTCAGGTTCGCAACATCAACGGTAAAAGTACCTGTTCCGTCTTCCGTCAAAGCAGTAAATGCAACCGTCTTCTCATCCGAATTAGCCGCCATAGCAGGAATGGTAGTTGCTTCACTCTTTTCAACGGTCTTTTCAGCGCCATTCACCGTTGCGCCCGGAGTTACTGTGAAATTGAAAGTCTCAGCGGGGGCTTTCTTCTCTTCAGAACCAACCACCTTATAGTTCTTAGTGATAGTCACCAAGCCATTAGCGCCAACATTGGGGGTAGGGCGAGCAGCAAAAGCGGGGAAGGACATGGTGGCGATCATCGCCGCAGCGACGACACCAGCGAACAATTTCTTGAGTTTCATGTGGATTCCTCCTAATTATATCAATGTTTTCAATAACTTACAAGCTCCGCCGCCGCAGCAGGGTGATCACCTTTGCTTTGACGTCGGTGAGGGCCACCGGGCCAAAATCCCGGCTGTCCTCGGATTGCGTGCGGTAGTCCCCCAGGATGAAGACGCTGTCCGCGGGGACGGTGTAGGGGTACTCGAGGGTGTCTTTCGCGTAGGTGGGGTAAAGGATCTCGCCGCTCTGGGCCGAGCCGTTGACGATCAGCGTTCCCGAATCGTCCAGTGCGATGAGGTCGTTCTCGCGGCCCAGGACACGGCCTACCCGGAGCTTGCCGTCCTGCTCATAGAGCACCACGTCGTTCTTGGCGTAAGTGCCCTGCAGCCGGTAGCCGATCAGCAGGTCGCCGTCCTTGACGGCGGGGAACATGCTGTTGCCGGAGGCCTGTGTCAGCAGGAACACCTGCGTGAACAGCACCCAGGCAGCTGCCGCCAGCACCACCACCCGGGCCAGCAGGCTCAGGGCATCGCGGCGGTCCTGTGCGGCGTTGCGCCGCTTGTGCAGGGCTCTGCGCCCTGCCGTGAGTGGGTCTTGCGGAGGGAGTGTTTTTGCGGCTTTCGCCATCAACATCCCTCCTCAAGGTTCTCTCCGGGAGGTGTATGGGCTTCCAGCAGGGCGTTATACCTTGCTCTCTCGGCCCGGATGGCGTTTTCATACAAGCCGTAGAGCTCCTCCAGCTTCTTCCACATCTGCACTTCATCCACGCCGCCCAGCAGGTTCTTGCGGAACTTCACCTTGCGGTACCATTCCACGATCTCCAGCTGCTCCTGGCTGATGCAGGCATCCTCCGCGCCGGGCAGGCGCTGTGCGGGCTGCGGGCTCTTACCAGCTTTTTCTTTTGCCATCCATCCACCTCCTTTCGTTTTATTTTGGCTTGGAAGTTGGCTTATTCATCGTCGTCGTTCTTCCGTTTCCGGAGGAAGAGCAGCACGCCGCCGCCCGCGACGACCACGAGGATCAGGATGTAGGGGAGGGTGTCGAGGAGGACACCGTTGTCAACCTGGGCGTCCTTATCGTTCGTAACAATGACCGTTCTGTTCAGGACGTCTTCATTGTTTTCGTCTTTCAGAGAGAATGTTCCATCGTTATTTCTCACAAGCGTATAGGTAAAGCTCTTTGTTGCAAGAACATCATAACCTGTTGCGCTTGTATCATAACCATCTGCATTCGTCTCTTCGATGGTGATTGTGGTTCCTGCAACGACTCCGGCAAAAGTTGTGCTTTCGCCATTTTTCAGGGTCACTTCTTGAGTTTCCGAATTGCCGTCTTTCAAGAATGTCACAGTGAAGTTAAAGGCCTTGTCCTTATCGCCAAATATACCGGTAACATTCTTTGTCAGAATCACATCTGAGTTGTTTGTTACCCATTTGCCATAGTAGACTTTATCTTCGTTGATATCCTCGTCAAACTCAGCTTCCTGCGTACACTCCTCATCTTTGTACCAACCCTTAAAGGTATAACCCCTATGCTCTGCTGTATTTCCGCTAATATCATAGGTATCAGAGCCTCTCTGCTGTTCCGGACGAACAATTTGGTTCTCATTCGTACCAGGGTCAACCTCTGTCGAATAAATCTTGGGGTCAAGAGTTTCAAATGCGCTGGAACCAGGTTCTTTTACTCGGAACTCAACTTTGTAGGTATTGCTAAAGTGAGCAATGCCATCCAAATGAATAGTTGCCCAGCCGCCGTCCGTGACCGGCTGCTCATTATAAGTGCTGCTCGGAGCGCCACCTGACTGAACCAGATGCACCCAAGTTATTTCGTAATAATTGGTTGGCTTCGTTCCAGTCCCATCCCAATACGTATAAGATTTTGTGCATTGTCCTCCGTTTCCATCACTATGAGATGTTCCACTAACTGCTCCATGGTCTGGGCAAAGATTCGGATACAACTTTTTACCTGTATACGTCGCGTCAAATGTCTTCCCCCATGGATGAAGTACCAATCCATTAGAGCCGTTATAGAAGTATCTATGCTTAAATTCTCCATTGAATGCTGTCAAATTGACAGTTCCATTCGTTATGGCTGCACTAACAGCATCTTGGCCTTTTGCACCCGTAAACCGGAGCATATCGGCAACTTTTACAGTTGCAACACCAACGCCAAACCAGTTGCTATTGTCCTTATAGGTATTGCTTTCACTCCACTGCCGACCAGGTTTCAGAATGTAGAGGTACAGCGGAGTGTCCGTTCCACCTGTGGATGTAGCTTCCACTGTGACTGTTTTGTTTTCAGTTTTCACATTATGATAATAGTGATTATAACTGCTGCTTGTACAATAAGTATGGCTAATTTTCACCTTCCCCGGTGCCACACCAGTTACATTGCCATAGCTGTCAACTGTCGCAATGTTTTTACTCGAAGACGTCCAGGCCTGGGAATAGTCACAATAATAGTTGCTATTGCTCGTTCCGCTTAACTTAATGGTGCTTCCCACCTCAACGGTATCTTCGCCAGTCAACTCCAATGTGCTTACTGCACTTTCCTGCGGGATTGCCAGCACAAAGTCAGAGAAGCTGTCAGTCTTGAATGTCAGCGTACCATTGTTATACTCTGCGTCCAGCGTCTCAACACCGCTTGCGGTCTGATGCAGGACTTTGAGTTTTTCATCATCTTCCAAACCGAGTTCAGTCAAGTCGGAGATGGTAACAGTGACGGCCTCTGCGGGCTGGACTTTCACACCATGCTCATCTTTCGGGGTGATGTTGAAGCCAACCAGCGGCATCAGTGCTTCGCTTTCGTCGTTCAACGATGCGCTGTAAACTTCGTAGAAGCTTTCCATTGCGTCATCGTCCATCACGGCCACGCTCAAGCTCTTGGTGTCCTCGGGCATCCCGGCCACCTTGACAGCGATGTTCACGCTGGAACCGTAATCAACCGTTGCGTTTCCGGTAACATCCACGGTGGTGGGCTCTTCTACCTTTTCCTCGTCCGTCCACTTCGCGTAGACTTCCACGGTCGTGCCCTCGGAAACGTACAGGCACTCGTCAAACACGAACTTCTGCTCGTCGCCCAGCTCGTCGGTATAGTACCAGCCTGCAAAGGCGCGGCTGTTGCCCTCGGGGTCATCGTTGGAGGTGGGGTCCGCGAACTGATAGTCTTTCAGGTTCGCGCCGTCGGCGGCGGTCATGATGTGGTAGCAGCCCTTGTCGGTGCCGTACACGGCCAGATACTGTTCCACGGTCATCTCAGCAGCCTCGGCGTCGGTGGCGATGTCCGCGAGGTCGTAGCTGCTCATCTTCTTGAGCCAGAAGTGGTAGATGTTGGTGGGGATGGAGAACGCCGCGTCCATCTGATCCAGCACCTGGTCGCCATCGGGGAGCGCGGCCGCGTCGTCCTCGGGGAACGTCGTGCCGCTGGTGTCGTACTCATAGACGATGTTGCCGCTTGCGTCTTTGGTGGTCTTCGTCGCGCCCTCTTCGGCAGGGGTGTCATCGGCCACGGGGGGCTCGCCGCCCTCGACGGGTTTTTCCACCTCATCGCCCTGTGCCGCAGGCTCGTCCGCCACGGCGAAGTCGTCATCCATGGCCGCGGGCTCGTCCGCCACGGCGAAATCGTCGTCCATGGCCGCGGGCTCGTCCGCCACGGCGAAGTCGTCATCCACGGCCGCGGGCTCGTCCGCCACAGCGAAGTCATCATCCAGCGCCGCGGGCTCGTCGGAGAGATCCATGGATTCCGGCTCCGTGCCGGGGTCGGCGGCCTCCACTACTTCGGTGCCCGGCGTGTCAAGCCCCTCGCCCGTGCCGTTTGCAAAGGCGGGCAGCAGACAGCTGCACACGAAAATCAGCGCGAAGCACAACGCAAGCACCCGTTTCGCCAGCGGAAGCTTTTTCGCCGTGTGTTTTGCAAGATTTTTACGCATTTTTCATGCCCTCCTTTGGTATAGAGTCCGGGGTCGTGTCCATTCCCGATGCCTCGGCAACAAAAAAGGCCGCATCCGCACTCCGCCTGTCACAGCGGTGTTGAATGCAGCCGAACTATCTTCTGGTTTTCTGGCGTTTCCCTCCGGGGAATGCCAGCACAAAAGACTCCAAGCTTTGCGTCCCCGGCTCGCGCCAGGTTTGCCAAAGTTTTCAGTTTCGCGGGGGTGTTCCCGGCTGCTGGTACTATCCTACACAGCCCGGGATGCAAAAGGTGTCATTCGGTGGCGGGGCGCTGATTTTTGCGCCTGGCCGCCCGGCCCTTTCACTGGCATTATTTTACCAAATTTGGCCTTGTCCATGCAAGTGTCCAAATGGACACAAAAACGGAATTTGCGTCCGTTTTTATCCAAAATCAGCCATTTCTTGTAGAGATTGCCCAATATATCCCCCCAAGGTTTGTGCACTCCACCAATAAAAAGTTACAGATTTGTGTCTGCTAACCCGTGCGAAACAGACACGGGTCGGATAAATAAGTATGACTATATCGGTTAAGTTAGCGGGAGTTTCTGGAATTTCAACCGTTTCCGGAACTCCCGGAAACGTTGCGGGATGTCAAAGCCTCTCCGTCATCTTCGCTTCGCTCGATGCCACCTCCCCCAAAGGGGTGAGGCCTTGGCAGGCGGTGCGGGCCAAACCTCTCCGTCACGCCTGCGGCGTGCCACCTCCCCTGATAAGGGGAGGCTTTGCGGCGGTGAAGTTTTATCGCAACACCGTGTGTTACTGCGAAACGAAATCTCTTTGTCAATGGCTCCCCTTTTCAGGGGAGCTGTCGAGCGGATGCGAGACTGAGAGGTTGGACAAAGGACGCCTTTAGCGTGAGCGAAGATGTCGGAGAGGTTGTACAGAGCAGCACCTGCGTTATTCCGCTCACGCTAAAGGCGACTGAGAGGTTTTGAATCCAAAAACACCCTCTCGGTCATCCCAAGAGGGTGTTGGTCAAGCCCTCGTGTACGCCTCCATGCCGTGGTCGGCAGGCGGATAGTACTCCATCAGGCTGATGTAGTCCTCGCAGTGGTGGCAGAACGCCGCCCGCACCACCACATCGGCGGAGTCGGGTTTCATGGACATGAACATAAAGATGTACCGGGCCATGGCGGCCACCGTGCCGCTGTCGATGCCGTAGTACAGGCCCACGGCCAGCACCGGGATGACGGCCTGCTTCACCCGCGGGGGCACTTCCACATGGTAGGTCTTGCCCCGCAGGGTGAGGTTGCCGTCGTTCTGCTCCAGCTTTTCCAGCAGGGGGCGGCTCAGGGCGGAGGCGTTGTGGACGCTCTTTTCCAGCTTGGCCTCGTCCACGTTCCGCATGTTGCCCAGGCCCCGCAGGCGGGCCTCCACTTCCTCGTCGGTCAGGATGTAGTCCTGGGTGCACTCGGCCTCGTTGCGGAGGAAAGCGCACTGGATCATGTCCATCAGCACGGCCTCGTACTTATCGTGGAACTGCTGCTTGCTGCCAAAGAACGTTTCCAGCCGCTCCATGACGCCGTCGGTGTCCTCCTTGGTGGCCAGCCCGCTGATGGTCAGGGGCATCTCGCTGAAGCTGGCGCCCCGGACATCAAGGTCGGCCAGCTCTTTCTCGTTCTGGGTGGAGGGCAGGAAGCGGTCATTGCCGTTCCGGTGGTAGCCCCACTCGGCGGGCAGCACCCGGGGGACGAGGTCGCCGCTGGAAAGGATGTTATAGATGTTGCTGGCGGCCCAGGTGGTTTTCAGGGTACCGTCGGCGTTGTGGTTGTTGTCGTAGTCCAGCTGATAGTCCGGGTAGCTGGCGGCGGTCAGGGCCACCGGCGTGGCGAACGTGTAGACGAAGACGTTTTTGCGGTCGATCTCGGGCAGGTCTTTGTTGATCCGCCCCGCCAGCAGGTTGGCGACGGCCGCGCCCCGGCTGTAGCCGCCCACCCAGAGCTTGATGGTGCCCGTGGCGCCCTGCTTTGCGGCCGCGGCTAAATAGCTCTTGAGGGAGGCCAGCACCTCCGCCACCGGGATGACGAAGCCCGCGTGGCCCTCCCCCACACCGGTGTGCAGGTTGCTGACCCACTCGCCGCCGTAGCCGCCGCCCCGCAGGATGACGGCCACAATGGTGGCGCGCTGGCCGTTCAGGGGGATGGTCTTCCGTGCCAGCGAGTAGCCCACAAAGTCCCCGGCTGCGCCCACATCGATGTCATAATGGTGGAACTCCGCCGCCCCGAAGCCCAGCGTCTCGTAGGCGTCGGCGATGCTGGACTCCCGGCCCACCTCTCCGTTGGCCCAATACCGGGCGTCGCTGGCTGCCGTGTTGAACGCCGCCCCCACCATGCCCAGGGTGGCCAGGGCCAGGCTGTGGTTATACTCCATGGAGGAGCGGGCAAAAAAGCTATCACTATAATAGTAGTCGTGGGGCACGTCGGTCAGGCTCAGCTCACTGCGGAACCGCAGGCTGTACCGCCCGTCCGGCACGGCGCGGCCCACCGCGCCCTGCGTGTTTTCCGCCGCCGCCCTGGGCACCGCCAGCGCCGCCGCCGAAAGGGCCAGCGCTTTACAAAAATCACGTCGTTTCATGGGGTCTGTTTTCCCTCCTGACGGATCCAACTCTGTGGAATATTTTGTTTTCTGGCGATAGTATACCGTATTTTATCACAAGACACAATGGATAATTTGCAAAAAAAAGACCTGCACTTTACCATGCAGGCCGTTTTGTGGTATTCTGTTCTCAGTGCTCCATCTGCTTGCAGTAGTCCACGATGTGGTGGAACATCTGCTCCACGGCGGGGGCCATGGCGGTGGGCCGCTGGACGGCCAGGCCGACCACACGGTCTTCCTCCGGGTCGATGGGGTAAATTTTGATGTTGGCGGTGCACTGGCTCAGCAGCAGCCGGGGCATGATCGAGATGCCCATGCCCGCCTCCACCATGGCGATGTTGGACTGGTCATCAATGACATGGCAGCGGCGCTCGGTGCTCAGGCCGTACTTTTTGAGGAACTGGCGCATCTCGGCGTCGGTGGCGTCCCACTGCACCACGAAATTCTGGCCATCCATCAGGGCGGGGGTCATCACGCCGTTTGGCGGCTCCGGCCAGTCGGCCGGAGTGATGCAGAGCAGCGGCTCCTTGAACAGCTCGGTGAGGGTAAATTCCTCCCGGCAGGTGGAGGAGAGGAACGCCAGGTCGATCTGGCCCGTGCGCAGCCACTCCTTGACATCATCGTAAGTACCCTGATATACTTCCACTTCGATCTGCGGGTACTGGGCCATAAAGCCCTTGAGGATGCCCGGCAGCATCCCGGCGCAGACGGAGTTGAACGCGCCCAGCTTCACCTTGCCCTTTTCCAGGCCGTTCAGGCGGGCAATGCTCTGCTGCAGGGCCTCGT
>ENA-UOOA01006534-UOOA01006534.1-human-gut-metagenome-genome-assembly--contig:-P61old-NODE-6534-length-11150-cov-9.893375_pt1 | contig 11150 bp, 9 predicted proteins | sample MGYA00242467_ERZ724014 | MGnify/ENA metagenome assembly ERZ724014
TGGTAAGTACATCATTCACTGTAGAATTATAGATCTTTGTTTCTCCAACAAAAATCGGTTTATCTTCTGGCAGATTCTTAGTAAGCTCTGAAAATTTCACAACAATCTGCCAATCAATCTGAATTTTTCTCACTGATGAGTTATTCTTTGTTGGAAGGAATCCACCATTACCCTTATAATCCCATGTTTTACTAATAGACAATGTTTGTCTTGCAAAATCAAAGTCCGAAGGAGTAATTGCAAGTGCCTCTGAAAATCTCATACCGGTTTTTGCAACCAATAGAATAAACCAGTCCCAGTTTACCTCTTCTCGAATATCAAGGTGAGCAATTAACGTATGTAATTCAAACTGATTCAAATACTTTATTTTTTTTGCTCTTGGCGATTTCCCCTTGATGATTGCCTTTCTGGTTGGATCTCTCTCTATCATTCCTTCATCTACCGCATCCAGAATTGCTCCTTTCAATTGATGATGGAAATCCAGCGTTGTCTGCCGTTCATGATCTTTTGCATAATCATTCAGCAATTTCTGATAAGCAGTCCTGGTGAGTTCACAAACCTTCAACTCTGGAGCAAGTTTTTCTACCCATTTCTGCGTCATCAGATACTTTGCCATCGTGGCATCCCTGATCGCACCTTTTTTGTACACTTCAATCCACTGTTTATAGTACTCATAAAATAATTGCATTTTGTCTGTTTCCTGTTGCATAAGTTTGTCTTCCTTTCCCGAATCACTTACGCTGATACAGACAATTAATCACCTATTATTTTCTTATGCAACACTGATCAGAGGTTTAATTTCTTCATCTAATGTTTTCTTTAATTCTGCCATACACTTCGCATAATATTTGAATTTTGGAAGTGCCTTTTCTTGTACGGATTTATAACTCTGATAGTCAATTGTTGCTTTGATCACACTTTCGTTTGGTATTTCCCCGTTTCTGTAATGAAGAGCCGCATACATAACATCTTCTTTCGATGCGTACCAAGTCACACAGAAATCAGAGATTACCTTTTCAATGCAATCACGTTTCATGTTTTCCACAATATTTAAGATAGACTGACCCTTATATTTGTTTTCATCTTCCTCAATTTCACTAACCAGATTCGTCATAATCTCGGCTACCTTTGGATTATCCTTCCGCATTTCATCAATATACTGTTTCACTTCATCAATCTGTTTTTGACGTTCTTCCGGAGATACCGCTTCTGCATCTTCATCTGGTGTTACAATATTCTGGATCAGATTGATAATATACTCATAATCAATCTTTGTACTACTATAAGCCATCAATTCATAATCGACGTCTATCGTTTCATCTTCCGGTGGTTCGTTCCCGGAATCGTCTCCACCTTCTGCTATTTTTATTTCTTCTACAGCATTTTTATAAACTCCGGCATATTTATCGTATTCCTCTTCTGTAATGCCATACTCCTCAAGCATACTGTCATCATACTGGGTAAATGATTTGAGCTGAGCAAATAATCGGTCAAAGGTCTGAAACATCTTGACAAACACTTTTTTCTCTTTGATTGACATCGGTGTTACTTCTTCCGGTGTTTCTGCTGATACTCTTAATGCTGCCAACGATTTACGAAATGCTGGTTCTATTTCTTCCCATTCTGCCAGAATCGCTGTCCCTGTACTTCCCGCAGAGTATAATTTCACTGCGTTGTCAACACTTTCCTTAAATAACTTTGGTGCCTGGAAAGTAACAATCTGTCCGTATGTTTTGTTTTTATCAAAAATACGGTTTGTTCTTGAAAAAGCCTGAATCAGATCATGTGGTCCCATCGGCTGTCTGTCAATAAAAATGGTGGACATGCATGGTGCATCAAATCCTGTTAACAGGCGGTCTACCACAATGACCAGATCCAGCTGCTCACTTCTGCTCTTGAATTTTGCATCTTTCCGTGCGAGACGTTTATTCAGATTACCATTATACCCCTGAATCTGTGAAAGCTCATATTTTGTACCAAACATCTGATTATAATCATCTAGTGATTTCTGCATCTTTTCCTGGTTTACGTGGGAACCTTCTTCATTTTCTGTTACGGAATAAGTAATTGCAAACTTCGGAAAATCCGGAAGAACCTGTTTGATTTTCTCATCGATTTCTAATGATGTTTCTCCGTTTTTCACCTTGGTCAGGAGTTCATAATACTTCTGTGCTATCTGGATGGAACTCGTTGTCAAAAGTCCCTCATATGTTTGTCCTTTTCCATTCTGAAATCCCAGCTTGTAATAGGATTTGTTCAGGATGATATCTAATACCCGGAGCATATGGGTCTCATTGTCGTATGCACTGGCATCTGTCTCATCTGTAATATTTTTCGGACCATTATGCTCTACCTGGAAACCAAGTACAGCATTATCATGAATCGCATTCTGGATTGTATATTTGTGAAGTCTTTTTCCATACAATTCCTCTGTTGTACGTGGCAAATCACCCATCTGCGGATATGGATTCTCCGCAAATCTCGGAGTTCCTGTAAATCCATACCAAAGCGATCTTCCGAAAAAGCGTTCTAGTTCACGCTTTGTTTTTGGAGTAACTGCTCTGTGACATTCATCTACGACAAAAGCAATTTTCAGGTTTTTAATCTTGTTGTATTCAGATGTTCCTTCCTGTAATCTTTTGCTAATCAGAATCTGCATTTTTTGAATTGTTGTAACGATTACCTGACGATCATCAGATTTTAATTTCTTTTTCAGATCATTTACATTATCAGTCTCATCTACATCGACCAAATCATTATTCGCATAAGCCTGAAATGCCATGGTTGTCTGAGTATCCAAATCCTTACGGTCAATCAAAAAGATTGCTTTATCAATCGCAGGAATATCCATCAGTAAATTTCTGGTTGCCTTATAAGAAGTAAGCGTCTTTCCGGATCCAGTCGTATGCCAGACAAAACCAGATTTTCCTGTCTTTGATGCCTCACGTATAGACTCAATGGCATGAATCTGATATGGTCGAAGTAAAATCAATCGCTTTGCATCTTCATCCAAAACTGTATATCTGGCAATCATCTCATGGGCTTCCGGAATACGAAGAACATTCTTTGCAAAATCAATATAATCAGCCACCGGATTATTCTCCGTATCTACCCAACCGCTCATAAATTTAGGATTCAACTCTGTATCACTTGCGGCAGCAAAATATTTCGTGTCTACTCCATTACTGATCACAAACATCTGGACAGCCGAAAAAATACCAGTAAACTTTCCTTCACTGATATATTTTTTTATCTGATAAAAAGCTTCCATGTAAGAGTGCTGTCTGTTCTTTAATTCAATATGTATCATTGGAAGACCATTAATCATAAGTGTAACATCAAATCTTCTGTCCCTTGTAACCGTAGTGATGTCATCGTCTTTTAATGCATTATATTGGTTAATAACCTCGTAAACACTGCTTCCACCTGCAATATGCTCATGATTCATCACAACTAAATGCAATTTTTCTGTATCCCTTTGCACATGAACCATTGCCTTCCCATTTTCGCCAACCAGCCATTCACCAGCTTTATAGAACGAAGAAAACTGTAGCTGGTTCTTAACCTGTTCAAACTCTGCATCAGACAAAGGCTGTCCATCTAGACGTGCTTTATTATTCTGCTCTAGAATGTATCTAAAATTTTGCCAAAGTTCTTCCTCAGTCTTTAAATCTTCACGGTAAGTCCATTGGGACTCTCCAAAAACTAGCTGTTCTATTAATTTATCTTCTATTACTTTCTCTAATTCTGGCATTTTCTTTTTCTCCTTTGTAATAAATAGCGTGGTTTTGGCATATATTAGGGTATTTAACACGTAATTTTGCTTCCGATGGTGAAGAGTGATGAGGTGATCGAGGTCATCTAAAAATGTCGCAATCTTCTCCTGTTCTTCTAATGATGGCATATATAACTGACATTCACATAACTTGTCATAATAGAAGTATAATCGAACACTTCCCTCTTGAAGTTTCTCAATCCATCTTGGAAATTCATCAGACTTGAGCCAATGCCAGAGGAACCTATCGTTCACATAATTGTCTGTTTGAAAAACTTCATAAAGTGAGCTAACTATCACATTTTCCACACCTTTATAGTATCCGATAGATCCTACATTGATCCTTGCTGGATTATAGGCAAACGAATTTGGTTGAACAATATTATACGCTTTTCTGTCCGTATCTTTCATATATCCAAAATCGTCATGTGCATCACGCTGACGAATAAATCCATGCTCATTTGTAATAGCATACGGTTCTAAATCTAAATCTTCCTTGTTCCGTTTCCCTGCATCCCATGTGAAATCTGCAAACTTACGCTGTTCCCAATCGTTTGAACTCAATTCAATACAAAATTTGAACTTACGCTGAATCTCTGTAGTCGTTCACTTTTTCAAAATATCTTCTACTTTTTAATCCAACAATTCACCTGCTTCATATGAACATTTTATATAATCCGGATTACTATAAAATACATTTGAATTAAAATCTGATATTTCATCACTAATGAATGAATTATATACAGTCTTAATAGCTTCTACTACATTCGCATACAAACCCATAACATTCAATATTAACGTTTGGTATACTCTTCCAATTGAAGTTACTGTTGGAACACTATATTTACAAGTTGTAATATTATCAAAATTTCCCTCTGTAATTTGATATTCTTCAATCCATTCATCACATACCTGTTCAAAAGAAAGACAGTGATTTACACCAGCCGTTCTTAATTGATGCACTAAATCTTCATCTGTCATTTTCCCAACTACATCTTTTACTTTATTATGAGTTTCTCTTGCAACAAACTCAATCATCGAACATACATAAAACAAATCATCTTTATTCCACTGTGTCGTCATCCACGTTTTCACTCCTTTCATACGTCAAACATTCTAAGGCTCTCATACTATGAAAACTAATCTGATGTGACGGATGTTTAAACTTTGCATATTCCCAGAATACAGCTTTACTTATATTTCCACTTAAATAATCATTTACAAAATTCCAGATTGTATCATCTGCCATTGGGCCTTCCACAATATCATACTCGTGTATCTTTCCAACTCGGCATTCTGCAATAAAATCTAACCATTCATCACACATCTGATCAAATTTCTTTATTTTTAATTGTTTATTTTCTGTATATGAATATACATTAATTATTCCATGCTTATGTTTTCGTTCTGCCCATCTATATGCCTGTTCATAACTTTTTGTACAATAAAATCCCCATGAGAAATCTTTTGTATATCTTGTCTTTCTAACCTCAGGAAATTCTACTATCTGACCACTTCCATGATACAATTCCACTTTTTTGTCCATTTTTCTCACTTCTTTCATATTTTTATACTTTAAATTTCTTTTCACTCATTATTATCTAAAATTTCTTGCTATAGATCATACTCATCGTAAGCCTCATTCTTCTACAATGCAATTTTCACTAATTCTATCTATTAGTACTTTCTTAATTTCAGTATCAAAAACTATCGTTATTTTTTATATAAACATATTTTTCAGCATAAATTTTTTAATATTCTGTAATTCTTCACACTTATGCTGGTGAAGAGTGATAAGGTGGTCAAGGTTAGAAAAATATAAACCAATTTTTTCTTGCTCTGATTTATTTGGAATCTTCAAGCAAAGATTTTCCAACACTGTTTGACTGATATTTTTATTTGCACTATTAGTAGCTTGTGCCATAATTTGATTTCGTACAGATTCTATTCCGAATAAAAACCTTTTAAAATTATTATCCAATCCATATTCATCTCGAAATCTTATAATAAATCCAGAATATGTTGTGTTTTCAAGGTTTTGTGGTACTAAGGCGGCTTCTCCTACACCTTCCAATTTTACCGAAGAGCGTACAAACAATACATCGCCATTCAGCAAATTATAATCTTTCAGCTGTGAATCAGATGCCATTGCTTTCCCTAAATTTGTAACATCAATTACATTATTTCCGAATATATTTTGAAGATTTACAAATGGAAATCCTATTCCCATGGCTTCTTTGGAAAAGTTCATTCCATTTTTCAATGAACCAAGTTCCCCCAACTTACGCTGTTCCCAATCTTCAGTAAACCCGGAAAATCTAATTTCTGGAACTGAATGACCATTTTGTGGAAACATCTTTTGAAGCATATATTTTTTCAAGGTTTTCGTCTCTTCGCACTTTCGCTGGTGAAGAGTGATGAGCCTTTCTAGCTCTTCAAAATACTTTCCAATTTTCTTCTGTTCCTCAATATCTTGCGGTATCATCAGCTTCGTCTCAAAGAAATCCGCAGGTGCAATATTCAAAAGTCCATGATTTCTCGCTCCTTCTGCAGCAATTTCATGAATACCTTTATGCCACAAGTTTGTGCTGTAGTACGATACCAGAAAATCGGAATCTACAGGATTGTTTTCTTTTATCCCAAATACGATATAAAGCGTTGATAATACGCCATTTTTATAACGATCCAGCCTTTTAATAGCTCCCCAAGGAGCATCTGTTGAAGTACTTTTATTATAAGCGAACTCTCCATTCTCAATCAGATAGTAACCACTGACATCTTTACTTGCAACTCTCTTATCAAAGAATTCATTCTGATCAATAAGGCCATATTGAGCCGATATCGTAAGCGGTAACTCTGAGACTAAATCTTGATTTTTTCTTGTAACACGATCAACCAAATCAACCAACTTACGCTGTTCCCAATCTTCCTGGTAGCCTTTAAATCTAATCTTTGGTTTTTTCATCTCTATTATCCCTCCAGCTTTCTGATCAAATCATTTAATGAAAAAATAATGTTTTGATCTGGTGATGTTAAGTCTTTCAGAAGAGATACAAAGTCACCTTTGACCTGTTCCAATTCGTCATCCGTTTTCTTCATGTCCTGTAGTAATGTATTGATATCCACATCTTCTTCTTTTTCGAAATTATCAACATATCTAGGAATATTAAGATTGAAATTGTTTTTTTCAATATCCTCAAAGCTAGCCAGATAGGATTCTTTTTCTACAGTCTTTCGGTCACTATACAGAGTAAGAACTTCATCGATGTGTTCATCTGTCATCTCATTTTGCTTCTTACCTTTATTAAATTTCTTAGATGCATCAATAAAGAGTACATCTCGTCCGTCTCTGTGTTTTTTTAAGACAATGATACAAGTTGGAATGGATGTATTGTAAAATAAGTTCGCCGGAAGTCCAATCACCGCATAGATATTACCAGAGCGAAGCAATTTTTCTCTGATTTTTCCTTCTGCTGCTCCACGGAAAAGAACTCCATGTGGTAAAACAATTGCCATTGTCCCGTTATTTTTCAAATGATACAATCCGTGTAATAAAAATGCATAATCAGCCTTTGACTTTGGTGCTAATACACCATAATCACTGAAACGTTCATCTTGAAGAAATCCTGCTGCTGCACTCCATTTGGCTGAATATGGAGGGTTCATGAGAACCATATTGAAATCCGTTTCTTCTCCTGTTGGCCAATCCCCATCTAATGTATCTCCATTTCGAAGATGTTGGTTTTCCGCCACTATTCCATGTAGAAACATATTCATTCTCGCCAGATTATAAGTTGATGTATTCTGTTCCTGTCCATAGTATTTGATATATTCTGGTGCTGATGCATATTTTTTAGCATTTAACAATAATGACCCCGATCCCATACACGGATCATATACGGATAATCCTTTTTTATCTTCCTGCCCTGAAATAGCAATTTTTGTTAATATCTTTGATACAGCCTGCGGAGTATAGAATTCTCCTGCTTTCTTTCCTGTTTCAGAAGCAAACTGTCCGATCAAATATTCATAGGCATTTCCAAGTATTTCCGCATCTGAATTTAACAGATCCGCTTTATCAATTTCTTTTATAAGACTTGCAACTGTATCACTCTGTTTTTGGTCGCCTGCACCTAATCGATTGGAATACAGATCAATATCGGTAAACAAATCTGCGAAGATTGGATCACTCTGCTCTATATTATTAAATCCTTTCTGCAACTGCTCACGGTTGAAAGAATTATTTCTTGCAGCATCAGCAAAATAAGTGTATGTAAGTTCTGGCTCCATAACATAGTGACATTCTTCTGACAGCTGATCTTTCAATTCTTCTGCACTCTCATCCTCTAGTGCTTCTTTATATGCCTCTAATGCTTCTTTCAATGTGGCTGGTTTTTCATCATAAAGCAAATCATATACTTTAATCAAAAAAGAATCTGAAAGATATTTATAAAATACGATTCCTAACAGATAATCCTTATACTCATTTGCATCCATTTTTGAACGTAAAATATCTGCTCCACTCCATAATACGCTAATCAAATCCTTGCTATTTTCTATTTCTGCCATCTTTGTTTACCCTCCATTTTCTATGAATAATGTTCAATCAATCTTTTAATTTCACTTCTCATTTGCTCCACCACATCATCCGGTCCAACAATCTTTATACCGTCCCCCAATGAAAATACCCATCCAAGGAACTGTCTGCTGACATGCACATTTACATTCACAGTAAAGTGTTCATCATCTGTCGGAAACAAAATCACATTTTTCCCAAAACGGTCAATGATGACACCTACCAGGTTGTTTTTTACCAGTAATTTTACCGTCTGTTCTTTTCCTCCGAACATTCCAAAGCTTTTCTTTGCATAATCAGCCATGTCAAGCTTATTAAAGAACTCTTTTCCTTCCCGGTTCTCACTTGAAAATCGGATATGAAGCATTTTATCTACTCGGTAATGTTTAATCTTCTCCGCATCCGAATCGTAGCCTACCAGATAATAGTTTTCATCGTCCCACGAAAGTCCCCATGGACTAATATGATACCAGGCTCCATTATGTCTGAGTTCCATTTCTTTTTTTACATTCCACTGATAATATTGGAACTTTATTTTCTTATTTTCTGAAATTGCATTATGAATAGCATCTACTGTGTAGTAGATGCTCTCATTCATTGTCTTTATTCTTCCAGACACATATACCTGACGCTGCAGTTTCTGTGCCTCATATTCACTAACCATTTTTTCCAGCTTCTTAATCAACGTATTCGATTTCTTTTCTGTGATGAATTTTGAAGACTGAATTGCATCTACCAGAAGTTTCAACTCAGGTAGTTCAAACGTGCGACTGACCACATGATAATGATAACGGTTTCCAATCGGTTCTCCTTCCACTTCAATGCCAAGAACACTTAGGTCACGAAGATCCGTATAGATACTTTTTCGGTCAGCTGTGATATTGTATTCCGCCAAACTTTCCATGATTTCTGGCATTGTAATATAATGCTCTTCATCTGTTTTTTCCAGCATAATCTGTGCCAGTCGGTACAGCTTAAATTTCTGATTTGTTCCCTTCGGCATGATGCACTTCTCCCTTCTGCCAACATATTTTAAGTATATCATAGGTGGGAGATATATTGTGCATCTTTTTACATAAATCTTTTTGTTGTAAATCTAGTTTTATACAAATGTAGGTTCGTTTTTCATTAATTATCATGAAAGAACTTAACTACAGCAGCAATTATGATGATAATTCCAATCCAAAAGAAGAATTGAAATGCTCCTCCAAGTTCTGAAGCAAAATCGTTCAAAAAAGCAAATACCAGAAGAATGATCACAATCAATCCTCCACAACCCAATTTTCCATCTTTCATAAGATCTACTCCTTCAAAGCTGCACTTCCTATATTCTAAGAAATACAGTATATCTTTAATCCTTAACTATTTCTTCCACCAGCGACATATATTCAGGAAGTTGATTCATAAAGGGTTGTAATGTTTTTCTGACCAAACCACGTCAAAATATGAATTCTCTTTAATGTAGTCGGCAAATACCCGACAAACTTTTTCAATTTCGCCGTCCTGTTCTTTTGTATACATTTTATTCTTATTTCTCCAACTTTTCTTCAATTCTGCTTTTACGATAATCTAGAATATCACTGAACAAAAGTAATCCCTCTGTTATGGCTATCATGACCATTCCTGCCTTTACTAAGATTTTCGCTTTCGGATCATCGGACGCTTTTGCTTCTTTAGCGATACCACCAAGTATTCCGATCAACCCAATATTCACCAGTCTCTGCATATTTCTGTTTATTGCTTTATTTTCATAATAGATTTTTCTTAACATCTCTTTATTTTTCATCGTTCATTGTCTCCTTCATTTCGTTTTTAAGGCTCTTCTTACAAACCTTACATATTGTTCCAGCCGGTGTTACCAGCTCAACTTTCGCATAAGCAGTCTTCCCGATCTTGTCATACAAACGACCGGCACTCATAGAATCGCCGATAACGGTGTATGAACTATTTGCTACATATCCGATTTTTCCAAGACCTTCATAAGTAACTTTGATTGCTTCTTTGTCATACTCATTATCTGGTTCTTTCTCTAGTCGGATCTTCGTTCCTTTTTTGAGAAAATCATTTCCAAAATAATGTTTTGTTCCTGTCAGTGTGATAAATACTTTTGCCATGATACGCCCTCCTTTAGCTACTTTTATTTGATGGTTATAGTGTAGATTAATAGGTGGGATATAAAAACCCCCACATATATTGTGGTGACCATTATAAAAAAACACAAAATAAGACCCAGAAGATCTGTCACAGTCATTTTGTGTTTCCTGGCATAATCACAGATACGCTTATACATAGGATCTTCCACCCGGATACTTAATACTTTCTTTTTTACATTTTCCGACTTTGGTCTTCCTGTTTTCGCCATATCTGTTCTTATTCCTCCACATTCACATTATGATTTTCGTATGACAAAAAGTTAATCCCTGTTTTTCGTCCTTCCACAATTTCCTGGAATTTCGTCAGCCCAATGCTGTAAAGCTCTGCCCCTTCCTGATAGCGGACAAATTTCTTTGCTAATTTCTTTGTTTTCTCTACATCTTTACGTGCATATCCCATACACGGCACCTCCCTTTTTGCATATAAAAAGCAGCTAACCTATTTTTCATAGACTAACTGCTTGTACTTTTGTTCCATATTCGGTTTTATTCTACAAATCCGACAGTGAAATTCGGTCGTATGTGCCATTTTTCTTATCTTCCGGATGTGGTTCCAGTCCGATAATTGTAATATCTTTCTGGTCTGGTCCATAAACCCAGTACATTCTCATTGCGCCACTGGTTTTATTTTCCAGATATGATTGCC
>ENA-UOOA01006536-UOOA01006536.1-human-gut-metagenome-genome-assembly--contig:-P61old-NODE-6536-length-11147-cov-14.121439_pt1 | contig 11147 bp, 10 predicted proteins | sample MGYA00242467_ERZ724014 | MGnify/ENA metagenome assembly ERZ724014
CCTCGCAGGCGCCGGTCAGCACCACGTTCTCCTGGTTCAGGAAGTTACCGGCCATAGGGATGCCGTGACGCATGGTGACCTCGTTGCTGGTGCAGCACACACCGGCCACGGTGATGCCCTTGGCGCCGTTCTCCTTGGCGTAGGCGATCATCTCGGGGTCGTTGGCATAGAACACGATCATCTCAGACAGGGAGGGATCGTGGCCGTGGACGATGATGTTGACGTTGTCCTTCTCCATCACGCCGATGTTGGCGGTGGTGTCGATGGGCTTGGGGGTGCCGAACATGACGTCGGAGAACTCGGTACCCATCATGGAGCCGCCCCAACCGTCGGACAGACCGGCGCGCAGGGACTGGCGGATCAGCGCCTCAGGCAGAGAGGAGCAGCCCATATGGGTCATATGCAGAGACTGGGACACCTCGCGGTCGATGGCGCGGGGCTCGATACCGGCCTTGCTCCACAGCTCCTGGGTATGCTCGGGCGCGCGCTTGAGGAAGCGCTGGACGCCGAAAGGCTTGCCGTATTCCAGCAGGCCGATCTCGGCCATCTCGTGGGCCAGGTCATAGATGTCCTTGCCCTCGGTCTCCACGCCCCATTCCTTGGCTATGCGGATCAGCTTGTCAGGATCCTTGACCTGATAGTTGCCGCCCTCGCGGGTCTGGTACAGGGTGTGCATGATCTCACGACCATGGTCGGAGTGGGTGGCGGAGCCACCGGCGGTGAAACGCAGATAGTTTCTGCCGACGATGCCGTGCACGTCGCAGCCGCAGATGCCGCGGGGGGCTTTGGGGGTGATGCGGCAGGGGCCCATGGAGCAGATGCGGCAGCAGGTGCCCGCTTCGCCGAAGCCGCAGTGGGGGGTCTGGTTCTTTGCGCGCTGTTGCCAGGAATCCGCACCGACCTTGACGCCGTTTTCCAGCAGCATGGCCGTGGCAGCTTCCATCTGTTCCACCGTGATTAAACGATCCCAATCTTTCAAAGTGTAATCCTCCTAACGGTTTTTTCGCCGGTCACCGCAGCACGGCAGCCGGCTTACTTATCATAACTTTTGTTGCCCTAACGATGACGGTTCCTCCCACCCTCATCTTTGTCACCACTTTAACAAAGTATTGGGCGCTTGTCAACAACGGAAAGCAAAATTTTACGTTTTTCTTGGAAAAATTTCATGGAATATAGCGGTTCTCCGGGCCGTAGCGGCATCTGTCCGCGGCCTGTCGACAAGCCCTGAAAACGCCCGGATTTTTCCGCAGGCGAAAAAGTCCGGGACGGCTTTGCCGCCCCGGACAGATGCTTATTCGGTTCTGAAACGCTTACTCGTTGCCGGGAAAACTGGGGATGGTGGCGAAGCCCTTGGCCAGGTCCTCGTCGGTGGGGATATAGTCGCCCATCTCGCCGTCGTTGTACTTGTTGTAGGCTACCATATCGAAGTAGCCGGTGCCGGTCAGGCCGAACACGATGGTCTTCTCCTCGCCGGTCTCGCGGCACTTGACGGCCTCGTCGATGGCGGCGCGGATGGCGTGGCTGGACTCGGGAGCGGGCAGGATGCCCTCGCAGCGGGCGAAGTACTCCGCCGCCTCAAAGACGCTGGTCTGCTCCACGCTGCGGGCCTCCAGATAGCCGTCGTGATAGAGCTGGGAGACGATGCCGCTCATGCCGTGATAGCGCAGGCCGCCGGCGTGGTTGGCGGAGGGGATGAAGCCGTTGCCCAAGGTGTACATCTTGGCCATGGGGCAGATCATGCCGGTGTCGCAGAAGTCATACTTGAACACGCCCCGGGTCAGGCTGGGGCAGGAGGCGGGCTCCACCGCGATGATGCGGTAATTGGCCTCGCCCCGGAGCATCTGGCCCACGAAGGGGGAGATCAGGCCGCCCAGGTTGGAGCCGCCGCCGGCGCAGCCGATGATGATGTCAGGCTTGATACCGTACTTCTCCAGGGCCGTCTGGGTCTCAAGGCCGATGACGGACTGGTGCAGCACCACCTGATTCAGGACGCTGCCCAGCACATAGCGATAGCCTTCGCGGGTGGTGGCAGCCTCCACGGCCTCGCTGATGGCGCAGCCCAAGGAGCCGGTGGTGCCGGGGAACTCGGCCAGGATCTTGCGGCCCACCTCGGTGGTGTTGGAGGGCGAGGGGGTCACGTTGGCGCCGTAGGTGCGCATGACCTCACGGCGGAAGGGCTTCTGCTCATAGGAGCACTTCACCATGAACACGCGGCAGTCCAGTCCCAGATAAGCGCAGGCCATGCTCAGCGCAGTGCCCCACTGACCGGCGCCGGTCTCGGTGGTGACGCCCTTAAGGCCCTGCTTCTTGGCGTAGTACGCCTGGGCGATGGCGGAGTTCAGCTTGTGGCTGCCCGAGGTGTTGTTGCCCTCAAACTTGTAGTAGATGTGGGCGGGGGTGTCCAGCTTCTCCTCCAGGCAGTAGGCCCGCACCAGCGGAGACGGACGGTACATCTTGTAGAAGTCGCGGATCTCCTGAGGGATGGGGATGTAGGCGGTGGTGTCGTCCAGCTCCTGCTTCACCAGCTCGTCACAGAACACATGGCCCAGCTCCTCCGCCGTCATGGGCTGGAGCGGGCCGGGGTTCAGCAGCGGCGCGGGCTTGTTGGTCATATCCGCACGCACGTTGTACCAGTTCCGAGGCAGCTCGTCCTCGCTGAGGTAGATCTTGTAGGGGATAGTGGTAGTGTCTTTCATCTTAGTTGCCTCCTAAATTATAGTACCGCGTGGTGCGGGGTCTCACTGATTATGCGAATTATGCGAAATAGTCGATCATCATGGCGTGCTTCATCTTGTCCAGCGTCTGGGCCGCTGCGGCCTTGGCGGTCTCGCTGCCGGCGCGCAGGATCTCCATGATGGCGTCGGGGTCTCTGGCCAGCTCCTGGCGGCGGGTGCGGATGGGCTCCAGCGTCTCCTGCATCACGTTGTTCAGGAACTTCTTCACCTTCACATCGCCCAGACCGCCCCGTTCGTAGTGGGCCTTCAGCTCACCCAGATTGGCGTACTCCGGCAGGTAGCGGGCAAAGTGCTCGTCGGTGCAGAAGGCGTCCAGATATAGGAACACAGGGTTATCCTTTGTGTTGCCGGGGTCGGACACCTGCAGATGGTTGGGGTCGGTGTACATGCCCATGATCTTGGTGCGGACATCGTCAGGATCGTCGGCCAGGTAGATGCAGTTGCCGAGGGATTTGCTCATCTTGGCCTTGCCGTCGGTGCCGGGAAGGCGGAGGCATGCCTCGTTGTCCGGCAGCAGGGCGGAAGGCTCCACCAGTGTCTCGCCGTACAGCTCGTTGAAGCGGCGGACGATCTCGCGGGCCTGCTCCAGCATGGGAAGCTGATCCTCGCCCACAGGGACGGTATCGGCCATGAAGGCGGTGATGTCCGCCGTCTGGCTGACGGGGTAGGTCAGGAAGCCCATGGGGATGCTGTGGTTGAAGCCGCGGAGCTGGATCTCCGCCTTGACGGTGGGGTTGCGCTCCAGCCGGGCCAGGGTCACCAGGTTCATATAGTAGAAGGTCAGCTCCGTCAGCTCGCTGACGTGGGACTGCACCAGGATGGTGGACTTTTCCGGGTCGATGCCGCAGGACAGGTAGTCCAGCGCCACCTCCAGGATGTTGTCCCGCACCTTCTGGGGATGGTCGAAGTTGTCGGTCAGCGCCTGGGCATCGGCGATCATGAAGAACAGCTTCTCAAACCTGCCGCTGTTCTGCAGCGTGACGCGGTTGCGGAGGGAGCCTACAAAATGGCCCACATGAAGCCGTCCGGTGGGACGGTCGCCTGTCAGAATGATCTTTCCCATGATCGTTTTCTCCTTTTTGTATGTAAAATTATTTCAGCATTAAAAAAATCTGTCCCATGGAAATTCTTCCATGGGACAGATTGAAAATACAAATCTGCGGTACCACCCACATTGACGCAAAAGCGTCCACTCTGCACGCACCATCATGCGCTCCGCCGGGATAACGGCCGCGGATGCCGTCGGGTATTACTGGCCGTTTCCGGTGTTCTCCCCGCCCTCGTAAGTCCATTCACCGTACATTCCGCTGCCCCGCTCCCACCAGATACGCGGCTCTCTGAAAGGTTCCTGTACGGATACTCCTCTTACTCGTTGGTTTGCTTTTTTGATTATGGACGTACTTTAGCACTTTTGCCGTGGGTTGTCAAGAGGGAATTTTTGATTTTTTTAGTTGCAAAGGATCGTAAAACCGTTGTAGGGGCCGGCGTCCCCGACGGCCCGCACGGCTGCGGCGGCATTTTCCGATGAACGGCGGGGCGTCGAGGACGCCGCCCCCTACGGAGTTCTTTCGATGCCATGTTGTAGGGCGGCCTGACCTCAGGCCGCCGGGGGCAAAGTGACTGTCCGCAGTCACGAAAAGCCTCTCACAGCGCTCTCATGAACTCCGGCTTCAATCCCACGCCGGACAGGCCCGACTGCACCTTGTCCAGCAGCGCCTGGCGGTCACGGTTCAGGGTGCCCTTCAGCGTCAGGTAGTTGCTGGCGTGGTTCATGCGGAACACGCTGCCCTCGGAGTCGATGTGCTGCAAAAACAGCTCTGTCTCCTTCAGCACCTCCACGGGGCTGAGCAGGGTGAATTCGCCCTCCCGCACCCACTGCTCCAGGGGTGTGCCCCGCTCCACCATCAGCGTCAGAAGGCCGATGTACTCCGGCTTCATGGCACTGAGAGCCTCCGCCGTGCCGACGGCGTGCTCACGCCACAGTGCCACGCTGCCAAGACCGGAGATGGCCGTCACCGACAGCGCCAGGCCGCAGCGGCGGGCCTTCTGTCCCGCGGCTACGATGGCGGCGGCGCTGTGGCCCTTGCTCATCCGCTCCAGCACCGCGTCGCAGCCGGATTCCAGGCCCATGTACACCATCTGCAGACCCCGGGCACGCAGCAGGCGCAGGTCGTCCTCCGACTTCACCTGCAGGCTGGCGGGCGAGGCGTAGCAGGTAACCCGCTGGCACTCAGGAAACAGGCCGTAGATGAGACCCAGGATCTGCACCAGATCGTCGGTCTTCCGCATGAGGGCGTCGCCGTCCGCCAGGAAGACGCGCTCTACATGGCGGTACATCTGGTGGGCCATCTCGAAGTCCTCGCGGATCTCCTGCATGGGGCGCATGGCGAAATGCTTGTCGTCGTACATATCGCAGAAGGCGCAGCGGTTGTGGCTGCACCCGTAGGTCACCTGGACGATGAGGCTGTACGCCTCGGACGGGGGACGGTAGACTTTTCCCTTATAACGCATGGTCATCACTCCTTTTGTAGGTATTATGCCATACTTTCCGGCGTTTGAAAAGCATATTCTTTCCCGTCGGCGCATAGGCTGTGGCATATCAACAAACGAGGTGGACATCGTATGGACAACAATTTCAACCGCGTGCAGCTCTGCGGCACGGTGGACAGCGCGCCGACGCTGAGCCATGTGAACCACGCCCTGGCCTTCTATAAATTCACGCTGGCGGTAGAGCGCCTCAGCGGTCTTGCGGACAAGCTGACGGTGATCGCCGCCCAGCCCCTTCTGGAGCGCGCCGCCATCCGGGAGGGGGACACCGTCACGGTGCGGGGTCAGCTCCGCTCCTTCAACAACAAGAGCGGCCAGGGCAGCCGCCTGGTGATCTCCGTGTTTGCCCATGTGCTGGAAAAGGGCGGGGACACGCCCTTCAACGTGATCCAGCTCTCCGGCGTGCTGTGCAAGCCGCCGGTGCTGCGGCGGACGCCCCTGGGCCGGGAGATCAGCGACATCATTCTGGCGGTGAACCGCCGGTACGGCCGGGCGGACTACCTGCCCTGCATCGCCTGGGGCGCCGTGGCCCTGCAGGTGGCGGCCATGACCACCGGTGACCGGCTGACCATCGAGGGACGGGTGCAGAGCCGTACATACACGAAAACCGAAAACGGCGTCTCCACCGAGCGCACCGCCTACGAGGTGTCCATCATGCGGCCTGCCCTGTTGGAGGAGTTTCTGTTCTGACTTGACGTGTCCCCTCCCCCGCCGTATAATGGCGGGAGGAAAGGGGGCGGCGAAGATGGATAAGTGCGAAAGCTGCGTATTTTACAGCTATGACGAGGACTATGACGACTATATCTGCGAAATGGATCTGGACGAGGACGAGATGGTGCGGTTCCTCTCCAACCAGAGCAGCCAATGCCCCTATTGGCGTCCGGGGGATGAGTATCTGACGGCAAGGAAGCAGTGATCCGCGCCGGTATCGTTCAAGACAGCAAAAGCCCGGGCGGGGTACGCGTTGCGTACCCCGCCCGGGCTTTCATATGCAGAAGAAGCGGGAGAGAGATCACTTCTCCAGATACTCCAGCGCGATGCGGCTCATGGCCGATACGCCGGAGATCATGACCTTTTCGTCAAAGACGATCTTGCCGTTGTGCAGCGACACCTGATTCTCGCCGTGGCCCGCGTCGATCATCATGAAGGCGCAGGGCGTGCCGGTCAGCTTGCCGAAGAAGCTGAAGTCCTCGCTGCCGGAGAAGGGCTGTGTGATATAGCGCACGGCGCTCTGGCCCAGCTCGTCGGTGGCGGCCTTCTCCACCAGGTCGATCATGGCGCTGTCGTTATAGGTGGCGGCATAGCCCTCCTCCAGCTGCACCTCGATGTCGCAGGCGAAGGCGATACCGATGCCCTTGCAGATCCGGTTGACCTCCTCGATGGCGGTATCCCGTGCCGTGTCGCTGAAGCTGCGCAGCACCGCCACCATCCGCGCCTCACCGGCGGTGATGTTCACCGCGTCGCCGCCGGACATGGTACCCACCGTCAGCACGGCGGAGTCCATGGGGTCGATGCGGCGGGACACCACCGTTTGCAGCGCGGTGATGAGATACCCCGCGCAGGCGATGGCGTCGTGGGCGGTGTGGGGCGCGGCGCCGTGTCCGCTCTTGCCGTGTACGGCGATGTGGAACAGATCCACCGCGCTGGTGAAGTAGCCCTTGTACAGGTTCAGCGTGCCCACTGTGTCATTCTCGGAGGGGCAGACATGCTGGCCGAAGATGGCGTCCACATGGGGATTCTCCATGACGCCCGCCGCCACCAGCTTCCGTGCGCCGCCGGGCATGGTGTCCTCGCTGGGCTCAAAGATGAACTTCACCGTACCGGCGAAGGAATCCCGCAGGTGGCACAGGGTCTTGGCAAGACCCAGCAGCATGGTGGTGTGCAGGTCGTGGCCGCAGGCGTGCATCACGCCCTCGTTCTGACTGGCGAAGGGCAGGCCCGTCTCCTCGTGGACCGGCAGGGCGTCAATATCTGCACGGAAGGCCACGCACTTGCCGGGGCCCTTGCCGCCGTGGAGCAGGCCCACCACGGCGGTGGGCAGGGGGGACTGTACCTCGTCCATGCCCATCTTTTCCAGCTCCCTGCGGATCAGGTCGCTGGTGCGCACCTCGGTCATGCCCACCTCGGGATGGGCGTGGATATCGCGGCGGATGGCCACAAGCTCGTCGAAAATGCTTTCGGCGTAGGTTTTGATCTCAGACATGGAATAAGACTCCTTTCAAAGAAGCGGCGGCGCTTACAGCCACGCGCTCATGACGCCGGCCACCAGCACGGAGGTGATGGACACGGTGACCATACCGGCCACCAGCATCTTGGGCATGATCTGGGCGTTGATGGCGGCCTTCTCCTCGGCCGTGGTGCCGGTGGACTCGGAGACCTCGTTGGAGATGATGACGGTGCCGGGGAAGCCGAACAGGCAGGAGCTGCCGATGGCCATGGACATCTGCCAGCTGTAACCGAAGATCTTGCCCACCAGGATGGACACCACGGAGAATGCGACGGTACCGATGACCACGCATACCAGCAGGGGAACCACCATGCTGCCCACCATCTCGGGGGTGGCAGAGGCCAGGTTTGTGAAGATGGACAGAGTGATGATGGGCATCACGATACCGGTGGCGTGGGCCTTGCCCAGGGCGTCCTCATCCAGGAAGCCCAGCTCCTTGCACAGCACGCCGAAGATCAGGCACCATACCAGCTTGTTGACGGCGTCGTGGAACAGGCTGGACACCCACACGGACAGCAGGGCCACAAGAATGACCTTGGCGATGATGGCGTTGGGGGTGTTGTACTTATCAGGCAGCGCGGGGATCAGCTTCTTGCGGCCCGCGGCGGCAGCCTGCGCGGCTCCGGCGGAGACGTCCGCCTTCAGCTCACCGGCGTCAAGCTGCGCCTTGATGCGCTTGGCCTCGCTCTTCAGGCACAGGGAGGCGACGGGGTAACCCACGAAGCCCTGGGCGCACATGACCAGCGTGGCGAACACCGCCAGGTCGGGGAGGTTTGCCTTGTTGGCCATGTCCTGCATGGTCAGCGTGGCCACCACGCCGCCGGACAGAATGGGCGCGCCCACCAGGGCGAAGCCGCGGTCAATGATCAGCTGGCCCAGGAAGAACACGGCGGCGGAGATGGCGATGCACGCCACCGCCGCGATGATAACGGTGCGCCACTGGGCGCCGAAATCACGCAGCTTGATGGTGGTGCCCAGATGCACCAGCAGCATGGTCACCAGCAGTCCGGCCATGCTCAGCAGCGTGGAATCGGCGAACAAGGTGGTGGGGAAAATGCCGGCCCAGAAGCCTGCCAGAAAGACAACGGAGGCCACCAGCAGCATGGAAACAATGGCTTTTGTTTTGGCGGAGATCATATCTCCGACGGCGAACACCGCGAAGATGATCGCAGCAGCTAGGATCGCGTTCATAATTTTTCTCCTTCTCAAAAATGTTGAAAATGTAAAATGAAAAGCGGCTCCGTCTGAAGGACGAAGCCGCTTGACGCCACTGGTAAAAAATGGGTCTTACGCTTATGTCGATTCAGCCAGTTTACGGTATCGGGAGCAAAAATAGGCATACCAATAGAAGCCCGCAAAATAGCGAGCCATCCAAGCATAATAGGAGACCGTATTCCGGCTGTGGGTGTTGCTGGTGGTGTTCATCATCTGACGGGCCATGGTGGTCTCCTTTCCGCCGGGATCGCTCCGGCTGTTTGGTTTTGTTGGCACTGATTTTAGAACTTCAAAGCGCGAAAGTCAACAGCCAAATCATGGATATTCCGGTGAGAAAAGCCTATAAAGTTTGTTGGATTTTCACGAAATTGAACGGTTTCTTAACGCGGGCCAACGGATTTTTTAATGAATGGCATTACAAAGCGTTCTGGAAGGAACTGGAAGCCCCTCGGAAAAGAGATTTACAAACGCCGCCATTTCTGCTACCATAATGACACAATCAAGAAGAGGAGGACATCCCCTATGAAAGACCTGCAGAAGGAGCTGCGCGTGGCGCTGGTACAGGCCACCCCGGTGATGTTCAACAAGGACGCCACCATCGACAAGGTGTGCGCCCAGATCCGCGAGGCCGGAGAAAACGGCGCGGAGCTGATCGTGTTCCCCGAATCCCTGATCCCCTGCTACCCCTACGGCCTGACCTACGGCTTCACCGTAGGCAGCCGCACCGAGGAATGTCGGGACGACTGGAAGATCTACTACGACAACGCTGTCCTCTGCCCCAGCGCGGACACCGACCGCATCGGCGCGGCGGCGAAGGAGGCGGGGGCCTACGTCTCCATCGGCTATACGGAGCGGGGCCGCAACAACGGCACGCTGTACTGCTCCAACATGATCTTCGGGCCCGACGGTACGCTGCTGTGCAACCACCGGAAGCTGAAGCCCACCGGCGCGGAGCGCATCGTCTGGGGCGATGCCGACAGGGACTACTTCCCCACGGTGGACTCCCCCTGGGGCACCATGGGTGCGCTGATCTGCTGGGAGAACTATATGCCCCTGGCTCGCGTGGCGTTGTACCAGAAGGGCGTCAGCCTGTATCTGTGCCCCAACACCAACAATAACCCCGAGTGGCACGATACCATCAAGCACATCGCCATCGAGGGCAAGTGCTTCGTGTTCCATGTGAACCAGTACTTCACCAAGGACATGTATCCCACCGGTTACCACGGCCCCGCCGCCGACGAGATCGCCCGCCTGCCCAAGGCGCCCTGCAGCGGCGGCAGCGCCATCATCGACCCCTACGGCCACTATGTGACCGAGCCGGTGTGGGACTGCGAGACCATCATCTACGCCGACATCGACCCGGATCAGGCCGCCCGCGCCCGCATGGAGTTCGATCCCTGCGGCCACTATTCCCGTCCCGACGTGACGGAGCTGATCGTTCACGAAAAATAATATCCGCAGGGGCCGACGACTCTGTCGGCCCGCTGCGAAAGAGAGCAAGAGGAGGCCGCCATGGATCTGCGCGAGATCACGGATTTCAACGCCCCGGAGCTGGACGTCTACGCCCGGCTGACGGAGAATCAGCTGGTGAACCGGGCCGACCCGGCCAACGCCCTGTTCATCGCGGAGAGCCCGCTGGTGATCGGCCGGGCACTGGACGCGGGCTGCGTGCCAGTGTCCTTCCTGATGGAGCGCAAGCATGTGGAGGGCAAGGCGTTGGAGCTGCTGGCGCGGTGTCCGGCGGATATCCCGGTGTACGCCGCGCCGCTGGAGGTGCTGGAGCAGCTGACGGGCTTCAAGCTGACCCGCGGCATGCTGTGCGCCATGCGCCGCCCCAAGCTGCCCACGGTGGAGCAGGTCTGCGCCGGTGCCCGCCGTGTGGCGGTGCTGGAAAATGTTATGAACCCCACCAACATCGGGGCCATCTTCCGCAGTGCCGCCGCCCTGAACATGGACGCCGTGCTGCTGAGCACACAGGGCAGCGACCCCCTGTACCGCCGGGCCGTCCGGGTCAGCATGGGGACGGTATTCCAGATCCCGTGGACGTACTTCCCGGAGGAGGCGGCGTGGCCGGAGGGCGGCATGCGACTACTGCGGCAGCTGGGCTTCAAGACCGCCGCCATGGCGCTGCGTGACGATTCTCTGTCCATCGACGATCCCCGCCTGCTCTCGGACGAGAAGCTGGCCGTGGTGCTGGGGACGGAGGGGGACGGCCTGGCCGCCGAAACCATCGCCCACTGCGACTATACGGTGCGCATCCCCATGGCCCACGGGGTGGACAGCCTGAACGTGGCCGCCGCCAGCGCCGTGGCCTTCTATCAGCTGGGTAAACAGGCATAAAAAAGAGACGGTTCCAAAGGAACCGTCTCTTCAGTCTGTCAAAAAACTATGCAAACGCCCCTGCTTCTGCTATTATAGAGGAA
>ENA-UOOA01006537-UOOA01006537.1-human-gut-metagenome-genome-assembly--contig:-P61old-NODE-6537-length-11146-cov-37.601389_pt1 | contig 11146 bp, 24 predicted proteins | sample MGYA00242467_ERZ724014 | MGnify/ENA metagenome assembly ERZ724014
AATGCCACAGTGAAAGCATGGGACAATGCCACAGTAGAAGCATGCGGTAATGCCACAGTGAAAGCATGGGACAATGCCTATTGTACTTCACACTGTATTATAGAATGCAAATTATCTAACAATGCTATTTATAGAGTAAAAAGCACAAATACTGTGTATTATTCATCTGATAACATAAATTTTATTAAACAATAATTATGGCAAAAGTGTATAACACAACAGACCTCAGACCTGACCAGGCCTTTGAGCGTCACGTATTCCACAGAGACCAATTTGCGCATTATCTGCGATGGACTCATATCTTGAAAGAAGCCAAGATTGGCGAGTCCATTGTTGATTTTGGCTGTGGAGCTGCTAACTTGCTTGAGGTATTATACCGAAACAAGTTTAAGCAGAAAGAATATGTCGGTATCGATATTCGCGAAAAAACAATTCAAGAGGCAGCTAAGAAGTATGCCAATGTACCTTGGGCTCATTTCTATGTTGCTGACCTTGTTAAAAACTACATGGATTTCAGCAAGTTTAATGCTGACAAAGTCTGCGCTTTTGAAGTGCTTGAGCACGTTGGCAAACAGAATGCAGATGCATTTTTGGAGAACTTTAAGGCTTGTGGCAATAATAACGCTACTTATTACCTTTCAACTCCAAACTATGACCCATCTGTAGGAGCAGCTGGTAATCATACTTATAACTCAGGTGATGGTCGCGGAGTTGATGTGCAAGAGTTTGACCATTGGGAACTCGAAGGCATATTGTTGAAGCATTTCAACATAGTAAAGAAGTTCGGTACATTTGCTTCAGCTAAAGACTATAAGCCACTGATGAACGATTGGCAACAGAAAATGTTTGATGCTCTTAAAGAGTATTATGACTCAAACCTCATTGCCAATATCATGGCTCCTATGTTCCCGGATGCTTCACGTAATGCTCTTTGGGTATTAAAGCGTAAGCCGGGAGATGTAAAAGTTGCTCCTAAAGCCACTGAGCAACCAAGTTTATTCGATGACAATTTAATGTAACAGATATGAAGATAAAAGAAGCTTTATTAAAACTCAATGACTTTTGCAATGCAAATAAAATTGAGTATATGGTAATAGGTACAACTGCTCTGGCTATGCTCGGAGTTCCGTCTAATCCACAGGATATAGATATAAAGGTATTTCATTTGAAAGAAGAGCAGGAAGCAAAGTTAAAAGAACTTCAATTCCTATCTGGCTTTGAGAATGAAAACTATGAAGGAGGCGAGTGTTACTCATTTGTAATTGGTGAAGTAAAGATAAATGCTATCATTGACAAGACTGAAAGCTATGATGAGATTGTATCTAAAGAGGTAGTATTGGATATAATCGACGAGTCTCGTGCAAGACATAATCTTATAGGTGTTCAGCTAGTAGCTCTCGCCTTAAAAGATAAGATGAAGCTCGGAAGAGATAAAGACAAAACATATATGTTGGACTTAATTGCTAATTTGGCATCATTATGAAAAGTTTAATTTCAGTAACTCCAAGAGAGTTTAAGCGCAACTTCAATGAAGTAATGGAAATGTGCACAGATATGTGCATGACAACCAATCAGGAGATTATTATCACTGTTCCTACAAGCAGAAAGTCAAATACTCATGCAGAAATAGCCAAGCTTGTTCCTGTAGAAGAAGGTATCAAGTATGAGTACAACAGAGAGCTTATGGATAAGCATGGCATTAACGCTTCTAATCCTAAGGCCGCAAAGATTGAAGCTATTATAGCTGAAGCTTTTGAAAAATCTAGATTGGCTGAATATGGTAGAAAGAATAAAGAGGCTGTAGAATATATGCAAAAAGCAATGGCGCTCATAGCCGAAAAACTTGTTAAAATAATGTAGTCATGAAGTTTGCAAAAATAAGAAATGTAAAGTCCCCTGTTCGTGGGACTGGTAAAGCAGCAGGAATTGATTTTTTCGTTCCTAACTTTGGCAGTAACAAAGGCTTTATTGTAAATCCAGGAACTGATGTTTTGATACCATCAGGTATTAAGATGGAAATTCCAGAAGGATATATGCTTATGGCAGCTGATAAATCAGGAGTCGTAACTTCTAAATGGGCTTGCCTTGGAGCTGGTAGAACACCGAAAGCAGAAGCATTTGAAAGCATCGTTATCCTCGGAGCTAAGATTGTAGATGAAGATTACCAAGGTGAAATTCATATACATGTTGTTAATGTCGGCAAAGCCAAGGTTCATATTAAGCCAGGTATGAAAATAGCACAATTTATTCTTGTGCCTGTATCGTATGAAGGTCTTGAAGAAGTTTCTGAGTCAGAGCTTTTCAGCCGTTCATCTGAGCGTGGTAATGGAGCACTCGGGTCTACTGGGTCATACTAAGAATTGATTTTTACATTATTCTCGCGCGCAATATCGCGCTTTAAGTACATGAATGATTGAATAATAATGGAATAATAAGCGTGCTCTAGAACGCGCGAGAATATATAAACTTTAAGCACATGAAACAGCTCAAAAAGAAAACAGTTGAAATTCCACAAGTCATTTATACAGACCAATTTCTTAGATTTGTGGCTGTTTATGCCAACAGATTTAAGGCCACAAATGGATACGGCAGATGGCTTGCTGAATATAGACGAATGGATGAGCATGGATGGTTTAAGCCAGAAAAGTTGAGAGAGCTTTACATAGATATATTAAAAGATACAAGTACTTTATCTTATATATACTGGGATGCGGTACACTATATTTGTATACGAGCTCTTGATGCCGCTAAGGCTTTTGCTTCTGCAAACTCATTTGATGTTAGAGTTATAACTGGCGAAATTGCAGTAAATGATGACGATGAAGAACTTACAGGCTTATCTATGGAAGAAGCAATAAGTATTTGCAATGCCATGAATGAGGAAGCTGAAGAGTTGTTGTTTAGAGTTTATAACAGTAGCACTAATAAAATAGTTAAATGATATGGCAAAGTATATAGAAGATGAAGTTCACATTGAAAGTCCGATGGATTTAGAAGCTGAATTATGTAAATATAATTGCAAAACTGAAAAAGAACTTGATGAGCTTCTTTGGTATGATTATGGAGTTGCACTTATATTAGATTATAAAGATAAAGAAGAGAATAACGTATGAACATAGCTTATAAAAATGCTACTGAGGCTTTTGAAGACCTATATGCTTTTATTATGGGCCAAGGAATAAATACTAATGTTGGAACAAAAGCTGTTTACAATGTTGGTTTTTATTTACTTAATCCTCAGCAACGCATCATAACAACAGAATGGCGTAAATTTAGCGAACGATACGCAGAGCGCGAATATGCCTGGTATATGTCTGGAGATAGGAGTGTAGCTGAAATTAAAAAACATGCTCCTATGTGGGATAAAATGCACGGTGGAGATAACATTGTCAATTCTAATTATGGATGGCAGTGGACTCGCAATGGCCAATTGGCAAAGTGCATTGAACAGCTTAAAGAGAATAAAGATACTCGTCAAGCTTGGTTTACTATATTTGACGGCAAAGAAAAAGATGACTATAAATATGATACACCTTGTACATTATCAGTCGGATTTGATATTAAGCCTCAAATAGGAACTCTTGATATGTGTGTAACTATGCGAAGCAATGATTTGGTTTATGGTTTTTGTAATGACCAATATTGCTGGACAAAGCTTCAACAGTTAGTTGCAGATGAGCTCGGTGTGCCAATAGGCACTTATTACCATTTTGCTCATGATTTGCATATATATAAAAGACACTTTGATATGCAAGAAAAGTATTATAAACAACAACTTAAAAACTTATAAAAATGAAGCTGGAAGATTTGAAAGTTATTGACATTATTCAAATGCCTCAGTTTGAAAAGCATATTGAGGCTTTGATTAAGGACTTGTACTTAACTCGTACGAAGATTATGAATGAAAATCTTTATGTTCAATTCAAAAGAGGTCCCACCGAAAGACTACAAGAGAAAAAGGTATTTGGACCTAAAGCTCTTGCTGCTCTTTACGCGAAAGTAATCGATAAGACTATAAATACAAGCGAATATCCTTCTATACTTAGAACTTTTATTAAAGGAATAGGTGATGAAGCTTTTCATAGGACTTATGTTGAATTAAAGCAAGCAGAAGGAGAAAGACAAGTAATTGGTATTAAGAAGATAGAAGATGAACAATCCAATAAGGGAGATAATAAAGAGCAATCTGCAGAAATTGAGCAAAGATGAGTTAGTTGATGCACTGGCTGATGTTTATATGGCATGCCCTCCGTTTAGCATAATAAGCTCATTGAGCTGTGTACAAGAAATAAAAAGCTCAATAAAAGAAGCTATAAACCAGCAAGCAAATATACAGCGCATAAATGCACAATTTGCAGAAATAAAACAACCATTAAATATATTAGAAAAATAAAAAGTTATGGAAATAACATTGCATGAGATATTAGCATTGGTTCTTTTTGGCTCAGGAATGTTTAGCTTGGGTATGAACGCAGGAAAGTATTTATATAAAAAAGGATTATGGAAATGAAAAAGGTACTTAAATTTTTATGGAGATGTGTAGGTGTACTTTATTTCCCTATATATCTATTGGCCTGGGTATTGCATAAAATAGCAAGGCTCATGCTTGCAATCGCATATTTTGGATTGCTTAACAAGCGAGCTGGAAAAGATATAATCAAGTCTTTATTTAAGTGGCATGGAAGATATTAAGCAATATGGAGACTTAACCGAAAAGGAACTTTTTGAATTTCTCGATGAAATTAAAAGCGATGATGAGGATATTCAAGAGGCTCAATCTGAGGCAATTGAAAAAATTACCTTGGAAGAAGAGCATGTTGAATTATCTGAAGAAGAGCAGGAAAACAGAGAGATTGAAGCTAGATATGGAGATAAAATACCATGGACAGGCTTGGGTCCAAACAATTGCCAAGGTGTAAAACTGTTTGGACCTGAGGGACAGCGCAGAGCTGCGATGGCTAGCATAGAAGCTAAAAGGAAAAAGTCTCAACGGCTTAAAGAAGATAGAATACGTATTCAGCGTGAAGCTTTCAGGCAAGAATATATACGCCTGAGTGACCCTATAGGAAATGAAAGGATTAAGCTGTTAGTTTCATCACTTGTTAAAGAACACACAAGAATGGTTGATAAATACTCAACTTATATAAACAAGCGATTAACTACTTTACTTAATCCTTTTATTCCACGTAGGTTAAGAATATGTAAAAGCTTATATCCTGACTCAATTCGCCCATGCCCTGGCTTTTTATATAAAGCAAGTGAGGAATATGGTGCTGGATTAACTTTTTGGGCGATGCCGAATATCCCATATTACTTTGCTCAAAATACAGAGCAGAAAGTTCTTATGGAGCATAAATCACCATTCTTGGTAAATGTGGACCAGTCTATAAAGTTCTATCATGAGCATCTTAAAAAAAGAGCAGACAAAGAGCTTAAATATGCTTCTTTAATATATCAAAAAGGCGTATATTCATACTTTGACCTGTTAAGGCTTAATCCATTTTGGTATGAAGTTTTATATAATGATTTGCAAAACAAGATTAAAGAAATGGTATGAAAAGTAATAACACTAAATTAGCATTGCCAAGAATTTTAATCTATCAAGATGAAGACTGTAAAATCCTGGTAGATTATTTGGTGTATAACGGCTTTCAAGTAATAACCTCAACTGAGAATGATATACTAATCAAAATCAGAGAAAAGAATTATGACTTATGCATATTAAGTCATTATAAAACAACAGATGCCTCTATGAGGCTAAAGCCATTAAAATTTTTGCGCAAATCGGATGATAAAATACCAGTAATAATGGTATCAGGCAAGGCCCGATATGAGTATGTTATTGAAGCATTCGATGAAGGTGCAGATGATTACGTTATAAGGCCATATAACATTGAAGAGCTTATAAGAAGAATAAAAGCCGTTCTAAAAAGATGTGGTGTGCGAGTAAGAAGTATAGAGCCATCTTATGAGATAGGCGATTACCTGTTTAATACAGTAGATAAAATTCTTACCATAGGCAATGTAAAAACACAGCTTAATAATAAACAAAGCCAAGTTCTTGCTTTATTATGTGCCTATAAAAACGAAACATTACCCAAGAAAATACTTATGCAACAAGTATGGACTGATGATAACTACTTTAATAAACGTAGCTTAGACGTCTATATATGTATGCTGCGAAATATGCTTAAAATGGATAACCGAGTAGCTATAGAAACTATACGAGGAGTCGGTTATTCTCTCGTTATAGAAGAAGATGAAAGCTTAATGTAAAAAAGGCAGACTACTTTTTTGTAGTCTGCCTTATATTTCTCTCGTTCACTTGTTAAGCTACACGCTTTTTGAAATTCTTCAAAAAATACAAGCTTATTTTTCCTGTCACAAAATCCTCATCTTGATTGCCTGTATGAAAACACTTAAGGCCATATTTATTGGTATAAACCTTAAAATCACCGCGTAATTCTCTCGTTCCAGTTTGGTTATTAAACCACCATACTCTAATATGATTTGCATCAAGCCATTTTATTTGCTGCTGAATATATTTGGTAAGGTCCTCGTATTCATCATAATCGGCTTGGTCTTCAACATACGGAACAAAAGTACATTCTATAAGGTCTGAGTCATCAACTGCTTTCCAATCATCTTCTATATAAAAATTATTGGAAAATATTTCAGATACCTCATTGGCTTCTTCCAAATTGTCTTCGTCTAATGGCTCTTCGCCATAATACAAAAAGCAAAAAGCATCGTTTGATATTTGCAAAGTCTGCTTTTTGCTGTAATCTAAAACAAAATTGCTCATTTATTCTCCCGTTCTATAGTTTCACGATATTTCTTCTCAAGCTCTGCTATTTCATCTAAAGCAGCTTGAGGCTGAACTAATTGAACAGCAGTTGGCAGTTCATTTCCTTCTTGCATTGCTTGAACTGATTGAGAGCCGCCATCAAGCAAATTCTCTTGCTGTACCTCTTGGGTATTCTCTTGTTCATTTATTTCCATATTGCAATTATTTATTTTTGTTCAACATTTCTCTCGTTGGGCCTTGTGATATTCTCCTGTCCAATTGTGGCGGATATTCTCTCGGCCATTTCCTCTGTTAACTCCTGTACCACACTCGGGGTCCAATGTGGACAATTGCTGCATAGTCCACTGTGCACACGAGCTACACAGCTTGTACACTCAGGCATAAGTTGTTTAATCATAATGGCCATGTGGCTTTTATGTGTTCTAGTGTGTAACATTTTTAACAGTTTTACTTTTGTTCTTTTATAGACTAAAGTACAAAATAATCTTGATATAAATTACTGTTTTACAGACTTTAACATAAAAATTTTTCACTGATTTATTGCAGCTTCAAAATAAAAATATAGAGCTCTAAATGCCTCGAAAATATATGAAATTTCATTATTCTCGTTCATTCTCTCCTCATTTCTTTTTATAGATTTAGTTTACTATTATTCTCAAATAAAAGTGTCCTAGAAGCCAAGAAAATGAGTCAACTTTTTAGCCATAAATTTAATAACTATTTATATAACTGCTTGGTGGCTTAAAGCTCAGGAAAGTCCATGCCTCAATTCATATTATAGACTTTATAAAAATACGTTGATAGATACATTTCTTTTGACCTCTATCATGTCGAATTGAGTTAACCCATATTATAGTACACCTAAAGCCTAAAAGTGTCCTAGAACGCGAAAGAAGCATGTTTCTATGAGTTTACATATTTTAACATAAATCGCAATAATACAAAAATAGCCGCATATTTAAATATACAGCAAAAAAAAGAGCCGCCTCTTTCGAGACGGCTCCACGGGAGAAACAGTGTCAGGTAGCTGTGTTATGCAAGTGACTCCTCTTCGGCTGTAGTCTCAGCAGGAGCTTCGGCAGTTTCTCCATTTACCTGACCGGCGAGATATTCATCCAGTTCCTTCTTTGCATCCTCGAGCTGCTTCTTTTTGGCTTCCAGCTCTTCCTGAGCTTTCTGCAGCTTCTCCTCTGCCTTCTTTACATTCTCCTCGCAGCGAATTACGCGGTCCTGAGAAGTAAACGGAGTACGGGTTGCTGCTGCCTCACGGCGCTCCAGATATCTGGCATTGAGCTGTGCGCCTTCTTCATCGAACTCTTCGGCAATCTTAATGCCTCCGGCTTTCACAGTCTTGTGCATAATCTTCGTTGCAAGCGGATTGCCCTCAATAGGAGCCGGAACTGAAATGCGGTAGAGCAAGCGCTGAGCTCGTTTGTCAGGCACGATTGCCACAATACGGCCGATTACCATTTCAATGTGCTCTTCGCCGTTTTCGTCTGTAGTACGGTATTTCTCAAATTCTACCGGTTTACCTACATTGCTGATAACTTCGTTAACCTCTTCGGCAATTGTTTCCGGTGTCCATTTAACTTTGTCTACCGGGTCTTTTGCTTTGCGAACGCGGGCTTTTTTCTCCGGCTCAACAACTTCGTCCAGAATGCGAACAAGATTGCTGTCGTGTACCTTAACGATGCGGCGCCCGTCGTCTGTCTTGATTGCATAGAGCACCTTATTGCTACGCTTCTCTTCAATCACTCCGGCGATATAGCCGTCAACCCATTCTGCGGTGTTGAAAGGAACTGCCTGACAACGGTGGTTAACGTTTTTCTTCAGCTCTTCGGCCAGTGCATGACGGTCCTCATCGGTCATCTTTGGCTTTTTCTCCTGAGTTGCCTTGCTGCCATTGTAAAGCGGGTTGAGTCCGCCATTCTCTTCAGCTGCCTTGATAGCTGTTTCTTCCTCAGGGCTGAGCTGAGTTTCTTCTTTACTTGCAGGAGCGGCAGGAGTCTCTTCTGTGGTTGTCTCAGGAGCTGCAGGGGCCTGAGCCTGTTCACGAGCTGCGAGTATGGCCTCGATAGTCTTCTTGTCTTCGTCACCTGCTGTTGCCAAAAGAGCGTTCAGCTTCTTCGTTGTCATCTGCGAAAATTTCTTTGTTGCCATAATACTGTAAATTTTGAATTGTTATTAAAATGTTATTGTTATTACTTATTTTATCTATGCAAATATACTATGTTTTTTTGAATTATTGAGCCGCTTTGGGAACTTTTTTCCAAGTTTTATGTTAAAAAATATCAATCGAGTTTCTTAAACGGCCCTAATAGTCCAAGAGTACTTATATTATATCCCTCCTTGCCAAAGAATTTGAGTGCCATATTAGCCAATTTCGTTGTCCCTAAGACATCCGAAGACGCTACTATGATAGCTACATAACCCTCATCGTTGGACACGATAGCGCAATCCGAAATGGCTTCTATGAAGTTCTCCATACTGTTCAAATTCTCTCGAGTGGCCTCAATTTCAAGCCTATAAGCCGCTACAAACATTTCATTTCTTGCCATGTTATTTAGCTTTTACGGTTTTGTAGCTCTTGCTTACCTCTACGCTGAATACACCATGCCAAAGAGCAAATCGGATTGCTGTCTCTGAGTTGTCTTGTTCAACTGCAATTGTCGGTGTCAAAAACAATGTTTCTGACTTGGTTGCTGAAAATTTCATTGTTACCATATTACTGTAAATTTTTATTAGTTGCTCCGCAACAATATTGCGAAAGTAAGGATTAAACTTAGTGCCGCTGTAGGTGTCGCTCCTAAATCCGCTTCGCTTGATACTGTTCCGCGAATATCGTTTCTCTCCGCAGCGGCTAAGGTCATGCATTCTTTTGAGGAGTGCCGTCCCATTCTGTTACTTGCTCGAGTACAATGTACCTGCGTTGCTTTGTGCGGCACATAAGAGCCGCATAGCTGTCTGCGTCTACTTTGTTATCAAACTTCTCCACAACTGTGGGATTGAAACCGCCGTTATAGGCAACTGCTACATAAAAAACTGTTGTTTCCATATTGCTGTAAATTTTAGTTGTTTTGGCTATCGCCATATCTTTTTAAGTATATGCAAATATACTACTTTTATTTTAATCTGGTTACTGCTTTAAGAACTTTTTTCGTTAAATAATGTTGGTTATTTTACACCCATTCTTGCTGCATATTCATCAATTTGTTCTCTTGTAAGCCACTCAGGTTTAACCGGCAACAAATCGATAAAATGCGAGAGCTTTACGATTTGTTTCTGTTCGTCGTGAGCCCAAAGACCTCTCGTGACCTCTGGGTCCCTTACTGTGAACATGATTGTGCTCACATACCTTGCCGCATTGCCTGAGTGACTTATTTGTATCTCAACACACTCGACTCCGTCATGCAAAACTCCTGTTCTCTTGAACTGCGATTTGTTATTTTCCATTGCTGTTCTCTTGTTTTAGTTCAACACTTATGAGGTTTAAACTGCCGTAAATCATACCTTTCGCGTATCTCTCGGCTTGTTTCTCGGCTGCTTTATGTGACATAGCTTGAAATTCCTCTGTCGTATAATAGCCACCATTCTTCAATTGCAGATTGCTACGCCAGAATGTAGCGATATAAGTTCTCTTGCTGCTCATATTCTTCTGTTTTATATTATTAATATTACTTATTTTATCTATGCAAATATACTAATTATATTTGAACCGGAAAAACTTTTGAGCAACTTTTTGTGTTAAATTTTGTTTGTAACCTCGGTTGTTTCGTTCGTTATTTCCGATATGCAAATATACAAATAATATACGAAACACGAAACTTTTTGGCATATTTTTTTCAGGCTATTTTATGGGTGCTAAAAAAATAACATAGGAAAATTCTCAGGCTTAAGTCGTGTTAAATCAGATGGTTGTTAACCACATTTAATATTCTGGCAGTTAGCCAAGTAGCACATACAATAAATCTCAATATGGCGAAATACAGCAAGTTAAGAAATGTTAAATTTACATTAAGAATTGTGGCTCAATTCCTGTGTGGCTGTGAATCGACTCTGGCCAGAATGACTGTGGTACCAGAGTGGCTCTGGCCAGAATGATTGTGGTGCCAGAGTGGCTCAATTTAACACTTCCTAACCTGTTCTGAGCCTCTCAGCCATATAAATTATCATCGCAAGGATTTGAACGCGATACGGGTCACGAGATCAAGCCAAACAGGCTCAGAGCCATTCAATTCATTTGTTAAAACATGTTGGTGCGAGTTAGGCCCCTGGCTAATTGTTAAAACATGTTGGTGCGAGTTAGGCCAATTGTTAAAGCCTGTTAACACGCCGGCT
>ENA-UOOA01006538-UOOA01006538.1-human-gut-metagenome-genome-assembly--contig:-P61old-NODE-6538-length-11146-cov-4.561086_pt1 | contig 11146 bp, 8 predicted proteins | sample MGYA00242467_ERZ724014 | MGnify/ENA metagenome assembly ERZ724014
GCATCCAGTCGATGAGGTCATAGTCGCAGTTTTCAAAATAGCTGTTGTGATCCTTCGGGAAGTAGGCCTGCGTGGTCGAAACGCCCCACTTGACCGTGCCCTCGTCCGGCTCCTCGTCGCCCATGAGGATCTTGAAGAGCATCGTCACGGCGAGCTCATTCTTGCCGAGAATGGCGATCTTGTCCTCTTTGCCGACAATGAAGCTCACGTGGTTGAGCAGCTTTTCGCCGTCGACGGTCTTACTGATGTCCGTCACGAACAGGCGGTCCTTGCCGGGCTCGCGCTCGGCCTTGAAGCCGACCCACGGATAGCGGCGGCTGGAGGCGGGCATGTCCTCAACGGAGATTTTTTCGAGCAGCTTGCGGCGGGATGTCGCCTGCCGGGACTTGGACTTGTTGGCGGAGAAGCGGGCGATAAAGGTCTGCAGCTCCTGAATTTTCTGCTCGGCGCGTTTGTTCTGATCCTTGACGAGCTTTTGCATGAGCTGGCTGGATTCATACCAGAAGTCATAGTTGCCGACATACATCCTGATCTTGCCGTAGTCGATATCGACGATGTGCGTGCAGACGTTGTTGAGAAAATAGCGGTCATGCGACACGACGAGCACCGTGCCGTCGTAATCCATCAGGAAATCCTCCAGCCAGACGACACTCGCAAGGTCGAGATTGTTCGTCGGCTCGTCGAGCAGGATGATGTCCGGGTGGCCGAAGAGCGCCTGCGCCAGCAAGACTTTGACCTTCAGGCGCGGATCCATGTCGGACATCATGGTCTCGTGATGCTCCGGCGCGACGCCGAGGCCCTGCAGGATGCGGGACGCATCCGACTCCGCCTCCCAGCCGCCGAGATCGGCAAACTCCTCCTCCAGCTCGGAGGCGCGAATGCCGTCCTCATCCGTCATCTCGTCCTTGGCATAGATGGCGTCCTTCTCCTTGCCGCAGTCGTACAGGCGCTGGTTACCCATGATGACCGTGTCCATGACGGTATAGGCATCGTACATGGTCTGATCCTGCTTGAGGACGGACATTCTGGCCTTGGGGTCGATATAGACGTTGCCGGTGCTCGGCTCGAGCTGACCGGAGAGGATCTTCAGGAACGTGGATTTGCCGGCGCCGTTGGCGCCGATGATGCCATAGCAGTTGCCGGGGGTAAACTGCAGGTTCACCTTGGAAAACAGCGGGGCGCCGCTGTACTGCAGCGAGAGGTCATCAACAGTGATCATTTTGGAAACTCCTTTGTTACAATTGTTACAATAGATAATATATTAGTTTATCATATTTTCCTGCACTTGAACAGCACAAATGAACAGAGCCGGCGATTTTTCGCCGACTCTGCGTTTTGCTTATTCTGCAAGCACCTTTTTCAGCCGCGCATAGCGTGGGAGGCCGTTTTCCAGCGGGATCTCCGGCACGCCCTGAATGAGCGGCAGGGCATAGTCGATAAAGTCCTGCGTGACGTTGTTGCCCTCCGGCACGATCCATTCCACTGGAACCTTCTTTTCGTAGTTCGCAACATCGGAGAGCGGAATGAGCTTCATGCGGCAGGTATACTGACCGTCCGCCATCACGCGCTCAAACGCGACCATCTTTCCGGTCTTGCCGGAGAGTGCTGCCTCAACGGCCATCTTGCCGGCAGCAAACGCCTCATCGATATCCGTCTGGGAGGCGAGATGCGCGCCCGCGCGCTGCAGCAGCGACAGTTCAATGCCGCGCACCTTGGCGTGCTCGCGCTCTTTGATCACCTGCGCCAGACGCGCCGCCAAACCGCCAAGCTGCGCATGGCCGAAGCCGTCGGTCGCAGAGGCCTTGGCCTCGGAAACGAACGAGCCGTCCGCGTAGTGGATGCCCTCGGAAACGGCGATAAGAACGTTGTTTTTCTCCTCATAGATGCGGTGCACATCCGCAAGGAACTGCTCCATGTCAAAATCAACTTCCGGCAGATAGATCAGGTCCGGCCCGGAGCCGCAGGCCGATGCCAGCGCGGCGCTGCCGGCCAGCCACCCGGCGTGGCGGCCCATGATCTCCACGACCGTGATCGTGCCGGTGTCATATACACGGCAGTCCTTGGACACTTCCATGCAGGAGGTCGCTATGTATTTGGCGGCGCTGGCAAAGCCGGGGCAGTGGTCGGTACCGAAGAGGTCATTGTCAATGGTCTTGGGCACGCCCATCACGCGGCAGTCCCAATCGTGCGCCTGCATGTAACGGCTGATCTTGTTGCAGGTGTCCATGGAGTCGTTGCCGCCGTTATAGAAGAAGTAGCGCACGTTGTATTTCTGAAAGATCTCCAGAATGCGCCGGTAATCCGTATCGTCCGTGTCCGGGTCTGCCATTTTGTAGCGGCAGGAGCCCAGCTCCGACGACGGCGTGTGCAGAAGCAGACGGAGCTCACCCGGATCCTCCTGACCGATATCATACAGGCGGTCATCCAGAACGCCGCGGATGCCGTGGGCCGCACCGTAAACGTTGGTAATGGCATCGGATTCCAACGCAGTCTTGAGTACTCCGTAGGCGCTGGCATTGATGACTGCAGTCGGCCCGCCGGACTGCCCAAAGATACACGCGCCTCTCAATTCACCGGACATAACGCACCTCCACAAATTCAAAGAATTGATAGATTTTACTGAAACATTGAATTCCGCTATTGATATTATCTCAAAACATGTGTAAAATAAATTGAATCGATTATCTGTTTTGGATCATATTGCTGTTCTATATATTATATGAAAGTGAGTTGACTTGTCAATGTCGATTGTAACTTCTCAGGAAATGTTTGCAAAAGCGTATGCGGGCGGCTATGCCATCGGCGCCTTCAACGTCAACAATATGGAGATCATTCAGGGCATCACGGAGGCTGCCAAAGAGTGCAATGCGCCGGTAATTCTGCAGGTATCCTCCGGTGCGCGCAAGTATGCCAACCGTACGTACCTGGTCAAGCTGGTGGAAGCTGCCGTTATCGAGACCGGTCTGCCAATCTGTCTTCATCTGGATCATGGGGACTCGTTCGAGTTGTGCAAGGCCTGCGTCGATGACGGTTTTTCTTCTGTCATGATCGATGCCTCCTCCAAGCCGTTTGAGGAAAATGTCGCGCTGACGCGTCAGGTCGTGGAATACGCACACGCGCATGGTGCCGTCGTGGAGGCGGAACTCGGCACACTGGCCGGCATCGAGGACGACGTCAAGGTCAAGGCCGAGGATTCGTCCTATACGCGCCCGGAGGATGTGCAGGAATTTGTTGAGCGTACCGGCTGCGATTCACTCGCAATCGCAATCGGCACGAGCCACGGCGCCTATAAGTTCAAGCCCGGCACGAAGCCGCAGCTCCGGTTTGACATTCTCGAGGAAGTGTCCGAGCGTCTGCCCGGCTTCCCGATCGTGTTGCACGGCTCGTCGTCCGTGCCGCAGGAATATGTTCAGATGATCAACGAATTCGGCGGCGATATGCCCGGTGCGATCGGCGTGCCGGAGGATCAGCTGCGTCAGGCGGCGCGTCTGGCCGTGTGCAAGATCAATATTGATTCTGACCTGCGTCTGGCCATGACCGGCACGATCCGCAAATATCTTGCGGAGCACCCGGCGGAGTTTGACCCGAGAAAGTATCTCGGCCCCGCACGTGAAAACATCAAGCAGCTCGTCAAGCACAAGATCGTCGATGTGCTCGGCTGCGACGGAAAAGCCTGAGCTGCCATCCGACGCGCTGCTCAGTCTGAACAGGGGGAACACCCATGAATTTTCAGGAACTTCTGACGCGGCTGTCTGCAAGCTGTTTTGCTGCCGACCGGCCGGATTATGATTGGAAAACGCTGCGGCTGTTTCCGGAAACGGGGCTTGATCTTACGCTGATCGCGCGCTTAGCGGCGGCGTTGATCCTGTGCATTGTCGGCGCACTTGTGCACAGCACCGTGCTGCGCTACGTGCTTTTGGTCCTGTCCGTGCTTGCCGCCGGATATGATTATCTTGCCGCTGCGATTGTCTGCATTCTCGACCGGCAAGTATTCCGACCGTCCGTGATCGTGGTCGTGTGCGTGATCGGTACCATGGCGGTCGGGCAGCCGGTGGACGCCGCTGTTTTTCTGCTCGTGTACCGGGTCGTTTCGATCCTGATCGCAGTCGTTACCGTTCATGCGAAGAAAACGCTGGAGGCCGCCGTCGGCGGTGAGATCCATTCTCCGGCTGAATTTTCCGCCCCGAAATGGGTCGGGTATCTTGCACCGGCCGGTTTGTGCATTGCGGTGCTGGTTGCCGTGCTGGAGATCGTTCTCAAAATTGCGACGGTTTCCCGGGCAATTCACGCCGCCATGATCGTGCTCTTCCTTTCCACGCCGTGCGCACTGCTTATTTCCGTGCCTCTGGTGTGGTATAGTGCCGTCAACGGCGCTTACCGCTGCGACGTGCTGTTTCGCAGCTGCCGCAGTATGCGTGCGCTCAACGCCGTGCGTGCAGTTGCGGTCGACGAAGGGGAGGGAGACATCCAGCTCCCGAAAGTGGTGAGTGTAAAGTCCAGTCAGCTGACGCCGGAAGCGCTGCTGCAGCTGGCGGCGAATGCGGAGTCCTGCTCGAGCAGCCGCACGGCTCGCGCAATTTGCGCTGCGTACAGCGGCCCCATCCTCACACAATATCTCTCCCGCGCCGTGGATATTCCGGAGAGCGGTGTGGAAGTTTACATCGAATCGACCCGCGTTTGCGTTGGTACACGCGAGCTGATGATCCTCAAGGGTGTGGACATTCCGGATGCGGACCTAACGGACGGCTATGTGGTCTACGTATCCGTCGGCGAGCAGTATGCAGGCAAGATCCTGCTGCAGGAAGTTGTGCAGTCGGACACGAAGCCCTCACTCAAAGAGCTGCGCGCACTGGGTGTGCATACAATCACGCTCTTCAGCAACGCCAGCAACGACTCCGTATCCGAGAACGCGAAGGAACTCAAAGCAGACCATCTCTACTGCAAGTGCAGCGGAGCAGAAAAGGAGCAGATCCTGTCGCAACAGGTGAATAACCTGAGTGACGGGGAACTGCTGCTGTATTATGACCGCCGCTGCACGGCGCATCCGGAACACTCGTCCGCTGATCTTGACGCCTGCGTGATCCCGGAGGAAAGCGACGAGCGGTTCGACGCTGACATTCTGCTCACAAGCCAAGATCCGTACCTGCTGCCGGAGGCGATCGAGACGGTCGGCTGGGTCGAGGGCATCTGCCGCGAGCATCTGGCGATTGGTGTTGTTGTAAAAGTCCTGCTGCTGGTGATGGCAGAGCTCGGCTATTGCACACTGTGGTTTGCCGCTGTTCTGGACGGCGCCGCCGTGCTCGGCACACTGCTGATGGCAATTCGCGCTTTCGGCTTCGATAAGCCGCATCATCGTGTCCGCGATTACTTGCCGAAAATCAAATCCAAATAAGAGCCAAAATCTCCGGTCCCTGTTTTCAGGAATCGGAGATTTGTTTTGCCGTATTCTCGTCAGGGGAGAATTCTCCCAGTGGATTGGCCGCCGCTGCCGTGCGCAGCTGGTCATTATCCACGTGTGTGTAAATCTGCGTTGTGTTCAGGTGCTCATGGCCGAGCACTTCCTGCAGCGTGCGCACATCCACACCGTTTTGCAGCATGAGGGTCGCCGCCGTATGCCGCAGTTTATGTGTGGAATATTGGCTGGCATCCAGCCCCGCACGAGTCAGATTCTTCTTAACCATGACCTGTACAGAATCGCAGCTGATGCGCGTGCGCCGATTGGAGAGAAACATGGCTGTTGTGCGCGGCGGCGCAATTTCACTGCGTACAGCCAGATAGCGGTCGAGCGCTTCGCGGCAGGCATCATTGAGGTAAACGACACGCTCTTTGTTGCCCTTGCCAAGAATACGCAGACTGTCTCCGTGGTCATCCTGGAGGTTCAAACCGACCAGCTCCGAGATGCGCAGACCGCAGTTGAGAAAAATACACAGAATGCAATAATCAGGTTCCTTTTTTTTCCCATCCACGGCAGACAGCAGCCGCTTGCTCTCTTCCAGTGTGAGATAGTGGGGGAGCGTCTTTGGGATCTTTGGGGAATCAAGATCCTGTACCGGATTTTCCTCCAGCAGCTTCGCTTTTACGGTCAGGTATTTGAAGAAGCTGCGAATCGCCGCGATTTTGCGCGCACGGGAGTTGGCGCTCAAGCCGTATTCCGGCTCATGTGCATTTGGCTGCTTGACACGGTCACGCGACAGATAGGCCAGAAAACCATAAACCTCCGTAAGCGTCACTGTGCGCAGAAAGGAAATATCAATATCTCCGATCGAGATTTCATCGAATTCCGCCGTGCGCGGTACGAGCCCGCGATCAAGCTTCAAAAACCGCAGGAACATCCGCAGATCAAGATAATACTGATCGACCGTAGCCTTGGAATGTCCGCAGATCGTTTCATGATAAATCAAAAAGTCGCGCAGCACCTGCGGCGCATCCGTATAGTCCATACCCAACACCTCAATAATTTCTGGTATGAGCATACCAGAAGTACGGGGCAGAGTCTATTGACAAAATCCACAAATAATTCGGCAAAATAAAAATTTTGCCGAATTAAGAGGAGGAGAAAACCGCCGAAAAGCCGCAAATGGGCCTTCCGGCGGTTTTCGTCGTCATTTTTACAATTCTTCAGCGCATGCCTTCTCGCAGCAGCAATCAAAAGATTTACGCACCGAACACGGCCTTGAGCGCTTCTCTAATGTTCTTGACCGGGATCGTCTGCAGACCGTTTTGCTTCTGCACATCGTCGCGCACATGCGCCGGGATGATACAGCGCTGGAATCCCAGCCGTGCAATCTCGGACAGGCGCTGGTTCAAATGGCTCACAGAGCGTATCTCACCAGACAGGCCGACCTCACCGACGGCAGCCAGATCGCTGCCGACCGGCAGATCCTTATAGCTTGACGCGATCGCCAGAATGACTGCCAGATCTGTGGCAGGCTCGTCCAGCCGCAGGCCGCCAACCACATTGATGTACGCGTCGCAGCCCGACAGCGAAAAACCGGCACGCTTTTCCAGTACGGCCAGCAGCAGCATGGCGCGGTTATAGTCAATGCCGTTGGCGTTTCGGCGTGCGCCGCTGTAGCCCGACGGTGTGACAAGTGCCTGCACCTCGGCCAGGACCGTGCGCGAACCCTCCATGACGCCGACAACGCAGGTACCGGGCGCGTTGATCGGGCGCCCGGACAGTAACATTTCTGATGGATTTGTCACTTCTCGAAGCCCGGAATCTTCCATTTCAAAGACGCCGATCTCGTTTGTCGACCCAAATCTGTTTTTAGCCGCGCGCAAAATACGGTAAGACATGCTCTGGTCGCCCTCAAAGTACAACACACAGTCGACCATGTGCTCAAGTACTTTCGGTCCGGCAATGCTGCCTTCCTTATTAATATGGCCGACAACGAACGCCGTATAGCCGCTGTCTTTGGCTGAGCGCATGATGCGCATCGTGCACTCGCGCACTTGGCTGATGCTGCCGGGCGTCGAGGCTGTCTCGGCGTCGTACATGGTCTGAATGGAGTCGACGATCAGGACGGTTGGCTGCAGGTCATCGATCGTAGACAGGACGGTGTTCAAATCCGTTTCAGCCAGCACATAAATGCTGCCATGATCGACACCAAGGCGCTGCGCGCGCATTTTCAGCTGGCGCTGACTCTCTTCGCCGGAGACGTAGAGAATCGTTTCCCGCTCGCTGATGCGCCCACAGAGCTGCAGCAGCAGCGTGGATTTGCCGATACCGGGTGCGCCGCCGACCAAAACCAGCGAGCCGCGCACGGCGCCGCCGCCGAGCACACGGTCAAATTCGCCGATTCCGGTAGAAAAACGCAGTTCTTCCTCGACATCCAACTCTGAAATCAGCTTTGGCTGCGCGATACGCTTGGCACGCGTGCCAAGTGCCATTTTGGGCTCCTTCGGTGCCTCAACCAGCGTGTTCCACGCTCCGCACGCCGGGCACTGCCCCATCCATTTTGCCGTCTCATTGCCGCATTCCGAGCAATAAAAGACGGTTTTTGTACTCGATTTTGTTTTCATATAACCATTCCTGTTTGCGGCAATGACTGCCGGTATTGTAAGTAGGATGCGATGATCACAGCCGCCAGTTTTGTCTGGTAGCCGCCGTCCTTGAGCTTTGCACACTCGGATTCGTTGGATAAAAAGCCGCACTCGACCAGCACTGCGGGGCATTTCACCTCGCGCATCAGGTAGATCTTATCCGAGATCGGTGCTGCGACGCGCCGGTTTTGCGGGTCAAGATACGCGACGAGATTATCGTGCATCCGTGAGCCGAGCGCATCGCTGCCGGGGCTCGCTGCATACAGCACCTGTGCACCCGACGGCTTCCGATCCGGATAGCAGTTCTGGTGGATGCTGATGAGCACGGCATTGTCTGTTCTGCGAATCAGCTCTGCGCGCTGGTGCTGGTCAGCCTTTTTCCGCTCTGCGATCGTAGTGGCATCGTCCGGATAGGCAATGTCCGGGCTGTCGCGTGTCATGATGACTTCAATGCCGGTCAGTTCCGCGATGGCGCGGGCGCGCAGCGCGATTTGCAGGTTCACATCTGCCTCCACGGTCCCGTTTGGCGCCACTGCCCCGCCGTCCTCCCCGCCGTGGCCGGCGTCAAGAATCAGGACCTGTTTCTGATCTGTCCAGTTTGCAGCCGCTTCCGCGCGCCGGAGCTGCCAGTCGGCAGCAAACCAGCCGCCGAACACCACGATCAATGCCAACAGCACGACCAGGATCCGTTGATAGAGTAACTTTGTCACGGCGCTCCCCCCTCTTGCTATGGTATGCGGTGGGGATAGACGCTTATGACATGCCCTCAGAATACCATTTTGTGCCCGGCGCGTCAACCAAGGCATAGAAAAAGAGGCGCGCGGTCGGCCCACGCGCCTCATAAATATCGGTTTACTGAAGCTGCTTCAAAAACGCCTCCAGGCGATCCATGCCGGTCTCGATATTTTCCGTCGAGATCGCATAGCTCAGGCGCACAAAATTCGGCGCGCCAAAGCCGCTGCCCGGCACAACAGCAACCAGGCTCTTTTCCAGCAGCAGCTTTGCAAAGTCATCACCGCTGCCGATGACCTGACCATCGATCTGCTTACCGATGATCTGCTCCAGATTCATCATGACGTAGAACGCGCCGCTTGGCTTCAGGCAGCTGACGCCGGGCATGGCATTGATGCGGCGCACGATCAGGTCGCGGCGCTGCTCAAACACCTGACGCATCTGCTCTGCTTCGTCCTGCGGGCCGGAGAGCGCCTCGATGGCCGCACACTGGCACATGGTGCCCGGTGCGCCGGTCGAATGGCTGAGGTAATTGGTCATGGCTTTGGCCACCGGCGCCGGGGACAGTGCATAGCCGATGCGCCAGCCAGTCATGGCATAGGTCTTGGAGACGCCATTGATGAGGATCGTGTGTGCCTTGATCTCGTCACTGAGCGCGGCGACGCTGGTGAACGGCACGCCGTCATATACAAGCTTGTCATAGATCTCATCTGAGATGATATACAGGTCATGCTTGACACAGACATCGGCAACGGCTTTAAGCGCCTCTTTCGGATAGACAGCGCCGGTCGGATTGGAGGGGTTATTGAGGATGATGGCCTTGGTCTTGTCCGTGATGGCCTGCTCGAGCTGCTCCGGCGTGAGCTGGAAGCCCTGCTCCTCGCTGACATTCACAACCACGGGCACGCCGCCGAACAGGCGCACCATCTCATAATAGCTGACCCAGTATGGGGCTGGAACGATCACTTCATCGCCCGGATCGACCAGCGCGGCCAGCGCAATATAGACCGTGTGCTTGGCGCCGCTGGCGACAACCGCCTGCGTAGCCTCGTACTCCAGACCGTAGTCCGCCTTGGTGCGGTCGCAGATCGCCTGGCGCAGCTCGATCATACCGGCGGCCGGGGTATAGCGTGTCTTTCCGTCGCAGATCGCACGCACGCCGGCATAACTGATGCGGTCTGGCGTGGCAAAATCGGGCTCACCGGCACCAAAGCCGATGACATCCTTGCCTTCTGCTTTCATCTTCTTGGCCAGGGCGCTGACGGCCAGCGTTGCGGACGGGCTCACACCGGCAGCGATTTTGGAAAGTGCCTTCATAAACATCCCTCGTTTTCTTTAGAATTCTTGCCCATAGTTTACCACAGCATTGTGAAGAAAACAACGCAAACCTTACACAAAACACAAGCCGGAATCCGCGTCATTTTTGCCGGTTTGAGAAAAAATCTACTGCACCGTCCGCCGATATACACAAAGACGCAGCGTGATACAGCAGGCAACGATAATGATCTGTGGTTGTGTGCTGACGGTTGTACGCATCATAGTGACCACTTATCCATTTCCCTGCGGGCGGTGCAACAGCACCGCCCGCTTGATGAATTTCCTATTTACAGGGTGGAACTTTGCGCTTTTTTGTCGCTCTATAAGGAACCTTGACACCCCTTCGACCATGGTAAAAACGTTCTGCAGTATAGTCAGTCAGATATCCGTCTTCTACTGAAAACACATAACGATAATGTTCATGAAACCATTCCCCTTCATACTCCATCTCCCTGTACCAATTATCTATAACCTGATCCGGCAGGTAGCGGAACGTCTCTCGGGTCATATAGAAAATCTGATCTGCCTCCGGTGTGAGAAAATAACGTTCGTATATTTGAATTCTGCCATTTGTGTCATACCGGCAAATGTTTACTGCACTTGCGTTGTTAGCATTATCTATCTCTATACCCAGCGTCACTCCTGCGCCGTACAAAATATACTCCTCTAAGCAGTGCATGTGCTTGACCGTGATCAAGCGATCCGACGCATCAAAGCCGTATATATGAGAAAGTCTTTCCTCCGGCGGCCGCTTCTTGCAAAGGCGGCCGCGTTTTGTGTTGCCGACCCGGAGATCTTCCGTTATGCTTGGGCAATAGTAGCCACGATGTATCGTACCGCCTGCGCAATACTGCTGATAAACAACCTGAGATCTCTGTTTCTGCAATGCGGCTGCGACATCGATCTCTTTTGCCAGCAATGCCCGCATGTAATCACAAATGAAGTCCATGCTTCGCTTACTTTCTTAAAATTTAGGGGTAAGTCCATCCAATACAACGAGGTCGAGCCGTCGTTGTAGATCATGGCGAACGGCTGGTTGCCATCGTCATAGACA
>ENA-UOOA01006541-UOOA01006541.1-human-gut-metagenome-genome-assembly--contig:-P61old-NODE-6541-length-11144-cov-4.413473_pt1 | contig 11144 bp, 12 predicted proteins | sample MGYA00242467_ERZ724014 | MGnify/ENA metagenome assembly ERZ724014
TTTCGGTGTGCTCGGCATTGATTCAAGAATGACGCGGGATACAGATGTGCTGCTTTACGACAAATATTCCGAGCTTGATGACTATACGGGGAAAAAGAAGGTCTACGACCTCAAAAACCGCCTCAGATTCACGGAGGAATCGGGCGATGACGCCGTTTTTCTCGGAATACATATGAACCGTTTCGCCGATCCGAAATACAGCGGAACGCAGGTATACTATTCGCCGAACAGCGCGGACAGCCGCGTCCTCGCCGAGGCGATACGCACAGAAATAAAAACGGCGCTTCAGCCGGATAACACCCGCGAAACGAAAAAAGCGGGGTCGTCCATATTTCTGCTGAAGCGCCTGAAGGTGCCTGCGGTTCTTGTTGAGTGCGGCTTTCTTTCAAATGAGGGGGAAGCGCAAAGGCTGAAGGATCCGGAGTATCAGAAAGCCTTTGCTGCGGCAACGGTCAGTGCCGTTGCGAGCTATATTTCGTCGGGCAGGAGCTGATTATTCGCTCCAGCCGTCGCTCCCGCTGCGTTCGAGCGCGCCGACGAGCCGTTTGTACAGCCCGCGGTGACGGTGGTCGAAATCTCCGAGATATGTTTTCATGAGCGCACGCTCGGTGTTGCCGTCGGCAGGGCAGGGGCTTTTGATCACCGGAAGCGATGCGCGGCGCACGAATGATTTTATGTCGCTCTCCTTGGTGTAGATCAGCGGGCGGATCATGGTCAGTCCCTTTTTCGAGAGGTATGTCACGGGTGAGAACGCACCGAATCTTCCCTCAAAGAACAGGTTCAGCATAAGGGTTTCCGCTGCATCGTCAAAATGATGCCCGAGCGCGAGCTTGTTTGCGCCGAATTCGAGTACGGCATCATGCAGAACTCCGCGGCGCATTCTCGCGCAGAGCGAGCAGGGATTCTTCTCGCGGCGCACATCAAAGATGACGTGTGCGATCTGCGTGCGCTTTACGTAAAACGGGATGCCGAGCCTGCGGCACAGCTCCTCGATCGCACCGGTGTCCATCGGAGGGGGAGCAGCCGAAGTCAGATCAAATCCCATGTCGATCATAACGGTGATGACGGTGAAGTGCTTCGGATAAAACTTCGCAAGCTCGCACAGAGCGCAGAGAAGCGTCAGGGAATCCTTTCCGCCGGAAACGCCGACGGCGATGCAGTCTCCCTCCTCGATCATGTCGTATTTTTGAACCGCGTACCTTACACGGCTCAGTATCTTCTGAATATCCTTCATAAAAAATCGCGCCGCTCGGGCGCACTCCGTAAGATTTGCCGCGCCGAACGCGGCATGGTATCTCTGCATATACTACATTATGCAAAGGAGGTAGTCTATGCCGAAAATATACATAGATCAGGGACACAATCCCACAAATCCCAACGCCGGTGCCGAGGGCAACGGATACAGGGAGCAGGATCTCGTGCAGGTCATAGGTGTGCTTACGGCTGACGCGCTGCGTGCGGAGGGATTTGATGTTCGCCTTTCTCGTCCGACGCCGGAAACACAGCTCGGAACATCCAACGCAACATCGCTTGCCGCAAGAGTCAACGACGCGAACAGCTGGGGCGCCGACCTGTTTATAAGTCTGCACGCGAACGCATCGTCGATCGAGTCTGCGTCAGGCTCGGAGGGGCTGGTGTACAGCCTCGGCGGCGAAGCGGAGAGGCTTGCCGAGGATATACTTCGCCAGCTGTCATACGAAACGGGACTACGCGACCGCGGAGTTACGGCGCGTCCGGGACTGTACGTCCTGAGGCGGACCGCAATGCCGGCGGTCCTCGTCGAGCTTGGATTTATCACAAATCCGTATGACGCACAGCTTATGGCGGAAAGTCCGGGGCTGTTCGCCGCCGGGATCACGAACGGCGTGCTCGACTACTACGGGCGCCTGTGATACAAGAGGTCGGGATCGCTGCCGCACGGCGGCGACCCGGCTCGTTTATTTTTCTTCAAGATAGCGTTTGTACAGATCGGGACGCCGCGCTTTTGTTATCTTTTCGGATTCCGCGAGCCGCCATTTGTCAATGTTCTCGTGATGACCGGACAGCAGCACCTCGGGAACCTCTCGCCCTCTGAATACGGGCGGCCTTGTGTACTGAGGATACTCAAGCAAGTTTCCGCCGAACGTCTCGTTCTCGTGGCACTCCGGTACGGGCAGAACACCGTCAACAAGTCTCGCTACGGCGTCCGTTACAATGCAGGCGGGAACTTCGCCGCCCGTCAGAACAAAATCGCCGATCGAGACTTCCTCGTCCACGATCTCCTCGATGAGCCGTTCGTCCACGCCCTCGTAGTGACCGCAGATGATCATGAGCCTATCGTATGAGGCGAGCCTCTCGGCGTCCTTTTGCGTAAATGTCTTGCCTCGCGGGGACATATATATTACGTGAAGTCCCTCGGGGCGCGGCGGTGCCTCGGTCACAATCTCATCCGATCCCGCGAGGACGGATGCGTAGCAGTTGTATATCGGGGGCGCCGCCATGAGCATTCCGCGCCCGCCGCCGTAAGGCGAATCGTCAACACGGCGGTGACGGTCGAGCGTGTAATCGCGGATGTTTTGGACCCTGACGTCGATCACGCCCGCCGCACGGGCACGCCCGATTATGCTCTCGCCGAGCACGGTGTCCACAAGCTCGGGAAAGAGTGTCATTATATCGAAACGCAATATAGATCTCCTATCTGTAACGCTGTGTTCAGTCAGCCATGCCCGGTATCAGCCGCACGCAGATCGCCGCGTCGTCTCCGTCCGTGACGATGGATTCAACAAACTCGGACACAGCGGGTATCATGAATGACGAGCCGTCCTCGCGCTCTACAACGTAGATCTGCTGTGACGCGGGACAGATGACATCGGACAGCTTGCCGACGCGCCCGCGCTCGCAGTCGATCACCGGAAGCCCGAGGATATCGGCGATGAAGTGGTCGCCCTCTCCGAGCGGAATATCATCGCGCACGGCGAAGAGAATTTTCCCTTTGAGTGCTATCGCGTCCTCAAGCGTTGTGATCTCCCTGAAGGTGACAAGAAGCGCACCTTTGTATATTGATGACGTCTCCATGTGAAGCGGAGCGTGTTCTCCGCCGCGCAGGACGTACAACGTCCCGATCGACGCGAGAATCTCCGGACTGTCCGTCAGATTTTGCAGACGGACGGCGCCCTTGACACCGTGCGTCCCGGAGACAAACGCTGCCTCGAGATATTCGTTCTTCGACATAGTATCTCCTCAGTCAAATACAAAGTGTACGGGAAGTCCGTCCTTCGATTCGGGATAGATTTCTCCGCATATCATCGGCAGAATATAGCGTGAGCATTCCTCGGTGACGTAGTTTCCGCGCTCGTTTATGAATTCATCGGGAACCGCGCGAACCTTGTTTGCGATCTCAAGGACGTCGCGCGCCTCATATGTGATGCTGTATTCGTCGCCCTCGCCGCGCACGAGCGAGACCATGCATCCGCTGCTGCCGTCAAGTGCGGCACGAACGCCGAATGCGCCTGCGCCCTCGGATTCGCGGATGTCCGCGAGAGACGCAATGTGCGACGCGCAGCGCTGGCTGATGTTCAGCTCGACCGAGCGGACCTTGCAGCCGAGCTTTGCTTTTACCGCCTGCTCGAGCGCTTTTCCTGTGCCGGTAAGCGCCTTGTGCCCGAAAACGTCGATGCCGCCGGCGCTTATCTCCTCGCACACGTATCTACCGTCTGCGAATCTGATTCCCTCGGATACGGCGACGACTACCGCAGGATGACTTTTGAGCGCCGCGCTCACGTCCTCAAAGAATTCATCAAGGTCAAATGCACGCTCGGGAAGATAGATGAGGTCGGGCGCACCGCCGCCGGTGATTGCGGGCAGGGAGGCCGCAGCCGTCAGCCATCCCGCGTCTCTGCCCATGATCTCGACTATCGTTACGGCGGGAACCGTGTAGACCGAGCAGTCGCGCACGATCTCGCGCACGGTGGTTGCGACATATTTTGCGGCACAGCCGTAGCCGGGCGTGTGATCGGTGCCGACAAGATCGTTGTCTATCGTCTTCGGCAGACCGATAACGCGCATCTCATATCCGCATTTTGCGGTGTAGCGGCTGAGCTTTGCCGTCGTGTCCATGGAATCGTTTCCGCCGATGTAGAAGAAATACCTGATGTCGTATTTCTTGAACTTTGCGATCAGATCCTCAAAAAACGCCGGATCATCGTCGGGATCGGGGAGCTTCTTGCGGCAGGAGCCGAGCGCCGCCGCCGGCGTGAGGGCGAGCCGTGCGAGCTTTTCCTCGTCCGGGTGGCGCTTTACGGTGAATATCTCCGAGAGATCAATAAGCCGCTCGGAGATAAATCCTTCGATTCCGTTTCTCATTCCGTACAGTGCGGTAATATCACCGCCGTCACAGACGGATCTCACGCCCTCGCGGATAACGCCGGCGAGAGTCGCGTTTATTGCGGCGGTGGGACCGCCGGACTGCCCTACAACGGCAGCGCCTCTTAGTCTGTCCATAATATGTAAACCTTTCGTTTGCCGGCGGTGCCGGATCCTGTAATTCTACCGATATGGTATCATATAAAACCCGCGATGTCAAGGAGCGGTGTGCTCAGACGAGATATGAAACGGTTTTTACGTGTTCGCCGTGCCTGAAATATGCGCGCGGTACGCGGCGTCCGATGCCGCAGACAAATTCGTAGTTGAACGAGTTTGCCGGAGCCGCAAGCTCCTCGACAGTGATAACCTCGTCGCCGTCGCGTCCGACGAGAGTTACCGTCTCGCCCGCAGCAACGTCAGGCAGCTCCGTTACGTCGACCATCATCTGATCCATGCAGACGCGGCCGAGTATGGGACATGATCTGCCGCATATCAGCACGCGTCCGATGCCGGACAGCGCCCGCGGATATCCGTCAGCGTATCCGACCGGGATCGTCGCCACGCGGATCTCGTGATCGGTTATGTATGTGCGGCCGTAGCTGATCCCGCGCTCCGGCGCCAGTATTTTCACGTGTGAAATGTGGGAAACGAGACTCATCACGGGTCGGAGAGGGAAAGTCTCCTTTATAACTTCTTCCGACGGGTAAAGTCCATAAAGAATGATTCCGGCGCGCGCCATATCGTAGAATGAGTCCTTCATTTCCATAATGCCGGCGCTGTTGTCGAGATGTACAAGCCTCGGTTTGACTCCGCGCTCGGCGAGCATCGTGCGGAATTTATCGAACCTCTCGTGCTGATGCTCGGCTTCGGTCTTGTCGACCTCATCCGCCGTCGCAAAATGGCTGAACATTCCCTCAACATCAATATTTCTGAGTGCGGCGATCCGTGCGGCGTCGTCGGCGGAGCCGTCCGTCACCTGATAGCCGATGCGCGACATTCCCGTGTCAACGGCGATGTGCACCTTTGCGCGCTTGCCCTGCGCCTCAGCCGCACGGTCGAGCAGCACGGCATCTCCCGAATGGAAGATCGCGAGCGTGATGTCGTATTTTACCGCGTCATCGAACAGTTCGGGCGATGTGTAACCGAGTATCAGTATCGGCGTGTCGATCCCGGCTGATCGCAGCTCGATCGCCTCGTCAAGCGCCGCAACGCCGAAATAAGCGGCGCGGTCGTGAAGAAAACGCGCGAACTCAACCGCACCGTGACCGTATGCGTCAGCTTTTATGATCGGCATAATCTTCGTGCCTTCCGGCAGCTTTTTCTCTATCAGAGATACATTGTGATCAAGTGCGTCAAGGTCTATCTTTGCGTAAACTCTGCGGTATTCCATAGTAAATCTCCTTATAATCCGAGAACTTCGCGGATCGGCACGACCTCGACTCCCGCCTCTTTGAGTGCAGCACGTATCTTCTGCACGAACAGGAGTGCAGATTCGCCGTCGCCGTGTACACATACGGAGTCGGCTTTGATCTCCACATCGGTGCCGTCAACTGATCGAACGACTCCCTCCTTTGCCATGCGTATAACACGAGCGATCGCCTCATCCTCGTCGCGTATCATCGCGTCGGGGCGCGAGCGGGGAACAAGCGTGCCGTCCGGCATATACGCGCGGTCGGCAAACACCTCGGCTGCACACGGAACGCCGATCCTTGCAGCCGCACGGACCATCTCGTTGCCAGAGAGGGCGAGCAGCACCGCGCCCGGTGCGCATTCCTGTACCGCCTCGGCAATGGCATCCGCAAGAGCCGGATCCTTTGCCGCCATATTGTACATTGCACCGTGCGGTTTTACGTGAGAGATCGACTGCCCCTCGGATGCGGCGAATGCCGCAAGAGCGCCGACCTGATACTTGACGTATGCGCGTACTTCCGCCGGAGTCGCGGCAAGATTGCGCCTGCCGAAGCCCACGAGATCGGGATATCCCGGATGCGCACCGACGGCGACACCGGCTGCCGCCGCGAGCTTTACCGTCTTATCCATCGTCACGGGATCGGATGCGTGAAAGCCGCAGGCGATGTTTGCGGAAGTTATGTATTTTATGACCTCGGAATCGAGACCGAGCGTGTACGCGCCGAAGCTCTCGCCGAGATCGCAGTTGAGATCGATTTTCATGATTGCCCCCGATAGATCAGTATTTCAGACTTGTGTTGCGTACATCGGTTATGAACATATGGCCCGGTGCGTGAGTTATCGCAATGTCGGGACACGCCGCCATCACCGCCGCCTGAGGAGTTACTCCGCACGGCCAGAATACCGGTACCTCGCCGGGGTTTATCGTGACAGCCTCGCCGAAATCCGGAGAATTTATGTCGGAGATACCGATGACGGACGGGTCTCCGATGTGAACGGGCGCACCGTGAACCTTCGGCATCGCGGCGGTCGCCTTAACTGCGGGGATTATCTTGTCATAGGGAAGCGGGCGCATACTTACGACCATGTTTCCGTGGAAAACGCCTGCCTCTCTGCACTTTATGTTTGAGATGTACATCGGGACATTGCGCCCCTCCTCGATGTGCCGTACCGGTATGCCCGCGTCGAGCAGCTCCGCCTCAAATGAAAAGCTGCATCCGATGAGGAAGCTGACGAAATCGTCCTGCCAGAAGTCGGATACATCAGTTACCTCCTCGCAGAGAACACCCTTTCGGTATATGCGGTACTTCGGAAAGTCGCGTGCGATATCGGCATCCTTTGCAATGATGTGAAGCTCCCGCGAGCCTGCGTCGGACACCTCGAGTACGGGACATGCCTCAGGATTGCGCTGTGTGTACAGAAGAAAATCATACGCGTATTTCTTCGGCAGAATGCAGAGATTTGCCTGAGCGTATCCGGGACACATACCGGAGGTCTGACAGTCGATCCTGCCCTCCCTGATAAGGGCACGCACCTCTGCGGGCGTCATATTTTCAGTATTTATTTTCATAAAATTATCTCCTTTGCTTTGACTTTGCATCGATCGTTGCCGCAGTCTGTGCAAGCACCGCGCGCATCTCGCCGAGCGCTGCCGTCGCCGCTTTCGAGTCGGTGAGAGTGAACCTTACCGTGTCGCCCGGTCTCGCCTGCGCGAGATGCGGCAGATCGGCTTCGATCACCGTCGCGATCTTTGCGTACCCGCCAGTCGTCTGCCTGTCCGCCATAAGCACGATCGGCAGACCGGAGCGGGGAACCTGCACGCTGCCGAAAACGATCCCGTCGGAAATGATATCGACGCCGTCGCGGCTCTCGAGCACCTCGCCCGACAGGCGTATTCCCATGCGGTCGGACTCCGGCGATACCGTGTACGGCGCAGAGAAGAACGTTTCGAGTGCGGCAGGCGTGAACATATAATCCTGCGGACCGGGGATCGCGCGGACGGAAATGTTTTTGCCGCCGACGCCGTTGTACGGCAGACTCCGCACCGATACAGCCGATTCCGGCAGCGGGTGCGTCGGTATCACGGGAACAACATCGCCCTCCTCAAGCTTCCGTCCGTAGTATCCGCCGAAGGAGCAGCGAAGATTTGTCGATCGGGAGCCGAATACGCGCGGAACGTCGATTCCGCCGCGCAGCGCAAGATATGCGCGGCATCCTGTGCGTGCAAAGCCAAGCTCAAGCACACCTCCGGGATGTGCGGTGACTGCGGCGTTCATCGGGATATTCTGCCTGTCGAGTGTCGGCGACATATCCGCACCGGTCACGGCAAATACCGTCCGGTCAAGGAACGTTATGCACATTCCCTTCATGGTCATTTCAACGACCGCCTCGCCCGTGCCGTTCCCGACAAGAATGTTCGCGAGTGCCGCGCTGTATCGGTCCATTGCTCCCGCAGCGGGAAAGCCGTCGGCGAGGTGACCTACCGCGCCCATGTCCTGTATCGTTGACAGAGCGCCGGGGGATTTAATAAAAAAGCTCACGTTTTATGCCCGTTCCTTTCTTCGCTTTGTTTTCAGGTTCCGTCAGGCGTTCTCGATTACGTATTTGTATGTTCCGTCTGCGACCTCGCACTCGCTCCTTCGGTACTCGTCGGGGCTTATCGGAATAAAGCGTATCATATCGCCCGCGCTGTAAAGTATAGCCGGATCTCTTGCAGGATCGAACGGGCGGAGCGGCGTCCTGCCGATCAGCCGCCATCCTCCGGGGGACTCGACCGGGTATACGCCCGTCTGCTCGCCGCCGATGCCGACGGCGCCCGCCGGAACCGCCGTCCGCGGGGATTCAAGGCGCGGCGTGACAAGCGTTTCGTCAAGTCCGCCGAGATATGCAAAGCCGGGCAGGAACCCGAGCATATATATGAGATAGTCGCGCGACGAGTGACGGCGGACGACCTCGTCCTCGGTGATCTCGTGAATCTCTGCGACGTCGGCAAGATCACACCCGAACTCTCCGCCGTAGCACACCGGAATGTGGAATATCCTGCCGCCGGACGTGCTCGCGGATCCTTTGTCTGCCATACGGTCGATCATGCGGCGAAGCTTTTCTTCGCTGAGCCTGCACGGATCGAAAATTATCGTAAGCGCGCGAAAAGCGGGAATCACCTCAGTGATCCCGCTGATCTTTTTTTGCGTTATTGCGCGGGCGAGCGCCATGACACGTCCGTTCACCTCGGGCGCTACCCTGTTTTCAAACTCAACTGTAACGGCGCCGGCGCCGCATGAACGGATATGATACATGATCTCCCCCGGAATTATTTCTGAAAATAACCTTTTTCGAGCACACGGTCGAACCATGCCTTGCACTTTTTCTCAAGTGCGAGAGAATATTTGACGCATTCTCTCATCGACGTGACGATCGACGCGCAAAGCTCGCGTCCGAATCCGTCGATCGCGGGAATAGTCCAGCCGTACATATCTACCATGCCGCACTCTGCCGCAACCTCCATTGCGCGGCGCTGTAGCTCTGCGTCGTGGAATATCTCGATGTCGCCGTGCAGGTAGGCGATCGCCGCCATGAGTGCATAGCAGCCCCAGTCGGACGTTGTCGCCGTGATTATGTCGTCTGCCGCAGTGCGGGCAAGAAGTCCGCCGCCGCAGCCGCAGGAGCACTCGCCCTCAGCCGCATAGGGGATGTTCTTCTTTATGTGATCGGCGATGGTGCCCATGCCCATCTCGTTTCCGAGATCGCCGATCGAGAGGGTGTATACGCCGCGCGCCTTCATGAGGTCGAACAGGGTGTCGGTCTTTGCCTCGAGCGGAGTTACGTCAAGCCCGATCGCGTTGTGGTAGACACCGCGCGCGTTTTCGCCGGGGGCTTCGATCGTGATAAACGCCTTCGGCAGTTCCGCCGCAGCAATGCGCTCAGCCATGTCGGACGCCGCGCCTTTGTCCTTCGTGAACGGGAACGCCGCCATCGAGGCGGGCATATCGCCCATCTCCTCGAGGGAAGAATACAGGTGAAGTCCGAGCAGTGCAGAGAGTCCGCGTACCGCGGGCATATTCTCATCCTGACAGATGAGGAGCGGGCGCACGCCGTATGCGAGTACAAGAGAGCGTGCGAGAAGCATCGTGCTTATGATGCCGTCGGTCTCGGCGCTTGCCCAGGGGCGAAGTACGAATCCGGAGACGAGAATAACGGAGTCGCCCGGCTCGAGAATATCGTCAAGCTTTTTTGCTGCGTGGGTCGAGAGCGGCTCGCCGGTGTATGCCTTCGCTCCGGCGTAGAGGATCTTGCATACGCCGTATCCGCGGGGATCGATGTTCGCAAGGTCGTCAAGGCTCTGTCCGAGATTTTGTACAGTCAGTTCTTTCTGATCCATTTTTGTACCCTCTCCCGATTACTCGGCGGTCTCCTCGAGGTAGTCCTCGACAAGGTTGTCCTGGAGTGCCTTCAGAAGCTTGGGAGCCTTGCCGCCGACAGGCTTGCCGTCGATCTCGTATGCAGCCAGGCAGAACGAACCGGAGCTTGAAACGATGACTTCGTCGGCGTTCATGAGATCGTCGAGGGTGAAGGGCGTTTCATCTACCGGGATTCCGAGCTTGCCGCACATTCTGATGAGGTTTGCGCGCGCAATGCCGGGGAGAATGAGGCAGTCGGTCGGAGCGGTGCGGAATACGCCGTTCTTGATGATGTGTACGTTCGAGTGAGCGCACTCGGTAACTCTGTCGCCGCGATGCAGGACGGACTCGTCGCATTCGGCAACCTCGGTCTTGTGAGCTGCCATAACGGACGGGATGAGGTTCAGGGTCTTGATGTTGCAGTGGTAGAAGCGCGTGTCCTCAAGCGTGATGAGGCGGATCTTTTCGTATGTATCCTTGACCTTTGCGGGCTTGAGCATGATCCAGATGTTGCCCGCATCGTCGCCGGAAAACGCGTGATTTCTGATGCCGGTGCCGCGCGTTACCTGCCAGTAGACGAACTGCTCGCCGTCGTCAACCTTTCTGACCATTTCGGAGAGGATCTCCTTCATCTCCTCTTTGGTGTGGGGAATGTTGATCTCGAGAAGCTTTGCGCTGTTGAAGAAACGGTTGATGTGTGCGTCGAGATTGTAGATCTTGTGATTGCGGCTGTACGTTGCGTCGTAAACGCCGTCGCCGAAATAGCACACGCGGTCGAGCATGGGAACGGTCATTTCCTCAAGCAGGCCGAACTTGCCGTTGTAGTAGCCGAGATTTTTCATAAGAAATCCTCCGAAAAAATGATGTATGTAAATATATTCGGTGAGTTTTTGCAGGATTTGCCCTGTGAAAATTCATCACATTACATTATATCAGGATTTTTCGCGATGTAAATAAGTTTCGATAAAAATTTTAATTCTTTGACAGTTTTTTCAC
>ENA-UOOA01006546-UOOA01006546.1-human-gut-metagenome-genome-assembly--contig:-P61old-NODE-6546-length-11133-cov-18.451887_pt1 | contig 11133 bp, 7 predicted proteins | sample MGYA00242467_ERZ724014 | MGnify/ENA metagenome assembly ERZ724014
GGTGTATTGCCACAGCTTGCTGTGGTGCGTTTCCCTAACTTGTTGTGGCATGCTCCCCTTGCCTGCTGTGGCATGCTTCCCTTGCCTGCTGTGGCATGCTTCCCTAGCCTGCTGCGGCACGTCTCCCCAGCCTACTGCGGCACACATCCCTTTCCGCCGTTCCGGTTTTACGTATTCAATAGGCTGTTGCTTTGATACGCAGCTTGATGGCATTTTCGGCTGTATCCAGTACCAGTTCGCAGTTTTCAGAGGTTACAGAACTACCGGTGACGTCCATTTCCAATGAGGTGATTTTCTCAAGATCGAGTTGGGTTAAGGTGTATCCGTCTCCTTTCACCACCGTGAATCCACCTTCGGGAAAATGGGATGGCCGCATCTTCCATTGAGCCACAAACGTCAGTTTGTCCTTGTCAAGGGTGATTTTCTCTACCGGTGTAGAGTTGTCTTTGTCGTCGCCGCCGCAGGCGGTTACCAACGTTGCTGCCACAAGGCAGAGGAAAAAGATTCTTAGTTGTTTCATGCGTCTTTCTGTTTTCTTTAAAAGGGTAAATTATGAAAGGCTGCCGCTTTTTTGTTTGCCATGAGGGCGGATGCGCTGTCTGCAGCCGGACTGTCCGTCCTCATTCGTGACCTGCTTCTTTATGCAGCCGGGTCGGGGGCTTCACCTCCTCCGGGGATTTCAGGGTCGGGCGCTTCGCCGCCGCCACCGCCGCCACCCGCGTTTTCGTCACCCAGCAGAATCGGGAAACGGTAAGAGCGTGGCGTTTTCAATGCCTTGTTGCTTCCGCTATATTGTGTCGTGATGCTTAGCGCATAGAGCTTTCCGGCTTCTATGGCAGGTAGCATGATGGTGAGTTGTGACGGTGCGTTGTGAACGATGACGGACACTTTCAACGGGACGGCTCCCTCTTCGTCTTTGGTGAGATAGATGCCGACCGAAGGGTCGTCACCGAGGATTTTAATGTTACTTCCGCTGATAACGGCAGGACCGCCGGAAGTGATGACCTGGCTGATACTCTTCGTCACGGAGTCGGTGATGGAGTTGATGACCGGCCCCGTCTGTGCCAGCCCGTTGCAGATTACTTTTACGGCTTTGAGCTGGTCGCGCAGCAGTTGTCCCGGTGTGTAGGACACACCGAGCGAGTGCTTCGTGGCGTCAAACTGGGCGTTCTCCCCGAGGAACGAACCGCGTACGGTGACAATGTACTGTCCCACACCGTCTACCACGCTCTTCCCTTCGGCGATGGCTTCCACCTTCTTCTGGTCGGCAAGGTCGAGGATGTTCTCGATGGTTTCCTGCCGGTACTCGGTACGCTCCTTGATGATGCGTGCTGCGATTTCTTTGTTGTGCAGACTGCCTGTGATGCGTGCGCGTCCGGTGTAGTCGCCTTTTTGCTCGGTCATGATGTTGTCGTAAAGGTCAACATTGAGCGTGATTTTTTCGTTTGTTGCCATGATAATGATTGTTTTAAGGAAAGTGAATATCTATTTATTAGTTACGTTCTGTGCTGCTTGTCATTTCGCACGTATCTTGATAGCATTACCGTCCAGATAAAGTTCGAGATAACTGTCATATGTCATGCCCCCAGTAGTATTAGTCATCAGATGGAACTTCATAAGATCACTGTCAGTCAAGGTGTAGCTGTCGGTTCCCTTAACAACGGTTTCGGCTCCTGGCCGGACAGTGGAACGACTCAACAAGTAATCATATAGATCTAATTTAAAATCAGAATCCGCCGGAAGTTCGTTTTCAACCGTAACGGTGGGGATGGTCACTTGATTGCCATTAATCGCAGCTTGCAGACAGAGGCTCCGTTCACTCCCATACGTTCCCTCCTCCCTTGCTTTTATTTTTCCGCCTTTCAGTTGCAGTATTCCTGTAGGGGCAACAAGCACTTCCTGCCCCTTTATGCTTTTGGAGATTTCAGCATCGCCTTCCATAATGAGTGTGGCATTATCACCGACAGAGATACCAATTAGCTGGTCATTATCATTCCCATTGCCGGAATGTAATTCGAAACCGTTACCCAGCGTTAGTTTGCAAGACGCCCTAACAAATATGCAGGCGATATTAGTTGAATAGGTATCAGCATTTCCATAAATGTTGAGGTTGGTCAGCTTCAATGACGCGCCGTTTGTAAGCTCAAAAAGGCTTTTGTCGCTAGCGGTACGGGAAATAAAATAATTTCCGCTGATAGGATTATTTCCGCCGTCGATAGCAATGTGTTTGCCGTCTATTGAAAAGGCAAAATGCTCTGCATCCGCAGCAACCTCAAAACCTTCACCGAGGATGATTTGTGTTGGTGCATCCGCAGTGCCGTCTGCCGTTTCAATAGCGGTTTTCAGTTCGGCTGCGGTAGTGACAAGCGTCTTGTTGCTGACCGTCACAAGGCAGGTGGCGGACTTTTCGCGTGCGGTGGCGGTGATGGTAGCTGTTCCTTCAGCTACGGCGGTCACCAGTCCGTCTTTACTTACGGTGGCTACGGAAGTTTTGTCACTGCTCCATACTACGGATTCGGCAGTCACCCGGTCGGGGACAATGGTGGGAACCAGCGTTTCGGTCGCTCCCGATTTCAGGGTCAGAGTCTCATGATTGAGGGTGATGCTCTCTACGGGCACAGAGTTGTCGTCATTGTTGTCGTCGCCACAGGCGGTTGCCAACGTTGCTGCCATAAGGCAGAGGAAAAAGATTCTTAGTTGTTTCATACGTCTTTTGTCTTTCTAAAAGGGTGAATAAATCGTGTTCTCTTTTCGGACAAAAATAATATGCAACAACGAAAAGGTATAGCCAAAATCCTGCATTGTATAGCCAAAATCCTGCAAATCTTGCAGGATTGCCGGAAATTCCATTGTTCGGAGAAACTTCTACCTATGCATTGATGGAAACAACAGCATTTGATGATAAAAGAGTATCGCCTTCTCCTTTAAAGTACAGACTTTTGTCGGCGGAACTCGGTAGGAGTCATTTTTACCAATTCGCGGAAATTGCGGTTGAAGGTGCGCATTGCCTTGAAGCCCGACGCTCCGGCAATGTCTTCAATTGTGTGGTTCGCGTAGTCCGGAAGCAGGAGCAAGTCCATGGCATGACGGATGCGCAGGCGGAGAAGATAATTTTGCAAGGTCAGTCCTGTGGCACGCCCCACAGCGGCGGAGAGATTACGCTCGTTTGTGCCAAGAGCTTTAATCAGGTCGTCACGCTTGAAGTTGTAGTCGAGGTACGGTTGTTCTTTCTGCAGATAGGCTTCGAGCTCTTCAAACAAGTGGTTGCTATCGCCGGATTGCAGGTAACAGATGAGGTCGCCCATATCGGCTTCGAGCGGTGGTTGGGGCAGTTTCCCATCCTGTTCAACGATAAAACGGCGTAGCATCTCGTAAGTGTAATGATAGTTAGTGTACAGCCATGCAAAAGCAGGATAGAAAACCACGATAAGGAAACTGAAACTAAACTCGGGTATCGGTCCCGGACAGACAAGTAAAACCCATGCGCCAATGCCGATACTCAACGCATAAAGGAAAGCGCGCATCGTCCACCGGAGTTCCAGTTTTGAGATACACTCTCCGGTCAATTCTTTTAAATGCGTGATGTAGCGGTGTTTTTTACGGAAAAAGAGGCGGACGTAAACGAACAGTTGTACGGTATAGGTGACACCGAACAAGGTCCGCACTGCCAACGGGAGATTGTGAACGACACACGCACGCCATTCTGCTAAAGAATATACACAGACGTCCGCTTCAATGCAGCAACTCACCACATACAGCAGAATGAAAACGAGCGAAGGCGCCGCATGCTTCATCACATTGGCAAAAGTGACGTATCTGCTGTCGAACAGCAATATCAACATAAACGTGAACATCAACGCCTGCGAAGAAGCAAGCACCAACACCAATATTGAGAATAAGTCCAACGACCGGTATACGCCGAACCCGTCAACCAGCAACTCCGCCAAATGACCGGCAGCGATAATGAGAGAAGCAGCGATGAAGAAATGGCATGCACGCCTGTATTTGGGATTAATGGCGTGCGCCATCTGCTTGAAGCAGACAAGACCGAAAGATATAGACAGACATATTCCGATAATAATGCCGTTTGTTAGTGTGTGTAAAGCCGGTATATCCATTGCTTAGCATTTATTTTCCCGACAAAGTTAATGAATCTTGACGAGAAACCGACTAGTTACACCCTGTAAAACTCGACAAGTCTGCAAAATCGTATAGAAACAACCTAATAGCTAATCTTCACTCCGGCAAAGAAACTTCTCGGCAGAGAAGGCCCGTAAATATAGCCGGAATCCCGATTAGCTCCTCTATCAAAGTCCTTCTGATAAGACTCAAAGAGGTTCTGAACTCCGCCGTTTAGTTGCAAATCGACTGTTTTGTATAGCTTGAAGTCATAAGCCAGTTTCACTCCCAAATCGAAGAAACGGGGTGTACGGATGGCTTCCGCCTTTCGTTCGGGCATTGCGCCCAGTTCGGCGTTCTCGGCGGTGATATCCATGCGTTGCACTAACATTCTCCCGGTATAAGTTCCTGACAGGGCAATGGATAAAGGTTTGATGGGAGTATAAGTAGCTGTGAAGTAACCATATGTATCGGGAGTACGGAAAATTTTCTTTTCTGCCGGTGCGTCGTCATGCCATTTATGAGGTTCATCGTATCGGCTGCGTTGCAAAGTGAGTCCCGCTTGTATTTGCAGGATGGAAAGATAAGCCACTTTGCCCTCCAGCGTTAGCCCCATCACTTTCGCGCCGGGACCGTTACTGCGTGTTTTTACCAATATCCCATCGCCACGGTCATAAGGTTCGCCCAACACGAAGACATCTGTCAGTCTTGTATAAAAGCCCTCGATCAAGAAATTCGTCTGGAATACTCCGAAACGGTGATACATATCTGCGGACGCACTGAAACTTTGGGATTTCTCTTCTTTCAAGTTCTTCGCACGCTCAATCATTGCCACTGTTCCGCCCACATTTTCAATATGCATATCTTCATCAAAAGCCTGCGGAGCACGGAATCCGGATGAATAGCTCAAACGCAGGTTTATATTCTGTGTCGGGTTGAAACGCAAGTTGGCACGGGGGCTAAAGATGACATTATCTACCATGTTATGCTTATCCAGACGACCACCGATCAGAATGCCCCAACGGTCGTTCTTCCACTCGTTCTGCAGAAAAGCACTGTAAATATTTACCGTCTGATCCGTGTGGCGGTCATATCCCCACATATTATCTTTCAGACGATCACGGTTATATTCAAGTCCTGCCGTGAGGTCAGAAGGCATAAAAAAACACTTATCAAACGTATGTACATACTGCGCGCCGCCCATAGCGGTTAAATCCGTTGTTTTTCCATAGGCTTTCAGAGGATCGTTACCCGGTCCGTAATAACTGTCCCGATCTGTATTGGCGGCTGACGCAAAGATACTTAGACGGTTCTTTTCATCTGGCGAGAAATAATCGAACTTCAAACTTCCACCATCAATCGAATGTTGCAACTGCTCTGCAATATGGGCTTCGTGAGGAGGACGGTCCAACATATCCCCTCCCCGACGGAATTCCTGCATGTGGTGATATTCGAAGGTTAGTTTGGAGTAAGTGCTTGTTTTCAGATAAGAGCGGAAGCCCACTGTCTGATTCTTCAATTTAGGTAGTTCGGTGAATCCGTCTCCGTCATAATCATATCCGGACCGGTGACGGTTCTGACCAAAGATATACAGTCCGGCACGATGATCGTCCGTCACTAATGAAGCATTCAGGGAGGTATTGTTATCGAATGAGGAGCCGCCCCCTAAAGCAGTAAGGGTGTGCGACAGCTGGCCGGAATTGCGCAAAGGCTCTTTGGTGATTATATTGATGGTTCCTGCAATGGCCGAAGAGCCGAACAAGGCGGAACCTCCCCCACGCATCACTTCTACGCGTTCAATCATGCTGGCGGGAATCTGTTCCAGGCCATACACTCCGGAAAGGGCACTGAATACGGGACGGGAATCTATCAAAATCTGCGTATACGGTCCGTCCAGTCCATTGATGCGGACTTGCTGGAAACCACAATTCTGGCAGTTTGTCTCTACACGTACACCGGGCTGAAAGTTCAGCCCTTGCGATAAAGTGGAAGAGTTAGTCGTTTCAAATAGCTTCAGATCGACGACATTTACCAAAGTAGGAGCCAAACGGCGCGTCGTTTCACTGCGGTTGGCGGAAACCACTACCCCATCCAAAGCAATCGCGTCCTCTTCTATTTCAAAATCCTCTTCCAGTGTCTTTCCTTTTTTCAGAGTCACGTTGCGGGTCACGGTCTTGTAGCCAACCGAGCTAACCTCCAGTATAAAGTTACCTTCCGGCAAATTCTTCAAAAAATAATGTCCGGTAGCGTCGGTCACGGTTCCTATCGTTGTTCCTTTCAGTGCAATGGTGATGTAAGGAAGGTGCTCTTTCGTTTTCTTATCCAGTACATGGCCTATGATGTTCGCATCGGATTTTTTCAGTTCAGGGTAGTCCGGATGTTCAGCCAATGCGTATGACAGGACACAATACAGGCCGGCCAGGACTAAAAGATATTTCTTCATTGTCGTTAGTCTTTTAATGTTTAAAATCAAAAATAATAATAAGGGAAAGGGAAGCAGCGATCATTAATCGTTGTTCCTAACTGATGAATACTGTTCCCGAAAAGATAGACTAAGCGACAGGAGGTGCTCTAAGAGATATGACGCCCGGACAAGAACGGTGATATGGCTCAACTTGCGGGCGGATAAACAGGATACATAATAGAGATAAAGCAGCGACCGCGAATGTAGGTATTAATCCGCTGTCTGTCACCAATACATGATTCAACAGGTGAATGAGTTGGAATTCAACCGTCGTATGGCTATGTTCACTGCCTTTTTTAAATGGATGCGAATGGACAATCGTTACCCCGTTTACTACATGGGAGTGAGTAAATAAAGTGATTCCTGCCATGTACGAGATAAACAGTACAGGCAAAAACCACTTCATTATATGTAGGTACAATTGTTTCATCCGGTAATCTTGCACATCTATTCTGTGCAGTAAAGTCAGGGTTTAGTTTGTTTTTTTGCAAAGATAAGGATTGTCTCCATGCAAAACAATCCCTATTTATAACGATTTTAAATCTTAACCGAATCTTAATAACTGATCTTCACCCCGGCAAAGAAGCTTCTCGGAAGTGACGGACCATAGATATAGCCGGAGTCACGGTCAGCTCCTTTATCGAAGTCGTCCTGATAGGCATTGAAAATATTCTGTATGCCGGCATTCAACTGGAGGTTCATCGACTTATAAAGTTTGAAGTCATAAGCAGCTTTCAAACCGATGTCGAAAAAGTCTTTGGTATTCACCGTTATCGGATTTTCAAGGAATCCCGGAACCGGCTCGTGGGGAACCAGCATCGAACCGGTATAGGTACCGGAAAGAGCGATAGATAACGGTTTTATCGGGGTGTAGGTTGCTGTAAAATAGCCGTAAGTATTTGGCGTACGCATCATTTTCTTCACCGCCGGAGCTTCTTTGTTCCAGATGTGCGGTTTGCTGTAATGGCTCTGTTGCAGAGTGACTCCCGCCTGAACTTGGATTTTATTCAGGTAAGCCATCTTTCCTTCCAGTGTCAATCCCATAACTTGCGCTCCTGATGCATTGTGACGGGTACGTGTCAGAATTCCATCCACTACCTCTCCGTCGGTAAGGGCAAAAACATCCGACAACTTTGTATAGAATCCTTCTACCAGGAAGTTAACCTGAAACGCACCAAAGCGATGATAAATATCTGCCGAAGCACTCAAGCTCTGTGATCTTTCTTCTTTCAGATTATCCGCCAGTTCAACCATCGCTACATTACCGCCTACATTTTCCACATGCAAATCTTCGTCGAAAGCCTGCGGAGCACGGAAGCCGGATGAGTAACTAAAACGAAGATTGATGTTTTCTGTCGGATTATAACGCAAGTTGGCACGCGGACTGAATATCACATGGTCAATCAGATTATGCTTATCCAAACGGCCGCCAATCAGGAATCCCCAATGATCATTTTTCCATTCGTTCTGAAGGAAAGCACTACCGATATTCACTTTCTGGTCTACCGTGCGGTTGTATCCCCACATGTTATCTTCCAGTTTGTCCTGATTGAACTCTATTCCGGCAGTCAGGTCGGAAGGCATGAAGATGCATTTGCCGAAGCTGTAGACATACTGTGAGCCTGCCATCCAGTTCAAGTCAGTGGTGTTTCCGTAAGCATCCAAAGGGTCTCTGTCACCTGGACCATAATAGCTGTCGCGATTGATATGCTGTGCAGATGCAAACACATTGAAACGATGGTTCTCGTTAGGGGAGAAATAATCGAACTTCAGTCCTCCGCCATTGATTGAGTGTTCGGTCTGCTCCGCCACATTCGCTTCATGAGGCGGGCGGTTCAATAAGTCTCCTCCCCTGCGGAATTCTTCCATGTGGTGATATTCAAAAGTAAGTTTCGAATAAGTCGTTGTTTTCAGGAACGAACGGAAACCAATTGTCTGACCGTGCAATTTGGGTATTTCGGAATATCCGTCGCCGTCATGGTCATACGCAGAACGGTGGCGGTTCTGACCGAAGATATACAGACCTGCACGCTGGTCGTCCGTCACGAGAGACGCATTCAATGCCGTACTGTTGTCGAAAACGTCGCCATCGCCAATTCCCGTAATCGTATGAGATAACATACCAGAGTTGCGCATCGGTTCTTTGGTGATGATATTGATTGTACCGGCAATGGCAGATGAGCCGAACAGTGCCGAGCCGCCTCCACGCATCACTTCCACACGTTCTATCATGCTGGCAGGAATCTGTTCGATACCATACACACCGGAAAGCGCACTAAAAATGGGACGGGAATCGAGCAGGATTTGCGTATAAGGGCCATCCAGTCCATTGATACGCACTTGCTGGAAACCGCAATTCTGACAATTGGACTCTACACGAACACCCGGCTGAAAGCTCAAGCCTTGCGCCAAAGTCGTAGAATTGGTATTCTCAAAGATTTTCAAATCTACTACATTCACCAGTGTCGGAGCCAGACGGCGGGTGGTTTCATTACGATTGGCAGATACGACTACGCCATCCAAAGCAACCGCATCTTCTTCTATCTCGAAATCTTCTTCCAATGTACGCCCTTTCTTCAGCGTCACATTCCGTCTGACGGTTTTATATCCCACCGAACTGACCTCCAGCACAAAATTACCTTCGGGAAGATTCTTCAAGAAATAATGCCCGGTAGCATCGGTCACAGTTCCGATGGTCGTACCTTTCAAGGCGACTGTAATATAGGGTAAATGCTCTTTTGTATTTTTATCAAGAATATGGCCAACGATATTGGCATCTGACTTACGTAATTCGGGATGATTAGGATATTCATGAGCTTGTCCTTCGAGGGCAGGCAACAATGTGCAGCACAAGCAGACAAGCGAAAAGATGTAATTCTTCATTTTTCGTTTGTTATTCGTTTTCGATAAGTATTTACATGGATAGACAGATAATGCCCGTACCTCATGCAAGGTACGGTATCATCATTTAAAGAATAGAGAAACGAATAACCGAGGGTGCCCTAAGTCCCACTACCCCATGATACGGACAGTGATAGTGAGTGTGTTGCGAACGTCCGGGCAACAAGCATAATAAGAAAGGAATAAAAAGGGAAAGAGCAAAAACAACAGCCGCACCGTCTGCCGTTAAGTGAGACAGACAATGAATCAGCTGTAGTTCGACTGTAGAATGTTCATGTGCCGCCCCTTTCTTAAACGGGTGTGAATGGACGATTGTCACGCCATTGACCACATGCACGTGGGCAAAGAATGTAAAGCTTACCAGATACGATACAAACAGTATCGGCAAGAAGTAGCGTGTAATATTCAATAACAATCGTTTCACCTCATTTTTTTCTTTGAGGCGGCAAAGATACGAACTATTTATTTAACAATCAATTATTATATAAAATTCTGTTAATATACAGCCGAGGCTATTACTTGAATAAACAGAATCAAGAATACCATGGCAATCGGATAAACAGTTGCGTAAGCTACGCTCGGAATATTGCTATCCACCATCGAGTCGGCGGCAGCGAGTCCCGGAGTACTTGTCATTCCTCCTGTAATAGTTCCCAGTAAATCGAGCAGACTGATTTTAAATACGAAATGTCCGACAATGGCTGCAACAAGCATCGGCACCAATGTGATGGCGGCTCCTACTCCGAACATCAATAATCCGCTTTCCTGGAAGGTAGCTACCAGATTCTTACCGGCAGAAGTTCCCACTTCGGCAAGGAAAAGAAGCAGACCTAACTGGCGCAACAACTGGTTGGCAGGTCCGGACATAGACCAGATAATGGGTCCTGTCTTACCTATCGCACTCAACACAAGAGCTACCATCAAAACTCCCCCGGTCAGTCCCGGTGAGAATGACAGGCTATCAGAGAAAGAGATATTTATTTTGCCGAACAACACGCCCAATACAATACCCATTGCAATGGGGAAAAAGTCCGTATCGGATAGTTTCTTCGCATTGTTTCCCAACAGGCGGGCTACTCCTTTAAGTCCTTCTTTCTCACCGACTACCATCAGTTTATCACCAAACTTCAAGGCTAGATCGGGAGACGGAGATAAGTCAATACCGCTTCGACGAACACGAGTCACTGTACAACCAAAGTTTTTCTGTAAGTTCAAATCACCCAGTTGTTTGTTTATCATGTCTTTTTTAGTCAACAACAAAGATTCTATTTCCTGCGTTTTATCCAAAGGCAGTTCACCTTCTTCTCTCTTGCCTACCAACACTGCCAGTTGATCCAGTGATTCTTCGCTACCTACGGCTTGTATGTAGTCTCCTTCATGCAATACCGTGTGGGCTGTGGGAATCGAGATTTCATCATCATGCTTCAGACGTGAAATGACAGCACCCGTCATACCGCGCGCATTAATTTGCATCAGGCTGCGATCGAATACATTCGCATTAGTGACGCGATAAATGCAAGTTGTCAATTCAGGGAATTGTCCGCGACGTTCTATCTCCAGACGACGGGCTTCTTTATCTAAATCTACCCGCATAATTTTAGGCAACAGCTTGACAAACAGAATCACGCCGATCACTCCAAACGGATATG
>ENA-UOOA01006551-UOOA01006551.1-human-gut-metagenome-genome-assembly--contig:-P61old-NODE-6551-length-11129-cov-58.641141_pt1 | contig 11129 bp, 12 predicted proteins | sample MGYA00242467_ERZ724014 | MGnify/ENA metagenome assembly ERZ724014
TCACCCACTTATGAGCAAGCTCATGTGGGCTTAGACCTTTTGACCCTGGCATCATATATATTTAATAATTACTTTATTGACATTTACTTTGGAAATGATAAAATCATGACGGAGAAAATCAGTGGGCCTGATGCCTGCGGAATGTATTGTAATGTAATGGAGAGAAAAGTCATGAAAAAATCAAAAGGAAAGAAGGGAAACGGGGGATTTTCATTAGTAGAGCTGATCATTGTAATAGCTATCATGGCAGTGCTGGTGGGAGTACTGGCACCGCAGTATCTGTCTTATATACATAAGGCAAAGGTGGCGGCAGATCAGGCGAATCTGAAGAATTATTATACGGAGATTCAGCTGGATTATGCTTCTACAGGAGTGTATAATCCGCAGGTGCCGCTGGTGGATAATATTGGAGAAGGCGGTTATGAACTCAGAGAGATTCACTTTTTAAGTGGGCAGACTGTGAAGCTGAAGGCAGGATACTATGCTGTGACAGAAAACACCAGGGGTCAGGGAGGTTACAATATATGCTATTATTGTGATCTGTGCACAGCTGCTGATGCGGATGAACAGACAAAGCAAAAGCATCTGGATACTTGTGTCATTACATTTCTGTGATGGCGGCTGATAGGAATATGTTATTTTTCCAGACATAACCCAATATTATCAGAAATGCAGCAGATGTATCCATGTTTCGCGGCGTAGGTGGCTGCTTGTCTGCGGATGGCAGGAACCGTTGCGTATTCCAGAGTATAAGCGGTACAGCCGTGTGACATAGCAAAATCTAAATAATCAGTATAGTATTCACGTGTACTTTTATCGTTTATGGTATAGGTATCATTTGAAAAATCGTACGCAGTAAAAACGTTCTCCTGGTTTACCCCATCGATGAGAACGTTTTTTTCAGCTGTAAGATATTTTTTTACAAAACAGTCCCCACCGTTGATCATGATCTTTCTGCCTGTATGGTCCATATAGTCCAGAATCGTAAGGATTCCTTCATAGATGGATTCCTGCGGATAGTTATAGTATACATCCGTGTTATCGACAAAAAAGCCGTCCACATCCTTCTGTACCAGGGCGTCTACTCTGGAAGCTGTACATGCCTGCCATTCCGGAGCTGAGACATCGATCCATTTTTCCTCCGGCCAATTCTCATAGGCACCCAGAGTATATTTCTCAAAGTCTGTATCATAGGATCGGAAGCTTTCGATCGATCCGATATTGATATAGGAGTAGATTTCACGGACACCATTTTCTCTTAAACGGGCAATGTCATTTTGGGAAAAATATTCCGCATCTATGACAAGCAGATCAATGTCAGAAAGTTTTTCTGTGATTTCAGAATCTTCACCGATCAGGACAACGTATTTTCCTGTACTATCGGAGGTGCTGGCAGAGCAGGCACTGAGCAGGGCTGTAGATAATATCAGAATGAGAACACATATTTTTTTTATGAATAGCTTCGTTTTCCTCAATTAACGGTACCTCCTTTTTCGCTTGATCTGCTTCAATATTTGTATCCAGATAATTATACTATAGATGGCTCTACATTTCATGTATTTCTGTTAACTATTCAGAGCCATACAAAATACTGCATTCAGGCAGATAATGTCGAAAAAAATATCTGTAAAAATATTAAAAAGGGCGAAAAATATTGAAAAATGTGGTATAATTTTTTATGCAAATATAAGATAATACCGGGACAAAAAGTCCCCGGATTTGATGCGTTCGGCGGTTAAGATAACCGGGAAAGTAGGAAGTTATATGAAGATTCAGGATTTTTGTGACATGAACAAATTCGAGCAGATCATGAAGAACTGGGCAAACAGCACGGGACTGGCAACCGTGGCTGTGGGTGCAGACGGAAAATACATCAGTGACTGTTATAATTTTACGGAGTTCTGTATTGATCTGACGAGAGGAAGCGCAGAGGGGAAAAAGCGCTGCGAGCAGTGTGACAGAGAAGGCCATGGTGTGTATCCCTGCCATGCGGGACTTGTGGATTTTGGTATTCCGATCACACTGGAGGATGGAACCGTGCTGGGCAGTATTATCGGAGGACAGGTGCTGCCGGAGAATCCGGATGAGGAGAAGTTCCGTCAGACAGCAAGAGAACTTGGCATTGATGAGGATAAATATATCAAGGCCTTGAAAAAGGTAAATGTAAAGACAAGGGAGCAGATCGACGCTTCGGCAAATCTGCTGGGAGATGTGATCAACATGTTCGTAAGAGCCAGCTACGTCAACAGGAAAAACGAGAATCTGGTAGGTGAGCTAAAGGGTGGCATTACGAAAGCTGCGGAACAGATCGAGGAAGCAACGGACAAGACCAAGGAAATCGATGGCTACAGCAAGAGACAGCAGATTCTGGCACTGAATGCTTCGATTGAGGCTGCAAGAGCCGGAGATCAGGGCAAGGGCTTTGCGGTGGTAGCAACGGAGGTCCAGAAGCTGGCGAGAGATATGGCGACCTCCAGTGAAGCGATCAAGAAGATTCTCGGACAGTTATCTCATACGATCAACAATTTGAATCAGTAAGAAAAAATATAATAGAAAGACCGCATTTCTGATCGGTGACAAGGATCGGAAATGTGGTTTTTTGGCATTATTACTATCAATGTATTCAGAAAAGAAGACGATATACATAGTAAGATAACTGTGAAAACAAACGGATTTGGCATCTATTTTCAAGGAGGAGATAAGTATGACAGAGATAGGGGTAAGCAGCATCGCTGCATATGCTGCGCAGAGTGATTACAGCAAGAATACGAAAAACAAGACAATGAAGGATACGACGAGTGCTGCAGGCACGGCCGGCACTTCTGAAGCGAAACAGACGAAGGGAGCGACTGGGAATTACGGCAGGACCATCGGTCAGCCGGAGTTGTCGGAGAAGGCTGCGAAATACTATGAGCAGCTGAAGAAGAAGTACGGAAATTATGATTTTATTCTGGTCAGCAGAGATCAGAAGGAGAATGCAAAAGCCAATGCTGCAAAATACGCCAACGGCTATAAGACGGTCGTCCTCATTGATGAAGACAAGATCGAACAGATGGCGACGGATGAGAAATTCCGCAAACAGTATGAGGGAATCCTGAGCGGTGCCTCTGCACAGATACAGCAGTTAAAGACCAGCCTGCAGAGTTCCGGTGCGCAGGTCAAGGGCTTTGGAATGCAGGTAAATGATGGAGGAACACTGTCATTTTTCGCTGTATTGAAGAAATCCAGCGCCGAGCAGAAGGCCCGGATCGAGAAAAAGGCTGAGCAGAAGAAAACAGAGAAAAAGGCTGCGGAGAAGAAGGCTGCAAAGAAAGAAAAAGAAGAGCAGTTAAAGGAGAAGCGGGCAGAGAGTGATGATACGGAAGAGACGGTAACCATTACCGCCAATTCCATCGAGGAGCTGCTTTCCAGGATAGATACCTACAATTTCAACACACGGAGTGACGAGGTGCAGACCCAGAGTGAACGTCAGGTGGGTCAGAACATCGATTTCAGAGGGTAAGGTGATATTGTATGGTTTCTATGGGGAAATATGGAGGAACGTTCGTGCGCTCGAACAGCCGGGGAACGACGCAGATCACCTTCGGGAGTAGGACGAACCAGAGCAGTGCAAACGGCATTTTTGGGCAGCAGAATAACACGACTGCTTCGAAAAATTCGGTCAGTGATATTAAACGGATGCTTGCCCGGGACAGCCGGAGTACGCAGACGCAGGCAGCAAACAGCCTGGGACAGAAGTCTATCGTTACCAGCACGCTGAGCTACAGTGAAGCTTTGCGCAATCAGAGGCAGCAGACGAAAAACACGACGCTGGCTCTGAAAAAACTGAAATATCAGTTTAAAAATATTTCATCCAAAATACTGCGGAGCAAGACGTCCCAGGCGGCAAAGCAGGCAGCCGGGCAGGCGCGGAGAGAAGTCCTGCGCCTGAAGCGTCAGAAGCAGAACAGTGACAGTGACAGCGACAGTGAAGAGATCGACGCAGCAATCGCTCATGCACAGGCTATGGAACGTGTGGCGAAGAAGAAAGCAAAACATCTCGAAGAAGAGGAAATGATGAAGGCTGCCGGCGGAATCTGCCAGGGAGACCGGATCAGTGAAGAAGAAACGAAGGATGCGCAGGACGCAGAATCTGAAAACGCGCGGAATGCGGAAGAAATGTCTGCGGAAAGTTCTGCGGATGAAATGTCAAGGGATCTCTCCGCATATGAGTATGCAGGCAATGAGGTGCATGCAGGGGATAGCTATGATATATCCGACTATATTGATCTTGGCATAGATGCATTCTATGCGCAGACGGGAGACTTTATGTCGGAAATGAGCGATTTCACTTCGGAGATGATGCAGGAAATGTCCGATAGCTTACGCGACTTGATGGAAGAGATGGGGCTGGATGGATTATCAGATAATGCGGTCTCTGTGAATAGGGAGATGGATCCCGCAGACCTCAAGATGATGAAGATCAAACACCGCAACAAAGAGATGAAAGACATCGTCAAGGCCGATGCGGAGTACCTGAAAGCAGTTTTCAACCACCTGGAGAAAATGAAAGACAACGTGGTCATTCCCACCGGGAATGCAGGAGCGGTTTCCTCCGGCATGACAGGGACTTCATTTTCCGCAGATGCTGTCGGCGTAGGTGTATCGGCGGCGCCTGTGCCGGTGATCAATATTACATTATAGGGTGGACATATAAGAAGAAATTTGACATCCCGGACACTGTGCTTGTGAGACAGACACAGTGTCCGGGATGGTTTTATATAAAAACATTTTTGATTTTCGTGAAAAACCACGTGAAAACATTTTTGATTTTCGTGAAAAACCACGTGAAAACATTTTTGATTTTCGTGAAAAACCACGTGAAAACATTTTTGGATTTCGTGAAAAACTATACAAAAACATTTTTGATTTTCGTGATTATTTCCGCCCGTATAGGATTCCCATGCCGGAGATCATCCAGGGAGCAGCGGCATATCCCGGGATAAAATCCAGTTTCTTCTCAAGATTGCCGATGTAGTGAATTTCTGTGATTCCTTCTTTTTTCAATTCTTCGACAAATTCTTCCATGTCACCGTAGAGTGCTTTCTGGGAGAACATGTCCTGAAAGGAGAAGGCACCGCCCTTTTTGACTATGCGCAGAGCTTCTCTGACCACATCCCGTTTATCCTTGGCGGAACGGACTTCGTGGAAGACAAAGTTGCTGACAGTGGCATCGAAGGTCTCATCCGGATCTTCCAGATGGGCGGCATCTCCTTTGTGGAAGGTGATCCGGTCGGCAACACCCTCCGCTTTCGCATTGGCTTCACATTGCTCTTTGGCATAGTTCCACTCGGCACCCCAGTAGTCCATACCGACGAGTTTTGCCTTGGGGAAAGCCTTGGCGCAGCGGATCGTCAGGGCAGCCGCACCACATCCGATGTCGAGCAGAGTGCCTTCGCCGTCCCATTCCAGATGATCTACGAGATGCTGATGGACTTTTGCCATCATGTTGCCTTTGCCGAAGGCAAACAATTCATGACAGATGTGCATGTAAATGCCATAGACCAGGCAAATCGCGGCAAGAATGCCCAGGATCCATGTCGGAATGGCAAGATGCAGCACTGGTCCGGTCACATAGGCGGCAATGCCGAGTACGGCAGCAGCGACATAGCACAGCGCCAACATTTTTTCAGGTACCCAGTTTCCGTAGTTCACGTTTTTGTTCATAACTAATCCTCCTACTTGTTTTCTGAATATAACAAAAGTTATATTTGTTATTTTTTATAAAAGAAAATGCCCACCGCATTAACGGTGAGCATCCTTCTCGCTCTTAAAATATGCAATTAAACCCTGCGTTTCGGCATCGGCGTGAATACCGATGGCTTTCGTCAGGAACAGGCGGTGTTCCATATCATAATCTCCTTTGATCAATTCCAGAAATCCGTGTAACCTCATGGATGTCAGAATCCGTAGTAATTCCTTATCGGGCACATAGCCTAGTTGTTTTTCGTAATAGCTCTGAAAGGCGGTGAACATATTATGAAAGACTACATCCCGGAAGGATTCGTATTTGCTGCCGGAGCATTTCTCCAGTACCAGCTCACATTCCTGCCTGTGCGCACAGATATATTCCATGATCTCGCGTTCATTCTGCTCTGCGGTCTCAGGATGTTCCTGCTCTCTTTTGGCTATTTGCTGCATCATTTTCTGATACTCGGCAATCAGGGGATCCAGGATTGCCCCCAACAGAGCCTCTTTATTTTCAAAAGAGAAATAAAAAGCCCCGGTAGTAACTCCGGCACGTTTGCAGATATTCCGGAGGTTCGCCCCGGCGTAGCCTTTTTCCAGAAATTCTTCCCTGCCGCAGCGGATTAAGTTTTCTTCCGTGATTTTCTTACGATCTGTCTCCATAACAATTGTTATATTAGCATAGACTAACTCGTGGATCAAGAAGGAATCTTCAGGTAAAATATTTTTTATTTTCGCAAAAATCTCTGCAAAAACATTTTGGTTTATTGTGATTATAAGATATAATAAAAATAGTAGCAGGAAAACTAAGATAGTGATATATAGCGGGGAAATGAATATGGACAAAGACCCATTTAAAGAATATCTGAGAGAATCCGAACCGAATAAAGCAACAAAAGGGTATGTGTGGAGCACGGCGGTTGGACTTCAGGCAGTAGATGGTCTGAAACCCTCGCAATATCTGATTGACACTGCAATTCAAAATATTGAAGGTAAGATCACGCTAAAAGAGGCACAGAGTCTTATAGAAAGCTATTACAATGAGAGACCTGTCCGTGTATCAGATAATGAACGCACGGAAGAAGCAGATAAAGTTTCCAGCCGTATTGCGGAGCTCCTTTCCGAAACGGCGTTTTCCTTTTCACCGAATGAGTATATAGCTATTCATCGTAAGCTTTTTCGTGGAATATATAAGCATGCCGGAAAAATAAGAGATTATAATATTACGAAGAAAGAATGGGTGCTTGATGGCGCAACGGTCATATATGGGAGTGCTTCAGAACTGCGTGCTACGTTGGAATATGATTTTTCGCAGGAAAAAGCTTTTAGTTATAAAGGACTTTCGATAGAAGAGAGCATTCATCATCTGGCTTTGTTTGTATCAAGGCTTTGGCAAATTCACATTTTTGGTGAGGGAAACACAAGAACCACAGCGGTTTTTTTCATAAAATATTTGAGAACACTTGGTTTTTTTGCAACAAATGATATTTTTGCGGAAAATGCATGGTATTTCAGAAATGCACTTGTCAGAGCCAATTATACGAATTTACAAAAAGGAATTCATGAGACAACGGAATATTTGGAACTCTTCCTCAGAAATATGCTTTTAAATGAACACAACGAGCTGCACAATCGAAATATGCATATCAGTGGACTTTTAAAGGATACAAAAGTGGATATTGGAACTTCAAAAGTGGACATTGGAACTCAAAAAATGGACATTGAAACATCAAAAGTGGACATTGAAACAAGATTGGCTGAAAAAACGCTGAATTTTTCAACAAAAACAATTATGCATATCCGTGTATTATATGAAAAATTCGGAGATTGTCAGTTTTTTGGCAGAGGAGAGGTTATGGAATTGCTTGGGCTGAAAAGTTCAGGCGCTTCTAAAATAATATCCAATATGGTACAGGCTGATGTAATCGAACCGGTATCCGGGCATGGAAAAGGAAAATACAAATTCAAAGAGTTATAGAGTATATTGGATTTAAAGGCATCGGAACATCCGGTGCCTTTTTTTAAAATACAGGAACCTTTTTACCGTCCGGCGACTCATATAGTATGAAGCCGGCGAAGAGAAGGAGGTGTTACTTTGTCAGTTATGACAAAAGAGGAATTTGTGCGGGAAGTGCGGGGCTATACCCTGCATATGTACCGACTGGCATATTCTATTCTGAATAACAGTATGGATGCGGAGGACGCTGTCAGCGAAGCGGTACTGCATGCCTATGAAAAGTTAAGGACGCTGCGGGATCCGGACAGCTTTAAAAACTGGATCTTACAGATCACGGCAAATGAAGCGAAAAAGATTTATCGGCAAAATAAGCGGACCGGTGCGGTGGCATGGGAAGAGAATCTGTCCCCGGCATTTTATGACGAACACCATGAACTGTGGGATGCTGTCATGCAGCTGGATGGCGGATACCGGGATGTGATCGTACTGTTTTACTATGAACAGTGCACGATCCCGGAGATCAGCAGGATATTGGAATGCAGGCAGGGAACCGTAAAATCGAGATTGTACCGGGCGAAGGAGCAGTTAAGGGAGAGGCTTATATGAGAGATGATTTTATAGACAGAAAAATAAGAAAAATGGCGGAGGCGGAACGGATGGCAGTGCCGGAGTCTCTGGATGCGAAAGTGGAAAATATTTTGGACGGACTGGAAACAGAGAAGAAGGACAGCAAAAACACGGATGGAAAGAGAGTGAATCAAACGGTACGCCATTATGGCTTTAGACGAATCGTGATCCCGGCAGCAGCCTGTCTGCTTCTGGCCTCCGTTACCGTGACGGCATCGGGATTGTACCGGGCGCGGATGGAGAGCATGAATCATGAAAAACTGGAAACATATTTTTCCGGGTTGCAGGAGGCAGATGTTGCAGCGGATAGCTACAGCAGACCGCTTACGGACGGCGAAAAAAACAGGCTGGAAGAACTGAGGCAGGCCTATCTGGAGGAAGGATATTTTCCGAAAAAGGAACTTGTCATGCTTGATAGTCCTGAAAAATACAAAAAGGGCGTGGCTTTCTATGCAGCGCGGAGTATATTTTTCCTGCCGGAAGAGGAAATGACGGATGAGGAACTGTTGGAGCTGATCGATTTCCGGGAAAAGAGAGATTATAGTCTGGCGAAAATCACAGAAGAGATCGAGGCGGGCGACTATGAATATGTGAAGACGGAAGATAGTGCGGTATCGGAAGAGATGTCACAGACAGAAGACAGTGTGGGACTGGGAGAAATGTCACAGACGGGCAGATCACAGCAGGAACAGGGCACAGGTGCGGCAAGTGTAGTTCTTGGGGCAGACACGGCAGCACAAGAATGGCAGGTCGCCTATGAGGGAGAACTCAGTATCCGGTGTGCTGTGGCGGCAGAACAGGGGCTGTATGTCGGTGGGTTCACCATGGAAGGGAAAGCACGGGTGGAATATCTGGCTTACGGCAGCGGGACCCCGGAAAAGTTTTATGATGATTTCGATGAGGACGGCGAGGTGTATAGCCTGTGCATCGCACCGGACGGAAGTGTCTATGCGGCATTACGCGGACTGGCATCTCCGGGAGCGGAACATGGCCGGCTGCCTGTGATCTACCATATCAGTCCGGAGGGAAAGCTTCTGAACAGTTTTACCGTAGGAGAGCGGGAATGGAATATCGTTGATAGTATGGCAACAGATGCCCAGGGCAGATTATATATGCGGATGCGGATGCAGGAGGACGGCAGTTATGTGCGGATCTATTCTGCGGAAGGTGAGCTGATCGGAACCGTGGCGGATGACGACAGCTATGCCGTACAAGGTGCCGGAGCATTAGGACAGGGCAAGGACGGCAAAGTCTATGCGGCTGCACTGGCAACGGAGAATGTGACAGCAGAGGATGACCCTGTGACATTAGTGTCAGTAGACCCGGAGAGGTTGTGTTTTCTACCGGTGCAGGGGGATGCAGCGGAGAATGCGAAGGCTGTTCAAAGCACAGGGACGATCTACCAGTGGAATATGGTGGCAGCAGGTGTGAGTGATGGCTCCGATTTTATCCTGTGGGGATACAGCGGCGTGGACACCTATCGTCTGGGTGAGACGGAATTCACCAGAGTGCAGGAGAACTGGGAGATGCCCTGCGGTACGGAAGGTACCTGTGCGGTTCTCGTACCGGACGGTCGCATTCTCTATATCGGCGCATCCGGCGGCTTCCAGGGAACGACGGCGGACGGCGTGGAGATCAGCGGAAAAGATCCTGTGAAGACAGTGTTCTATTACGAACCACTTGCGAAATAGAGTGACAATAAACTGGCGACACCGGGAAACCGATGCCGCCAGTTTTAAAGTTCCAGACTGTTAAGTTTGGGTGAAAAAGTGGATAGCGAGGTGAAATTTTGCTATACTGATTGTAACAAACGGAATATAAAAGTCGTCAATATAGATAGAAGGAAAACAAAGGAGGGGTTTATGAAGAAGATTAATGTAAAAGCAACCATTTTTCTCAGTGCAATCGTATTGGTGGTAGTGGTACTTCTGCTGAATCTCATCGAATTCCGCAAAACGGTGGATTTCACGGTGCCGGGGATTCAGATGCCGAAGGAGAATGCCTACGGGAAGCAGGAAGAGGTACAGGTGAGCGTTAACGGAACTTATTATTACCGAGTACTGCCCTGGATCCACGGCAGCACTTTCCATGGGCAGATATCTTTCGTTGGAGAGGGAGAGGAACCGCAGAATTATTTCTTTACCTATGGAGCAAGCAGAGGATTTCTGAAGGAGGGAAGAGGGGCTGGCTGGATCGGAACCCCGGATGCCCAGACTACCGTAGCGATTTATCAGGCGGTACAGAATGTGGAAAAAGGGATGATATCCGTAGAGAATCCCGCCAGCTATGTTTTATATCCGGCGGCAACACCGGAAGGAGCCTATGTCATAGCGGATGTATGGTATCCCGGAATGCTGGAAAACAGTGCAAAGACCGCGTCCTGTGCGAACTTTTTGCCGGAGGAATGCCCTCAGAAGATTGGCTGCAGCTTCTGCACGGAGGATTACGATTACGTGGAAGATGCTGCTGCCGTAGAGCAGCTGTGGCAGGAATTTATACAGCTTTCCGGAAAAGTGACGTCAGATCCGATCCCGCCGGAAGAGATGGTGGAAGGTGTGGGATATTTTCAGTTTGTCTATGCAGACGGTGAGACAAGGATCTTTCGCTACGCGTCGGAAGAACAGGGATTATGGATAGGTGAGGACGAACGCTGCCTGGTGGACGGCCAGGCTTTCTATGACTGGCAGGAGCGTCTGATGGAAGCGATGCAGAAGTAAGCACGGGAAAGAGAGGGGCGGAAATCTGCTCCATTCGCAGCAGATTCCACATCGGACAGGGGTATGCGAAGCAGTATGGTGAGGAACTGCGGCAGTATTGG
>ENA-UOOA01006559-UOOA01006559.1-human-gut-metagenome-genome-assembly--contig:-P61old-NODE-6559-length-11121-cov-6.562895_pt1 | contig 11121 bp, 8 predicted proteins | sample MGYA00242467_ERZ724014 | MGnify/ENA metagenome assembly ERZ724014
GAGCACGAGGATATCGTCTGCCCCGTCTGCGGCAAGCATGACTTTACCCCCATCCGCAAGTTCAATCTGATGTTCAAGACCGCCATCGGCGTGACCGAGGATTCCTCCTCGACCTGCTATCTGCGGCCGGAAACGGCGCAGGGCATCTTCGTGAACTTTGCGAACATCCAGCGAACCACCCGCCGCAAGCTGCCCTTCGGCGTCTGCCAGGTCGGCAAGGCGTTCCGCAACGAGATTACCCCGGGCAACTTCACCTTCCGTACCCGCGAGTTTGAGCAGATGGAATGCGAATTCTTCTGCAAGCCCGGCACGGACCTCGAATGGTTCGCGTACTGGAAGGACTACTGCGTGAACTGGCTCAAGAGCCTCGGCATCCGCGAGGAAAACCTGCGCCTGCGCGACCATGAGCCCGCAGAACTGGCTTTCTACTCGAGAGCCACGACCGACATTGAATATGCGTTCCCGTTCACCGACTGGGGTGAACTCTGGGGCATTGCCGACCGCACCGATTATGACCTCAAGCGCCATCAGGAGGCATCCGGCAAGGATCTGACCTATTTCGATCAGGAAGCAAACGAGCATTATATCCCCTACGTCATCGAGCCGTCGCTCGGCTGCGACCGCGTGGCGCTGGCGTTCCTGTGCGAAGCGTATGACGAGGAGGTCATCGACGAGGCAAAGAACGACGTGCGCGTGGTCCTGCACCTGCATCCGGCGCTGGCCCCGTACAAGGCTGCGATTCTGCCGCTGAGCAAGAAATTGGCCGAGCCTGCAAGAAAGATCTATCAGGATCTGTGCGGCGACTTTATGCTCGACTACGACGACACCGGCTCCATCGGCAAGCGCTATCGCCGCGAGGACGAGATCGGCACGCCGTACTGCATCACGGTCGATTTTGCGACCGTCGGCGACGACAAGACCCCGGCGGACAACGCTGTTACCATCCGCGAACGCGACTCTATGGAGCAGGTTCGCGTTCCCATCAGCGAACTGAAGAACTGGCTGGCCGAGCATACGAAATTCTAAAAATAAAAAGGGGGCCGCACGGCCCCTTTTTCCATATCCGCGCACAGGAGGAACGACACATGAAAGCCATTATCACCGTCGTCGGCCCTGACCGGGTCGGCATTATTGCAGAGGTATGCACGCTGCTGGCAGAACTCCACATCAGCGTCGTGGAAATCAGCCAGACCATTATGCAGCGCACGTTTACCATGATTATGCTGGTCGAATGGACGGCTGGCGCGCCGGAATTTGACACGGTGCAGACCCGCGTCACGGAAAAGGGCGAACAGATGGGCCTGTCCATCCGCATCCAGCGGCAGGACATCTTCACGGCCATGCACACCATCTGACGGAGGGGACAGACCATGCTGAACCATTCCGATATCATGTCCACGGTCGATATGATCGACCATCAGCATCTGGACATCCGCACCATCACCATGGGCATTTCGCTTCTGGACTGCGCCGACCCGAACCCGGAGGCCTGCGCCCGGAAAATTCATGACAAGATCTGCCGGCAGGCAGAGCATCTGGTCACGACGGGCTGCCAGATCGAGCGGGAACTCGGCATTCCCATCGTCAATAAACGCATTTCCGTTACGCCCATCGCGCTGGTCGCAAGTGCGTGCGAAACGGAGGATTTTGTTCCGTTTGCCAAGGCGATGGACAGCGCCGCAAAGACCTGCGGCGTGGATTTCATCGGAGGCTTCTCCGCTCTTGTGCAAAAGGGCATGGCCTCCGGCGACCGTCGGCTGATCGCTGCCATCCCGCAGGCGCTGGCCGAGACAGACCTTGTCTGCTCGAGTGTCAACGTTGCCACAACGAAAGCGGGTATTAACATGGACGCGGTGCGGCTCATGGGACAGGCAATCAAAAAGACGGCTGAACTGACGAAGGAACGCGATGGCCTTGGCTGTGCGAAGCTTGTCGTATTCTGCAACGCGGTTGAGGATAATCCGTTTATGGCGGGCGCGTTCCACGGCGTGGGTGAGGCCGATGCAGTTGTAAGCGTCGGTGTATCCGGGCCGGGCGTAGTGTACCACGCGCTGCAGAGTGTGAAGGGCCGGCCCTTCGGCGAGGTAGCCGAGTGCATCAAAAAAACGGCCTTCCGCATCACGCGCATGGGCCAGCTGGTGGCGCAGGAGGCGTCCCGGCGGCTGGGCGTGCCGTTCGGTGTTGTTGATTTGTCCCTCGCGCCGACGCCCGCTGTGGGCGACAGCGTAGCGCGCATTCTGGAGGAAATGGGACTTGAGACGTGCGGGACGCACGGAACGACGGCGGCTCTGGCGCTTTTAAATGATGCGGTCAAAAAAGGCGGCCTGATGGCCTCCGGTTCCGTCGGCGGGCTGTCCGGTGCGTTTATCCCGGTGTCTGAGGACGAGGGGATGATTGCTGCGGCCAGAAGCGGCGTTCTGACGCTTGACAAGCTGGAGGCCATGACCTGCGTATGCTCGGTGGGCCTTGACATGATTGCCGTTCCCGGCGACACGAGCGCGGAGACGATCTCCGCCATCATCGCGGACGAAGCCGCCGTTGGCATGGTCAATTCCAAGACGACCGCCGTGCGCCTCATCCCGGCTCCGGGCAAGACAGTTGGAGACGAAGTTTCCTTCGGCGGCCTGCTCGGCGCGGCACCCATCATGCCGGTGCACGCGGAATCCTCTGCGGACTTTATCGCCCGCGGCGGGAGAATCCCGGCTCCGATGCAGAGCCTGAAGAACTGAGCAGAGGCGGCTGTTTTACGGAAGGCGCTCTGTTTTGTGAGTAGGGGCCGATGCCCACTCAGCCTGGCAGAAGGTGCTGTTTTTACGGGAGTCTTCGGCGAATTCGTAACTTCCCAATGGGTCGATGTGGGCATCGACCCCTACAGGGGCAACACTTAATAAATCCCCGCTTGCTTCACTGGGGTTTTCAGCGAAGCAAGCGGGGATTCGTGTCATTTTCAGCCCTTCAGCGTCTGCTTTGCGTGCAGCAGCGCGTGATAGAGCGCGTCAACGTCGGCTTCCGTGTTGTCACGGGAGAACGAGACGCGGATGGAGCCGTCGATGACGGCGGGGGACAGGTGCATGGCCTCAAGCACATGGCTCCGGTGGCCCTTGGAGCAGGCGGAGCCTGCTGAGACATAAATGCCGTCCGACTGCAGGCAGTTGATGATGCCCTGTGAGCGAAGGCCGGGCAGGGACAGATTGACGATGTGCGGCGCGGTCTGGCTGCCGATCAGAACAAGGCCGTCGATGCCGGACAGCTTTTCCCGGGCCAGATCGCGCAGCTGCGCCATGCGCGCGATGTCTGCTTTCGCATCCGTATCGGCACAGGCTGCGCCGAAGCCGCAGATGCCGGGCATGTTTTCCGTGCCGGAGCGGTAGTTGCTCTCCTGTCCGCCACCGTTTAAGAAGGCGGGGAGGGGAAGGCCGGGACGGATATATAACGCGCCCGTGCCCTTTGCGGCATGAATTTTGTGCGCGGAGACGGAGATCATATCCGCTCCGAGCGCCTTTGCCCGAAACGGGACCTTCAGAAAGCCCTGCACCGCGTCGGTATGGAACAGCGCCAGCGGCGCGGCGCGGCGCGTGGCCTTTACCATGTCGGCAATCGGCATGACTGCGCCCGTCTCGTTGTTGACCATCATGACGGAAACGAGAATGGTATCGGGGCGGAGGGCCTTTTTCAGTTCCTCGACTGTAATATTGCCGTCGTGGTCAGGCTGCAAATATGTGACCTCGAAGCCCTTTGCTTCCAGCTTCTGCATGGGGTGCAGGACAGCGTGGTGCTCCACGGCGGTCGTGATGATGTGGCGGCCGCGCTTGCCGAGACGTTCAGCGGCTGAAAGGATGGCCCAGTTGTCGGCCTCTGTGCCGCCGGAGGTGAAAAACACCCGGTCCGGCTCCGCGCCGAGGGCGGCGGCGACCGCCTGCCGCGCCTGCCGCAGACGGTGGGCGGCATCAATACCGAGGGCGTAGACGGACGACGGATTGCCCCAGCAGTCTGTGAGCGCCTCTGTCATGGCCCGCACGCAGGCGGGGCAGGGCTGCGTGGTGGCGGAATTATCGAGATAGATCATAGTAAAACCTGATTTCTGTGGTTTATTTTCCAACGCAGAACCGCTCAAAAATGCGGTTTGTGATATCCTCGCGCATCGTCCGGCCCGTGACCTCGCCGAGCGCATCCATCGCCGATTCCAGATCGACCAGCACCGCGTCGGGCGTCATACCCGCACGCAGGCTCTGCACGGCGGAATCGACGGATTTTTTTGCGCGCAGAATGGCGCCGGCCTGCCGCGCGTTTGTCAGAAGCGAACCGTCACACGGCGTATCGTCCGGGAAGAGCATATCAAACGCCTGCTCCAGCAGATCAAAGCCCGTGCCGTCCTTGCAGGAGATGGGGACAATGTACGCAAACGGCAGATCGGACGGTTCGATCACGGCAGCCAGATCCTGTTTGTTCAAAATCGCAACGGCTTCCGGCGCTTCGAGCGCCGCGCCCATCGCGCGGCGATCCTCTTCCGTCATAGGCTTGGAATCATCAAGGACATACAGCGCTACATCGCAGTCCTTCGCGGCTTCCATCGAGCGGTCAACGCCGATTTTTTCGATCACATCCTGCGTGTCGCGGATGCCTGCGGTATCAACCAGACGGACAAGGTGCCGCCCGAGTGTGATGGTCTGCTCGACCGTGTCGCGCGTCGTGCCGGGAATGTCGGTGACGATCACGCGGTCAAAGCCGGACAGGCGGTTAAGAAGGCTGGATTTTCCGGCGTTTGGACTGCCCAGAATGACCGCCTTGATTCCGGACTGCACCATCCGGCCGCGACGACAGGAGGAAAGCAGTGCGGTAAGCTGACGGCTGCTTTCTGTCAGAGACGCTTCATAGCCGGAGAGCGTGAAGGGGTCGATATCCTCGTCGGGGTAATCGAGCACGGCGTGGAAATGCGCGCACAGATCGACCCAGCCGTCGTAGATCGGGTCGATCTTTTTGCGGATCGCACCTGCAACTTGTCCGGCGGCGTTTGCCGCCGCGTCGGCTGTCTCGGCGTCGATGAGATCGATCACGGCTTCGGCCTGCGTCAAATCCATCTGGCCGTTCAAAAACGCGCGGCGCGTGAATTCACCGGGCCGCGCCTGCCGGAAGCCTGCGGCGAACAGCGCTTCAAGCCCGGCGGTCAGTGCTGCGGGGGAGCCGTGGCACTGAATTTCGGCGGTATCCTCGCCGGTGTAGGAATGCGGGGCGCGGGAGATGAATGCCATGCAGTGGTCGATGGGCCGTCCCTGTGCGTCAAAGAGCGTGCCGAGCGCAAGCTTGCGGTCGGAGAGGGAAGAAAGCGGCCTGCCGGAGTTCAGCCGGAAGACCTGTTCCGCGGCCTCAATGCACCCGTCGCCGGATAGACGCAGAACGCCGATGCCCGTGCGGGCGTGGCCCGTGGCAATGGCGGCAATTTTATCAGACATGGTTCCTCCTTACCGGTAGACGACTTCAATACCCTTGAGCAGCAGCGGCTTGATATCGAAGATCGCTGTGTCGCCGACCGCGCATTGGAGTTTCGTCACGTCCACACAGGTGTGCAGCATGCCGATATGGCCCAGTACGCGGCACTTTTTCCCGTTTACCGTCACATAAAGATGCTTCTTAAAAATCATCTGCTTCAGATTCCGCAGAATGCCGCGCAGACAGTCGCGGAAACGGAACAGATCGTTTCCCATCTCCACGCCGAACCCGTGGTACCAGCCCACGGAAAAAACGGCCACGCGAGTGGGTCTTTTCGCTGTCCAGCCCGCGCCGTAGCCGCAGCTGTGGCCCTTCGGAAGCCAACGGAGTTCTTCCACCGTTGCCTGACACTCGCCGATGCGGGCAAGACCCCAATTTCCGCGCACAGACACACGCCCCAGGATGGCCGAGCCTACGCGCACGCCGTCCATCGCGTATTCGGGGTATTTCAGAAGCCCGGCGGAGTTCAGCATATGCGCCATGCCGGTGTCGCAGCCCTCGGCGTGCAACTTGTCCAGAACGCCCTGAAACGCCTCGGCCTGCGCGATGGTTGCTTTCTGATTGCAGAATGCAGAGTGCAGATGGGTATAGATGCCGGTCACATGCAGGCCAGGCATGTATTTGAAGATCGGCAGCAGCTGATCCAATTCGTCCGGCAGAAAGCCGTAGCGGCCCATGCCGGTGTCGATCTTGATGTGCACCTGCGCCTGCATGCCAAGTTTTTCTGCTACGCCGTTCAGGACTGCCGCGTCATTCTGGCTCGAAACGGTCAGAATCGCGCCGAGGTTCAGCAGCTGCGTCAACTCGTCCGCGTCGGCGGTCGGGCGGAGCATCAGAATGTCACAATCCTGAAACCCGCCCGCGCGCAGACGGCTGACCTCGGAAAGTTCCGTCACGGCGAAGTGCGTGACACTTGCTTCCCGGCAGATCGCGGCCATCTGGACAAGGCCCAGGCCATAGCCGTCTCCCTTTAAAACGGCCCAGAGAACCACGCTGCCTGCACGCTCCTTTAAAATTTGCAGATTGCTCCGCACGGCGGCGGAATCGACGACATACGCTTTCATGCTGCGCCTCCTGCGTTATTTCTTATCGCGGTTTTTGATGAGATAGACGGCCTTGCGCACATCCTTGAAGACCGACGTGCCGTGCTCTACAGCCCAGTAAATGACCGGCGAGAGCACCAGATCCTCTTCGCCGACAAACTCGGTGAAGTCTCCGCCGAAGCCCTGCTTGAAGCGGAACAGGCCGTAGAGCGGGTTATCCTCGGACACATTGCCGGATACGCCGCGGAAATCGTAGATGCGGCAGCCGGTTTCCACGGCCCACTGGATCATGCGCCACTGCAGCAGATAGTTGGGCATCAGATTGCGGTGCTCGTTGCTGGACGCGCCATAGAGATACCAGACCTTGTCGCCGTAGTGAATGGCAAGCGTGCCCGCGATGGGGGTTCCCTCGGGGTCGAACGCCATGTAGAGCCGCGCGTGCTCGCCGAGATTGTCGAGCATGTTTGCAAAATACTCGGGCTGGCGCGTGACGAAGCCGTCGCGCACGCCGGTCGTCAGCATGAGATCGGCGAACGCCGGAACCATTTCCTTGCCGCAGATCTGTACGGTCACGCCCTTGCGCTCGGCCAGCCGGATGTTATAACGCCACTTCTGGTGGAAGGAGGCCATGAGTTCCTCCTCTGTTTTACCCTCGACGTTCAGGCGGAAGACATAGCGCGGCTGGATTGCCTCAAAATTCTTGCCGCCCTCCTTGCACCGGAAGCCGAACGACTGCATAAGCGCGGCAAAGGCGGTGTTGCTTGACGGAACATCCGGGTCAAGCTTGATGACATAGGACTTATATTTTTTTGCCAGTGCCTTCGCACCCTCGAGCAGCTGGGCAAACGTCTCGCGGTCGTCCAGATCGCAGACCGGGCCGCGGCAGCCGTACATCAGCGTCCGGCCGATGCCGGGAACTCTGCGGGTCATCAGGGCCAGCGAGCCTTTGATTTTTCCGTCCTCGCCGCGCACAGCGACGGCGTCCCACGTCCACATGGGCTTCTGTTTGGCCCAGAGGCTGCTCTGCGCAAAATGGCCCTTCGGATGGCTCTGTAAAAACGCCTCGTATTCTGCAAGCGTCTTGTCGGTGATCAATTCATACATGGCGGTACATCTCCAGATACATATTATATATGTGTGATTTCAAATCGCTTTCGCTATAGTCTACCACAAACAGACGGGATATGCAAACCTGCGGTGCGGAAAACAGGTATACTTTTCTGCATTTGCGGAAAAATGACAGAAGAATCATCCACACAGGAGGCAAAACGATGGCGCATTGGGGCATGGAGGACGTGCAGGCGTGCTTCGGCGATACGGCGGATCTCAATACCCGGCAGATCACGGTCGGCGGGCAGACGCTGGGGCTTCTGTTTCTGGATGGGCTGACCTCGGGCGGAGATATCGCCGAGCAGGTCTTAAAGCCGCTGATGGAGACGGTCACGCCGGGAAGCATGCAGGAGGTTCTGACGCAGGCGGAGCGGGCGAGAGTCTACTGTGCCGTCGCCGAGCGTACGCAAAGCCCTGCGCAGACGGCGGACAAGCTGCTGCACGGCTACTGCGCTGTGCTTTTCCACGGAACGGATACGGCGCTCTGCTTTGAAACGAAAACAAGCGCGCGGCGCGGCCCTTCCGCGCCGGAGTCGGAAAACACCGTCAAGGGCGCGAAGGATGCGTTTACCGAGACGATGCGCATCAATACAAGCCTCCTGCGCCGCCATCTGCGCACAGCGCAGCTGCGCTTTTTGCAGAAGACCGTCGGTCTGCGCACGAAAACCGCCGTCACAGTCTGCTATCTCGCGGATCTGACCGCGCCGGAGTTGGTGCGGCGCATGGAAAAGCGGCTGGGGGCAATCGATATTGACGGCATGCTCACACCCGCGAGCGTTGAGGAATACGTCACCGGTTCACGAAGAAGCGCATTTCCACTATTACAATATACCGAACGTCCGGACACCTTCTGCCAGGGGCTTCTGAACGGACAGGTCGGTCTGCTTGTCGATGGGCTGCCGCTGGGATATCTGGCGCCGGTCAATCTCGGCATTCTGATGAAATCGACGGAGGACCGCGCGGTCGATTATCTCTCGGCGTCTTGCCTGCGGGTGCTGCGATACCTGGCACTGCTGGCCGCGCTGCTGCTGCCGGGGCTGTATGTCGCCATGGCAATGTATCATCAGGAGATGATTCCGACGAAGCTGCTGCTGGCGATCATCGAATCCAAGCGCGAGGTGCCGTTCGACACGGTCTTCGAGGTGATTGGCCTGCTTGCCACGTTTGAACTTCTGCAGGAGGCGGGACTTCATCTGCCGCAGGCCATCGGCACGGCAGTCTCCATCATCGGTGGTCTCGTCGTTGGCACAACGGCGGTCGATGCGCATCTCGTTTCGCCTGCCGCGCTGATCGTCACAGCCTCTGCCGGGATCTGCGGCTTTACGCTTCCGAGCCGGGATTTATCAGACGCCGTTCGTATCTGGCGCTTCGCACTGGCAATTTTAGCGGGAGCGGGAGGCCTGTTCGCGCTGACGGCGGGCGGCATTGCGCTGCTGATCCACCTGTCGGGGCTGACAAGCCTGGACGTATCCTATCTCGCGCCGTTTTCCGACGCACGGGCAAGACGCGCCGTGCTGCGTCCGCTTCTGGCGCGGCAGAAATGGCGCGATGCGACGCTGCGCCCACAGGATCTGAAGAATCAGGGGGACAGGCAGGATGAAAATCGCAAATAAAATCAGTATCGTGCTGCTGGCTGCGACTTCGGTGGTCAGTCTGTGCATGCTGCCGCGCACCGGGACGGATGCGGCGAAACTCCTGCCCGCGCAGGTGCTTATGATCGCGCAGAAGGACGGGCGGATCACCGTGGAAAGCGACAACGGCGCGTCCGGCTCCGGCGCGACCCTCCCGGATGCGCTTGCGGCCATGCGGGAAGGTGCAGAGGGCACGCTCTTCCTGGATACGGCAGAGCATATTATTCTCCTGCAAAGCGCACAGGCGCTTCTGCCTGCAGTGGTGCAGCAGCGGCAGTTCCGCCCGGCGGCAAAGCTGTATCTGGCGCGGATGGACGCGCTGGACGCAGAAAGCTGCGTGGATTTTTTGCAGGCGCACCCCGGCAGCGTGACGCTGGCGGATGCGCACGCCGCGCTCCTGCGCGGCGAAACGCTCAGCCCGGCGGTTCTGCTGCCGGGAGAAAACGGAGGGATTATTCTTGCGGGATAAGCTGACGCCGCGGCAGATGCGCGCATGGAGCCTGTGCGCGCTGAGCGTTCCGGCGGCGATGGCGCTGCCGGGCAGCGGCTGGCTCTGGGTGCTGGGCGGGAGCGTGCTTGCCTGCGTGCTCACAGTCTGCCTGCAGGTAATGCAGCGGCGTTCTGGACTTTGTATGCGGGAGGCGTTTGACCAGGCATTCGGAACAGGCGGCGGACGGGTTGCGGCAGCGGCAGAACTTTTGTGGCTGCTGTTTGCAGCCTCCGGCGCAGCTGCGGCCAGCCAGATTGCGTTTGAGGATGATCTGGGGCCGTTCCTGTCTGCGATTCCGCTGCTGCTGGTAGCGTTGGCTGGGCAAAAGGGGAGATTGGCCGTCGGGCGTGTCTGCGGGGCGCTGGCTTTATGCCTTGCGGGATTGTATGCGATTATTACCGCGGCATCCCTGCGTCATGTGCAGGCAGCTTGGTGCCGGCCGGAAGGGGTGCCGGCAGATGCAGCACTGGCACTCTGTCTGTGTCTGGCACCCGCGTGTCTGGCATTTATCGCAGCAAAAGAGGAAATGCCGCGCAATTCGATTGGGACTGCGGCGGTGTCTGCGCTTCTGCCGGCAGTTCCGGCGTTTCTGACGGCGGCCTGCCTGTCGCCGGAACTGGCGCGGCAGGAGCCGCTGCCGTTTCTCACGCTGACAAAAAGTCTTTCTGTGATGTCGGTCATGCAGCGGTTTGAACTGTTGCTGTCGGTCGCGCAGCTGCTGGGTCTGTTTGCACTGCTGACAATGCTGGCGTGCGCAGCAGGAAATATGGCGGCGGCAGTCAGAGGAAAACGGATTGGAGAAAACGAAAGCGGCATGTTTTGCCTGCTGGCGTTCGGGGGGAGTTTCTTTGCATATGCGGTTCCAATGTGGGTCTGGGCTGTGGGAGCGGCTGTATTTTGGGGTCTGGTGCCGATATTAACACAAGTGATAGTAAATATAAAAAAGAGTGAAAAATAATGAAAAAAGGGGTTGACAAACCATGGTTTCGATGGCATCATAGCCGAGCGTTCTGAGGGAGCGCAGCAAATCGGACGAAGCCAAGAAAAAAGATTGGAAAGATCGAAAAAAGTTCTTGACAAACGGATGAAGATGTGCTAAACTAAATGAGTTCGCTGCTGAATGAAAGACTGCGAAGCGACGAGCGAATCACAAAAAGTTCAAAAGAATTTGAAAAAGTTCTTGACAAATGAAACTTGATGTGATACAATAAAAGCCCGCGAAACTGCGGAGTGCACCTTGTAAATTAAACAACGAGAAACATGAACAAACACCTTGGACAATTTAGTTCCGAAAGGAACGAAAGATAAGTTGTTCAATGAATGTCGAAATGAGATTCTTTGAATAGCCAACGAAAATTCT
>ENA-UOOA01006568-UOOA01006568.1-human-gut-metagenome-genome-assembly--contig:-P61old-NODE-6568-length-11094-cov-4.434641_pt1 | contig 11094 bp, 10 predicted proteins | sample MGYA00242467_ERZ724014 | MGnify/ENA metagenome assembly ERZ724014
GCTACCATCCGGAGATAGCCGAAGAATCTCTCCTTCTTCAACCGGAATTTTCTGCATACTTCCGGAAAGCAGCTTCCGGATCTTGAACACAGCCGCATCCAGCACCGCCTGCGTGGAGGCGTAGAGATACAGCCCCTGTTCCGGCCAATGGTACAGGCAAAACGGATTGTTCCCGCGCACGATATAAAGTCGCCCGCCGCCATCCAGAACCGTATAGGTGAAGGAACCGGCTAATTGCTCCGAAGCAGTGCGAAGCGTCTGAAAGCCGATGCTGCCCGCCTGCTCCAAAAGCTGTACAATGATAAAGCTGTCCGTTTCGATTTTGGAAACGGGCAGCTTTTCCTGTCTGCGCAAAAGTCCGTCATTCGTAAGGACACCGTTATGCGCCAGCGCAAACGGCTGGCCTGCCTTACCGGAAAAGGGATGATTATTATAATTCCGGTATTCCGAGCCCTGCGTTGTCATGCGGGTATGTCCCATCACGGCAGCAGCCTGTTCCGGGATGCGGAACCGCATCCAATGCGCCGGGAGAGGCCGTTTGTAGACGCTCAGATGGCCGTTCATGCAATACGCGATCCCGGTTGCGTCAATCCCGCGCACCTCGCTGGCGGCGGCCAAAGCCGCAATCATCCGGTTCTTCTGCTTCGCGGACAGCGTTCCGCCGTAATCATAAAGTCCAAACAGGCAGCACATTACAGCTCCGCCTCACTTTCTACCGGCTCGTTGAGATACAGCCGCCGCTCTTTCAGATACTGGATCAGCTCCGGTTCAGTGATACCCGCCGTGAAATCCGACCATGACATGGCATGAAGCTCCGAATCCGTAAGATAAATCGCGACATCACAGAGGCGGTTCACCAACTGCAAGGTCGCGATAAATGTATTGTATTTGAGCGTTCCGCGGAAAATCCGGATTTCCACGGTTTCCGTATTCGTCAGGTTCACGCAGGTATATCGCCCATAGTGATAGTTCTTGGCGTGATCCATCATTTCCTTCGGCGTGTCCTTGTAGCCGTATCTCGCCGCCCAGCGCTCCAACTGGCGGTTTGTCCGGCGGCTGAATTTCAGCAGCTCGTTCCAATGCTTTTCCACGAAGAACAGCAGGCGGGCAATCGCGGCCTCCTGTGCCTGCTCGGTTCGGCCAAAGGCGTCCCGGCTGATATGGACGTGCAGACCGCAGGTGGTGGCCTGATGGGAACGATAGCCCATCGCAACTGCCGCATCCATCATCTGCTCCCACGGGAAGCTGTGCATATGGCTGTCCAGCGTGGCCGGGTGGCTGACGATCTCGAAGCCCTCGTCCAGACTGCCATCATGCTTGCAGTACACGCGCGGCTCGCCGTGATTGCCGATGGCAAGAATTTTGTCCGCGTTGCTGTCGTATTCCCCAGCTCCGTCGATTTCCAGCTCTACGCCGAAATAGCGCGGCCCCACGCCGTAGAAAATCGGCAAAGGCTTGTAATCATAGCTGTGGATACCGCCCCGCCGAAGCTGCTGGTAGCAGCTCTCACAATACGGATAATCTTCGTCGCCGTTGTTCAGATAACAGGCATCATCATACAGAAGCAGCCGCCCGCAGCGCTCACAGGTCGTGTAGGAGCTGTCATAGCACCTTTGGCAGAGCGGGTGATCGTCAGACCCGGCATTGGAATCATTCCAGAGCCGGGTTCCGCAGTCGGCGCAGACAATCGTTTCTTCGTTAAGGCAGTGTTCGCAGAAATAATCTCCTGCAAACAGCGTCAGCGCATCTTCTGGGAATTTCCGTCCGCAGATGCTGCATCCATGGTAGTCTCGCATAGTCGTTTTCCTCCAGATAAAAGATAACCGCCGGACGCATCTGCATCCGGCGGCTTCACAGCGATAATATGTGGTTGAAATCAGCGATTTTTACGCAGTTTTTCGGAGAAATAAGGGAACATCATGGTAAAAAACAAAGAAGGAGTTTTTATCATGAACGATTATGATAGACAAGATTTGATCAAGCAGCGGGTCGGCTTGGAGCCGCCCGCCCACGAAGGAGATTACTGGAGCGATGAAGACCGTGCGCGGTTGAAATGCCTGTTCGACATGGGTTTTGGTATCAGCGAAATTGCGCTGGAGCTCCGGCGCGGAGAGCCTGCCATCTGTCAACAGATAGAGCAAATGGGCCTGTTTGAGCATAAACGCCGCCGGCACAGGGTACGCCCCGCGCTTCCAAGCGGCTGCCTGTGCAAAGAATGCACGGCAGACCCGGAAGCCTGCACCATCCGACGGCTGCAGGAAGCAGCAAAGGAGGCCGTGTAATGTTTGAAGATTACCCGGATATCCTCTCACCGGAGGAAGCCGCAGACGCCCTCAGGATCGGTGAGAATGCGATTTATAAGTTGCTGAACGAAGGAAAATTAAAGGCCTATAAAAACGGCAGAACGTGGCGTGTGCCGAAAGAAGCAGTAAAGGAATATGTGATTGCACTTTCAAAAATAACACAATCGTGTTCGTAATCTAAGAGATATGCCCGCTCCGATTGAAACACCCAATCAGGCGGAGCGGGCTTAAATTTCCTTTTGTGAGAAGCACTATCATCGGCTTAGCCAGGGAACCCCATATTGTGGAAATTTTATGGTAAAATCACATAAAAATGTCGCACATAGACACAGACTGTCTATGTGCTTTGCTATATTGGTCTTACAATCCAGAATCATCAAAAATCAGGAAGCGGTATGCCGGAACATCCAGTGCCTGCGCGATGGCAAACAGGGTGTCGAGCGAGACGGCTTTTTTGATATTCGGCGCCTCCACATGGCCGACGAAGGCCGGGGAGCGGTCGATGCGCTCGGCCAGCTCCTCCTGCGTCAGACCGCGCAGTTTCCGGTAGTATGCAATTTTCAGACCAAGCTGTAAGTATTCCTGTTCAAACTCCTGCCGCATGGGTTTCACCTCGATACTATGTTACCCAACAGCGACAAGGATTGACATGATTTGCAAGATATAATATACTATTTATCAGATAGTAGATTGTGCTTTTAAGCGCATAGAAAGGAACCGAAATGGAAGAATTCAGCGAACTCAAATCTGCACGGCTGCTTTCGATCTATGCCAGACTCCTGAATGGGCGGGTACTGAAAAAGGCGCTTCTGGCGCAGGAATTCGGCGTTACGGCGCGCAGCATCCAGCGCGATCTGGAATCGCTGCGCTCGTTCCTCTCCAACGAAATGCTGCCGCAGGACGTGGTCTATGACCGCGCGGCGGGCGGCTACCGGCTGACGCACGCAAAGCCGATGGGCCTGAGCAACAGCGAGATTCTGGCCGTGTGCAAGATCCTGCTTGAAAGCCGCTCCATGCGGCGGGATGAAATGCTGCCGATTTTGGACAAGCTGGTCGACTGCTGCGTACCGGAGGAGAACAAACGCGCCGTGCAGCAGATGATCGGCAATGAAAAGCTCCATTATATCGAGCCGCACCATGGGCAGCCCATCCTGCGCGGCTTGTGGGAGCTGGGGCAGGCCGTGCAGCAGCGTCATGTGCTGGAACTGGACTATCAGCGGCGCAAGGGAGCCGAGACGGTACGCCGGACGGTCGAGCCGGTCGGCATCCTGTTTTCGGAGTATTATTTCTATCTGGCCGCGTATCTGCGCGGCGTCGACCGGAAGCAAAGCTTTGAAAATCCAGAGGACCCCTATCCGACGATCTACCGCATCGACCGCATCCGCGCCTTCCGCGCGACCGGCGAGCACTTCACGCCCGCCTACGCCAAACGTTTTCAGGAGGGCGAATTCCGCAGGCGCGTACAGTTCATGTACGGCGGCAAGCTGCAAAAGATCCGGTTCAGATACGCCGGCCCGTCGATCGAGGCGGTGCTCGACCGGCTCCCGACCGCCGAAATCCTCTCGCAGGACGATTCCGGCTGGACAATCTCTGCGGAGGTCTTCGGCAAGGGGATCGAAATGTGGATGAGAAGTCAGGGAGACTATATTCAGGAAATACACGAGAAAGAGAGGAATCAGCATGGCAAACCAAGTGCGAATTGAGTATGACCCGTATCAGCAAAAAGCAAGCTACCAAATCCGTGACTCTTCCAATCGGAAATTTGCTAAGATTCCAAAATCCGATCTTGGTAATCCGGATAATCTCAAGTATCACGACGGCATGTTGGACGAAATTCTGAAATACGCGATTCCGGAACTGCAGGAGAAGCGGCTGGCAAAGGAGCTGGTTTTCTGCGGGACGGAGGACGATTTTCAGGATTTCAAGGACGCGCTTGTCCGGTTTTATGAAAGAAACCCGGATACAACGTGGAACATGACGCTGCTGCGGGACGAAACCTCCTATTATCGTGCGGCAGATACTGTGAAAAGCGAGATCAATGCTATTTTCCAAGGGATCGTAGATACGCTGACAGAAAAGCAAAACGAGGACGTCTATCGGGACGTTTGCAGAAAGCTGGAATCTTATACCGATGCAGTCAGCAATGAGATCCCTGTCTGTGTAATCGGGGTATACAGTGCCGGTAAGTCCGCGTTTTTGAATGCTATTATCGGTCGGGAGCTTCTTCCCAGCCACGAAAGAGAGACAACTGCCAAAATTACGAAAATCGTTCGCGCAGACACTACCTGTATTCGTTTTACTTATTCCGGCACAGAGATCAAATTACCAATGGACACCGGCCGCCCGGCAGAAAATACTGTGCACACACCAGAGCTTGATGTGCTTCTGGAGCAGTTAAACAGAATAGATGGCAATCTGCCGGAGGAGCAGCAGGTATATCAGATTCTGGAGGTGGTGAATGCCCTTCCATTTGAGACCGTTCCGATGATCACGCTGGAAACACCGTTCCGAAAATCCAGCCTTCCGGACGATATCCGGTTTGTCTTTTATGATACGCCGGGCGCGAAGACCATGGATAATCCGGAGCATGAGGAAATTTTGAAGGGGGAGCTTCTCAAGCGCAGCAACGGCCTACCTGTTTTTATTGCCAATATGGACTCAATCGGCAAGCCGGATGTCATCGATACAGCGATAAGCATTGTAGAAAAAGCCGGTACATCGCTCGATAAAAGAAACACGCTGCTGATTATCAATAAGGCGGATGGTGACGTGCCGACTGAACTGAAAAGAACATCCGAGAAATGGAGAACAAGCAAAATTTCCGAACTTCCGGAACTGCTCAAATGGCAGCACCGGCAAGTGCTTTTTGCAGCTTCTGTCGTTGCACTCGGATATAAGTTGAAGCCAGTAGAGCTTTGTTCGGATGAATACTATCAAAATTTTTCTGAGAAAGAACAAAAATTCCGCAACCCGAACAATCGTCGTCTCTATCATTCGCTGCCGCAGTTTGATTTGCTGCCGAAAGCCCAGATGGACGCGGCACTTGCTGCTGTGCAGGCAGCAGAGAAAAATCCGGACGAGTTGGCGCTGCAAAACAGCGGTCTTCCTGCCGTAGAAGCAGCCATAACACGGTTTGCACGGCGATATGCCAGCTATCACAAGTGCCGCAAGGCAACCGAGTATCTAACGGATGCGATCCAGCTGACAAACGACGAACTGAAGAAGCAGCAGGCAGAGATGGAAGATACGCGGAACCAGATACATGATGCCTATCAAAGCAGGTATGGATCCCTGTTAAAGGAAATTGATGCTTGCTTCAACGCATTCTCTTTGGAAGAAATTGGGCGGCCAATCACAAACGATTTCAACCGCATGATGGCTGACGAAAATCTGAATTTCACCAACCGGGCAAAGGAGATCGTTTTGACGTGCTGCCGGAATTCCCGGAAAGAGAAATATAAAACAGGACTGGACTGCCAGATTCAGGTTGGCACCGAAAGACTTTCCAAAGGATACACGGAAAAATGCACCAAGGAACTAGAAAATCTTTACGGCATAGAATACGAAAAACTGCGCGCCGCTTTGCTTCAGGCAATTGATGCAGATGCGGCAACCACCATGGACGAAAAGCAGTCCTTACAGACCGTGGTTAAGCAGATGCCGCTGACTCCGCCGTCGGTTCAATTCAGTATTCGAAAGCTCGGACTCATCAAAGGGCATAAGTTCTTAATGTGGGATTGGGAAACAGCAAGCGAGAAAAAATGCGTGGAGGCGGTGATCGACTGGTCGTCAATAACTCGCCTCGAGGCTGCCGAAGAAGCACAGCGCAGTTATGGCGGGACGTACGAACAATGCTGTGCCGCCTTGAAAACGCGTCTGGAAAATCCAAGGAACCTTGAAAAATGGAATCCCGAGCTTGCGGCATTGGCACAACAGCTTGACAAGGTCCAACGTACGATCGATCAGCTGCGCGCGAAACAGAGAGACTTGAATCAGAAAAAAGCCGAAGTAGAAGCATTGATGAGAAAGCAGGAGGTATGAAATGAGCCAATTTACAAATGAGCTGTGCGGAATTGCTGCCGAAATCGCAAACGGCACATATACCCGCAAGGATGTCAAAAACAAACTCGATACGTTGGAACGCGCGTACCCCGAAGAAACCTACATGGTGTATCTCGTTGCACGAAAGGAAAAGCCATGGAATCTGGCGTATCTCAAGGAGTTGGAAACGCTGTTTTACAGCGGCGCAGCCTCGCGGGAATTTCTGGAGTACATGGCAGAGGTCAGTGAAGATGTGTACCGGGCAAAACGGCTGAGGCGCGTGGTCGCATATGCGGCACTGCTGCTGGCTCTATGCGCCGCAGTATTTGCGCTGATTTGGAAGCTGGTGAGAAAATAACCATGGAAACGCTGAAGCAAATCGCTGCCAGAGCCATAGCATCCGCTAAAAACACTTGGGATTTTATCAACGGCAATGCGGCGCAGGAACAATTGAATGCAATCAAAGGTGAAAAAGAGAAATATTTATCTGCGGAGCATGTGACCGAAAACAAGGACTTGGTCGCGCTGGAACGAAATTTGCTGGCGACCCGGTGCAGCGTCTTCCACTCCTATCTGCCCCATGTAAATAGCTGCTACGAACCGCCGAAGGAAGATTCACGGGCGCAGGACGAAGAAGCGCTGAGTACGGAAGCAAATAACCGCATAACGTGGTTTGACATTACGAAATGGGTGTCCGAACCGCAGGAAAACAGCATTGAAAAGCTGAGCAATGTCTATCAGTCACTTTGTAATGAGCAATGCGCAGCAGCACTGATTTATCGCAGACACATAGAAAAATGCCAGGTAACATTGGCTATTGCAAATCACTCGGAGGAAGGTGCCGTAACCGTTGTTCAGGGCCTGAACGACCGGCTCCGCAGTGCGCTGCGCGGCAATTTCCCCGGCTCGGAATACACACAGGCCTCAGCAGGTATCCTGCAGGATTTTGAAGTTGATTCACAGGAAAATGCGGAAAATTCCGAACTGGAGCCAAAGGAAGACCCGGTCTATGTTTCCGTTGTGACGAATACAGCAACGGAGAAATCAGAAAAGTTCATCAGTCAGGGCATCGAAAAGCTGTTAGATGGCTTCGTGCCCTCCAAGCCGAGCGAGGAATATACGCTGGTGCTTCTTGGCACGCCAATGTACGACTGCGAAGCGGAGCTTCAGTCACTCTATGACCGCTATACGGCCATCAGCCCCTTCGCGTCAGTGCAGTGCCAACAGAGCATTTCGGACTCTTCCACCGCCATGCAGGGCGTCAATATCAGCGGCGGACTTTCGCTCGTTGCAAGTGTCACACTCGGAAGATATCAGGGCGCTTCCGAGACAGCCGGAACGAGTAACGGCAGAACTATGACCTATACAAACTATGAGGTCAGGCACATGCTGAGCATGCTGGAAACACAGATCAAGCGGATCGAACAGTGCCGTGCGCTTGGTACATGGCGTTTCGCGGCGTATGTTTTCTCAGCAAACGAGGTAATGGCAGACAACGTCGCGCATATGTACGCATCTCTGACACAGGGCGAGGGCTCCTATCTGGAGCAAGTCAGCATTAACAGCTGGGGCCACGAGGAAAAGGAAACTTCTCTTTACATTCGCCGCTGCCTTTCCAATTTGCAGCATCCGGTATTCTGCCTGAAGCAGGATGTTGCAGAAGAAAAGCTGATCTACCCAACCGTAACTGATTTGACGACAATTGTTTCCGGGAAGGAGCTCGCGCGGGCGTTGAATTTCCCGCAGAAATCTGTACCGGGCCTTCCTGTGATCCGCTGCGCGGCATTCGGGCGCAATGTCATGTCCAAGGACAAGCAGTATCATGGCGATATTCACCTGGGCTGCATCTATCACATGCAGAAGCAGGAAGAAACCATCCCGGTAGACCTGAATGCCGACCGGCTTGCCATGCACACATTCATCACCGGTTCAACCGGCTCCGGCAAGAGCAACACCATCTATCAGCTCCTGCATGAACTCGGCGCACAGGGCAGGAAATTCCTCGTTGTTGAACCGGCCAAGGGCGAATACAGAGCCGTTTTCGGAAGCCGCAGCGATGTCACAGTCTACGGAACCAATCCAAATCTCAAGGAAGCAGCGCTGCTGCGCCTGAATCCCTTCAGCTTCCCTGAGAACGTCCATGTGTATGAGCATATGGACCGTCTGGTAGAAATCTTCAACGTATGCTGGCCGATGTATGCCGCTATGCCGGCAGTTTTGAAGGACGCCATCGAACGGGCTTATGTGGATGCCGGATGGGATCTGCGCAGATCCCGCAATCGCTACAGCGCGCGTCTTTTCCCGACCTTTATAGACGTGCTGCAGCAGATCGATGCGGTCATGGATGAGTCGCAGTATTCTGCAGACAGCAAGGGAGATTACAAGGGCTCTCTTTGTACACGTCTGCGTTCGCTGACCAACGGCATCAACGGAATGATCTTCTCTGCCGATGAGCTGGACAGCGCAGACCTGTTCGACAGGAATGTCATTGTTGATCTCAGCCGCGTGGGTTCTACGGAGACAAAAGCGCTCATTATGGGCCTGCTTGTCATGAAGCTGCAGGAATACCGGATGTCACAGGGCGGTATGAACAAAACGCTCCGGCATGCCACGGTTCTGGAAGAAGCGCACAATCTGTTAAAACGAACGTCAGCCGTGCAGAGCGCTGTCGGCGCTGATCTGGCCGGAAAGTCTGTTGAAATGCTGGCAAACGCGATTGCCGAGATGCGCACCTATGGAGAAGGCTTTATCATCGCCGATCAAGCGCCTGGACTTCTTGATGAAGCTGTGATCCGGAACACCAACACGAAAATCATTTTGCGCCTGCCGGACTATGCTGACCGCCAGCTGGTCGGCAAAGCCATCGGACTGAATGACGATCAGATCGATGAGCTTTCCAAGCTCAAGCAGGGTGTTGCCGCAGTCTATCAAAATGATTGGGTCGAAGCAGTCTTGTGCCAGGTAGACCGTTTTGAACCGGAGCCTGCAGAAGACTTCTCCAAAAACTGCGGCAAACCGCTTCCCTCTTTCACAGAACTGCCGCCGTACGATGCCCATTCGCTGCTTATCGAGCTTGCAAGCGGCCACCTTTATGTCGAGCCGTCTGACAGACGTGTCCTGCATGCAGAGCTTCCCGTCAAGGTTAAGTGTCTCATGTTTGAGTATGGAAAAAGCACTGCGTCCGACAAGACAGAAAAGCTTGCCACTGTCGCGTACCATTTCTTGAATCTTGAGCCCGCATTCAAGGATGCCGAATCAGTTTCCGACACTGCACAGCGGATACGCATGATCCGGAGCAAGCTGGAGCCATTCACAAACGAACTTTCAGAAAAAGAGGCAGCATTCATTCTGACACTGATTGCCTATGTCGAAATGAAGCGCCATCCGGAACAAGAATGTATGATTTATTGCCTGAATAAAGAAGGGGGAATTTACTGATGCACTTTGGGAAATTTGAAGTGAAGCCGATAGAAGCACCAGAAAAAAGCTTGTCGGAATGGACTGTACCGGATAAACTGAAAGCAGAAATTCCGCAGACGCCAGAGGGGCGGCTGGAAGACATAAAAAACAAAATCAATCAACTTGCACAGGAAATCAGTGCAGAAAGATCCCTGCGCCTGCCACGCAATGGAGGCATATGGGACGGAGCAATTGGAAACTCAAAGTGGATTCCCGCAGAAGACGCTGTTCCTGGCAGCAGAAACGGGACAAATCCTGAGCATAAATCCTGGTCACAAATAAAAGAATGCTATCATTTTGAAGGCATTCCGTTTTCCCATGGTGAAGCAAATTTTTCGGAAGTCGGTAAAGGTTCTGTAGAAATCGAAGATTTTTCCGATGATAGAGGTGCAAATTTCGATCAGGCAGATGAAGCTTTAGCGTTGCAGCGAGGCTGCGCCCCAGAAGAAGTCGCACAATGGAGGAAAGAGAACCACTATACATGGCATGAGTGCAACGATTGCAAAACCATGCAGAAGGTTCCATCTGAGGTTCATGGGAATATTCCACATTCGGGTGGTATTTCGGTTTATAAAGCAGCCAATCTGCAAGATGGAGGAACGATATGAATAACTATATCAACGATCCTGTATTCGGACATATGGAGTATCATCACAGATGGTATAAGACTGACGAATATGAAATGTTCGAGAGACGTTGGCAGATATCAGTTGTAGCAAAAGCGTATTCCGGAAAGCCGATAACCGAGGCCGAAAGAGCAAGTTACAAAAGATTTCAGGAGAACAAGCAAGCAATGCTGAATCTCCTTGCAGAAAAAGTGATCGAGTTTATAAACGAAAATTGCTTCGCTTTAATTGGCCGGAAGCCAAAAAGATTCAAGACGCATCGGAGCTAAGCACCGTTTTGATGCCCACGTCGCTTTTGTTCAAACAAGACGGAACAACGCTCCTTTTATTTGAATGTGCATGGGATACAGATGCTGGCTTTGCCGTTCAAATATATCCAGATTGGGAAATGGGAAGACAAGATTTATTCCTCTAAAATGGGTTGCCAATGGCTCTGGATTTAGCCTTATTTTTAGCCTTACGGCAAAAGCACGTCTAAAACCTACAGAGCATCAAGCGGTACAATACACTGCACTGCTGGCACAAAAAAGACCGCAAAACACGGCAAAACAGGACCCGAAACCCGGAAGACGGGTTCGAGTCCTGTACTGTCCACCATATAAAAGCTCCGAAATCGTATGGTTTCGGAGTTTTTTCTTTGTTTTTTGGCTCAAAAAGTTCGACAT
>ENA-UOOA01006572-UOOA01006572.1-human-gut-metagenome-genome-assembly--contig:-P61old-NODE-6572-length-11087-cov-12.715917_pt1 | contig 11087 bp, 8 predicted proteins | sample MGYA00242467_ERZ724014 | MGnify/ENA metagenome assembly ERZ724014
ACATGGGGATCGTCTCGGCCGCGGCGGTCGCGCCGTCGTAGTGCGAGGCGTTGGAGACGTCCATGCCGGTCAGCTCGCAGATCATGGTCTGGAATTCAAAGGTGCCCTGCAGCACGCCCTGGCTGATCTCGGCCTGATAGGGGGTGTAGCAGGTGACCAGCTCCTCGCGGGAGGTGACGGACTTGACAACGGAGGGGATGAAATGGCGGTAAGAGCCCGCGCCGCGCAGAACGGTCTTGAAGACCTTGTTCTTCTCGGCCATGGCGGTGACCTTCTCGCGCACCTCGAGCTCGCTCAGGCCTTCGGGGATGTTCAGCCCGCCGTCCTTCAGGAGCATCTCCTGCGGGACGGACTGATAAAGACCCTCAAGGTCCTTCACGCCGATGGCCGCGAGCATCTCTTCCCGTTCCGCCGCAGTGGTAGGAACGTAGGAGCCCATGCTTAGCCCTCCTCGGCGGCGCAATGCGCCTCGTAAGCGGCGGCGTCAAGCAGCTCCTCGGTGTCGGTGACAGGGGAGACCTTGATGATCCACGCGCCGTAGGGATCGGAGTTGAGCGTTTCGGGCGCGTCGGCCAGCGCCTCGTTGACCGCGCAGATGGTGCCGCTGACGGGGGAAATGATGTCGGAGACCGCCTTGACGGATTCAACATCGCCGAAGCTCTCGCCTGCGGTGACCGCGTCGCCCTCGGTGGGCAGGTTGATAAACACCACATCGCCCAGCGCGTCCTGTGCAAAATCGGAGATGCCGACGACGGCGATCTCGCCGTCCATCCTGACCCACTCGTGGGACTTGGAATACTTCAGCTCAGCAGGAAAATTCATTGTGTTGTCCTCCTCAAATTTTTGTTGTAGAAATCGTTGTGGTAGTATGTATGCTTACTTGTCCAGCTTATAGAACGGCATGGGCACGATCTCCAGCTCGATCATGCGCCCGCGCACGTCGGCGTTGAGGTGCCGGCCGATCTCGATATCCTCGACCGGGATGTAGCCCATCGCGACGCCGCAGCCGATAAACGGCGCGAATGTGCCGGAGGACGTCCAGCCGAGCTTCTCGCCTTCCATCGTATAGAGGTCGCAGTGCTCGCGCACGATGCCGCGTCCGACGACCTTCATGCCGATGCGCTTTAACTTCGGCGCACCGAGCGCGACGAGCGCGTCGCGGCCGATGAAGTCCTTGCCGGTCAGCTTGCAGGGAAGGCCCGCCATCTTCGGCGTGATCTCCTCGTTCATCTCGTGGCCGTAGAGCGGCATGGAGGCTTCGAGCCGCAGCGTGTCGCGCGCGCCGAGTCCGCAGGGGATCAGGCCGTACTCCTCGCCCGCGGCGAGCAGGGCGTGCCAGAGGTCGACGGTGTCCTCAGCCTTGCAGTAGATCTCAAAGCCGTATTCGCCGGTGTAGCCCGTCTGGGAGACGAGAGCGTGAATGGTGCGGCTGCCGAGGTCGAGCGGAACGTTGTCGATAAAGGTGTAATACTTCGCGGGAATGTACTGCTCCGCGCAGAGCTTTTTGAGAATGTCGCCGGACTTTGGTCCTTGCAGCGCGACCTGTCCCCAGTCGTCACCCTCGTCGCGGTAGTCCACGTCGCCGAACAGATGGCTCTCGACCCACGCGGCATCCTTGTCGCGGTTGCCCGCGTTGACGACCAGCCAGTAGTCGTCGGCGGCACAGCGGTAAACGATGAAATCGTCAATAATGCCGCCCGCGTCGTTGCAGAACATGGCGTACTTGATGTCGCCGTCCTGCATGGTGGAGATATCCGCGGTGATGAGCTTCTGCACGTTCGCGACCGCGTCGGGGCCCTTGAGCCGCAGCTCGCCCATGTGCGACACGTCAAAGAGTCCCGCCTTCTGCCGCACGGCCATGTGCTCGGCGAGCACGCCGGTGGGATACTGCACGGGCATCAGAAAGCCGCCGAACTCAACGATCTTTCCGCCCGCGTCCACATGGGTCTGATACAGGGGTGTTTTCCTTTCCATAAGCTGTTTCCTCCTCTATTATCATTTTTGAACGATAGCATAAAAATGATTAAAATATGACATAGAAAAAAGGCACAAAGTCCCCCTTGGAACTTTGTGCCTCCGTTTTATGACCTGAGAGTTTCCCTGACACAGCATATCGCATCCTGCAGGTTGCACCTTCGGCGTGCGGCAAGCCGCACTTTTCGGAGCGTCGTCCGAGTCCGGTCCTTTTGCCTGAGAGCTTCTGCGTTCCCCTTCGGCGCCGCGGCGGATATTCCGCGGTCTCTCCCGTGACCCATCATCCGATCACCTTATCCACTTGCCTTTTTAAGGTAACATACGCAATGTGCTTTTGTCAAGAAAGATATTTTGTCGTTTTGCCGAAAAATATGCAGGCGAGAGGAAAGCCGTTTTCGGTCATTTCGTTACCACACGCTCACGCGCGTCTCCGGTGCGGTCCACATCCCGTCGCCGGGCCGTATACCATAGGTCGTGTAGAATTCCGGCAGCGTCTGCAGTACGCGGTTGCAGCGCAGCTTATCCGGGGCGTGGACGTCGGTCACGGCCAGATACTCGCGCATCTGCCGCGAGGTCGTGGACGCCCAGGTGTTCGCGACGGCGCGGAAGAGCTTGTCGAGGTCGGGGTGGTCGAGCTTCTTCGCCGCCGCAACGATGCACTTCGCCGCACCGAGGTCTGCCACGTTCTCCGAGATCGTCAGTGCGCCGCTGCACGCGATGCCGGGATAAGCCTCCTGCCCGTCGTACCATTCGGCCACAGCCTGACATTTCTGCTGGAAGGCGGCGTAGTCCTCCGCCGTCCACCAGTCGGCGGCGCTGCCGTTCTCGTCGAACTTCGCACCGTTGTTGTCGAAGGCGTGGGTGATCTCGTGGGCAATGATGTAGCCGATGCCGCCGAGATTCTCCTCCCGGCTGGCGTTCACGTCGTAAAGCGGCGATTGCAGAATGGCGGCGGGGAAGGTGATGTCGTTGGCGCTGGGATTGTAGCAGGCGTTGACCGTAAAGGGCGTCATGATCCATTCGCTCTTGTCCGGCGCGTCGTTCTGATGGGCGAGGACATCCTGCTTCATCGCCATCTGGATGGCGATGACGTTGGAGAAGAAGGAGCCGCCCTCGGCGGGGGACTTGATCTCTGCGCGGTCAAGACAGCTTTCCCAGCTGTCGGGATAGCCGACCTTGACGCCCATGGTGTCGAGCTTCTTTACGGCCTTGGCCTTGGTTTCGGCGCTCATCCAGTCCTGCGCCAGAATGCGCTCCTTGTAGATGGCGATGAACTCGCCGATCATCTCCTCCACATCGGCCTTGGCTTTGGCGGAGAAGTATTCGTCCACATAGGCGCGGCTGAGGTAATCCGCCAGAAGCGCCTGCACCTGCTGCGCCGCGATCTGCTCATTGCTCTGGCGGGCATCTACGCCGTAGTAGGCCAGCACGAAGTCGAAGTACGCGTCCATAAATCCCTGATTGAGCGATGTGGCCACGCTTTGCAGCAGCGCCAGACGCGCCGCGGTCTTGAGCAGGGCAAGGTGGGCGTCGTCGTAGAGCGCCGCGGCTGCCTTCAGCGCGCCGACGTCGCTGACCATGATCCGCTCCGCGTTTTCAATGCCGCTGGCGGTAAGAACGGCGTCAAGGTCCACGTTCGGCAGCAGCGCCTTGAGCTCGCCGAGCGTGAAGAGGTTGTAGGTCTTGTCCACGTTGCTGTAGTCCTGCGGGTCGAGCGAGGCCGCGGAGATCGCCGCCTCGGCGTCATAGAACGCCGCGACGCGCTGCGCCGCCTCGTCCGCGCCAAGGCCGGAGAGCGTCAGCAGCGATGTGAGATATGTGGTGTAGGCGCTCCTTTGCGCATCGGCGCCGTTGACGTAGAAGTCCTTGTCCATACCCGCGCCGATGAGCGAAAACGCGGCGATCCTGCGGCTCGAATCCGCGAGGTCGGTCGTCAGGCCGAAGCCGAGGAGCATGGACAGCCCCAGCTCCTTCTGCATCTGCGCATCGACGCTCACCAGCTCGTCGAGCGTTTTGGCGCTCTCGATGGCATCAAGGTACTTCTGAATGGGCGCGACGCCGGCCTTCTCGCGGCCCTCGGCGTCCATCACGCAGTCGTAGAGCGCCTTGATCTTTGCCTCGGCGGTGCCGGGAGTCTGCTCATGCGCGTCGATCTCGCGGATAAGCGCCGCGATCTGCTCGTTGACCGTCAGACTCAGACCGTAGAACGGGCCGTTGATGGACAGGCCTGCGGGAATGTCGGAGCCGTCCAGCCAGCTTTTGTTGACGGCGGCGTAGTAGTCGTCCTTGAGGTTCGTGCCCTTGGCGGCGTAGGCGCGGCGGAGCAGCGTCGAGAGCGCTTCGGCGCTCATAGCCTCGTTCGCGTCGCCGTCTGCAAGGCCGGCGGCGAGGACGGAGGAAAGCTCCTCCGCCGCCCATGCGGGAACATTCGTCAGGCTGCTTGCGGGCAGCGTCATGCGGGCGTTGTCCCCCACAGGGGCGGCAAAGCCGCCGAAGGCGCGCGTGAGCATCATCAGTGCCTGTGCGCGTGCCAGCGTGCCGTCGAGCGCAAGGCTGCCGTCGGGATAGCCCTTGAGAATGTCGGACCGCTGCACGCCGGGGTTATAGTCCTGCGCGGCGGAGAGCAGCGCCTGCGCGGCCTCGCCGCGCGTGAGCGCCGCCGCCTGCACGGGCAGCGTGCCGAGCGCCAGCACCAGTGCGAGCAGCAGCGGCATAAATCGTTTTTGAAATCTCATCGTGTCATCTCTCCTTTGGATGCTTGGATCGTTTAAATGCTCCGCGGCGTTCTTCCCTTCGCCGCAGAGAACGACATTGTAGAGCCCTTTCTCATTTTTGTCAAGTGTTCAAAAATAATTTTGGAGCAAATCAACGCTGTGCGCGCTCTTGCAAAGAGCGGCGGCTTCTGCTACACTGTAAGCAGCCTATTGGGATGCGGCAATGCCCGCGAAGGAGAGAAAATGGAACAGACCAATAAAGGGTTGAGCGGCAATCAGCTCAAGCTCTTCGCCATGCTTGCCATGACGGTCGACCACTTCACCAGCGTGATCTGGCCGGATTATCCGCGGGACTGGTGGATCCTGCTGCTGCACATCATCGGCCGCATGGCCGCACCGATCTTCTGGTTCATGGTGGCTGAGGGCTACCACTACACCCGCGATCTGAAAAAGTACGCCGGACGGCTGCTGCTCTTTGCCGTCATCGGACACTTCGCCTACAATTTTGCCTTCGGCATTCCCTTTGTCCCGCTCAAAACCGGCGTATTCAACCAAACCAGCGTGATGTGGCCGCTGTTTCTCGGCGTCGTCGGCCTCTACACGGTGGAGCGGCCCGAGCTCAAGCAATGGCAAAAGACGCTTGCCGTGGTCGCCCTTACGCTTCTCGCCTTCCCGGGCGACTGGAGCAGCATCGCGGTTCTTGCCATTCTGGAGATCGGGCAGAACCGCGGCGACTTCCGCCGCCAGATGACGCGCATGATGCTCTGGGTCGCGATGTACGCGCTGATCTACGCGCTCTTCATCGACCCCGTCTACGGTATACTTCAGCTCTTCGCCGGGCTGACCATTCCGCTGCTCAAACGCTACAACGGCACGCGCGGCGCGGGCCGGGGCATGAAGTATCTTTTCTATCTCTACTATCCCGCGCACCTCTTCCTCTGCGGCCTCGTCCGCATCCTGCTCTACGGCAACGTCGGCGTGATGGTCGGCGGACAGTAAGGCAATACCGGCAAAAGGGGAGCTCCCATACGTTTCGTATGGGCGCTCCCCTTTTCACTTTTCAGAACGCGACGTGCATGAACAGCGCCACGCAGCAGAGGATCACAGCCAGCGGGACATAGACGTAGCGTCCCACGCTGTACCAGAGGTTTCCGCGCAGCTTGCCGCTGCCGGTGTTGACGGCGTCGAGCAGCTCGTCCTTCTTCATCACATAGAACCAGGAGATCGCACCGAGCGTCGCGCCGATGGGAATGATGTAAATGGAGACGAGGTCCATCCACGGGCCCCACTTGTCGATGGTCTCCATGCCGATGCCGAAGCCGAGGCACACCACGCACAGGATCACCAGAACCGCCGTGCGGCTGAGCCTGGGGAACTTGTGCATCAGGGATTCCGCGACGGCCTCGAACATATTCTGCAGCGAGCTGACGCCCGCGAAGATCATCGCAACGTAGAGAATGATGGCGAACAGGCGGCCGAGCGGGATATCCTGCAGGATGGTCGGCAGCGTGACGAACAGCAGGCTCGGGCCCGCGCCGACGTCCAGTCCGTAGGAGAAGCAGGCGGGGATAATGACCAGTGCCGCGACCACGGCGGCAATGGTGTCAAAGAGCGCCGTATGCTGCGCGACGTCCACCACGTCCTCGTCCTTGGAGAGGTATGCGCCGTAGACGATCATACCGCTGCCGGTGACGGACAGCGAGAAGAACGCCTGCCCCATCGCCCAGATCCAGATCATCGGGTCGGTCAGAGCCTCCCAGCGCGGGGTGAACATGAAAAGATATCCCTCCGTCGCGTTCGGCAGCAGCGCCACGCGCACCGCCAGAACGAGGAAGATGAGGAAAAAGAGCGGCATCATGACCTTGTTGGTCTTTTCGATGCTGTGTGCGCCGAGGAAGAGCGTCAGCAGCGTGCCGACGACCACGACGATGTGATAGGGAATGACCGAGTAGGGCGTGCCGGAGAAGGCTCCGAACCACGCGGCGGCGTCCGCCGTCATGAGCGTGCCGAGGAGGGAGTCCGCCAGCGCCTTGAGAATGTAGGTCACGATGACAGCGTAGCCGATGGCGATGCACATGGAGCCCGCCAGCGGCAGCCAGCCGAGCAGTCCGCCGGCCTTGCCCGCGCTCCTGCCGCGCGTGGCCCAGGCATTTTCATAGGCGCCCAGCGTGCCGGTCGCCGCGCGGCGGCCCATCGCAAACTCCGCCGGCAGGCCGACGTAGCTGAAAATGAACACGAACAGCAGGTAGATCAGCAGGAAGGCCCCGCCGCCGTTGCTGCCCAGCTTGTTGGGAAAGCCCCATACGTTTGCCATGCCGACCGCCGAGCCGACCGAGGCCAGAATAAAGCCCCAGCGGCTGGCAAAGCTCTTTGTGTTTTTCGTGTGCTTCATGGTGTTCTCCCCTTGGGCCGTCCGCATCCCGGCAAGGCGGCCCGCTTCCTTCCGTAATCATAGCAAAGCCCCGACCCGCAGCGGTCAGGACTTTGTTATTCTAAAGCTTTGATGCGTAAAAGTCAAGCGTTTTCCGGAAAACGCATCCGGAGCGCGGTGACGGGAGCCAATTCACCGCCGGGCTGCGGTAAGCGAAAACGAAATTTGCCGCGGCGTGCGCCAAAAAAGGCTTGCGTGCCGCGCCTTTTTTGCACATAATAGGGACAAGAATTTTCCCCGACGGAGGTTATTTTATGTCTAAGCCGATTCGCAAGCGCAGCGAGGTCGCTGCCGAGTTTACCTGGGATCTCACCGACATCTTCCCCTCAGACGAGGCGTGGAGGGCCGAGTACGAGGCGCTCAAGCCCTATACCGAAGCAGTCGCCGCCTATCAGGGCCGCCTCGGTGAGAGCGCGGAGACGCTGCTGGCCTATTTCCGGCTCGACGATGAGCTGAACGTCCGCGTCGGCCGGCTCTACGGCTACGCCAACTGCAAGGCGGACGAGGATACCTCGAACGGCTTTTATCAGGACCTGCGCGGCAAGGCGCTGAGCCTTTCCGTCACGCTCTCCGGCGCAGGCGCGTTTGCCGCGAGCGAGCTGCTTGCACTCAGCGATGAAACGCTCACGCGCTTCTACGCCGAGCAGCCGGAGCTGACGACCTATCGCCGCCCCATCGAGCGGGTCCGCCGCCGCAGGGCGCACATCCTCTCCCCGGAGTGCGAGGCGCTGCTGGCGAATGCCGGCGAGATGGCCGACAGCCCCGACGCCATCTTCGGCGTGTTCCACAACGCCGACCTCCGCTTTCCCGCCGTGACCGACGGCGCGGGCGCGGAGCAGCCGCTGACCGATGCGACCTTTGTTCCCCTGCTCCAGAGCGGCGACCGCACCCTGCGCCGCAATGCGTTTGAGACCTACTACGCAACGCTCGGCGGCTATCGCAATACGCTCGCCGCGACGCTTGACGCGCAGTTCAAGCAGCTCCGCTTTTTTGCGAACGCGCGCAGGTACCCCTCCACGCTCGACGCCGCGCTCGACGCGACCGAGGTGCCGGTGAGCGTTTACGACAGCCTCATCGAGAGCGTCCACGCGAACCTCGACAAGATGTACCGCTATGTCGCCCTGCGCCGCCGTCTGCTCGGCGTGGACGAGCTGCATATGTACGACGTCTATACGCCCATCGTCCCCGACGTGGCGGAGGAGATCCCCTTTGAGCAGGCGAAGGCCACCGTGCTCGACGCGCTCGCCGTGCTCGGCGAGGATTATACCGCCATGCTGCGCGAGGGCTTCGACCATCGCTGGCTCGACGTGTACCCCAACGTCGGCAAGCGCGGCGGCGCGTACTCCTCCGGCATCGCGCGCCCGCACCCCTATGTTCTGCTCAATCAGACCGACGACCTCGACAGCCAGTTCACCATCGCGCACGAGATGGGCCACGCCATGCACAGCTATCTGAGCTGCAAGCATCAGCCCGTCTGCACGAGCGACTACGTCATCTTCGTCGCCGAGGTCGCCTCGACCTGCAACGAGGTGCTGCTCATGCGGCATCTGCTGCGCAAGAGCACCGACAGGCGCGAGCGGGCCTATCTCATCAATCATTTCCTTGACCAGTTCAAGGGCACGGTCTACCGCCAGACGATGTTTGCCGAGTTCGAGCGCGAGCTGGGGCGCATGGCAGAGCGCGGCGAGACGCTGACCGCCGACGCGCTGGACGAAAAATACCTCGCGCTCAACCGCCTCTACTTCGGCCCCGACATGGTGAGCGACGCGCAGATCGCGCTCGAGTGGGCGCGCATCCCGCACTTCTATTACAATTACTATGTGTTCCAGTACGCCACCGGCTTCTCCGCCGCGGTCGCTCTGGCTGATCGCATCCTGCGCGAGGGCGAGCCTGCCGTTGCGGACTACAAGCGCTTCCTTTCCGGCGGCAGCAGCACCGACCCTATCTCACTTCTGAAGCTCGCGGGCGTGGATATGAGCACCCCCGCGCCGGTCGACGCCGCGCTCGCCATGTTCGGCGAGCTGGTCGATGAGCTCGACGCCCTCACCCGCTGAACGATACTTCCGGCGCTAAAATATTGCAAAATAAAACTCTTGTTCTAATTTAAACGTTGTGGTATACTGTCCGACAGAGGGGAGGGCTGCGCCATGCCGCAAAACGAGCGGACCTATATCGCCATTGATCTCAAGTCGTATTACGCGTCCGTAGAGTGCATGGAGCGCGGCCTGGACCCGATGCAGACGAACCTTGTGGTGGCAGACCCGAGCCGCACGGAAAAGACCATCTGCCTCGCGGTGTCGCCGGCGCTGAAGGCCTACGGCATCCCGGGCCGTGCGCGGCTCTTCGAGGTAGTCGAGCGCGTGCGGCAGGTCAACGCCGAACGGCAGCGCCGCGCGCCAGGCGGGCGGCTGACCGGAAAGAGCGCGGACAACCTCGCGCTGAAGGCCGACGCATCCCTCGCGGTCGACTATCTGGTGGCGCCGCCGCGCATGGCGAAATACATCGAGGTCAGTATGCAGATCTACGGCATCTACCTAAAGTATATTTCGCCCGAGGATATCCACACCTACTCCATCGACGAGGTGCTGATGGACGTCACCGGCTATCTGGAGACCTACCGCACGACCGCCCGCGAGCTGGCGAGGGCCATGATCCTCGACGTGCTGCACACGACGGGCATCACGGCGACGGCGGGCATCGGCAGCAACCTCTATCTCTGCAAGGTGGCCATGGACATGATGGCCAAGCGCGTTCCGCCGGACGAGAACGGCGTGCGCATCGCGCAGCTTGACGAGCGGAGCTACCGCGCGCTGCTTTGGGAGCACCGTCCGCTGACGGACTTCTGGCGCGTGGGCCGCGGCTATGCGAAAAAGCTGGAGGAGCACGGGCTGTATACGATGGGCGACGTCGCGCGCTGCTCCATCGGGAAGCCGAACGAGTATTATAACGAGGGACTCCTCTATAAGCTATTCGGCGTCAATGCCGAGCTGCTCATCGACCACGCCTGGGGCTGGGAGCCGTGCCGCATGGCGGACATCAAGGCCTACCGGCCGGAAACGAACAGCATCAGCTCCGGTCAGGTGCTGCAATGCCCCTATCCCTATGACAAGGCGCGGCTCGTCGTGCGGGAGATGGCCGAGGCGGTCGCGCTGGAGCTGCTGGAAAAGCGGATCGTGACCGACCAGCTCACGCTGACGGTCGGATACGACATTGAAAACACGGCAAGCGGCAGCTACCGCGGTGAGACGGTGCTCGACCCTTACGGCCGAAAAATTCCGAAGCACGCGCACGGCACAGCGACGCTGGGGCAGAAAACATCCTCGGTGCGCCGCATCGTGGACGCCGTGCTCGGCATCTATGACGAAAAGGCCGACCCGAAGCTGACGGTCCGCCGTCTGACCGTCACCGCCAACCGGCTCGTGCGCGAGGAGGATATCCTGTGCGAGCCGGAGCAGCCGGTACAGTTCAGCCTCTTTGACGATCCCGCGGCGCAGGAGCGGCAGCTTCGGCAGGAGGAAGCCAAGCAGGAGCGGGAGCACCGGATCCAGGAGGCCATGCTGGACATCAAGAAGAAGTACGGTAAAAATGCCATTCTCAGCGGCGGCAGCTACCTTGAAGGGGCGACCGCACGCGAGCGGAACCGCCAGATCGGAGGACACAAGGCATGAGCGGAAAATACGACGATATCATCGACCTGCCGCATCCCGAGCCGCAGACGCATCCGCGGATGCCCATGCGCGACCGCGCGGCGCAGTTCGCGCCCTTTGCGGCGCTCACCGGTCATCGCGCCGCCCTTGCGGAAACGGAGCACCGCGCCGCCGACGCGGCGGAGCCGGAGAACGAGCGGTTCTCGGAGGATAGCCGCGCGCTCTTTCCCCATCTGCGGTCGGTCATGGAGAGCAAAGCGCATGAAAAAGCCTGAGCCAACCCTGCGGCCGGACCGCAGCGTACTGAAAATATTCTAAACC
>ENA-UOOA01006577-UOOA01006577.1-human-gut-metagenome-genome-assembly--contig:-P61old-NODE-6577-length-11072-cov-6.899156_pt1 | contig 11072 bp, 10 predicted proteins | sample MGYA00242467_ERZ724014 | MGnify/ENA metagenome assembly ERZ724014
TTCGGCGAAATCAATACTATTTGGAATATTATTTTTATGTGGTTGTAATTATGATAAACAAGTAGAACCTATTAAAGATAATATAGTTAATGATGTTAAAGAAGAAGTAAAAGAGGAATATGAGGATAATAATCCTATAAAAGTAGGTTTATTTCTTGCAGATGATAGTAATTATCATAATAAAAACAAACTAGTGGATACTTATTATACAAATTTTACTAGTGGAAAAGATATTGGATCATTTGAAGTGTTTTTTACTGATGATAATGTTATTGATGGTAATAGATTTAAAGATACTTGGTATAAGTATTATAATATGTATGAAAATATTAATGATTACAAAATTGGTTTTAATATTAAATTTATATTGAAAGATGGTACTAATTATAATGGTAACTTTTTAGAACCAGATGAATATAAATTTAGTGATTATTTTTATGTTTATTTATATGATGATGTTAATCAGGCTGATGGTACATTTTATAGTCATTTAGAAAAAATGGATGATAATACTAAGATTACTTCAATTAAAATATATGCAGTAGATGGTATAGAAAACGTAGAAAACTTTATACTTAGTGTATTTACGTAGACAGATTATCATGATTGTGATCCTGCTGGTAATTATAGCGGAAATTCTATATATGGTATTAGAATAAAAAGAAAATAGATAAGATTTTTATTTCTTATCTATTTTCTTTTATCTAGTTTTAGGTTCACTATCTAAGTTAGTAGTATAATATTCGTTTTCATAAGAACTTAAAGTACTATTTTCATAAGCAGTTAAAAGTGTTCCACGCATTATATTACTAAAAACTTCACCACTTATTTTATTACTTGTCTGATCATAATAGCCATTAATTCTTAAAAACTGCTCATAACTTTCATAACAGTATACACCATCACTATAAGATACACTACGAATAAATTTATTAAATTCTTCATTATCATTAATAGCTAATTTATAAATATATACTTCCATTGGTGTATTGGCATCTAATACACTATAATCAGATACAGAGTTATTTCCTATTTCAAACTTACCATTTTCTTTAGTTCCTAAGCCATATTCAGTTAAAGTATCTTCACTCAAATCAACAAGTGTTTGTGTTGCTTTATTAATTTTGGAATTATCTTCCATCTTTTGACCAATTTTAACTCCAGCATATGCACCACCTGTTAAAGTAACAGTAGCTAAAATACCAGCGATAGTTCTTTTAAATGCATTTTTCTTTCTTTGTTTAGCTTTTTCTTGCTCTTTTTTTAGTATTTCTCTTTTCGCTTTTAAAAATTCAACATTACTTTTTGAAGTTGGATAACTAGCTACTACAGAATTGAGTTTTTTTTCTCTTTCCCACTTGTCAAAAACATCAGATGGATCTGGGTCATGTTCACCATCAAATATTTTTCTTTTAGGATCTATTGCCTTTTGTTCTTTTTTAGGTCCATTTGTAATTTGATTTAATTCTCTATTTACTCTGTCAAAATCTTCATAAAAACGATTATTATTTTCCTTTCCCATTTTTATTTACCTCCTAGAATAAATATATATTAATTTAAATATAAAGTCAATATTTGTTGACAATTGTTTTACAATTTTAGTTTAAAATATTTTCTTTTTAATCATAATAATTATGAAAGGAGATAAATATGCAAAATTATAATGTAGTACCTAATATTATTTCAGGTAAAGATTTAGATTACTTATCTGATATGTTTAATTGGAATTATACTGGTTATAAAGAACTATATAATACATTAGAAAATATATCAGATAATGAAGTTAGAACCATGATAAGTAGAGTTAGTGAAGTATTATATAATAATATGACTAACATCTTAAATGTACTTGGAGGTTCTTATGAATAATAAAATTACTAATCCTAAAACTGAAGTACCTAAAGGTATGGCATTAAATGATAAAGATTATTTAAATATGACTTTATCACTACTTAAGGATATGGAGAAAAATTATGCTATATCTTTAACTGAAGCCTCTAATGAAAATTTATTTGCTAAGTATGAAGAAGTATTTAATGTAATTAAAAGCCTTCAGAGAGAAGTGTTTGAACTAGCCTTTAGAAAGGGCTGGTATGAACTAGAAAAAGCTCCATCTAATAAGATTACTGAAAAATATAATACATTAAATACCGAGTTTAATGATTTAAATAATTAAAAAAATAAGAGCGGTCCGCTCTTATTTTAATATTAATTTATCACTATCTACATCGATAGTAATGGTACTACCAAAAGATATTTTATCATTAATGATAGCCTCTGCGATTAGAGTTTCTACATTTCTTTGAACATATCTCTTTATAGGTCTAGCACCATATTTTTCATCATATGAGGCATTTACAATAAACTCTTTGGCTTTATCAGTAACATTTATTTTAATGTTTTTATCTCTTAATCTATACTCAATATCTTTGATAATTTTATTTAGAATATCATAAACAACATCTTTAGTTAAAGAATTAAAGATTATTATTTCATCTATTCTATTAATGAACTCAGGTTTAAAAGTACTTCTTAATTCTTGCATTACAAGTTCATTAGCATTATCTTTATTATCTAAGATATATTCGCTGCCTAGATTAGATGTCATTATTATGATAGTATTCTTAAAATCTACAGTTCTACCTTGACCATCGGTTATTCTACCATCATCTAGTATTTGTAGTAGTACATTAAAGACATCGTGATGTGCTTTTTCTATTTCATCAAATAAGACAATAGAGTAGGGATTTCTTCTTACAGCTTCGGTAAGCTGTCCACCTTCGTCATATCCTACATATCCTGGAGGGGCACCAATTAATCTAGCTACTGAATGACTTTCCATATACTCAGACATATCTATTCTTATCATATGTCTTTCATCGTCAAATAGTTCATAGGCTAGAGTTCTTGCTACTTCAGTTTTACCAACACCAGTAGGTCCTAAGAAGATAAATGAACCAATTGGTCTATTTGGATCTTTAATACCCGCTCTTGAACGAATAATGGCTTCAGTTACTAAGTGAATAGCATTATCTTGGCCTTTAACTCTTTCTTTCATTTTGTCTTCAAGATGTAGTAACTTTTCTTTATCTCCTTCAGCTAATTTAGATACTGGTATATTAGTCCATTTAGATATAATGGCGGCGATGCTTTCTTCATCAACTGTATCTGATAATATTTCTGATTTATTAATCTCTTCAAGTGAGGCTAGTTCTTTTTCTAGTTTAGGTATAGTACCATGTCTTAGTCTAGCGGCGCTTTCTAAATCATAGTTATTTTCAGCAGTCTCTAATTCAAAGTTAGCACGATCTATTTCTTCTTTCTTTTTACTAATCTTAGTATTAACAGTCTTTTCTTCTTCCCATTTGGTCTTTAGATCTTTTTCTTTTAATTTAAGATTATCTAGTTCTTTGTCTATCTCGGTAATTCTATTTTTAGAAATATTATCTTTTTCTTTCTTTAGAGCTTCTTTTTCTATTTCAAGTCTCATAATATTTCTTTCTAGATTATCTAGAGCAGTAGGAACTGATTCCATTTGTACCTTTATAGTAGCGGCAGCCTCATCAACTAAATCAATAGCTTTATCTGGTAAGAATCTATCAGTAATGTATCTATCAGATAGAGTAGCAGCAGCAATTAAAGCTTTATCTTTAATTGTTACACCATGGAATACTTCAAATTTAGACTTTAGGCCACGAAGAATAGTAATAGTATCTAGAACTGTTGGCTCTTTTACTAATACTTTTTGGAATCTTCTTTCTAGTGCAGCATCTTTTTCAATATATTTACGATATTCATTTAAGGTTGTAGCACCAATACAATGTACTTCACCACGAGCTAGCATAGGTTTTAACATATTACCAGCATCCATAGCTCCCTCAAGGGCACCAGCACCTACAATCATATGTATTTCATCAATAAACATAATAATGTTACCTTCAGAGTCTTTTACCTCTTTTAGTACGGCTTTTAGTCTTTCTTCAAATTCACCACGGTATTTAGCACCTGCAACTAAGGCACCCATATCTAGTTCCCAAATAGTCTTATCTTTTAGATTATTAGGTACATCGCCTTTAATTATTCTTTGTGCCAAACCCTCTACAATGGCGGTTTTACCAACACCTGGTTCACCAATTAATACAGGGTTATTTTTAGTTTTACGAGAAAGTATTCTTGTAATACTTCTTATTTCTTCATCACGACCAATAACTGGATCAATTTTACCATCTTTAGCAGCCTTAGTAATATCTCTACCATATTTCTCTAAGGGTTTTTGTAAATTTTCTTCATAAGGATTATTCATATTCATATATATCACTTTCCTTTCTATTACAATATATATTATACTCTAATAATTAGCAATTGTCAATATAGATTGCTAATTTTGTTAAATTAATTTACTTTTATTTAAAAGTGTTATATAATGACTTTGGAGGAAAATATATGAAGAAGTTTTTTAAAGAATTTAAGACATTTATAGAAAGAGGTAATGTTATTGATTTAGCAGTAGGTGTAGTAATTGGTTCTGCATTTACTAATATTGTTAATTCATTAGTTAATGATGTTATTACTCCTACTATTGGGTTAATAATAGGTAAAATTGATTTTAGTAATTTAGTAATACCTGGTACACAAATTAAATATGGTTCATTTATTAATAATGTAATTAATTTCTTTATTATAGCATTCTGTATATTCTTAATAGTTAAATTTATTAATAAATTAACTTCATTAAAGAAAAAGAAAGAAGTAGAAGAGAAGAAAGAAGAACCTAAGAAGAGTAATGAAGAAATATTACTTGAAGAAATACTTAATGAATTAAAGAAAAATAATAAAAAGAATAAATAATATTATATATCCTCTTAAGTCTTAAGATAAGTCTTAAGAGGCACAATAGAGTCTAAGGTCTCTATTGTGAAAGTTTATTTATTTTTGTGTATACTTATTGTAAAAAATAATTATAAAAGGAGGAAAAAATTTTATGAAAAAAAACAAAAAGACAGTTATTAGGAGGATATATCATTTATGACAAGGTAACAAATAGTAAAAATAGTAGTGTAAATGATACAGATATTATTAGTTTACTTCAAGGATATTGGTATGACTATAATGAAGCAAGTCATGTTTGTTATATCACAGCATTTGATAAAGATAGTTTTAATTATGGAGTTTACCAAACTGGTGGTTCTGGCTATGGTAAATATCAAAATGTTGAAAATATTAAAGATAATGTTTTTAAAATTAATTTACTCGATCCGGGATGTAATGATAATTCTTGTTTAAGTATTAGAGAGTATAAAGAATATTATATTATTGTTGACATTTCTAATATTTCAAATAATATTATTTATTTAAGTTTTGATGGAAACAATTATGTTAAGAGAACATTTTTAAGTAAAGATAGTAATGACTTCTATAATCAATTAGAAGAAATTGTTAAGTATTGAGATATTATATTATCTCTCTTTTTATTTGCTTCGAGTCTCAAGAAAAGTTAAAGTTTTCCTAAACAGAATTTATTTATTATTGTATATACTTATTGTAAAAAATATTAGAAGAAAGGTATAACTAATATCTTTCTTTTAATATATAGTACTGGCTTATATATAATAGATATGTAGATATATTATCTTAAGACTTAGAATAAGTCTTAAGATAACAGTGAAAGACTTAATTTATTAAGGCTTGAACTGAAGAAAAAGAATATAAAAATAATAAAAAATATTGTATAAATCATAAAAGTATGTTATATTATTTAATGTAAAAAGGAGATTATATGGAAGAAATATTAAATAGTACAGAAGAAAAGATGATGTTAACAATTGAATCTTTAGAAAACAAGTTTACTAATGTAAGAGCTGGTAGGGCTAATCCTAATATGTTAGATGGTATTATGGTAGAGTATTATGGAGTACCAACACCACTTAAAAGTTTAGCAAATATATCTATACCTGAAGCTAGACAATTATCTATTAAACCATTTGATAGATCATGTCTTGGAGCAATAGAAAAAGCTATCTTCGAAGCTAATTTAGGAGTAACTCCTAATAACAATGGAGAAGTAGTATTTATAGTAATACCACCACTTACTGAAGATAGAAGAAAAGAATTAGTAAAACAAGTTAAAAACTTAGGAGAAGAGGCTAAAATAGCTCTTAGAAATATTAGACAAGATGCTAATAAAGCATTAGAAAACCAAAAATTACCTGAAGATGAAGAAAAAAGAGGTAATGAAAGAGTACAAGATTTAATTAATGAATATAATAAAATTGTAGATGAAAAATTAAAAGAAAAAGAAAAGGATTTAATGACTATATAATAAGACAATGATAAGGAAGTAGTAATACTATAAAAATAATTATTAGCGAGCTCTTAGAGGGTGAAAGAAGAGTTAATTATTTAGTATGAATTCACCCTTTAGTTTTATACCGTTAATCAGGTTAAAGATTTAAGAGTATAACTTATGTTATAAAGAAAGGTGGTACCGCGGATATTAATTCGTCCTTTTATGGTACTATCTTTTTTCTTTTTTAGAAAGAAGGTATTAAATTGGAAGATAAACTAAACTATTTATTTAAGTTTATATCTTATGCTAGTTATGAAAAGTTAATTAATAGTAAAAATAAATACTTATTAGAATTACTTGTAAATAACTCTAGAAATGTTAATTTAAACTGTCTATATTTAATTAGATATGGAGTATCAAATATAGAAAAGGTAATATTAACTAAGACTGAAGATATAACTAAAGATCATGATGAATTTATAAAAGATATTAAGTCTTTAGAAAAGAATTTAAATAAGAAAGAAATAATAGCATTATATGAAAATGCTTAAGGAGGATATTATGAATATAGAAGAAATAAAGAAAAGTATTGATACTGATTTAGAACATATTACTAAACAAAATGAACTAAATGATATCAAAAGTAAATATTTAGGCAAAGAAGGAGTAATTACTTTACTTCAAAGTAAAATAAGAGAAATACCTAATGAAGAAAAGAAAGAGTATGGTATTAAAGTTAATGAAGTAAGAACATACTTTAATACTTTATTTGAAGAGGTTAAAACTAGAATAGAGACTGAAGAAGTTAATAGAAAGTTAGAGAAAGAAGCTATTGATATTACACTTCCTAGTGAAGAAATAATTACTGGTAGTTTACATCCATTTAATAGAATAATTGAAGAAGTAGAAGATATATTTGTTAGTATGGGCTATGATGTAGTACCAGGTAATGAAGTAGAAACAGACGAATATTGTTTTAAGAGACTTAATGTACCTGAAGGTCATCCTGCGAGAGATGCTCAAGATACCTTTTATATTGATACTGAGTATTTACTTCGTACTCAAACATCTTGTGCACAGGCACATACTATGGAAGAAAATGATGATAAAGGCCCTATTAGAATAATATGTCCTGGTAAAGTTTACCGAAGAGATGATGATGCTACTCATTCACATCAATTTGGTCAAGTTGAAGGATTGGTTATTGATAAAGATATCTCATTAGCAGACCTTAAAGGTACGCTAGAAATATTTGCTAAAAAGATTCTTGGAGATAATACAAAAGTTAGATTTAGACCTAGTTATTTCCCATTTACTGAGCCTAGTGTTGAAGTAGATTTATCTTGCTTTAAATGTGGCGGTAGAGGCTGTGCCTTATGTAAGAACACTGGCTGGATAGAAGTACTAGGAGCAGGTATGGTTCATCCTAATGTACTTAGAATGGGAGGCTACGACCCCGAAGTATATACTGGTTTTGCTTTTGGTACAGGATTAGATAGATTAGCGATGTTTAAATATAATATTCCGGATATTAGATATTTATATACTAATGATGTCAGAATGTTAAGACAATTCGATAGAAAGGATGAGGAGTAATGAAGTTATCAAGAAAATTTGTAAGCGATTATATTGATATAAATGATGATATTAATACAGTAGCAGAAAAAATGACTGGTGTCGGCAACGAATACGATAGTGCTGGTAAATTAATAAATGCCTCTAATTTAGTAATTGGTGAGGTATTAGAGTGTGATATGCATCCTGATTCAGATCATTTACATGTATGTAAGGTAAACGTACGTGATGAAGTACTTCAAATAGTATGTGGAGCTCCTAATGTAAGAAAAGGATTAAAAGTAATAGTAGCCTTACCTGGAGCAGAACTTCCTGGTGGTACTATAAAAAAAGGCGTTATAAGAGGGGTAGAATCAAATGGTATGTTATGTTCTATTGCTGAACTAGGTTTAGATCATAAATTCCTAAAAGAAGAAGATATAAATGGTATTCATGAATTACCAGAAGATGCTCCAGTAGGTGAAGATCCTATCAAATATTTAGAATTAGATGATGAAGTAATAGATTTTGAATTAACTTCAAATAGGGGAGACCTACTTAGTATACTAGGTATGGCTTATGAACTTGGAGCAATCTATGATGAAAAAGTAAAAGATATAGATTTATCACATAAAGAAGGTACAGGAAATATCGAAGACGAGTTAGAATTAAAAGTAGATACTGAAGCATGTCCTTTGTTCCTTGCTAGAAAAGTAGTAAATGTTACGATAAAAGAAAGTCCTACTTTTATTAAGAATAGACTAATAGCCTCAGGTATCAGACCTATTAATAATGTTGTAGATATTTCTAATTATGTAATGTTAGAAACTGGTCAGCCACTTCACTATTATGACGCTGATAGATTAGGGAGCACACTTGGAGTAAGAATGGCTAATGATAATGAAGAATTAACTACATTAGATAATCAAAAGAGAACTCTATCTAATTCTGATATAGTAATATATAATAATACTGGGGCTATTGGTCTAGCTGGTATTATGGGAGGATTATCTACTGAAGTAGAAAATGATACTAAAAATATCGTTATTGAAAGTGCTATCTTTGATCCAGTATTAATTAGAAAGACAAGTAAGAAAGTATTAAGAAGCGAGGCTTCAAATAGATTTGAAAAAGGCCTAGATCCAAAGAGAACATATATGGCTATGGAAAGAAGTCTTAACTTACTTGAAAAGTATGCATCTGCTAGTGCAGTAGGAGGTATGCTAGAACATAAAAATATTGATATCAAAGATAAAGAAATAGAAATAGCTTATAGTAAAATAAATAAAATACTTGGAATAGAACTAAATAAAAATACTATTCTAGATATCTTTAGAAAACTAGATTTTACTACTTTAGATAAAGGGGATACAGTATTAGTTACAGTTCCAAGTAGAAGAATAGATATTGCTATTGAAGAAGATTTAGTAGAAGAAGTAGGAAGAATATACGGTATAGATAATATTGAAGGCAGAAAGATGATTCTTCCGGTTAGAATGGGTAAGGTAGATAAAACTAATAGAAGTATTCGTCATTTACTTAGTAATTTAGGTTTATCTGAAACACTTACTTACTCACTAATAAAAGAAAGTGAAGTACATAAATATACTAACGATACTTTTGATAGTATAAGACTACAAGATCCTATGACGGAAGAGAGAAGTACTTTAAGATATAGTTTAATACCAAGTTTACTTTCAGTATATGATTATAATACTAATCGTGGTAATAATAAGATTAATCTATTTGAAATAGGAAAGAGTTATTATGTAAAAGATAATATTCATTATGAAGATGAAAAACTAACTATTTTAATGAGTGGTACTTATTATAATAAATTAGGTAGTAATAGAGAAATAAACTACTATATAACAAAAGGTATACTAGAAAAAGTACTTAATTATTTAGGATATAATAATAGATATTATTATAAAAAGGAAGATTTACCTAAAGAATTACATCCAGGTGTATCTGCGAGTATCTATATAGATAATAAAAAAGTAGGTATTATTGGTAAGATACATCCTAATGTTACTAAAGATAATATCTTTGTTATAGAACTTAATGTATCTTTATTAAAAGATATTAAAGTATCTAAGATGAAATATAAAGAAATAAGTAAATTCCCTGGTATTAGTAAAGATATAGCCTTTGTTCTTGATAAAAATATAACTTCAGAAGAAGTAATTAAAACTATCAAGAAAGCTGGAGGTAAACTTCTTACTAAGATAGAAGTATTTGACTTATATGTAGATTCTTCATTAGGAGAAAATAATAAATCATTAGCCTTCTCATTATATTTTGAAGATCCAAATAAGACTCTTACACTGGATGAAATAACTGAAATATTTGATAGAATAGCAATAGATGTAGAAAAGAAACATAATGCTAAATTAAGAAATAATTAAAAAACGATTAAGAAATTAGAAAGATATAGTAAATAATTTACTATATCTTTTTATGTATAAATATAATTTATATGATATATAAAAAATTAATATTTGTAACACATCATTTTTGTACCACTATATTACTTGTAGGAGTTTTGTTTTGATTTTTTAGAATGTTTGTGAAGTTTTACTTAATTAATTTTTTTTATTTTTATTGTATTTTGGTAAAAATTGTAAAAAAAAGGGTTGACAAACATTCTAAAAAGATATAAAATCAACTTAAATTATTTAAAAAAGAGGAGTTGAGCATTATGGTAAAATATGTTTTGTTAAATATTAATTCTATACTTAATAATGTTAGAAATAATTTAACTGACATATTTTTCTGCTGCTGCAAAATTAAAAATATTGTTATTACTAAAGAGCAGTACTCAGTGAATGGCTAATTTGATGTCGTTCACTGGAGTGCCGCTCTTTTGTTATATATGGAGGTGAAAGAAAATGAATAAACTTACTGTTGAGGATTTACTTAATCTAGTTAAAAGTTATAATCCTGATGAAGTAGAAATCATAAAAAGAGCATATTATTATGCTGACAATCTTCATATGGGACAAAAAAGACAAAGTGGAGAGCCTTATATTACTCATCCTCTCAATGTTGCCTATATTCTCGCAGAAATGCATGCTGATAAGGATACAGTGTGTGCCGGATTATTACACGATACTTTGGAAGATACCCATATTACCAAGGAAGATATTTCACACAATTTTAATCCTGAAATAGCTGCTTTAGTAGATGGAGTAACAAAGATAAGTAAACTTAACTTTTCTACTAAGCAAGA
>ENA-UOOA01006578-UOOA01006578.1-human-gut-metagenome-genome-assembly--contig:-P61old-NODE-6578-length-11071-cov-5.418482_pt1 | contig 11071 bp, 6 predicted proteins | sample MGYA00242467_ERZ724014 | MGnify/ENA metagenome assembly ERZ724014
GGGAATGACGGGAATCCGCTAGAAGGAGTAGAGAACGCAGACCGCGCCCTTGAAGTTGTTCTTCTTGGATTCGTAGTCTTTCCAGACGTTGGAATCGAGATCCATACGGATGTAGCCGAGTTCGAGGAACAGGCTGAGGTTTTTGTAAATCTTGTATTCCGAATCGACGTTTACTTCCCACGCCTTGTCGGCGGTGGTCATGTAGTACATGGAGGAAACCGTTTCGGAGGGCTTCGTGATCATCTTCTGGCGGACATTTTCGGTATTGTTGGTACCCCGATAGAAGGCCACGCGGAGGGTGTGGCTGAGGTCTTCAAAGAAAGAAATGTCCTTCAAGTGGGCCACGATGCCGAACGTGCCGTCGACGCTGGTGCCGAGGACCTGCTGGGCGCGGCAGAAGTTCGTGCCGTCGAAGCCGTAGGAAGTCACCTTCACGTCGGGGTTGATGGTGGGCAGGCGCTCGGAACCGTTGTTGACGTTGGCGTCGTCGCCGGAGGAATACCATGCCGTGAGGCCGGGCGTGACGGATTCCATCTTGTATTCGGCAAGGGCGGACACGATCCAGCCTTCGCGTTTGACGTCGATCTTCTTGCCTTTGGTGCTGAGGCCTTCGCCGAGATCGACACGGCCATAGGTGGCGTCGAGGGCGAAGCGGAAGGGATCAAGCACCTTCAGTTCTGTCGTGAACCCGGCCCACCACGCGTCGCCGTGGCGATCGGTCAGGCTGTTGCCCGTCAGGGTCTTGTTGCTCACGCCGAGAGGCAGCAGGCCCTGCAACAGTTTCTTCTGGTCACCGGAGGCCCCGGCGTTTTCAAAGCTGTCGCGGCCCACAAAACCATACATGGCCCACGGGGTCACCTTCACGCCGTCGAACTTGAGGGGCAGGGTGATGCCCGTGAAGTCCATGGCGTCGCTGTAGTGGTATTGCTTGCCATAGTCGGTGGCGCTGTCGGTGTTGTCGTTTTCGGCGCGCAGCCAGAAGAGGGTGGCTCCGATGTTCTTGGTGAACTGGGTGGACAGGGTGATGCCCGCGCCGTCCGCGCCGCCGCCGCCGAGGATGACGTTCGGAAGGGCGAATCCGGGCAGGCTGAAGTTCTGGAGGCCCATACGGACCTTGGCGTCGGTCTGGGGGATGACCCAGTCAACGTAGTTGTAGCGGACCTTGACCACCTTGCCGTCAGTGCCGAGGGACGCGCCGTCCGCGCCCTTGCCCCAGTTCTGGGGCCCGATTTCAAAATAGACGACACCCTTGAGGCTTTCCGACGCGATGACGTCGATCTGCGTACGGATACGGGTGGCATTCTGCATCTTGTCGGAGCCGTTGTGTTTTTCAAAATTACGGTCCGCGAAGGACATGGCATTGTGCCATAGGCCCTTGGCTTTGATGTCCACGGCGTTGGCGGCGGATGCGGCGCCGATGACCAGACCAGCGGCAAGCAGCAGGGTAATCACTTTCTTCATGGGATTCTCCTCAGTTTCTCCTCAAGCGTTTTGGATTGGTGCAACCGTTTGTGTCTTTTCGCTCAATCGGAGGGGCTGCTGCCCGCCACGCGGACTGTCCCACGACGCAACCACAGCGAAAGATTGAAAAGAATCTGATCCCCCACGGAAAGCCGTTTCTCTCCAGGATGGGGACCGGATTGCCCCTGTAACGGTATCCTGCCTATGAGAACAGCAAAGAGTGGGCCAATATCAGCATGTTACACGGATGTACGGAAAAGAAGAATCATTTTGCAACATTAGAAAGGCATATCGTGAAAAGTGTCTTCAATGCTGTTCATATTGAAACCATGTGTATATGAACATGTCTTTTTTATGGACACAGCTTGAGGAGGCCATTCATGGGAGAAATGGCCGCAAGGGACGACCTGGAAGGTCAGGGGGAAGGGATTATGGATGAAGAACGCGATACCGGCATGGCCGCCATGAGCCGGAAGGATCGCAGAGAGCATACTTCCGGTCACATCCGGAGGCGTCAGGCGTTATGGCTAGCGGTATTCGTCGGGGTTGAGGCCGAGTTTTTTGAGCTTCACGTAGAAGCCGCCGCGTGAGATGCCGAGGAGTTTGGCGGCTTCGCGGACATTGCCCGCCGTCCGTTCGAGCGCGGCGAGCAGGCGTTTCGCTTCGTGGCCGGGCAGCGGTTTTCCTGTGGGTGCGGAAACCTCGGCTGCGGAGATCCGGGCGTGAAGATCGGAAAGCCCGATGACGTCGCCTTCGGCAAGGGCCACGGCCCGCTCCAGAACGGTTTCCAGCTCCCGGACATTGCCGGGCCACGAATACCTGAGCAGAGCCTCCATAGCTTCGGGGGCGATGGGCGTCGGCTGTTTGCCGCGGGCCTGCGCGAACCGGGCAGCGCAACGGGCGGCAAGAGCCTCAATGTCCGAACGCCTTTCGCGCAGCGGTGGAACCGTTATGGTGTATTCCCGTAAAAGTTCATGCAGTTCTTTAAGAAAAAGCCCTTCGCGCACGGCTTCGGAAAGCCCCGGGCCTGCCCCGGCGATAAGGCGGACGTTCACTGTGCGGCCTTGCCCTCCGCCGACGCGGGCGGTTTCTCCGCCGCGCAGCAGGCGCACGATCCCCATCTGTGCCGTCAGGGGGAGGGCTTCCACGCCGTCGAGGAACAGCGTGCCGCCATCTGCCAGCTCGCATTTGCCGGGCCTGCCGCCTTCCCCATCGAATCCAAACAGTTCGCTGCGCATAAGGCTGCGCGGGATGCCTCCGCAGTGCACGGCGACGAAGGGGGCCTCCCGGCGGCGTCCCGCGTTGTGGATGGCCTGAGCGAAGTCGTGCCGCTCCGTCCCTTCCTCACCCGTGAGCAGGACCGGAGCGTCATGCCGCGCGGCGCGGCGGAGCGCCTCCCGTGCCTGGGCAATGGCGGGGGAATCGCCCGGAATATCGTCAAGCGCGTAGACCGCCCCGGCCCCGATGGTGCGGGCCGCGAACCCGCACAGGCGGCGCGATTCGCGCAGGGCCAACACGCCGCCCTTGCCCATACCGAGCGGCGCGAAGGAGAGCACGCACGGGAGCGTGCCGTTCGCGGTATGCAGCAGGGCTTCCCGATCCTGAAAGGCATTGTGTTCGTCAAGGATGTCGCGGCGCACTGCCTCGGAAAGCACCGTGTCCCGCAAGTGGAGATGGGGCGGCAACGCCTCCAGCCCGAGCATGGATAGCCCGCGCCCATTGGCGGAATGGATTTCACCCGAGGCGCCGACTTCAAGGATGCCCTCGTCCAGCACTTCCATGATCGCACGCTGCCTGCCGAGAGCGGCCCGCAGGTGGAGCTGTTCCGCGATGGCGTGGGCCGAAGCCTCCACCATGCCCCGCGTATGCAGATGATAGGATTCCCGGGCGATGGAAACATTGAGGACGCCTGCAAGCGTGCCGTCTTCGTAGCGGATGGGGGATGCGGTGCAGCTCCAGACATGATGCCGGGCGCAATAGTGCTGTGCGCCGATGATGGTCACGGTCTTCCGTTCGACAAGGCAAGTCCCGATGCCGTTGGTGCCGGATACGGCTTCCGTGGCGATCTGGCCGGGAAGCACGTCGGGCCCGTCGCCCTCACTCCGCAGGGTGTGCAGTACGAGCCCTGAGCCGTCTGTCAGCGAAATGCTGCACCGCGTGGCGCGCACCACGGAAAACAGTTTGTCCATGATGGAACGGGCGCTGCACAGCAGATCGCTGTTGAGGCGCTGGGCCTGCTCAAGGAGCAGCGCGTCCACGCGTACAATGCTGTTGGCTTCCGTGGTAATGCCGGATTCCCGGCAGCGCTCCCAAGAGGCGAGGATGAACGGGGGGATATATTCGGGATCCACGGGGGCGGTCCCGTCGCGGAATTTTTGCCATTCCGCATACAAGGCTGCGTGCAGGGCTGGGGACGCCTGATCCGGCGCCTGAATCATGAGTGCGGGCATGGAGTGACCATCCGGAGAAAAACCTACTAGCCTGAACACTGCGAAAAAAACAGATTATCGCCTTTTACATACTAGAAAGTGATACCGGAAAAGCCTCCGCCGGGCAAACGGAAAATGCGCGAGTCCCGCTGGGGCTCCGCTTCGTGCTTTACTGGGAGGCTTTGCCCCCCTGACCCTGCAAGAGGTTCCCCCGTCAGTGCGGGCGCGCCGGAGTCGGCACAAGTGGGAGCGGGTGAATTCCCGCTGGCACGCGGGTTGTGCTTTGAGCTTATGCGTATTTCCCTCGGCGGCATTGCCGCTCAACGGAAAATGTGGTGGGGGTAAATGAAAGGCATCGTGGGCGGCATTTCGCCTATGGGAAAAAGCATGGGGAAAGGCATTCCGCGCAAACCTGAATGAATTCCCCGAGCGCCGTTTTCCCATCAGCGAAGCCTAGTAGGGAAGTGGAGGGGCCGGAGGAGGCATACCCCGTGTGGGCTCTCACATTAAAGGGGTTCCTCCCTCCGGTGCCGTCCAAGGTGGCTGAAACTCAGGCGCTCTTGGTTTCGCCTTCGCCCATTGGGGAAAAGACATCCGTCGCATTGCCCCGGCTCTTGCCGAGGCCGAGCAGGGTTGCGGAAAAGGCGGTCACGAACATGGCCATGAACAGGATGAACATGGAGGCGTATTGTCCGATGCCGTAGGCGGCCTGACCGGGGGCCTGCGCTTCCATGATCCACCCGCTGGCGAGCTGAAGCAGGGCCGTCCCGATATAGGAGTAGATGTTGATCATCCCGGTGGCCGTGCCCACGATTTCGGGTGGGAAGTCCTCTTGTACCTTGGTGAGGGCGATGCCGCCGAACCCGCCGCAGAAGATGCCGAAGGCGAGGCTCCAGACCGGGAGCAGGGAGGTGGGGAGCACGGGATGATCCGCAAGCAGCGGCGCGGCGAGCAGGATGGTGACGCCGCTGGCGGCGAGGAGCAAGACACCCTTGGACCACCGGACCCACGTCACGACGACCCCCACCAGCGACGGGCCGACCACCGCGCCGAGGGCCATGCAGAAAAGGATGCCGCCCGCCGTGCCCTTGTCGAGGCCGTAGCCTTGAATGAAATACGGCCCGGCCCAGAGCCCGGTCATGGCGTAGAACGACCCGTACATGCAGAAGAACCACGTGGATACGCTCCAATAGGTGCGGCTGCGGACGATGCGGAGCATGGTTTCACGCAAGGGCGGGGCGGGGTGTTTGCGGGGAGCGATGGAAACCCATGCCGGGGCGTACCCGGCCTCTTCGGGGCGGTTGCGTACCCACAGCCATGTGGCGCCGGCCACAAGCACGGTCGCCGCCGTAGCCGCGAACATACTGCCGCGCCAGCCCACGGCCTGCGAGAGCAGCATGAGCGGATAGGTGGCGAGGAGCATACCGCCCGTGCCGAGGGAAAGGATCAAGCCCGTGCCGAGGGCGTGCCGTGCCGGAGGGAACCAGTACAGGATCACCCGCAAGGCGGGCACGAAGACCATGCCCATGCCGACGCCGATGAGTACGCGGCCGGCCGTCGCCGCCGTTACCGAGCCGGAAAGGGCGAACAGGAGCGACCCCGCCGCCCCGATGAGGAGGAACGAGGCGATGGTGTTGCGCGAACCCCAGCGGTCCGAAAGGATGCCCGCCGGTATCTGCATGAACCCGTATGGGTAAAAATAGGCGGAGCTCATGACCGACATGAGCCCGCCGCCGACGGCGAATTCGCGCATGATGTCCACGGCGAGGGTGCTCGTGGATGTCCGAAAGAAACTGACGAGCGCATAGCAGATGGTCAAAATGGAAAAAATAAACCATGCATGTCGGGTCATGGCTTTGGATGAATGGGGGGACATAGGGCCTCCGTGAAAGCCGCGCCCGCCGGACGGGAGGGCGCAGCAAAGCCTTCCGGCGGAAATGCTTTCCGTCGTCGGCTTTTTCGGGAATAAAGGGGGGACGTGCGTCCGGCGGGACGCCCTCAACAGGGGCTGAAAGCGTCCCGCCGGGGGATTATTCCCCGCACGGGATATCGAGCTTGAGCGCCTTGATCGCGTTGCGGTACAGCAGGTTGGGCAAGACTTCAGGCTTGAAGGGCAGAGCCTTGAACTGCTCCACGCCTTCGCGGAAGCCGATGAACGGATAGGCCGTGCCGAACAGGAAACGCTCGGAGAGGAAGGTATTGGCGGCCATGACGTAATCGCTCACGCCGGGCATATTGTACATGTACATGTCAGGGCAGAGGTACAGGTTGGGGCGCTTGAAGGCCACGAACAGGATTTCCGTAACCCACGGGTAGCCGCCGTGCGTGTTGATCACGGTCATTTCGGGGAAGTCGCCGCACACCCGGTCGATGATGATCGGGTTGCTGTGGCTGAGATCCGGGCCGTTGCCCCCGCCGCCCATGAGCAGCACCGGGATGCCGTGCTCGGCGCAGTATTCGTATATGGGGTAGATGCGGCGGTCATCGGCATACATGGGGCTGGCCAGCACGCCGGGCTCCATGCCCACGGCCTTGAGCGGCCCGTTCACCACGAAACGCTCGATCTCCTCCAGCGCCTTGGCGCGGTTCGTCGGATCGATCCCGGCGACGCCGATGAATTTTTCCGGGTAATCCGCGACGATGGCGGCGATGTCCTCGTTGGGCACGTTACCCATGAAGGCGTTGGCCTGACGGCCCGGCACGACACCCAGCGTCACGCCGCCTTCCTCCATTTCCTTGAGCATCAGCTCCATGTCGCCCTGTTTGGCGGACGGCGGGGGAACCATGCCGAGCTTGCCGCTCCAGCTGGCGATGCGTTCCTGATTGCGGAAGATGTGCATATTCAGAAAACCGCGCGTGGCGGGACGGAGCCTGAAATCAATGATCATGATATTTCTCCCGGCCCTTGCGGGCCTGTTGGGGCGGTGCGTCCGCAGCGGGCGCTTACTTGATGGAACACCCGGCCTGAAAACCGGACTCGATGGCGGTCAGGATTTTGCCGACGGAGGCGCAATCCCCCACGCGGACGCAGGGGCAGCCCATCTCTTCAAGCTCGGCGGCAAGGGCGTTTTCGGCCCGGTAGCCCACGGCGATCACGAGCGTGTCAAAGTCGTCAAGCCAGCGTTCCGAGCCGGAAGGGAATTTGGCTTTCACCTTGCCTTCTTCGGTGACTTCAAGCACCTGCGTACCGGTAAGGAAGCGCGTGCCGTACTCCCTGAGGCGCTGCATCAGATAACGGCGGGTACGTGATTCCATATCCTTCGCCAATTCGGGCTGAAGTTCGAGGATGGTCACATCCGAACCCTGCGCGGCGAGGAACTCGGCGGTTTCACAGCCGATAAGCCCGCCGCCGATGACGAGCGCCTTTTCCCCGGCTTTGGCTTCACCGGAGAGGATGCTCTGGGCTACCACCGCGTTCCGGGCCTTGCGGCAAAAGCCGGGGAATACCGGGGAGCTGCCCGTGGCGGCGATCACGGCGTCCGCGCCGAGATCCCGTACCGCTTCGGGCGTGAGGGCGGCACCGAGGTGCAGCCCGACGCCCGCCCGCTTCAACTGTCGCTCGAACCAGCCCGTGACATGGCCCAGATCTTCCTTGTGCGGGGGCTTGCAAGCCACGTTGAGCAGACCGCCGAGGCGATCCGATTTTTCATACAGATCCACCGTATGCCCCCGGAACCGGGCGGCAAGGGCGGCCTGCATCCCGGCGGGGCCGCCGCCGATGACCGCGACTTTCTTGGGGGACGCCACGGGCTCGAGATCATACTTGCCTTCCGCACCGGACAACGGGTTCAGGGCGCACCCGACGCCCGTTCCGCGCGCGGATCCGGCTACGCAGCCCTCGTTGCAGCCCACGCACCGGATGATGTCTCCGGCCTCGCCCGCCGCGACCTTGGCGGGCAGGAACGGATCGGCAATGAGCGCACGGCCCATCGCCACCATGTCCGCATCCCCGCGATCGATGATGCCCTGAGCCGTCTGCTCGTCGGCTACGCGGCCCGCCACGATGACGGGCACGGCGGCCTCAATGCCGTCGCGCACGGCGCGGGAAAGGGGCGCGTTCCAGCCCTTCTCCACGCAGGCGGGCGGGGAAACCATGAAATTCGTCTCGCGCAGCCCCACGGAAACGTGCAAAGCGTCGATGCCGTCGGCTACCAGCCGCTTGGCGAGGGCGACGGAATCCTCCAGCGTGGTGCCGCCGGGAAGCCCTTCAACGGCGCTCATGCGGTAGGTGACCGGGAAATCCGGCCCCACGGACTCGCGGACTTTGCGGCAGACCTCAAGGGCGAAGCGCATACGGTTTTCCAGCGAACCGCCGTATCCGTCGGTGCGCCGGTTGGTATAGGGGGAAAGGAACTGGCTGATGAGATAGCCGTGCGCCCCGTGGATTTCCACGGCGTCAAACCCGGCTTCGCGGGCACGGATGGCGGCCTTGCCCCAGCATTCCACGAGGCGGGCGATTTCCTCTTCGCTAAGGATCACGCTGTTGTCGTAGGGGGTCACGCCGGGGATGGCGGAGACGAGAGGCACGGCATGGCCCGAAAATTGGGGGAGCGCGGCGCGCCCGCCGTGCTGGAGCTGGATGGAGATGCGCGCCCCGTGCCGTTTCACGCGGCGGGCCAGATCGGTGAGGCCGGGCAGGCGCGCGTCGTCCGCGATGCTCAGGCCACGGGAGAAGGAGTTGCCGGTGGGATCGACGGATGTGGCCTCAATGGTGACAAGCCCGGCCCCGCCCTTGGCACGCTCTTCGTAGTAGCGGAGCATACGCTCCGTGACGCCGCCGTCCGGCGCGGCGTATTTCGTACACATGGCGGGGAAGACAATCCGGTTTTTGATCAACAGCGTGTTGATGCGGATTGGATTGGTGCAACAAGATGTGTTCATGGAACCTCCAGATGAGAAAGACATCTTGCCTGCGGCAATGCAAGCCATGTGCCATCTTTCCGGCGGATGAGGCGTGCCGCGCCGGGCCGTTTCCGCCTTTTTCCTGACCCCCGGAATTCATTCCGATACAGTGGGCGGCTCTGAATATCCCCGGTGTTCCCGTATCTTCGCTTCCCCGTCCAGAGAGTGTGCCCGGTGTGCAAAATGTGGGCATGTATTTGTAGACATGTTCATAGAATATGATTTATAATAGACATATGTAAACACGCTTTGTGCGGAGAGGAACATGGAAGAGCATCTCGAGCGGAACAAAAGGGTCCTTGAACAGTGGGAGCGCTTCCACAGGCAAGAGCCCGTGGACGAATCCGCCGTCCGGCCCCTGATCCTGCGTTCATGGAAGCGCTGCCGCCTTCAGGGGGTCAGGCCGGACAACGCCTCAAAAGTGTCCCTCAGCCCCGCCGCGCTGGAAAAGCTGCTCGATCGGAACGCGGATCTTGTAGCGGTGGCCAAAAGCATCATGGAAAAGCTGTATAACCCCATCAGCACTTCGCGCAGCTTCATTTCCCTGTCCGACGCGCAGGGGATCGTCCTGCACGCGCTCTGGGACAATACCGGCAGCTACCCTATCCCGCACCTCGCGCCGGGCAACCTCGCGGCGGAAAGCGCCTCGGGGACCAATGCCATCGGGACGTGCCTCGTGGAACATACGCCTGTGGAGACGCTGGGTTCGGAACATTACTGCCGCTCGTTCCACGGCTGGTTCTGCTCGGCGGCCCCCATCAGGGACAGCCGGAACGCCATCGTCGGCGTGCTCAATGTGACGCTCCCGAGCGCCCTGTACCATCACCATACCCGGGGTATGATGGAAGCGGCGGCCCACGCCATCGCGGAACAGCTCCGCCTGCGGCTGCTCCTTCAGGAACAGAAGGCCATCATTGAAATGTTGGATGAAGGGGTGGTCGTGCTGGAAGGCGACGGCACGATACGGACGCTGAACAACAAGGCGCAAGCCATGCTCGACCTGCCGCCGGACGCTGTGCACGGCAACATTCAGGACATCATCTTTTCCAGCGACATCATCCGGGCGATCCTCTCGGAAAGTGGCCAATTCAGCGATCAGGAAGCGTTCCTCCAGCTCAAGGGCGGTTCGCTCAACTGCATGCTTTCGCTCACCCGCTTGGAATCGGGGAAAGGCCGGGTGCTGACCCTGCGCGAGACCAAAAGGATCAAGGAATCCGCCGTGCGCGTCACCGGGGCCAAGGCCGTCTATACTTTCGATCACATTGTCGGTAACGCGCCCGCCACGCAGGAGGTCGTACGCATGGCCCGCATGGCGGCCCAGAGCGATGTGACCACCCTCATCCTCGGGGAAAGCGGTACGGGCAAGGAACTTTTCGCGCAGTCCATCCACAACGGGGGCAGGAGGGCCAACGCGCCTTTCGTCGTGGTGAACTGCGGGGCACTGCCGCGCAACCTCGTGCAGAGCGAACTTTTCGGCTATGATGAAGGGTCTTTTACGGGCGCGAGCCGCCTTGGGAAGCCCGGCAAATTCGAGCTGGCGGACAACGGGACCATTTTTCTTGATGAAATCGGGGAGATGCCCCTTGAAGCGCAGGTCAGCCTGCTCCGTCTGCTCCAGAACGGCGAAGTGACCCGCGTGGGAGGCAAACACACCCGCCTCGTCAACGTGCGGGTGCTCGCCGCCACGAACCGCAATCTTGAAAACGCCATCCGTCAGAACGCCTTCCGCGAGGATCTCTACTATCGCTTGAACGTCTTCACCCTCAACGTGCCTCCCCTGCGCGAACGCAGTTCGGACATCGCGCTTCTGATCAACCATTTCCTCGATCACTTCGTCGCCTCCCTCGGGCGCGGCCCCTTGCGGGTTACGGATCGGGCTATGGATGTGCTCCTCGGTTACCCGTGGCCCGGCAACATCCGTGAGCTTGAAAACGTCATAGAAAGGATGGTGCATATGTCGCAAGGGGTGCCCTCCATCGACATTGACGTGTTGCCCGCGAACATCCTCAATCACGAGGGCATACCGGGGGGCGCGCCGCGTCCCGCCGTCCCTCGCGGGCTCCTTTCGCATCAGGAGAAGGAGACCATCGTCCGGGCGCTTCAGGAGGCCGGGGGCAACATCCGGGCGACCGCGAAGGCCCTCGGCATTTCCCGGAGCGGCCTGTACGTCAAGATGCGCCGTTTCGGCCTGTCGCCGGACGAGTGCCGGTAGGGTCAGGGAGGAAGGGCGTTGGGAAATTTGGAGGGGGAGGGGAAACTTTCTCTAGAAAGTTTCCCCT
>ENA-UOOA01006582-UOOA01006582.1-human-gut-metagenome-genome-assembly--contig:-P61old-NODE-6582-length-11064-cov-4.343991_pt1 | contig 11064 bp, 10 predicted proteins | sample MGYA00242467_ERZ724014 | MGnify/ENA metagenome assembly ERZ724014
AAATAAGCAATATGCAGCTTGCCGCAAATGTGATAAAATAATCAATATGAAATGCGATAACATGCCGCAGCAGGGGCAATTGCCGCTGGGCGGATCGAATTTGGAGGTTTAAAAAATATTATGGCAAAGAAGACCGTTGAGGACGTAAACGTAAAGGGCAAACGGGTGCTGGTAAGGGTCGACTTCAACGTACCCCTTCAGGACGGAAAAGTAGCGGACGACAAGCGCATAACGGCGGCGCTGCCCACAGTAAAATACCTGCTCGAGCACGGTGCAAAGGTCATACTCTGCTCCCATCTGGGCAGGCCCAAGGGTGAGCGCAAGATGGAGTTTTCCCTCGCTCCCGTAGCGGAAAGGCTCAAGGAGCTGCTGCCGGGCGTCAGGATCAGCTTTGCGCCGGACTGCATTGGCAAGGAGACCGAAAAGATGGCAGGCGAGCTCAGGGAAGGCGAAATCCTGCTTCTTTAGAACCTGCGTTCCCATATGGAAGAAGAAAAGAACGACCCCGACTTCGCCAAGCAACTGGCTTCTCTGGCAGATATATACGTATCCGACGCCTTCGGCACCGTACATCGCGCCCATGCTTCCACCGCGGGCGTAGCCCAGTACCTGCCTGCGGTCGCAGGCTTCCTTATCGGCAAGGAGCTTTCCGTAATGGGCGGTGCTCTGGAGAACCCCGTGCGCCCCTTCGTGGCCATACTGGGCGGCGCAAAGGTAGCGGACAAGATAGGCGTCATAACGAATCTGCTGAACAAGTGCGATACCCTGATAATCGGCGGCGGCATGGCTTATACCTTCTTCAAGGCGCTGGGCTATAACATCGGCAACTCCCTGCTTGACGCAGACAGCATAGAGCTTGCAAAGAAGCTGATGCTTGACGCCGATGCAAAGGGCGTAAAGATGCTGCTGCCAGTGGATACTGTGGTCGCCAGGGAGTTCAAGGCTGACGCGGAATACATGACCGTGGATTCCGACAGGATACCCGACGGCTATATGGGCATGGATATAGGAGAGAAGACCGCCAAGCTCTTTGGCGAGGAGATAAGGAAAGCCGGCACCGTAGTATGGAACGGCCCTATGGGTGTGTTCGAGTTTGACGCCTTCGCAAAGGGTACTGCGGCTGTTGCCGAGGCCTGCGCAGAGTGCAAGGGCACCACCATTATAGGCGGCGGCGACTCCGCCAGCGCCGTAAAGAAGCTGGGCTCTGCGGACAAGATGACCCACATCTCCACCGGCGGCGGCGCAAGCCTGGAGTTCCTTGAGGGCAAGGTGCTGCCCGGCGTAGCGGCCCTTGACGACAAGTGATAAAGCATAAAATTTTGAATTGGAGATAAAAAAACATGCGTAGACCCATTATTGCAGGCAACTGGAAGATGAACATGACCCCCTCCGAGGCAAGGGCCTTGGTAGAGGAGTTGAAGCCCCTCGTCAAGGACGCAAAGTGCGAGGTAGTGGTATGCCCTCCTTATGTTGATCTATCAGCGGTATCCGAGCTTATCAAGGACAGCAATATACGCCTTGGCGCTCAGAATATACACTGGGCAGAGAAGGGCGCTTTTACCGGCGAAGTTTCCGCAAACATGCTTAAGGAGCTGGGCGTGGAGTACGCCATAATAGGCCACAGTGAGCGCAGGCAGTACTTTGGCGAGACGGACGAAACTGTGAACGCCCGCGCCAAGGCAGCCATAGCCGCAGGCATCACCCCCATAATCTGCGTAGGCGAGTCCCTGGAGGAGAGGGAAAGCGGCAGGACAGAGGCCAAGGTCAGCGGTCAGGTAAAGAAGGACCTTGAAGGCATAGCGGCCGGGGACGTTGCCAAGCTGGTGATCGCCTACGAGCCTATCTGGGCCATAGGTACCGGCAAGACCGCCACCGACGAGCAGGCAAACGAAACCATAGGCATGATAAGGGCGACCGTAGCCGGCATGTTCGGCAAGGAAACCGCAGAAGCCCTTCGAATACAGTATGGCGGAAGCATGAAGCCCTCCAACGCAAGGAGCCTCATGGCAATGCCCGAAATAGACGGCGGCCTTATAGGCGGCGCCAGCCTTAAGGCTGTGGACTTCTCTCAGGTAGTGAATTATAATGATTAAGGCATAAGTGCCACAATTATTAAACAGGAGATTTGTCTGATATGAAAAAGATGACCGCACTTGTGATACTGGACGGCTTTGGCCATAGCGAGGAAACTCAGGGCAACGCCATAAAGGCTGACGGTATAAATAATATTTCCAGACTCCTCAAGGAGTACCCCCATACCCTCATAGAGGCTTCCGGCGAGGACGTAGGCCTGCCTGACGGCCAGATGGGCAACTCCGAGGTAGGCCATATGAACATAGGCGCGGGACGTATCGTATATCAGGAGCTGACCCGAATAACCAAATCCATAAAGGACGGGGATTTCTTTGAGAATCCCGCCTTTTTGGGCGCCGTTGAGAATTGCAGAAAGCACGATTCCGCACTGCACATATACGGCCTCGTAGGTCCCGGCGGCGTGCACAGCCATCAGAAGCACTTCTTCGGACTGCTGGAGCTTGCAAAACGTCATGGCCTCAGTAAGGTATATGTACACTGCTTCATGGACGGCCGTGACGTTCCTCCCGAAAGCGGCAAGGGGTTCATCGAGGAATACCAGAAGAAGATAGCCGAGATAGGCGTGGGTAAAATAGCCACCGTAATGGGACGCTATTACGCCATGGACCGGGACAACCGCTTTGAGCGGGTAGAAAAGGCATATGCCGCCATGGTATACGGCGAGGGTAACTACGATACCGACCCCGTACATGCCATGCAGGCGAGCTACGATGCGGGCGTTACCGACGAGTTCGTAGTTCCTACCGTCATAACCGAGAACGGCAGGCCCGTGGCTACCATACAGGCTGATGACAGCATAATCTTCTACAACTTCCGCCCCGACAGGGCGAGGGAGATAACCCGCGCCTTTATAATGGAAGACTTTGACGGCTTCGAGCGCAGGAGGGGCTTCTTCCCTGTACATTACGTCTGCATGACCCAGTACGACAAGACCTTCGGGGATAAGGTGGACATAGCCTTCAGGCCAGAACACCTGAACAACACCCTTGGGGAGTACCTTGCGGCCTGCGGCAAGACCCAGCTTAGGATAGCCGAGACCGAGAAATACGCACACGTGACCTTCTTCTTCAACGGCGGCGTGGAGGCCCCAAATCCCGGGGAGGACAGGTGCCTTATACCTTCCCCAAAGGTAGCCACCTACGATCTCCAGCCCGAGATGAGCGCCTATGAGGTAACCGAGGAGGCGGTAAAGCGTATAGACAGCGGCAAGTACGACGTCATGATACTGAACTTTGCCAACCCGGACATGGTAGGCCATACCGGCGTAATGGAGGCGGCGGTGAAGGCCGTGCATACCGTTGACGAGTGTGCCGCCAAAGTAGTTGAGGCCATCCTCAGGAATGGCGGAAGGGCCATAATCACCGCGGATCACGGCAACTGCGAGAGAATGCTTGCGGACGACGGCATTACTCCCTTTACCGCTCACACTACCAATCCGGTGCCGGTGATACTGGTGGATAACGGCAGAAAGGACGCAAAGCTCCGCTCCGGCGGCAGGCTCTCCGACCTTGCCCCCACCATGCTGGACCTGATGGGCATGGAGATACCCAGGGAAATGACCGGCAAGAGCCTGATAGAGAAGTAATGCGGCAAAAGGGAAGGCCATTTTGATAAAAAGCGCATAAAGCGGCAAAAGTATTTGATTTTTTACTGCGGGTGTGATACAATAGCCTTCGCGTGTAATGCGAAAGTATTCCAGGGGAGGAAGTATATATAATGCAAACTCTGAACACAATTCTTAACATCGTGCTGATAGTCCTGTCTATCGCAATGATAGCCGTAGTACTTATGCAGCAGTCCAAGAGCGCGGGCCTCGGCAGCGCGTTCGGCGGCGATACCCAGTCCTTTACCGCCCGCGGCCAGAAGGCCAGCAGGGAGGCCAAGCTTCAGCGCATCACCAAGATACTTGCAGTTGCAATCGGCGTGATCGCTATTGCCATGGCTATAATAAGCTGATAAAAGGCAAAAATGTGACTCTGGGGCGTGCCGCTAAGGTATGCCCCTGTTTTTGTGCGAAAAAAACAAAGGAGAAATTGAAGAACAATTTGGAACTTAAAGAAATAATAAACGGGATGATAGCTGGAACGGGCCGCCCAATGAGCGCTGAGGATATATACAAGAGCATGACGGATAACGGCGGCGAGATACAGATAGAAGAAATAAAGCTGGCGCTGAAGGAGCTTTCAAGGGATGGCCGTGTGATAATCACGCGCCGGGGCAAGGCGGCTCTACCGGAACAGCTTGGCCTTATATACGGCCGCATCCAGGGCCACGGCCGCGCCTTCGGCTTCTTTATACCCGCAGACGGCCGCGGAGACCTGTTCATCGCCGCGGAGGATATGAACGGCGCCTTACACGGGGATACTGTGTGGGTGAGGAAACTTACCGGCTCCCCCCGGGGCAGGAAGGACCGGGGAGCTGTGGAGATGATAGCCAGGAGAGCGGGTGGCCGGGTAATAGGCACGTTTGAGGCGGACAACGAGTACGGCGGTTACGTGGTACCCGACGACAGCAGGGTGGCAGAGGATGTGCTCATACCCTTTTCCCATACCAACGGCGCAAACCACGGCGACAAGGTGGTAGCAGAAATAACCCAGTATCCCGGGGCAAGGCGGCCCATGCTGGGCAAGATAGCCGAAGTACTGGGCAGGCCGGGGGATAAGGGCATAGACATGCTCTCCATCATACGGCGGCTGGAGCTGCCTGATAAATTCCCCGATGGGGCGCAGAGGCAGGCCGAGGGGCTAAAGGCCCCCGATGCGGACGCGCTCACCAACAGGCGGGATCTGCGCGGCGCGCTCACCATAACCATAGACGGTGCGGACGCCAAGGATCTTGACGACGCGGTATCATTGGAGATGGCCGACGGCCTGTACAGACTGGGGGTACATATAGCTGACGTGAGCCACTATGTAAAGCGTGGCAGCCCCATAGACGTGGAGGCATACAAGAGAGGCACCAGCGTGTATTTTCCTGACAGGGTGCTGCCTATGCTTCCCAAAGAGCTGAGCAACGGCCTCTGTTCCCTGAATCCGGATGAGGATAAGCTTACACTTTCCTGTGTAATGGACATAGACTCACATGGCAAGGTAGTGCATCACAATATCGCAAAGAGCGTAATACGCTCGAATTACCGCATGACATACGACGAGGTCAACGCCATATTTGCAGGAGACCCGGATATGGCTGCGAAGTACTCCGATATTATGCCAATGCTTGGCGAGATGCGCCGCCTAAAGGATATACTCAAGGCCAAGCGGCAGCGGCGGGGCGCAATAGACTTCGACCTGCCTGAGGCAGATATACATCTTGACGGCAATGGCCGGGCCGTAGACGTTTCGCTGCACATCAGGGGTGAAGCGAATATGATGATAGAGGAGTTTATGCTTTCTGCCAACGAGACTGTGGCGCGGGATGGAGTGGACAAGGGCCTGCCCCTCATGTACCGGGTGCATGAGGCCCCTGACCCGGAGCGAATAACGGAGCTTAACACATTCCTCCATACACTGGGCTACGGTGTAGGCAACGCGGAAAAGGTTCAGCCTGCCGATGTGCGCAAAATGCTGCTCAAGGCTGCCGGAAGTTCGGAGGAGAGGGTGATAAATAACGTCACTCTCAGGGCTATGACCAAGGCCAAGTACAGCCCCGACTGCGACGGCCATTTCGGGCTTGCGGCTAAGTACTACTGCCACTTTACCTCACCAATACGGCGCTATCCGGATCTATTGGTTCACAGGGCATTGAATGAATCCCTGGAAGGCAGGCTGGACGAGGAGAACCTCAAACGATGGAAGGCGTACCTGCCGGGAGCTTCAGACCAGTGCTCAGGCCGGGAGGTGACCGCAACGGAGGCTGAGCGGGCCGCGGACGACCTGAAAAAGTGCGAATACATGGCGCAGCACATAGGCGAGGAGTATCAGGGCGTCATATCCGGCGTAACCCAGGGCGGCTTTTTCGTGGAGCTAGGCAATACCGTGGAGGGACGGGTGAAGGTGGAGAGCCTGAGCGGCGACAGGTATGAATGGGACGAGAAGGGCTACCGCCTTGTGGGCAGGTTTACAGGCTTGCAGTACCGCCTGGGGGACGAGGTAAAGGTGCGTGCGGTATCAGCCGATATGGAAACTTCCCGGATAGAGTTTGAATTAATAGAGGAAAAACCCCATAAAGCGCCCAGGGAGAGCCCAAAGCGGAGCGGACACGGCTCGACAAGAGGCAGAAACAGTGATAAAATAAAAGCTCTTAAGAGCAAGAAGGGAGGCCACGGTTTTGGCCATAGCAAAAGGCACCAAAAGGGTCGCGGAAAATCGAAAGGCACGCCATGAGTATTTCATCGAGGATACCTACGAGTGCGGAATAGCTCTGGTCGGCACCGAGGTCAAGAGCATACGGGCCGGCAAGGTCAACCTGAAGGATTCCTATGCGCAGGTAAAGAACGGCGAATGCTACCTCATAGGCATGCACGTTAGCCCCTATGAGCAGGGCAATATATTCAATCGCGATCCCTTCCGGGAGCGCAAGCTGCTGCTGCACAAGAGCGAGATACGCAAGCTCAACGCCCTGGCGCAGGTAGAGGGCTACAGCCTCATACCATTGCAGCTTTACTTCAAGGATGGCAGGGTAAAACTGGAGCTTGCGGTCGCCAAGGGCAAAAAGCTTTATGATAAGCGCAGCGATATAGCCTCGCGGGACGCCAAGCGCGAGGTGGAGCGCCGCATGAAGGAGGAGCGCTTCAGATAGCCGGCGGGCGTTTGATAAAGCGCACAGAATGTGATATAATACTTATAGCAGGGCGATATGCCAGAACGCCTTGCGCTATCCGGGGTCGTAAATGGTTTCGACGGGGATCGTGGAGGCCGGATAAGCGAGCCGAAGCCCCGTGCTTCGTTAAAAACGGGAAAAACTTAAATTTAACTGGCAAATCTGATTTTGCACTCGCTGCCTAATTAGGCTGCGCGTCGGCCCGGCGCTTCCCACGGCTCCGGTAACCGGCGTCATCAATGTGGGGAACCAGCCTGCCTAAGCTTTGCGGCAGGTGGGATTTAATGAAGCTACCGAAGCCCTGATCCTGTCGGAGGGAGCTGCTTTGGCTGAGGAAACGTTAATACACCGACTACGCTCGTAGAAAGTCTTGCTGACAGGTTTTCGGACAGGGGTTCAACTCCCCTCGACTCCACCAAAAAGTGCAAATCCGAACGTCGAGAGGTGTTCGGATTTTGCTTATTCCGCTCCGCCAGCACAATACGATCCGAACCTTATCCTATGGGAAGGGATTCGGATCGTTGTTTTTATTTACTTCGCCCGCCGTTTGGCGGAAAGAAAGGCATGGAGCGCGGGGAAAGCGGCGATGGTCGATGAGATAAGGAGAAACAGGGCTGCGGCGTCGGGTCTTGTCTTTATCCACCCCGAGAAATGCGCCGTAATAAGGTAGATGAGCGCGCCGGCGGCTAGATGTATCAGAATCTTTAGCCGAAAGGAAAGCCGGCTGCTTTCGTAAATCAGGGTGGGGACGGAAAAACCCGTCGCTATTATTATGCAGTACGCGGCGAGCTGCTGCCAGCCTTCCCCGGTTTTTTGCCTGAAGAAAGCATTTGCACCCCCTTCAAAAAGGGGAAATATAAAGATTATCGCCACGAAAGCAACACATCCGACGCTGATTCCCGAGCAAATCTTTTTTATCAGCTTTTTTATCGCATACACCTCCAAAAATCCGTTTTCGCGCAAAACCGATACTGCATCAGTATTGCGCAAAAGCGCGATCCGATGCAATGAAAAACAACTAATAATTATATTATACAATGCCCCGGCACTTCCTGTCTTTACTCCAATCAAAATCCCCCGCAGCTTGCTTACTGCGGGGGATGGCTTTGCGGTCCGGGCCTTTGGTTAGGGGTTATGCAAGCGCTTCCGCAAGGGTCTCAAAGGCGGGGATTTTGAGTATGGGTATGGATACCTGCTCCTTGCGCTCGTTTTCGGAGCCGGCAGCGGCGGTGACATCGTTGGAGTAGTTTGCGCGGAAGGTGCCTTCCTTGGCATCGAGGTAGTTGTCAAAGAAGTTCCATGCTACGCCTCCGTCAACGGCGGCGGGCTCGCACATGAGCGCCGCAAAGGAGCCGAAGCGCTGCGCGGTGGAGATCACATAGGTACCGGCGGGGATAACGATATCGCCGTCGCCCTTCTTCCACTCGCCGGTCACGAGGGTCTGGAAGTGGCCCTCATAATCCTTGCGTTCGCGGCCGTCTATGACTGCGCCGCCGCTGGTGTAGGACTTGATGGCGAAGTGGAGATGGTCTGCGCCCGCGACGGTAACGTCGTTGGGAAGCTGGGTCATCTCAATGCCGTGGAACTTCATAAGCTCGATGAATTCAGTGCAATCCTGGTCTATAAGGTAGTATGCTCCCATGGTCTCGACGTCGGTGGGTACGAAGGTTCCCCAATATTCGGTCTCATAGTCCACCGGTGCGCCGTACTCGATGGCATAGGGATCGCCCTCGTCGTCGTACAGGCGCTCGCCGATAACGGTGCCGTCCTCGCCGGTCTCATAGGAGAGAACGGTCAGGGTGTCCTTGCCCTCAAAGGGCATGGTGGTCATTTCGGAGTTGAGGGCCACGAAGTCCTTTTCGGGATTGATGCCCTCTGTGGCGCGGGCCTCTGAGCGGGCATCGGCGGCTGCGATCATGGCCTTGATTTCGTCCTTGTCCTTTGCCACAACCTGCAGAGCGCCGTAGATGCACTCATACTGGGTATCCACGCGGACGGGGAAATCGTCGTAGGAGTAGACCTCCAGCAGCAGGGCGAGCCTGTTCCTGAGACCGGCATAGTTGGTGGTGTAGCGAGCATAGTCCTCAAAGGTGCGCCAGCCCTCGGCTACTATGTCGCTGTAATAATAGCCCCAGTTGCCGTAGGGGACGGCTACCTTGCCCTTGGAGGCCAGATAGGAGCCATCGCGCAGGGCCCGTGAGCAGAATACATCGCGGTTGTAAGCGAGAAGCTCGGCGTCGGTTCCGGCGTTGAGGCCCCAGTTATAGGTTACGGCGTGACGCATATAGGAGCCGTCGGTCGCGTGGGCGTCGATGAAGAGGATGGGGTTCCAGTCGTTCATCAGCTTGACGATGGTGCGGCCGCAGGCGGTCTCCAGCTTGGTCATGTCGCGGTTGACGTTAAGGCCGTTGCCCTCGGCGCGGGTGCCTACCAGCTTGGGCGTGAACTGGGTGGTTATGCGGTTCTTGCCCAGATTGTCGTTTCCATCGGGGTTGCTGTTGGGGACGATGATGACGACCAAATCCTTGAGGAGATCGTCATGCTTGCCCTGCGCGACTTCGCGGGCGAAGATCATCATGGATTCCTTGCCCTCGATCTCGCCGGAGTGGATATTGCAGTTTACATATACAACGCCCTTGTCCTCGGGCACGTCGGCGGGGGAGGCGGGGGCTACGTCGCTTATTATCATGTAGGATATGGGAGTGCCGGCCTCGGTAGCGAAGGTGGTGGTGTCCAGAATGATGCGGCCGGCGCTGTGCTCGGCTACTACCTTCAGAAAATCAATGACCTCCTGAGACGATGTGGTGCGTTCCCAATTGCTCTCCTCGGCAGGGGTTTTGAGCTCTGCCAGTATCGCCTGGGAATCGACCTTCTCGGTCTCCGGCTCAGCGGCGGGCGTGGGTTCTTCGGCAGGGGCAGCGGGGGCTGCACAGGCTGCCAGGCCAAGGGCCATGATCAGTACAAGAACGAGCGCCAGGATTTTTTTCATAGTTTCGTTTTCCTCTCCTTTGTTGTTTTTTTTTGTGAAAATATATTGCCAAGCCCTGCGGTTTGGGCCGCGCAGGGCTTGCGGATGCGCAAGAAAAGGCTATTCCTCCCTCTCTCTCCTGAAGAAGCGGCAGCCCTGATAGTGGACGCCCGTGATGTACGCTATGCGGTTCGCCTGCAAAAGCTTCTCGCCCAGCAGGGCGGAGCGGTCGCCCTTTGAAATGAGCTCCAAAAAAGCCCCATTGGCGTCAAAGAAATCGAAATAGGCCCTGTGTGCGTCCATTATCCTGGGGCGGTATTCCTCCTGAATGACATACAGACAGAGACCCATCTTCACTCTCAGGCGGGTAAGCGCCTCCTCCAGCTCTGCGGCTTTTTGCTCTGCCATGCCGGCGTCCAGTCTGACCAGCCTGCCCTTGCTCCATTCTTCCAAGTCGGTTATGCGGTTGATGAGGAGAAGAAGCATGGCCTCCCGGTATACGTTGGTGCGCCTTTCCTGCCCGGTAACGCCGAAGTATATCTTCACGGGCTCCAGCCAAAGCTGCTTGAGGGCTTCGTCGTATGCGTAGTAACACCTTATCCACGCCTTCTGGGAAGTGACGAGCGCCTCCCTCTCATCGCCATCGAGGGAGTTAAGATAGGCGCTGTAAGCGTATATGAGCCTGTTTTCTAAACTGAGCCTGTTGCATAAAAATTCATCGTCCGTCATGTGGAAGGACTCGGTCTCGTCGCAGGGCGCATCGTAAAATACGGCTGAGCCCGCCCAATTCTGAGTGACCAGCCTTCCGTCCCCGGCCTGCGCGGGGATGGCGGAAGATAGCATGAGGACTGCTGTCAGCCATAGAATAAATTTTTTTACCGGCGGTAATTTTATCATTTAATTTACAACCTATTTTTGTGAATATACGTTGGAATCTGGGCAGCATTAAGTCGTAATCGTATCTTACTATGAGACTATTGTATCAGTAACGCAGGAATAAAACAATATTTATTAAATTTCTACCCGATATAATCGCGATTGAACTTTTTTTAACCGCGATTAGAAAACGTTAATACTTTATCAACATTGCGTGATTATATAACGTTTATTATATAAATTTACAATAATAAAAATATAATTGAATCATACTGAGCCCCGGCACGCGCTGTCTTTACTCTGCGGCGAAAATGCACCTTGACTTTATCGGAAAAGAGGATATGACAGGAAACAGATGTTACGCAACA
>ENA-UOOA01006607-UOOA01006607.1-human-gut-metagenome-genome-assembly--contig:-P61old-NODE-6607-length-11019-cov-4.239055_pt1 | contig 11019 bp, 9 predicted proteins | sample MGYA00242467_ERZ724014 | MGnify/ENA metagenome assembly ERZ724014
CTTCGTGTGCAAGTGTCGAATAGAGATCCAGTCCACGGTAACCGATTTTCGGATTTATGTAGATGACATTCTGGTTGCGGTTGTCGAGCGGTGCGGTCAGATAAAAAGCCGGGCTTAAATAATCTTCCAGAGCTTTTTCAACGTATTTGACTTCGTATGTCACGTCCGCGATTTCCGGAAAATCCTCTGCCATTTTCCGTTTCAGATCATTCAGAATCGCCTTTGGATCAGAAGAAATCTGATCATTCACCGTTTTCAGCATTTCATCCCCGGAATCGGAAAATAATTGTGGATTTTTCTGTGCGATCTGACGCAGCGTGTGGATATCTTTTACGAGATGTGACTGGATTCTTTTAAAAATCGTTTCCACGCTGTCATAACAGCCGGTCGTGTCTTTGACAAGATAAGCATAATAATTTTTGCCATCTGGAAGATAACAAAGACCGAGAGCGTTTTTGCTGCTGTCTTTTAACGCAGAAATCCCTTTGGAAAGTTTCCGGTAAGTCGGGATAACATAGGAGGCAAGGGCTTTCCGATTCAAAGAGCAGTATTTCTCTTTTTCGGTTTCATTTAAAAAATTAAGAGAGGCGATGCGGCTGTCAAAAGTGGTAAACAGAATATTCTGATCGCCAGTCTTAAGAAAAGCATCGCACTGGTCGATCACGCCCTGAGCGACAGAAGCATCCATGAAAAGTCCGGCAGCTGATTTGGCACGTTCAAACTGCAGAATGCTGTCATAGTATTCCGGAAGCCCGGAAAGAAGAGCCAGATACGTTTCAATATCTTTTTTATTATGAAAACTGTATTCTGCAAGCAGAACCGGCAGCTGTGCCTGTGTGCCGAGAGACGGACCGAGCGGCTCATCGTAAAGCAGGTATTTTTCACCCTCTGCCTGTAACGAAAAAGCACTTGTTAAAATATCATAAGTGAGACGGTTTTTTGTGGAAAGCCAGTCTTTGGGAAACTTGAAAAGTTTTTCCAGATAAATATTCTGCTGTGAAAAAGCATCTGCGAGAACTTCCGGGTTCATGGAACCAAACGAAACATCCGGATCAGAAAGATTTAAAATTTCCGGGTTTTCCAGTGTATAGTGCAGATTTAAAGTATTTTCTGTAATTTCATTTCGAAAGACCGTATCACAGAAAGCGACAAAAGAATGATTGATTTCATAATAAAAAACAGAACAAAAGAGAAAGATAAGAGCAGGAAGAAAAGCAAGCAGAAGTTTGTGCCTGCGAAGTCTGGAAAGAAAGGAGGACATAGGCAGATACCTGAACTGTTTTTTACAGTGTACGTGCAGAAGGGAAAAAATATGTGCCATTAAGAAGCAATCTTTACAAACCATATCTGCTGTGATACAGTTATGAAAAAACAGGCAGGTGGTAAGAAATGAAGAGTTCAAAAAATGTCATCCTGATCGGCATGCCGGGTTCAGGAAAAAGCACCGTTGGTGTTGTGCTTGCAAAAGTACTGGGATATCGTTTTATTGATTCCGAACTGGAGATCCAGAGTCAGGAAGGAAAGAGGCTTCCGGAACTGATCGAAGAATTTGGTACGGAAGGGTTTCTTGATATTGAAGCACGCGTCAATGCTTCCATTGAGGCAGAAAGATGCGTGATCGCAACCGGCGGAAGTGTTGTATACAGAGATTCTGCGATGCAGCATTTAAAAGAGATCGGAACGGTCGTTTATCTGAAACTGACCTGCGAGGAGCTGGAGGAGCGACTCGGTGACCTGCGGTGCAGGGGTGTCGCACTTCAGGAAGGCCAGACCTTGCAGAGCCTTTATGAAGAACGCATTCCACTTTATGAAAAATATGCTGATATCACCGTCGATGAAACGAACATGAGCGTGGAAGAGACGATGGAACAGGTGGTTTTGCGATATCGGAGCAGAAAATAGCGGTTGTTACAAGAATGTTACGGAGAATATAGCTAAAATCCACGGTTCCTGAAATGTATCTTCGTTGCTTTTTACTGAAATCTTAATTTTTGTTTACAAACACCAAGTTTGTGGTATAATAAAAATTATGATGTTAGGGGAATCGCTTTTTGTCCTCGGCACATATTCGCAGGTGTTTACGTCATTTCCGGACGTTTACAGAATTTCGTTAAAAAGTAAAAAAAGCAATTTGAAAAATGATGATAATGATGCAGAGCGGTAACGGATGCATCAGAGATAGAGAGTATATTTTAATAATAGAGGTGTCTATGGAACAGTATGTAATTAAAGGCGGCAATCCCCTGGTGGGCGAAGTTGAAATCGGCGGAGCGAAAAATGCGGCACTTGGTATTTTGGCAGCGGCGATTATGACAGATGAGACCGTGGTAATCGATAATCTTCCGGATGTCCAGGATATCAATGTCCTGCTCGAGGCGATCAGTGTGATCGGAGCCAGAGTTGACAGGATCAGCCGTCATAAAGTGGCTATCAATGGTTCTATGATCGGTCAGGTAAGTGTAGATTACGAGTTTATTAAGAAAATCAGAGCTTCCTACTATCTGTTGGGAGCACTTCTTGGAAAATATAAAAGAGCAGAAGTACCGCTTCCGGGCGGATGCAACATCGGCAGCAGACCGATCGACCTGCATCTGAAAGGATTCAAAGCACTGGGAGCGACAACGAGTATCCGAAACGGTTCCATCGTTGCAGAGGCAGAAAAGCTGAAAGGAACACATATTTATTTAGATATGGTTTCCGTAGGTGCAACGATCAACATCATGATGGCAGCATCTATGGCAGAGGGATACACGATCATCGAGAATTCAGCACGTGAGCCGCACGTTGTCGATGTGGCGAACTTCCTGAACAGCATGGGTGCCAATATCAAAGGTGCCGGTACCGATGTGATCCGTATCCGCGGTGTTCAGAAGCTTCACAGGGCAGAGTATTCCATTATTCCTGACCAGATCGAAGCCGGAACCTTTATGTTTGCAGCAGCAGCGACCAGAGGCGATGTCATGGTTAAAAATGTCATCCCGAAACATCTGGAAGCAACGACAGCAAAGCTTGTCGAGATCGGCTGTGAGGTAGAAGAATTTGACGATGCTGTGCGTGTGGTAGCATCCAAACGTTTAAATAGCACAAACGTCAAGACACTGCCGTATCCGGGGTATCCGACCGACATGCAGCCGCAGATCGTAGTTGCCCTGGCTCTGGCACACGGTACCAGTATCGTGACAGAGAGCATTTTTGAGAATCGTTTCAAATATGTGGACGAGCTTACCAGAATGGGTGCGACGATTAAAGTAGAAGGCAATTCTGCTATTATCTACGGAACCGATGGGTTTACAGGAGCAAGAGTCAGTGCACCGGATCTGAGAGCCGGAGCAGCACTGGTGATCGCCGGACTGGCAGCAGAAGGTGTCACCGTTGTCGATGATATTGTCTATATTCAGCGTGGATATGAGTGTTTTGAAGACAAGCTCCGCAGCCTTGGTGCTGAGATTGAACGAGTTAGCACCGAAAAGGAAATTCAGAAATTCAAACTGAGAGTTGGTTGAAAATTAAATAGCTTCTCTTATTCAGAGTGATGGAGATACATAGGATCTGTGAAGTCACGGCAACCCCTTAAAGGAAGGTGCCAACCTGAGCGAGTAATCGAACAATAAGAGGATTGAACTTATCATTGGAATAAGAGGTCCGCTTTTTGTGGACCTTTTTTCGTTCCACAGAAAAGCATTCTGTGGGATTATAAAAAGAAACCATGTAGTTTCATATTATCAGAAACTATAAAATTACCGATGTCAGAATTGTAAAAATTCTATACAGTTCAAAGGCATCATACATTCATTTATTAAAAAAGGAGAGACAAATGGAGAAATTATTATTTACATCCGAGTCTGTAACAGAAGGACATCCGGACAAAATGTGCGACGCGATTTCTGATGCGATTCTGGACGCACTGCTTGAGCAGGATCCGATGAGCCGTGTAGCATGCGAGACAGCAACAACAACCGGTTTGGTACTGGTTATGGGTGAGATCACCACAAAAGCATACGTTGATATCCAGAAAATCGTAAGAGATACGATCCGTGAGATCGGATACACCAGAGGAAAATATGGCTTTGATGCTGATACCTGCGGTGTGATCACAGCAATCGATGAGCAGTCCGGCGATATCGCTATGGGCGTAGACAAAGCACTGGAAGCAAAAGAACACAAGATGACCGATGATCAGATTGAGGCAATCGGTGCAGGTGACCAGGGTATGATGTTCGGTTTTGCAACAAACGAAACCGAAGAATACATGCCTTATCCGATCGCACTGGCACACAAACTGGCACGCCAGCTGACCAAGATCCGCAAAGACGGAACACTGCCTTACTTAAGACCGGACGGAAAAACTCAGGTTACCGTAGAATATGATGAAAACGGAAAACCGGCAAGACTGGATGCAGTTGTTCTGTCTACGCAGCATGATCCGGACGTAACACAGGAACAGATCCACGAAGACATCAAAAAACATGTATTTGATGCGATCCTGCCACAGGAACTGGTAGATGAGAACACCAAATTCTTTGTAAATCCGACCGGACGTTTCGTGATCGGCGGACCTCACGGAGACAGCGGACTGACCGGACGTAAGATCATCGTAGACACCTACGGCGGATATGCACGTCACGGCGGCGGAGCATTCTCCGGAAAAGACTGCACAAAAGTAGACCGTTCTGCAGCTTATGCAGCACGTTACGCAGCAAAGAACATCGTAGCAGCAGGACTGGCAGACAAATGCGAGATCCAGCTCTCTTATGCGATCGGTGTGGCACAGCCGACTTCTGTTATGGTAGATACCTTCGGAACAGGCAAACTTTCTGACGAAAAGATCACAGAAATCGTTCGTGAGAATTTTGATTTAAGACCGGCCGGCATCATCAAAATGCTGGATCTGAGAAGACCGATCTACAAACAGACAGCAGCTTACGGACACTTTGGACGCAACGACCTGGATCTGCCATGGGAAAAACTGGACAAGGTGGATGCACTGAAAAAATATCTGTAATCTGACTGAGGCAGACAGAATTATGTGTGGAGAAATGAAAACGGAAAACAGCAATCAGAAACAATGTATCAAAATGGTAGGGAATATAGGGATTCTGTATGAGGATCCCTATATTCTCGTATGTCGCAAACCGGCAGGAGTTCCGGTTCAGAGTGCAAATGCCAGAGTCAAAGATATGGTCAGCATTCTGAAACTGTATCTTCTGGAAGAGTCCGGGAAACCGGGAGAGCCATATCTTGGAGTTGTGCATCGCTTAGATCAGCCGGTCCAGGGCGTGATCGTATTTGCCAAGACAAAACAGGCAGCAGCGAATTTAAGCAGTCAGATCGCAGACCGGAAGGGCAGCGGTCAGGTCGTGAAACGATATTGTGCAGTTGTGCGTAGAAATGCCGATGTATACAAAGAAACAGAAACAGCAGCAGAATATCAGGAACTGACGGATTATCTTCAGAGAGACCGCAGGACAAACACTTCTTATATTGTGCCAAAGGGAACGAAAGGTGCAAAAGAAAGCAAACTGCGTTATGCGATCCTGGAAGAAACAGAGGATCTCAGCCTGGTAGATATCGAACTTCTGACCGGTCGGCATCATCAGATCCGTGTACAGCTTTCCGGAGCGGGCATGCCGATTGCAGGTGATAAAAAATACGACGAAAAATCCGCAAAAACGACAGGAACACGCGAAAAAGAAACTCCGGCACTCTGTGCTTACAGCTTAAGTTTCCTGCATCCGAAAACCGGAAAACAGATGGATTTCACCGTTCTTCCGGAAGGAGGAGCGTTTGAAAAATTCCGCAAAGAATAGCAATATCCGGTAAAAACAGGATAACAGAATGAAAAAGATTATGTCGTACATACTAAATCCGATAAAAGCGGATAAGGAAGGTGCGGCGAAGATGAATACAAAAATCAGAAAAGCAATCGGAATTGTGGGAATCATAATGGCGGTATATATCATTTTTAAATATATATTCGTCTATGTGGCCCCATTTCTGGTGGCTTTTTTGATTGTAAGGATTTTAAATCCGGCTGCCATCCGTCTGCAAAAATACCCGTGTTTTCGGAAAGTAGGAAAAGGGAGTCTTCTGTTCTGCATGATGAGCCTGATCCTTGGAATAACAGGCGTATGCATGTGGTTCCTCGGTGTGCGGTTGTTTGCACAGATCCGCAGCATTTTTCTGCATATTGATCAGTACGAGGCAAAGATGGAAACGATGATCGACGGATGCTGTGTGCTGCTCAATCAGAAATTCGGGATGAAAAGTGAGGCGGTCAGAGAGATCGTCTACCAGAACATTGAAAAAATGTCGGAAAAAATACAGGCAGTCAATATCACGCAGGTTTTTCGATATTCCGTGCGGTATGCAGTCGTTGCCGCAGAATGGTTCAGTGTGCTCTTTGTGATCTTTGTGGCTGTCCTGCTGATCATCAAAGATTATGATGAAATCTGTCAGAAATTGCAGAAATACAGCACGTTTCGTCATCTGGTGCGGATTGGGGAACGTCTGTGGCAGATGGCGGGTCTGTGGCTTCGGGCACAGCTTCTGATCATGGCGGCAGTGATGGCAGAGTGCGTGGCAGGTCTGTGGGTTTTGCAGAATTCCTATGCCCTGCTGGTCGGGATCCTGATTGGTTTTCTGGATGCACTTCCGTTTATCGGAACAGGGACGATCCTGCTTCCGTGGGCGGCACTGGAATTGTTTCGTGGAGACTTCTTTCATGCCGCAGCTTACCTGACTTTCTTTCTCATTACCAACAGCACGCGGGATTTCCTGGAGCCACGGCTTTTAGGGGAAAAGCTGGGCGTATATCCCATTGTTATCGCAGTTGTAGTATATGTGGGGATCTGCATCTTCGGACCGACGGGAGTTTTGCTTGGTCCGCTGATGCTGCTTGTTATCAGAGAGGTGGTCAGGGAATGGCTGGAAGCGTAAAAAAACCTTTTCTATTTCCAGAAAAAATGGTATGATAGGCTTTGATAGTAACTGAGGGTTTGGAGAAGATGCAATGAATAAGAAAAAGAAGGTAAGGCACAGCGGAAAATTAAAATCCTATATGCAGTGGCCGGCAGTCGTGGCGGTTTTACTTGTGATGCTGGATATCCTGGTTTTTGCGATCGATGTGAAAGCAGGATTTCTGGTATTTTGTTTTACTGCCGTTTATTGGGTTCTGATGTCTGTTCTGATGCTGCGTTACCGTCCGTTTGTTCTCCGTGAGATGATTGCGTTTGCATCCCAGTATTCCCAGATCCAGAAAGGGATGCTGAAAAATTTTTCCATTCCGTATGCAGTACTCGATACGGATGGAAGAGTACTCTGGATGAATGATGCATTCTGTGATGTGACAGGAAAGGATTCCAGGTATCGGAAAAATATTTCAAACCTGTTTCCGGAGATTGATGCGTCTGCACTTCCGTGCAAAAAGGAAGAAACAGATGTGCAGGTTTTTTATAATGAAAACGATTATCAGGCACATCTGCAGAAGCTTTCAATGGGAGATCTCAACGAGGAAGTATCGATTGTGGATATTCCGCAGGAAGGGAATTATCTGATCGCACTGTATCTGTTTGACAATACGGAGCTGAATTATTACATCCGTCAGAATCAGGAACAGAAAATGGTTGCCGGACTGATCTACCTGGACAATTACGATGAAGTGCTTGAGAGCGTGGAGGAGGTAAGACGTTCCCTTCTGCTTGCCCTGATCGACCGTAAGATCAGCAAATATGTGGCGAATCTAGACGGTATCACAAAAAAACTTGAGAAGGACAAGTATTTTGTAGTTCTGAAATATAAGTCACTGGAAGAACTGGAAGCAAACCGTTTTTCCCTTCTGGAAGAGGTAAAGACGGTCAACATCGGAAACGAAATGAAGGTCACTTTAAGTATCGGTATCGGAGTGAACGGCAGTACTTATGCACAGAATTATGAGTTTTCAAGAATTGCCATTGAGCTTGCTCTTGGACGCGGCGGTGATCAGGCAGTCGTAAAAGATAACGATAAAATTTCTTACTACGGCGGCAAGTCCCAGCAGATGGAAAAGAGCACGCGTGTAAAAGCAAGAGTAAAGGCACATGCACTTCGCGAATTTATCGGAAGCCACGAAGATGTGGTCATCATGGGACACAAGATCACGGATATCGATTCTTTCGGAGCAGCCGTCGGCGTATGGCGTGCGGCAAGGATTCTTGACAAAAAAGCCCATATTGTGCTCGGAGATATCAATGGATCGATCCGTCAGTGGGTGAATCTGTTCCTAAATGACAAAGAATATCCGGAAGATATGTTTGTGACACATGAGCAGGCGAGAAAGATCGTGGATCACGACACCGTTGTGGTGGTTGTTGACACGAACCGTCCAAGCATGACAGAGTGTTCCGAAATCCTGAATCAGACCAGGACAATCGTTGTGCTTGACCATCACCGCCAGAGCAGCGAAGTGATCAAAAATGCGGTTCTGTCCTATATCGAGCCGTATGCATCATCCGCATGTGAGATGATTGCAGAGATTTTGCAGTACTTTGCAGATGATATCCGTCTGAAAGGAAAAGAAGCAGACTGTATTTATGCAGGTATTATTATTGATACCAATAATTTTATGGCGAAAACAGGGGTCCGCACCTTTGAAGCGGCAGCATTCTTACGCAGATGTGGAGCAGATGTGACGCGTGTCCGCAAGATGTTCCGGAATGACATGAGTTCCTATAAGGCGAGAGCAGAAGCGGTTCGCCACGCAGAAGTATTTGAGCAGTATTATGCGATCAGCTGCTGTCCGAGCGAGGATCTGGAAAGCCCGACTGTAGTCGGTGCTCAGGCCGCAAATGAACTGCTGAACATTGTCGGTATCAAGGCTTCTTTTGTATTGACAGAATACAAAGAGCGTATTTATATCAGTGCACGAGCCATCGATGAGGTCAATGTGCAGATCATTATGGAGCGTCTCGGCGGAGGCGGTCATCTGAATATCGCCGGGGCACAGCTGGACGGAGTGACACTTGAAGAAGCAAAAGATAAGCTGAAAAGTACGATAAGAACGATGATAGAAGAAGGAGCGATTTAAATGAAAGTTATTCTTGTAGAAGATGTAAAAGCACTTGGAAAAAAAGGTGAAATGGTAAATGTAAGCGATGGATATGCAAGAAATATGCTGTTTCCGAAAAAACTTGCACTGGAAGCAAGTGCAAAGAACATCAATGATCTGAAACTGAAAAAAGCACACGATGAAAAAGTTGCAAAAGAACAGCTGGCAGACGCAAGAGCATTTGCAGAAGAACTGGCAAAGGCACAGGTAAAAGTTTCTGTAAAAGTAGGCGAAGGCGGAAAAGTATTCGGTTCTGTTTCCAGTAAAGAAATTGCAGAAGCTGCAAAAGCACAGCTTGGATATGATATCGATAAGAAGAAGATCCAGATGAAAGATCCGATCAAGGCAGTCGGCACAACAAGCGTTGCGAATAAGCAGCATCCGAAGGTAACAGCAGAGCTGAAAGTCGTAGTAGACGGTATTTAACAGGGGGCATAAAAATGGAAGAAGCACTGATCAAGCGGGTATTGCCCCACAGTGTTGAGGCAGAGCAGTCTGTAATCGGTGCTATGCTCATGGATCAGGAAGCCATCATCAAAGCCTCCGAGATCATAAGCGGAGACGATTTCTATCAGCATCAGTACGGCATTGTTTTTGATGCGATCGTAGAGCTTTATAATGACGGCAAACCGGTAGATCTGATCACGCTGCAGAATCTTCTGCGTGAAAAAGACGTACCGCCTGAGATCAGCAGTCTGGAGTTTGTCAAAGATCTGCTGACTTCTGCACTGACCTCTACAAATGCAGATGCCTATGCACAGATTGTACATGAAAAGGCAGTTCTGCGAAAACTGATCAAAGTCAATGAACAGATCGCAAATGACTGCTACAGCGAAAAAGAAAAACTGGAAGATATTCTGGAATCAGCAGAAAAGCGGATTTTTGATATTGTTCAAAAACGAAATTCCGGAGACTTTGTGCCGATCAAAGATGTCGTGTTGCGGGCACTCGACCGGATTGAAGCGGCATCGAGAAACAAAGGAAGCGTGACCGGAATCCCGACCGGATTTATTGATCTGGATTACAAGACAACCGGTATGCAGCCTTCCGACCTGGTACTGATCGCAGCTCGTCCTTCCATGGGAAAGACCGCATTTGTACTGAACATAGCCCAGTATATGGCATTTAAGAAAAATTATACGGCAGCGATCTTCAGTTTGGAAATGTCAAAAGAACAGCTGGTCAACCGACTGTTCGCACTCGAATCACAGGTAGATTCACAGCAGCTTCGTACCGGAAATCTGAGCGATGATGACTGGGCGAAACTGATCGAAGGAGCCGGGATCGTCGGACGTTCCAACCTGATCATCGATGACACGCCTGGTATTTCCGTTGCGGAGCTTCGCTCCAAATGCCGCAAATACAAAGCAGAAAAAGGTCTGGATGTCATCATGATCGACTACCTGCAGCTGATGACAGGAAGCAAACGTGCAGATTCCAGACAGCAGGAAATTTCCGATATTTCGAGATCCTTAAAAGAGATTGCCAGAGAGCTTCAGGTTCCGGTGCTTGCACTTTCTCAGCTGAGCCGTGCGGTAGAGCAGAGACCGGATCACAGACCGATGCTTTCCGACCTGCGTGACTCCGGTGCGATCGAGCAGGATGCCGACGTTGTAATGTTCCTTTATCGAGATGATTATTACAATAAAGATTCCGAGAAAAAGAACATTGCAGAAGTCATCATAGCCAAACAGCGTAATGGTCCGATCGGTACGGTAGAGCTTGCATGGCTGCCAAACCTCACCAAATTTGCAAACTTAAAAAAATAACGCCTGGAGTTTCCGGGATGAAAAAGGTGTCGCTTTTTGCGATATCTTTTTTGCGTTTTTGAGAAAGAAATATGTTACAATCATATGAGAATGCCAGGGTACAAAGGTCAAAGTGTCGTTCTTGCTTGCAAGATAAGACATTTGAACTTGGGACCCGCTAAACATGAG
>ENA-UOOA01006610-UOOA01006610.1-human-gut-metagenome-genome-assembly--contig:-P61old-NODE-6610-length-11014-cov-4.575417_pt1 | contig 11014 bp, 10 predicted proteins | sample MGYA00242467_ERZ724014 | MGnify/ENA metagenome assembly ERZ724014
TTTGACATCGGTACGCGGAACCTTCGGATAATTACGCATAGTGTCCTCCTTTTATTGGTCTGCCGCCCAAACCCGCCTGAGGGATATTATCCCTCAGACTCCCTTCTTCGCTTCGCGGCGGTTTCAATCTGTTCGTCAGCTGTCACAGCGCAACGGCGCAGCTTTTTGTTTACATTCTGAGCTGTCGCAGTATGGCAGCGTAGTGGGAAATCCAAGAGAGCTTCGGGGTCTTGGCGGAGTTTTAGGTCAAAGCCACAATTGTTTTCCTTATGGCTTCTTGTATACTACGTTGCCGTCGATAAGGGTCATTTCGACCTGTGCCTTCGGCACAACGCAGGGCATCGCGTCAAATACGACGATATCCGCGTCCATGCCCGGGCGCAGCATGCCGATTCGATCCTCCAAGCCGAGCATCTTCGCCGGATTGACCGTCAGCATTCTCAGCGCACGGATCGGATCCATGCCTGCCCGCACGCACTCGCCGACCTGATTGACCAGCATCTGAGAGCCGGAGAGCAGCGCATCCGTCATCATCGCCGTATTCACGCCCGCGTCATCGAGCATTTTCATCGCGTCAAAGTCCACCTTGCAGCCTTCGCCCGGGAACAGACCGATATAAATCGGACCGTAAATGACGCCCTTGACATGCGGATTGCTTGCCAGCTCCTCCACAAAGTCGGAAGCACCGAGCGCGTGATCCAGCGTCACGTCAATATCGAATTCGTCCGCGATTTCAAGCACAGTCATCATGTCCTGCTGATAGGAATGCACCTTGAGCGGAATCCGATGCTCCATGACCGGAATGCCATGCTCCATCGCCTGGTCATACGGCGGTATCTTCTCCGGATCGCCCGCCGCATCCGCCTTTTTCTTCATATATGCCTTGACCTTGGTCAGGTAATCGCGGAGTGTCTGCGCAATGCCCATTCGGGACATCGGGCAGCGGTTCTTTCCGTTGTAAACGCCCTTGGGATTGATGCCCATCGCCGCTTTGAGCGCGACCGGATTGGCGATGGTCTGCTCTGCCAGCCCCTTGCCCGCCGACTTGATGGCAATGCCGTAACCGCCGACCACGTTGCCGCTTCCCGGAATGACGCAGTTCGTCGTAATGCCGTATTCGCAGGCAATCTTGAACCCGATGTTGTTCGGGTCGATGGCGTAGTATGCGTTCAGCTCAGCCGTCACGGGGTTGGTCAGCTCGTTGATATCGCCCCCACCCTCGCCGTTTTCCGGAAAGTTGCTGCGATGCGCATGCGCGTCGATCATGCCCGGCATGACGATTTTGCCCTTCATATCCAGCACTTCGCAGTCCTTTTCCGGCAGATTAACGCCAATCTCCACGATTTTTCCGCCGTCAATCAGCACATCGCCCTGCTCAATGATGCCCTCATCCGCCATCGTCAGAACGGTTCCGTTTTTCAGCAGTAGCATTTGATTTCATCCCCTTCCTGATAGACGGTCTTGCCCGCAATCATCGTCTGAAGCACCCGCGCGCGGAAATCACTGAGCGGATTCATGCTCCACACGACCAAATCGGCACGCTTGCCAACCTCGATGCTGCCGGTCATCTCGTCGATGCCCAGCATGCGCGCCGGCTCGCTCGTCATCATCGAAAGCACCTTTTCCTCGTCGTCGATGTGCTTGGTCAGCTCCATGCCCTCCCAAAGCACCCACTCGCGGCTGTAGCTTCCGGCGGTCTTTCCGCATACGGCGATGCGCATGCCCTTATCCACCAGCGCCTTGATGATCCGATAATCCTTGTGCATGCTGCGCGGATCAGAATCGCCGCCGGCAAAGCCGTCGATAAAGGAAACGCGCTCGGGATCAAGCGTCAGGTCAAGCTCGCTCAAACCCGCCATCATCGTAAAGATGACCTTCATCTTCTCATACGGCTTAACGATCTCCATCACCAGCTGACGGCTGTTAGCGTCGTCGCAGGAAATCATCATCGGCATTTCGCCGTCAATCGCCATGCGGATCGCCGCCAGCTTTTCATCCGGCTCGACGCCCTCTTTTTCGGGGTCATACTCCGCCGCTTTGCGCAGGTTGCTCTCCAGCAGATGGAACATGCCCATCAGCGTCGTCGGCATCACATTGCGCCCGCCGTATACGCGCTTGACCTCTTTGGACACGCTGCATTTCATCGCAACGCCGCGGCGCAGGCACATGCGATAGCCGTTGATACCATCGGTAATAAACGCCGCCGCCTGACCGCCGAATACGTTGTTATCCGACGGCGCAACGCCGCACGCGGTGATGCCGTAAGCCGGAAGCTGCTGAACGGAAGCAGCGCGTCCGTTGAACGCGTAAACCACGTCCATCTCCGGCGTAACCGGATCGGATTTTTCATCGTTATCGTCGCTGGACGGACGAATCTCATACGGCGTTCCGTTGATGCCCCACTTGCTGAGCGTATCAATAAAGCCCGGCAGCACATGCTTGCCCGCCAAATCGACGCCATCACCCTCGATATGCTCCGCAACCTCGGCAATCTTTCCATCTTCAATGCGCAGGTCACCGACAAACGCATGACCCAAACCGTCATGAATCATGGCATTTTTGTAAATCATCGTAATCCCTCCATTATTTGATATCAAAGAACGATTTTGGGGCTTTGCCCCAAACCCTACAAGGGAACTGAGTTCCCTTGACCTTCCGCTTTGCTTCGCGGCGGTTTCAATATGCCTATCCTCAGTTGTCGCAACGCGACAACGTAGTAGAAAATCCAAGAGCCTCAGGTTCTTGACGGGGTTTGAGTCAGTGTTCCAATCGTCCTCACGCCTAACAAAAAACGGGGCTGCAAAAACAGCCCCGTCGGTCAAAAGACCACCGTTGTCAAAACGCTCAGCGCGACGAGCACAACTGCCGTCAGCAGCGGCTCTCCTGCCGAGGGAATGACCTTCGGCTGTTTCAAATAATCCACATAGGACGGCATCGGCTCCATCGCCGGCGCGTTCTTTCTTGTCGCTTCCATATGGTGAATGAGCTTTTTGTATCCATAAACCGTAATGTCAAACAGCCCCATCCAGCGAACAAGATTCCAGCAGCCGATGACCAGAAAGAGCAGACCGGCGAGAAACAACCCATCGCCAATCTTCCATGCGCCCTCTGTCTTATACAGGTACAAAACCAATCCCGCTGTCAGCACAGCGGCGGACACGCCGTTTTTCACCAGTGTCTTTTTTCGGACACTGACGCATTCCGGTATTCTCATGCGTTCGCCTTCTGATAAGCCGCCCACTCATTGTCGCTCATCAGCACAAAATGCCCCGGCTTGATTTCGCGAAGAAGCGGATTGTCTTCGGGCTGATAAACACCGCTTGCCTTGTCATAATGGATACGCTGACGCTTTTTCTCCACGAGCGGATCCGGAACAGGGATAGCGGAAAGCAGCGACTTGGTATACGCATGCTGCGGATCCCGATAGATTTCATCGGACGAGGACATTTCGACAATACGTCCCGCGTTCATGACCGCAACGCGGTTGGAGAAATACTTGACCACGGACAGGTCATGCGCGATGAACAGAATCGTCAGCCCCAGTTCCTTGCGCAGATCATTGAGGATGTTCAGAATCTGCGCCTGAATGGATACGTCCAGCGCAGAAATCGGCTCATCGGCAATCAGCAGATCCGGCTGTGTAATCAGCGCGCGGGCAATGCAGATTCGCTGACGCTGCCCGCCGGAAAACTCGTGCGGATAGCGGGTCGCATGCTCACGGGTCAGACCTACCATATCGAGCATTTTATAAACCTGATTGCGGCGTTCGGTCTTATCGGGATACAGCTTATTGATTTTAACGCCCTCGCAAATAATCTCCTCGACCGTCATGCGCGGATTCAGGCTGGCAACGGGATCCTGAAAGACCATCTGCATCTTGCTGGTCACCTGACGGGTTTCTTCCGCGTTCAGCTTTCCGTCGATACGCTTGCCGTTAAACCAGATTTCGCCGCTCGTCGGCTGATACAGGCGGATGATGGTGCGTCCGGTCGTCGTCTTTCCGCATCCGGATTCACCGACCAGACCGACCGTTTCGCCCTTCTCAATATAGAAGGAAACGTCGTCCACTGCCTTCATCGGCGGCTTGTTCTTGCCCAAATAGAAGTATTTGCAGAGGTTTTTGACCTCAAGAATGTGTTCGCTCATGGGTTGACCTCCCTGGCAAGCTGCGCGGCGATACGGCTCTTGAGCGGTTCCGGAATGCCGATTTTCGGCGCGTCGGGATGCTCCAGCCAGGTGGCAGCGTAATGCGTGTCGCTGATTTTAAACATCGGCGGTTCTTCCTCGAAGTCAATCTTCATCGCATAGCGGTTGCGCGGCGCAAACGCATCGCCCTTGGGCGGATGAATCATGTTCGGCAGAGAACCGGGGATGACGGTCAGCTTATCCTCCGACGACGTTGCGAGCGAAGGCATGCTGGTCAGCAGGCTCCATGTATACGGATGGCGCGGATCGTAGAAGATTTCCTCAACCGTGCCGGTTTCGATAATCTTGCCGGCGTACATCACGCAGACGCGATCCGCAACGTTGGCAACAACGCCGAGGTCGTGCGTAATGAAGATGACGGACAGATTCTTTTCGCGCTGAATTTTGCCAATCAATTCAAGAATCTGGCTCTGAATCGTCACATCCAGCGCGGTCGTCGGCTCGTCGCAAATCAGCACCTCCGGATCGCACGCCAGCGCGATGGCAATGACGATGCGCTGACGCATGCCGCCGGAGAACTGGAAGGGATATTCGTTATATCTCTTTTCCGGCTCAGGAATACCGACAGCCGCCATCAGCTCCAGCGCGCGCGCCTTCGCCTGCTCCTTGGACATCTTGAGCTTGATGCGCAGGGTTTCCGTAATCTGCTTGCCGATTTTCATGACCGGATCGAGCGAGGACAGCGGATCCTGAAAAATCAGGGAAATCTCGTTGCCGCGAAGCACGGAAAATTCCTTGTCGCTCATATGCAGGATGTCCTGTCCCTTATAGGTAATGCTTCCGTTTTTGATGACGCCGTTCGCCGCCAGCAGCTTGGTAACGGCTTTGATGGTAACGGACTTTCCGGAACCGGATTCGCCGACAATCGCCAGCGTTTCGCCCTTGTTCAGGTGAAAATCAACACCGCGAAGTGCCTGCACCTGACCGGCATAGGTATTGAACCCGAGTTCAAGATCCTTCACCTCAAGGATGCGCTCGCCTTTCTGATATTCTCTCACTATGGTGACGCCCCTTTCATCAATCTTCCATGCGCAGATGCTTTTTCAGGAACGCAACCACCTGAGGATAGCAGTCCAGCTGATTCTTGCGCTTGGCGAGTCCGTGTCCCTCGTCCTCATAGCGCAGATAACTCACTTCGATGCCGCGGGATTTGACATTTTCAACGATCATATCCGCTTCCGTCACCGGAACACGCGGATCGTTTGCGCCGTGAATGACCATCAGCGGTGCCTTGATATCGCCCACCTTGGCAATCGGAGAAACGTTGTAGAGCGTTTCGCGGTCATGCGCCAGCGTGCCGTATTCGCTCTCGCGGTGCGCGCGGCGATATTCGCTCGTATTTTCGAGGAAGGTCACCAGGTTGGTCATGCCGACCACGTCCACGCCCGCTGCCCAAAGCTCCGGATAGCGCGCCACGCAGGAGAGGGTCATAAAGCCGCCGTAGCTGGCACCCATGACGGCAATCCTGTCCTTGTCCGCAATGCCGGTTTCAACCAGATGCTTGACCAGCGCGTCAATGTCATGCACGCTGTCCAGACGCTTCTCCACATCGTCCAGATGCGTATACGTCTTGCCATAACCCACGCTGCCGCGGACGTTCGGCGCGATGATGTTCATGCCCTGACTGACCAGATACTCCGTCAGAGCCGCGAACATCGGACGCTCCTGCCCCTCCGGACCGCCGTGGATGTCGATGAGAACCGGACGCGGACCTTCCTGCTTGCCCGGCGCTTTGTAATACCAGTACGGAACGGTCAGCCCGTCAAAGGACGTATAGTGGCACAGCTCGGCGTCCACCAGCTCATCCGGGTCGATGCCTTCCATGGCGGAAGTGGTTACGCGCTGAACGCTCTGCGCATCCAGATCGAGCAGCCAGAGATTTTCGGGCATCGTGCCGCTGGTCAGCGTGAACAGCAGCTTATATCCTTCCGGTGCCCAGGACATTCCCCAATAGTCGCTGACGCCCTTCGGCGCAGACGGAATATTCAGGAACAAATCGCGCTTGCGGTCGTAGATTTTCAGCGTAGAATAGCCGTCCTCATTGATGAAAATCGCCAGATAGCGGTCATCCGGGCTGAGGGCAAGCGCTTCCACATCCCATTCCGGCGCATAAACCTTGGTCATCTTTCCGGAAGCGATGTCGTAATACGCCAGATACTGGAACTCCGCGTCCTCATCGGTGCAAAGATAGAAGCCGGTGCTGTCGTGCAGGAATGCCGGGGCTTTATACGCGGCGTATGCGCCGGGCGTTCCGACGTCCTTCGCTTCGCCGGTTTCAAGGTCAAACATCCAGAGATGGTTGTCGCTCAAGCCCTTGAGCTTGTTGTAGAGCAGATAGCGTCCGTTCGGCGAGAGCTTTGCAGGCCAGTTGTAGCTGTCCTCATTCTCCAGCACGGTCGTCCACTTGCCGGTTTCCACGTCGATGGTGCAAAGGTCGAAATGCGCGGCACTGCGTGCATTGGACGCAAAGACAACCGTCTTGCCGTCCGGCGTCATGCCGCCCAGCTGGTTGCGTGCCTTGGGGTTGTTCGTCAGGTTCACAGGCTCGCTCGCGCCCTTGCGAAGCAGGAAAATCTGCTCCTGCTCGTCACCGCCGTGATCCATCGTCAGCAGCGCATCCTCGCCGTTCGGCGCAGCCTTGAGGCTCCAAACGCGGTCGGGCAGATTCGTCACCTGAACCGGCTCCTCGCCCACTCTGCCGCGCCAAACCTGATTCATGCCGCTCTTATTGGAGAGAAACAAGAAGCTGCCGTCCTTCATGAACACGCCGTTCGCGGACGTAGATACTTCATAAAAAGCTTTGATATCAGCCATTGTCTTTTTCCTCTTTCTTCGTCGTACAGACGGCTTATTGTCCGCGCATACGCGGGTCGAATGCGTCGCGCAGTCCGTTGCCAAACAGGTTAAACGCCAGCATCAGCGCAGAGATTACCAGCGCAGGGAACAAAGTCAAATGCGGGTCGGTCGTCAGATAGCCCTGTCCTTCCGCCAGCAGAACGCCGATGGACGGTTCGGGTGCCTGAATGCCCAGACCCAGATAAGACAGGAAGGACTCCGAGAAAATCGCGGAGGGAACGGCGAACGTCGCCTGCGTGATGATCGGGCCGATCGCGTTGGGCAGGATATGACGGAAGATCAAAACCCTGTCCTTGGCGCCCATCGTGCGGGAAGCCAGAACATACTCGTAATCCTTGTAGCGATAGAACTGCGCACGAATCATGCGGCTCATGCCAATCCAGCCCGTCAGAACCAGAACGAGGATAAACGACGATACGCCCGCACCAAGGAACAGAACAAACAAAATCGCCATGACCAGGAACGGAACGCCGCCGATAATCTCCGTCACGCGCTGCATAATCATATCGACATGCCCGCCGTAATAGCCGGAAATGGAGCCGTAAACGACGCCGATCAGACAGTTAATCAGCACCGAGCAGAAGCCGATGAGCAGCGAGATGCGCGTGCCGCGCCACAGGCGAACCCACTGGTCGCGCCCGATGTTGTCCGTGCCGAACCAGAAATAGTGGTCGCCCGCGCCCTTATAGATATACTGATTGATCTTCACGCGAAGCATCGGGATTTATTTGTTGCGGTACGTCCAAGTATACTCTTCAAGAACTTTCATCACGCATCCCTTTTCCTCGTACTCGCCGAGCTTGGATGCCTGAATCTCAATGACCGTGGAGCCGTCGCAGATGCCCAGCTTTTCCAGCCCCGGAATGCGCGGCGGCAGAACGCCGAAGGCGGTATGCTGCTCACGATAGCTGTACTTTGCGCACATCGGCGCGAAGATTGCCATCAGGACGATAAACAGAATGATGAGAGCCGCGATAACGGACGCTTTGTTCTGCTTAAAGCGCAGCCACGCATCCTTGAAGAAGCCGATGGGCTTGCCTTCAAATTTCTGGTCGTAGATTTTGTCATCGACCTGAACGAAGGCAAAATCCTCAGCCGTCAGTTTACGCTTAATCTCACTCACGAGTCTTTCCCCCTCCCATGCGGATACGCGGGTCTACAATGCCGTAGCTCAGATCCACCAACAGGACGCTAGCCAAATTGATGAGGGAGTAGACAAAGAGAATGGCGATCGTCAGATAGTAGTCCGACGTGCTGATTGAGCCGGTCATCAGCGAGCCCAGACCGGGAATATTGAAGATTCGCTCAACGACGACCGAGCCGCCCAATACGTTCATGAACATCGGAACGATGATGTTGCACAGCGGGATGAACGAGTTGCGCAGCGCGTGACGAACGGTCGCCTGCATCTGCGTCAGACCCTTTGCACGCGCAAGCAGCATGTATTCCGAGCCAAGAGCTTCAAACAGCTCCGCGCGCATATAGCGGGCGATGGTCGCTATGCCGCCGAAGGACAGCGCAATAAACGCCGCTTTCAGGTTCAGCAGAATCGTAAACCAGCCCAGCTTATACGCAAAGAAGTATTGCAGCAGCGACGCGAATACAAACGACGGCACGGATACGTTGATAACGACCATCGTAGAGATTGCGTTGTCCGCGAGCGTATTCTTCTTGAGCGCGGCGATGATGCCGCAGGCAATGCCGATGGGGATGGTGATGATGAGTGAGAAAAGATTCAGCACCAGCGTCATCGGAATCTTTTCCGCCATGATTTCAAAGACAGGGCGGCGCGGATACAGCGTGATGGATTCGCCGAAATCAAAAGATATGAAATTGCGCAGAAAGATTGCATACTGCTCAGCCAGCGGTTTATCCAGATGATAGCGGGCGCGCATCGCAGCACGCAGCTCCGGGTTGGCGCCTTCGCCAAGCACGTCGCCGGGAATCAGCCTGATGGCGAAAAAGCTGATGGTAATGATGATAAATAATGTCAGTGCCATCGCAAACAGTCGTTTTACAATGTACTTGCCCAAATGGTGTTGCCCCTCCTTTAATGCCGCGCAACCCCGCGCGGAAAGGAATTTAATCGCAGAAAGAAGTTCTTTTGAGAAGCTCTCCTATAATGCAAAGAAAAGTCAGGCAGTGCAGACAAACCTGCGCTGCCCAACTCTTTTGCCGGTTATCCTGTTTTACAATTCAGTACATCAGTTTGCCGGATTTTCGATGGTGGACTGCTGCCAGCCATAGCCGACGCCGGTGAGGAACTCCTCAGTCGGCAGCCAGATGCGCTCGTTGTAGATGACGGAGTTGTCATTCTGCATCAGCGGGATGAAGGCAACCTCACCCAGCAGCAGCTCTTCCATGCGGTTGAGTGCCGCAATCTTGGCTTTCGGATCGTTGAGCAGTTCGCCGTATACGCAGTCATACTGGAGCTTGTCAAACTCTTCGTTGTCAAAGCCGGTGATGTACTTATCCGCGTAGTCGGTCGTCCACGGTGCCATGGAGGTGTACGGGTTGAACGGGCTGCACAGACGCACGCCGATGCCCATGTCATAGGTGCCCGCGCGATAGCGGTCATAAGCAGCGGTCGGGAGGACAGCCTCGAGCTTCAGCTCAAAGCGGTCGGTGCCGAAAAGACCTTCGTAGATTTCCTTGGCAACCTCGGCGGTGCGCTTCTGGTCTTCCTGCTCATCAAAGTAGATGTAGCCGACGGTGATCTTCTTTCCGCCCAGTGCTTCATACGCCTTATCGAAGTACTCAAGAGCCAGCTCACGGTTGGTAGCGAACTTCTCCTTAATCTTCTCAGCTTCTTCCGTCTTGCGGTAGATGGTGCCGTCCTCTCCGTCATCAACGAAGATAGACTCGGCAACCATGTAAGAAGCAGCGGTGTACATCTTGTAAACGTCGTAAGCCATTTCCTCGCGCGGAGCAGCGTACTGGAGAGCCAGACGGAGATCCTTGTTCGCCATCGCAGTGTTGGAAGAAGTGGAGTTCACGAACAGACCCCAAACGGAAGCGGTCATGTTCTTGTGTACGCGCGGGTCATCCTTGTACTGGTCGTACTCGGTGCCGGTCAGGGTATGCTGATCCAGCTCGCCGCTCCAGAACAGCTCGCTGCGGGTGCTCTGAGAAGAGGTGAACAGCATATGCTCGCCATCCACGGAGAACCAGCCATCCTGAACCAGCGGATCATCCGGATTGAGGACGAACATCTGATAGCCGTCGATGACCCATTCGGTCATGATGTAGTAGCCGCAGGACGGGCTCGTCTCAAGCGTCGTGCCGTAGGTCGTGGAGGTGCGATCCGCATTCATCAGGGACTCGTACAGATCTTCCTTGACCGGATTGACGTACTGGCAGATGGTGGTGTAGAAGTCGATATCCGTGCAGGGGTATTCGAGATCAAACTCCAGCGTGTACTGATCCAGAACCTTCACGCCGACCTCAGACCAATCGGTCACCTTGCCCTGGAAGTATTCCTTGGCATTCTTGACCACGACCGGATCAAAGACGTAGGTCGCACCGGTATTCGCCAGCTTCGGGTCGATCTGCATCTTGATGGAATACTCGTAGGTATACGCATCAATCGGCGTGCCGTCGGTCCACTTCAGACCCTCGCGCAGCTTGACAATCCAGGTCAGACCGCCATCCTCGCTGGTCGGCAGCTCTGCCGCATGCTCCGGAACGAATTCAAGCTGGGTTCCATCTGGCGCACGAACGTGCCCAAATGCGGCAAGCGGCTGGACGAAGTGGTCGAAGTGTACATGTGCGGGTTCTGCGTCTTGGGGGACGTAGTCCAGCTGTACAGGATGTTGTCCGTGTGATCGGCAACGGCGCCGCCGGCAATCAGTGCGAACGCCATCACGAGAACAAGTGCGAGAAGCTTCTTCATAAGAACTCTCTCCTTCTCAAATAAGAATCTGGCACGAGCTGCTTCCGCAGCCTTTATGCC
>ENA-UOOA01006615-UOOA01006615.1-human-gut-metagenome-genome-assembly--contig:-P61old-NODE-6615-length-11003-cov-6.414870_pt1 | contig 11003 bp, 10 predicted proteins | sample MGYA00242467_ERZ724014 | MGnify/ENA metagenome assembly ERZ724014
GAACAAAACGTCCTGTTTCTTTAGAACCAATGAATCCTTTTGAGAGAAGAGTTATCCATTCTGCATTGCAGAATGACAAGTTTGTAACAACACACAGCGAGGGCGAAGAACCATACAGACATGTGGTTGTTACTTTAAAAAGAGATAGAGAAAGATAAATTCAAGTATAGAATTTAAAAGACCAGAAGCTGCACGTTACAAAGCTTTATGAAAATGCCGGAAATGATATGGCAGGTTCTTATGAAGTTTTGCGGCGTGCAGTTTTGTACATGGAAAGGATATCACTATGGGAACGGATACCATTGCTGCAATTGCAACTGCAATGACAAGTTCAGGAATCGGAATCGTAAGAATCAGCGGAGACGAGGCAGTTTCTATCACAGACCGTATTTTTGAAATGAAGAATCAGAAAAAGTTAGAAGATATGCCAACGCATACAATTCACTATGGTCATATTCATGATGGAGATGAAGTGATCGATGAAGTTATGGTTGTTCTGATGAGAGGACCGAAAAGTTATACCAGGGAAGATACGGTTGAGATAGACTGTCATGGCGGCGTTTATGTCATGAAGAGAATTTTAGAAACAGTTATCAAATATGGTGCGCGTCCTGCAGAGCCGGGTGAATTTACAAAACGTGCATTTTTAAATGGAAGAATTGATCTCTCACAGGCAGAATCCGTTATTGATGTTATCAATTCCAAGAATGAATTTGCATTAAAAAGTTCGTTGAGCCAGCTTTCCGGTTCTGTTTCAGAAAAAATCAAAGAAATCCGCGGAAATGTTTTACATGAGATTGCATTTATCGAAAGTGCATTAGATGATCCGGAGCACATCAGTCTGGATGGATATCCGGAAAAACTATCCGGTATAGTATCGGATGTGATAAAAAAAATTGATAAACTGCTTGCAAACAGTGATAATGGAAAAATGTTAAAAGAAGGTATTTCAACTGTTATTGTTGGGAAGCCGAATGCCGGAAAATCTTCTCTTTTAAATTCTCTGGTTGGAGAAGAGAAGGCAATCGTTACAGATATTGCGGGAACAACACGGGATGTTCTGGAAGAACAGATTAATTTAAACGGTATTTTATTGAATATCATTGATACCGCCGGAATCCGTGACACGGAAGATGTCGTGGAAAAAATCGGTGTGGAACGTGCAAAGAAATATTTGAATAATGCTGATCTTGTCATTTACGTAGTTGACACATCCACAGCGTTAGACGAAAATGATCATGAGATCATGGAATTGTTGAAAGACAGACATGCAATCGTTTTGTTAAATAAATCTGATTTAAGTCCGGTCACAACTGTGGAAGATATCAGAAAACATCTGGATAAAAAAATGATCTCAATTTCTGCAAAAGAGCAGACCGGAATGGATGATCTTGAAGAAACGATCAAAGAAATGTTCTTCTCCGGGGAAGTTACATTTAATGATGAAGTTTATATTACGAATATCAGACATAAAACATCTTTACAGGAAGCTTTACGAAGTTTACATTTAGTATTGCAGAGTATTGCAGATGATATGCCGGAAGATTTTTATTCCATTGATCTGATGAATGCTTACGAGGAACTTGGAAATATTATCGGAGAATCTGTGGAAGATGATCTGGTAAATGAAATCTTCAGTAAATTCTGTATGGGTAAATAAAAAATAATTTGCAGATTGTAATGTGAAAGAGAATCATTCAAAATCTTATATGAGTTGAGGACAGAAAAATGGAAGAGAAGAAGATTCCGTATGTAGAGGAAGAATATGATGTGGTTGTAGTCGGAGCCGGACATGCCGGATGCGAGGCAGCATTGGCGTGTGCAAGACTCGGACTGGAAACAATTATTTTTACCGTGAGTGTAGACAGTATAGCGATGATGCCGTGTAATCCTAATATTGGAGGAAGTTCCAAAGGACATCTGGTCCGTGAGATCGATGCGCTCGGTGGTGAGATGGGAAAAAATATCGATAAGACATTTATCCAGTCCAAGATGTTAAATAAATCCAAAGGTCCGGCCGTTCATTCACTGCGTGCGCAGGCAGATAAAATGAATTATAGTATGGAGATGCGTAAGACGCTTCAGAATACCGATCATCTTACTATCCGTCAGGCAGAAGTTTCTGAAATTATCACGGAAACAACAGTGCTGGAAAACGGAAAAGAAATTCAGAAAATGACAGGCGTGAAAACGTTTTCAGGTGCGGTTTATCATTGTAAGGCAGTCGTATTGTGCACAGGAACTTATCTTCGCGCAAGATGTCTGACCGGTGAGATGATCACATACACCGGACCAAACGGTCTGCAGGCAGCAAATCATCTGACAGATTCCCTGAAAGCGCATGGAATTGAAATGTTCCGTTTTAAGACAGGAACGCCTGCACGAATCGACAAAAGGTCTGTTGATTTTTCAAAAATGCAGGAGCAAAAGGGAGATGAGAGAGTTGTACCTTTTTCCTTTACAACTAATCCTGAAGATGTGCAGATCGATCAGGTTTCCTGCTGGCTGACTTATACAAATGAGAAAACACATGAGATCATCAGGAATAACCTGGACCGCTCTCCGATTTATGCAGGAATTATTGAAGGTACAGGACCAAGATACTGTCCTTCCATTGAAGATAAGGTTGTAAAATTTGCGGATAAGGACAGACATCAGATTTTTATTGAACCGGAAGGAATAAATACGAATGAGATGTATGTTGGTGGAATGTCTTCCTCTTTACCGGAAGATGTCCAGCATGAAATGTACCGCACCCTGCCGGGACTTGAACATGTGAAAATTGTCCGTAATGCTTATGCAATTGAGTATGATTGTATCAATCCAAATCAGTTGTATGCTACTCTGGAATTTAAAAATATTAAAGGACTGTTTTCGGGTGGCCAGTTTAATGGAAGCAGTGGTTATGAGGAGGCTGCCTGTCAGGGGTTAGTTGCCGGAATCAATGCAGCCATGAGCATTATCGGAAAAGAACCGCTGATATTAGATCGCTCCGAGGCTTATATAGGAGTTTTAATTGATGATCTTGTGACAAAAGAAAATCATGAGCCGTATCGCATGATGACTTCCCGTGCGGAATACCGTTTGCTGCTTCGTCAGGATAATGCTGATCTCCGTTTATCAAAAAAAGGATATGAGATTGGTTTAATTTCACAGGAGCGATATGACTGGGTCTGCCAGAAGGAAGTATTGATCCAGAAAGAGATTGAACGTGTTGCCGGAGTCAAGATCGGTGCTAATAAAGAGGTTCAGGCTCTTTTGGAAAGTTACGGAAGTATTCCGTTAAATACCGGAACAACTTTAACAGAACTGATCCGCAGACCTGAGCTTGATTATGAAAAATTAGCAGTGATCGATAAGGAAAGACCTGAGCTGCCTTATGATGTAGTTGAACAGGTTAATATCAATATCAAGTATGATGGATATATTGTGCGGCAGATCAAACAGGTAGAACATTATAAAAAACTGGAAAATAAAAAAATAGCAGAAGATTTTGATTATGATGAAGTACCAAGCCTCCGTATTGAAGCAAGACAGAAGTTAAAACTTTACAGACCGTTATCAATTGGCCAGGCATCGAGAATTTCAGGAGTCTCCCCGGCAGACATTTCGGTGCTTTTGGTTTATATGGAGCAGATGAAATATCATAAAGGAAATATAAAATGACATATAATTTAGAAAAATTTTTAAAAGGTCTGGAAGAACTTCAGATTGAATTAAGCGATAATCAGATACAGCAGTTTATCAGATATTATGAGATGCTGGTGGAAAAAAATAAAGTTATGAATCTGACTGCAATCACAGAATTTGATGAAGTCATTGAAAAACATTTTCTGGACAGTCTTTCCCTGATCAAAGTGTATGATCTCAAAAAAGAAGTTTCAGTGATGGACATGGGAACCGGCGCCGGATTTCCGGGGATTCCTTTGAAAATTGCTTTTCCGAATCTGAAGGTGACACTTGCTGATTCTCTGAATAAAAGAATATTATTTTTACAGGAAGTGATAGAGGAACTTGGATTAAAAGATATTGAAGCACTTCATGCGAGAGCGGAGGAGCTTGGAAAAAATAAGGAATACCGTGAAAAGTTTGATCTGGTTGTCTCAAGGGCAGTTGCAAACCTTTCTTCCTTAGAAGAGTATTGTGTTCCTTTTGTAAAAATAGGTGGAAATTTTATTTCTTACAAATCCGGTGAAATTGAAGAGGAAGTTGCTAATGCAAAAAATGCAACATTTTTGCTTGGAGGAAAAATGAAAGAAGTCTATAAATTTGATCTGTATGAGCAGAAAAGATCGTTTGTCGTGATCGATAAGGTGAAGGGAACACCGAAAACTTATCCGAGAAAAGCCGGAACACCGACAAAGACACCGTTGTAAAAATAATAGTTACTGAGTGATGTAATAATTGGGTGATAAAATAAATCACCATATACACAAACTCCTGTCTTTTTTATGATGCAATAACATGCTTAAATGTAAAAATTTTTACATTCTATTATAAAACGTGTTTTTAATGCATCATTTGGAGGACAGGAGTTTTTTCTTTTTATTATTAAATTCAAAAATAATCCTACTTTAAAAACATATCAATTGCTTCCACAACTTTATCGGCAATCTCTAACTGTGGATATTTTTTACAGTTGGATAAGTATACGATTTCATTTCTGGAGTTTGTCTTTTTATAAGAATCTGCAATTGCGATTGCATCTTTCATGTTTCGACTCTCAATCACATAAATTGGAGTTTCTAATTTTTTCAGCGCATGTTCGATACTGTTCTTTGTGTAATTTGCTTCCATGCTTGCCATTAAATATTTACCATGACTGAAATTCATGTGGGCTGCCTCATAATATGCGTCGATCAATTTGGAAGAAACCAGCTGTGGCCTTGCATAATATTCCTCACGGAAATACTTGGTGATGTTGGTATTGCTCACTTTGATATTGTAAAGGAAGGTTCCAATCACAGGGAGTTCCAATAAAGTTTTTTTCACAGATGCATATTTATCGGTTGTAATATGAAGCTCTTTCAAAGAAGTCGGATTGATCGCAATAATAGAATTTGCAAGATCTTTATTCATATTGCAAGCTAACGTTACAAATGAGATTGATTCATTCGATGCAATAATATCTGTTTTTTCTCCAATTACATTTTGGATAAAATCCGTCACAAGCTGAACATATAAATAATTGGTGTAAGTTAAGTACGGTTTTGCAGAGCGTCCACATCCAAGTAAGTCCAGTGTGTAGACAGTATGTTTCTTTTCCAGTTTTCGAATCACTTTGCACCATTCATAAGAAGAGCTGACCGGATTCAGATCGTGAATCAGCAATAGCGGACTGCCTGATCCGCGTTTCGTATAATAAATCTGTCCGTTTTTCCAATCGTAAAAATTGCCGTTCTCTGCTTTCAAAATATTCTTGATATCAGCTGTCATATTAATAAATCTGTTAACAAAATGGATTGTTCCAGCGGCAAGAGCTGTCAACAGAAAAAAATGTTTGATATTCTTTTTCATAGAAACCTCCTTATTTATTTTATGATCATTAAAAAAATGCATTTCATATAATTGAAAAATCGTTTCACCATTTCATAATCATAAATCTTTATTTAATAATATTATATCCGCTTTTTATAACATATACAAATTAATTTTTGAAAAATCATTCATTTCTTTTACATATTTTGAAAATTTTAGTTTAATTAGAAAAAATAAAATAACTATAAATGTAGTACAATTGTTTTTAAAATAATGATATGGTATAATGTGCGTATGCAATGAGCAGTGCCATAGACAGAGAAAATAGTTTGTGACTGCTTGCAGGCAAAAAACTATTTTATTTGTCTATGATAGGGCGAATGCCCGTCAGCCAGAAAAATCAGAGATTTTTCTGGCGTGCACGGCGGACTGTGATTCATGACATAATATGCGGCAATGAGCAGTGCCAGTCGAGAATAGTAGCATTATTGATGATTACTCAGAAGTAAAGGAACAAGTGATTATGGTTATAGAATATTTACAGCAAATAAAAGATTCTTATTTCGAACAAAAACATGCATTAGAAAAACAGTTAAATTTATTGGAAATTCAATTAAAAGAAAATACCGGAATGATAAAAATGTTGGAGGAAACAAATGATTCGTGCTATGAATTGTTTACACCTAGAAATGTTAATTCAAAGAATAAAGCTAAAATTAATGAACTGATGGAAGAACAGAAAAGTATCAATGAGTCTATAGAAAATTTGAAAAATTCTATCAAAGAATATTCTAGTAAGATCGAACAATTAGATCAGATAGTGGAAGAAGAAAATCGAGAAATTGAAATTGTTCAGGAATATACGGAGACAATGTCACAACAGAATATAGTAAGTGAAGATGAAAAGATAGAATCATCGGAAGATAATTTACTTGATAGTATGAAGAATATTTTGAACCGGGTAGAGTTATGTAGCCAGTTGATTGATATTGATCCAGTTCGATGCAGATTGGAATTAAGTTCTATTATGAAAATTCTTACTGATCTGATTGAAGAAAAAGATGAATCGGATTTTTGAAATATATATTTCTAAAAGAGACACTTTTCCCAATTAAAATAAATTCATAAATTTATTAGGTAGAAAATTATATATAAAGGAAAAACACATATGAGTAACAAAATATATAAGAGTAAGATGAAAGATGAAAATAGATTAATTGGAAAATTTGTGAATATATCATTAATCGCATTATTAATTATCTTTGTGTTATTATTTTTAAAAATAATAGTAACAGAAATATCATTTCATAAAATGATTACGGAAATGGTTGAGGGGATTGATTATTACATTGAAGATATAGTAATAACAGATAAGGAAACTGTAGAGGACTATAATGGTTCGGAATCAGGTGCAACGAATTATTTCTTTCACTATGGACATGATACTGATAAGCGGATGCAAGTAAATCAAAAAATGTATTCTCAATATAATGTAGGAGATATGTTTCCAGCTTATACAAAGGATCATTATTATTATGGTTCAACAATTAATTCGGTTTTGCCAAAAACTGAGTATAAAAATAATGAATTAAGTAAGGCTGGTATCGTAACAATCGGTTGTCTAATACTATTGCTGCTTATATATAAATGGATTGATAATTTAGAAAAAAAGATAAACAATCAATGGTCAAGATCTTAAAATGTTTCACGTGAAACATTTTAAGGTCTATTTTATATTTTAACAATATTTAGTAGGCTCTTATAATATGAAATACTATAGTTTGAAGTAACACACTAAAAATATAAATGTTTCACGTGAAACATTTTTGGATAATTAATCATAGCATTTGAAATATAGAAGTGTTATAATATACAACGTAGAAAAAAATAACGAAAATATCTGCTTATAAAATAGTAAATTATCCGGCTATTATGGAATGAAAATTGATTATATCATGAAGCACAAATCTATGATCGTTATCTATACCCGCTTCGCTCGGTAGATTATATCATACACAAAAAAACACATGATTCACAGAACAGTCTTTATTTATATTATTATAAAGAAACATAATAGCTAATAACAGAACTATGGGAAAGGAAAATATAATGGGTAGAATTATAGCAGTAGCAAACCAAAAGGGTGGTGTTGGTAAGACAACAACAGCAATTAATCTGGCTGCTTGTCTTGCGGAAGCAGGAAAAAAAGTATTAACAATTGACCTTGATCCACAGGGAAATATGACAAGTGGACTTGGAGTAGATAAAAATGAAGTGGAAAATACAGTTTATGAGTTAATGCTTGATGAATGTTCCATTAAAGAAAGTATGACGGATACGGTTGTAGACGGAATGAAAGTAATTCCATCAAATGTAAATCTTGCCGGAGCTGAAATTGAATTATTAGGTATTCCAGAAAAGGAATACATATTAAGAAATGCTGTTGATTATATCAAAGAAGATTATGATTTTATTGTAATTGATTGTCCGCCATCTTTAAATATGCTGACAATTAACGCAATGACAACTGCAAACTCTGTCCTGGTTCCAATTCAATGTGAATATTATGCGTTGGAAGGATTGAGCCAGTTAATACATACCATTGATCTTGTACAACAAAGATTAAATCCAAATCTTTTGATTGAAGGGGTTGTCTTTACAATGTATGACGTGCGCACAAATCTTTCTAATCAGGTAGTTGAAAATGTAAGAAATAATTTAGATGCAAAAATATATGATACATTGATACCAAGAAATATTCGTCTGGCAGAGGCACCATCTTATGGATTGCCAATTAACTTATATGATTCCAAATCTGCCGGAGCAGAAAGTTACCGTTTACTTGCAAAAGAAGTAATAGATAGAAAGGATATTTAAAATATGGCAACCACAAAAAAAAATGGATTAGGCAAAGGACTTGATTCACTTATTACTAATAAAGTAAATACTGCAAAAACAACAACAGCAACAACAAAACCAGCCGTTAAAAAAGATGAAAAAGTAGTGGAAGGTATACTCGTTAACATTAATAAAGTAGAACCAAACAGAGAACAGCCAAGGAAAAATTTTGATGAGGATGCACTTTTGGAATTAGCAGAGTCCATCAAACAGTTTGGTGTTTTACAACCATTACTTGTACAACAGAAAGATGATTACTATGAGATCATTGCTGGCGAAAGAAGATGGAGAGCTGCCAAACTTGCTAATTTAAAAGAGGTTCCTGTTATTATCAAAAAATTAACAGAACAGGAAGTTGTAGAAATTTCACTTATTGAAAATATCCAGCGTGAAAACTTAAATCCAATTGAAGAGGCAATTGCATATAAAAGACTTTTAACAGAATTCAATTTAAAACAGGATGAAGTAGCGGAACGTGTATCAAAAAGCAGAACAGCGGTAACAAATTCAATGCGTTTGCTGAAATTAAATGAAAAAGTTCAACAGATGGTCATTGATGATATGATTTCTACCGGCCATGCCAGAGCACTGCTAGGTCTTAATGATCTGGAAAAACAATACACGGTAGCACAGCAGATATTTGATGAAAAGCTAAGCGTTCGTGAAACAGAAAAATTAGTAAAAAAAATCCAGCAGGAAAAAAATCAGAAAGATACAGAAAAGAATAAAAAAATAGATCCAAAATTAGAAGCAATCTGCCATGACCTGGAAGAGAAGATGAAAGGAATTTTAGGAACAAAGGTTGCTATTAATCAGAAAGATAACAAAAAAGGAAAAATTGAAATCGAATATTATTCCATGGATGAACTGGATCGCATTATGGATTTATTCAGAACTATAGAAAAATAATAGAGTATTTTTATAAAAATCGATTCAATAAAAATAAGTTCGTTATATGAAACAGCAGAAGGAGAAAAAATGATTTCACAGTATTTAGGATTTGATTCAGATTATATTATCATTGGACTAGCAGCACTTGTTTTAATACTTATTATTTTAATGATTATAAATGTAGTTCAAATGAGTAAATTGAAAAAGAGCTATAAGATTTTTATGAAAGGAAAAAATGCAAAAAACTTAGAGGATACACTTATTAAAAGGTTAAATCAGGTAGATGATCTGATAAATGCAAATTCCGCAAACGAAAAAAATATAAAAACCTTATTCCAGAACATGCAGAGAACATATCAGAAAATGGGACTTGTAAAATATGATGCATTTAATGAGATGGGTGGCAAGCTGAGTTTTTCTCTGGCAATGCTTGATGTGAAAAATAATGGATTTATCATTAATGCAATGCACACAAGAGAGGGCTGTTATACTTATATTAAAGAAATCATTGATGGAAATTCAGTGATTGTTTTATCTGGTGAAGAACAGGAAGCATTAAACAACGCAATGGGGGAAAATAACATTGCAAAATAGAAAGACATATTATATAATAAAGTCCGTCTTGTAAATAGTAAAATTGGTTTACATAATTTTAAAAATCGGAAAGGAGGATAGTAGTATGCACAAATTTTTAAGAGCAGTCGGTTTTTCAAAAATCACAAAAGAAGAGCTGAATGATATTTTTCAAAAAATAATAGAGAGACCAATGTTGCAGAAAGTGGCAGAGGATTCCGAAGGTAATGAGTTTGCAGAACTCTCTATCGAGTTTGGAGATTTCTTTGGACTGTCTTTGAGAGGAACATTTAATGAGAATGATTCTTTTGAGATGAGCTACTACTATCCTTATTTTTGTGGTAATAAAATTTCAACGACGGAACAGATTGATATTGAAAAACATGCGGAAAAAGAGTCTTATGCAGGAATCTGTGATGAGGTAAGACTTGGCGTTACATTGATTTTTTATTTGCAGAATGTGGCGGATTATCTGGCTGTGAAAAATAATAAATTTTACATGAGTCAGGCAAATGGAACAGTGCTTGCTGCGCTTTCCACAGAAGGAAAAATTTTACTTCCTATTAATAAAGATGAACATAAGCAGAAGCTGACAGAACAGACTATGAACGAAAGAAATGGATTGATCGCTGCAGCCAGAAAGGGAGATGAAGATGCTATCGAGAATCTGACTTTGGAAGATATCGACACTTATTCCCTTCTTTCAAGACGTGTACAGCATGAAGACATTTTGAGTATTGTGGATTCTTACTTTATGCCTTATGGAATTGAAAGTGATCAGTATTCCATTCTTGGTGAAATCATGGATTGCAGGCTATTGCAAAATTCGTATACAGAAGAAAATGTTTATGCGATAGATATCAAATGTAATGATGTAGAATTTCCAATCTGCATCAATCAGAAAGATCTGATTGGTGAACCAGCAGTTGGAAGAAGGTTCAAAGGAAACATCTGGTTACAGGGAAGTATTAATTACAGAGATTAGTGATTTTTACAAAATCACTAATCTGATGAAAGAAAAAGATTGAACTTCTCTGATAGTTGGAATATAATAAACAAGTATCTGTTCTCATAGTTAAATGGATATAACAAGTGCCTCCTAAGCACTAGTTGTGGGTTCGATTCCCGCTGGGAACACTTCAGAATTTTAAAAGAGTCCGTTC
>ENA-UOOA01006622-UOOA01006622.1-human-gut-metagenome-genome-assembly--contig:-P61old-NODE-6622-length-10988-cov-6.711973_pt1 | contig 10988 bp, 6 predicted proteins | sample MGYA00242467_ERZ724014 | MGnify/ENA metagenome assembly ERZ724014
CGGCGTGAAATACTTGGCTTCCAACTGGTGGAACGTCTTCTCCAGTTCGGCGCCCCGATAGCCGGCCTTGTCGAGCGACTTGAACCACGCCTGCGCCGGGACGGCGGCCAGCTTGTCGGCGCGGGCATAATCCTCGTCGGACAGGACATGGACGGTGCCGCCCATTTCCTTGATCCACTTGTCGAGGCTGCCGTACACGTTTTCAGCCCAGAACTTTTCCAAAAGATTGGGGCCGTAATTCTGGGACATATCGTCGACGATGGCCTTGAGGTCGTCGGGCAGGCTGTCGTAGCGTTCCTGATTCATGACCACGTAAAAGGCGGTTCCGGTGATGTTCAACAGCGTGACGTGCTTGACTTCCTCACCGTAGCGCCGGGAAATCAGCGGATCGAAATCCATGACGATACCGTCGATGATGCCGCCCTGCATGGCCTGATACAGATCGGACATGTTCATGCCGACCACGGAAGCGCCGAGGGCCTGCATGGTTTCAAAGCGCAGGCCGCCGCCTTCAAAGCCGAGCTTCTTGCCCTTGATGTCGTCGAGCTTCAGGATGGGCGCGGACTTGGTCATGACACAGTCGCCCACGGGGTAGGCGTGGATGAACATGAGCTTGACGCCCTTGATTTCCTTCTTCAGGACTTCGGGATGGGCCTTATAGAAATCGCTCAGCATCTCATAGGCATTGCCGAGAGCCATGCTGGGGTTGGCGGCGGAAAAAATCTGAGAATGGAAGGGGAACGCGCCGGGGTTGGAGCTGAAAGGCGCTTCGGCCAAGTCCGCTATGCCGGTGCGGACGGAGTCCATGGCGTCGGAACGCTTGCCAAGGGCGTTGGCGAAATAGGGTTCAATCTTGATGCGCCCGTTGCTACGCTTTTCGAGCTCGTCGCACCAAGGCTTGATGGCATTGACCCACCGCTGATGGATAGGCGGCATCCCAAGGTTGAAAGTCAGCACGATGGGTTCTTCGGCGGCACTCTTCTGCGCGAACAGAGCGGGAAGGCACAGCGCCGCGGCCAACGTCAATGTCAATAATGTCCTCTTCATGGCGTCTCCAGTCGGGTTATACAGTTCCTGTCCTTGGAGCAGAGCCGGAGGGGCCGCCCCTCCGGCCCATTCACACTACAGTGAGGCGACCATCTTCCGGATGCGGTCGACACCTTCCAGACAATCGTCCAGCCCGGTGGCGCAGGAAAGACGGGTGTTGCACCCCGCGTACGGCCCGTATTCGGAACCGGGCACGCAGGCCACATAGTATTCGTCGAGAAGCTTCGCACAGAACTGCACGGGGTCCAGCCCTGTCTTCTCGTGGTTCAGGTAGATGTAGAACGCGCCCTTGGGAGCCGCGAAGGACACGTTGGGTATGGTGGACAGGGCTTCCATCATGGCCTTGCGCCGGATGTCGAACTGCTGGCGCATTTCCTCAACGCAATCCTGCGGGCCGGTCATGGCTTCCACGGCGCCCCACTGGGCGAAGCTGTTGACGGAGAGCACGAAGCTCTGCTGCAACAGGGCCATGCCGCGGATGACTTCGGCGGGGCCGGCAAGGTAGCCGATGCGCCAGCCGGTCATGGAATAGGTCTTGGAGAAGGAGCCGAGGATGACGGTACGGTCTCGCATACCCGGTTCGGACGCGATGGAACGGTGTTCGAGGCCGTCATACAGCAAGCGGTCATAGGCTTCGTCGGAAACCACCAGCAAGTTGTTGGCCTTGGCGAAATCGGCGATCTGGCCGAGCTCTTCCTTGGAAAGAACCGCGCCGGTGGGGTTGTGCGGGCTGTTGATGAACAGCATCTTGGTGCGTTCGCCCGCTTCCGCGCCGCCCCAGCCGAAATCGGGGGCCTTGAGCGCATAGGCACGAACCTGCGCGTCGGCGATGGCGGCACAGTTGTAATACAGGCCATAACCGGGAGACGGCAGCAGCACTTCGTCGCCGGGCTCAAGCACGGCCTTCATGGCCAGGAGGATGGCCTGCTGCCCGCCGCAGGTGATCATGACCTCGGTCTTCGGGTCATAGCTGACGCCGGTCTGCCGCTTGATGTGCTCGGCGACGGCTTCGCGCAAGGGCAGGATGCCCATGTTTGGGGTGTAGTGCACGTATCCCTTGTCCAGCGCGGCCTTGGCGGCTTCCTTGATGTGGGCGGGCGTATCGAAGTCGGGGCGGCCGATACTGAAAATGACCACCTTCTTGCCTTCACGCCGGTAGGCTTCAGCCTTCTGGGTGGCGGCATGGATGCTGGAACTGGGGATTTGGCGCGTCATGGCGTTCAAAAAGGATGGCATGACCTTACTCCGCGGTAACGAGGTTGTCGGGCGTGGCGCCGTCCACGTATTGGAACAACTGGTCAACGGACATGCGGGACATGGCGTTGAGCGCATCCGTAGTGAAGGCCCCGGCGTGCGGGGACAGGATCACGTTGTCCAGCGAGAACAGCGGGGAAGCGGTGAGCGGCTCCTGCGAATAGGCGTCGATGATCGCGCCGGAGATGACCTTGCCGCGCAGGGCTTCGTACAGGGCGTCCTCGTCCACGATGCCGCCGCGAGCCATGTTGACGAGCAGCGCGGAGGGCTTCATGAGCGCCAGTTCCGCCTTGCCGATGAACCCGGCGGTGGTTTCGTCGAGGGGGCAATGCACGCACACGATGTCCGACTCGGCGAGCAGCTCGTTCAGTTCCCGGCGCTCGATGCCGTACTTGGCGGCAAGGGCTTCGGGCCAGCAGGGATCGGTCCCGAGGAGGCGGGCTTCGAACCCGGCCATCCGGGAAGCCACGCGGCTCCCTATGTTGCCGAGGCCGATGATGCCCACGGTCTTGCCGCAGATTTCACCGCCCATGGTCCGGGCCTTTTCCCACTGCCCGGTCCGCACGGCGTTGTCGCACTGCGGCACGTTGCGCAGGTAGCCGAGCAGCAACGCGAAGGTATGTTCCGCCACGGCCACGCTGTTCGCGCCGGGCGTATTGCAAAGCAGGATGCCGCGCCGGAGCACGGCTGGGATGTCGATCATGTCCAGCCCGGTGCCGAGCTTGGCGATCAGCTTGAGGTTGGGGAGCTTTTCCAGCAGCTCGTCGGTGATGGTCAGGCTGTTGCCGGTGACGGCGATGTCGGCGGTGGCCAGCGCTTCAACGAAGCCGGGCGTATTCACGCGCTTCCCGCGCCAGTCCAGCACTTCCAGGCGTTCGTCATCAAGCAGGCGGCGCATCTCGGCGTCGGAGAACTTGGCGAACGGCGGGGCTTCCACAAAAACGGTATGCTTGCTCATGTCCGCTCCGCCTAAACGAGGGTGTATAAGGGGAATTCAAAGGAAACGGCCTGATGGGGGCAGCTGATGCGGCAGTTGCCGCAATGCCAGCACTCACGCTTGTATGCTTCGATGACGTGAGGCGTTTCGTCGTGTTCCTTATCCAGTTCCAGAATGTAGCCGGGGCAATCCTTCACGCAGCGGCCACACTTGACGCATTTCTTGGAATCAAAAACCGGAGGCATGTCGTTTCTCCTTGTGAAAGATGCGGGATCACTCCGTCCAGCCGAACTGGAACGCGCCGTCCTTGCGGGTGAGCACCAGCCCCTTGGCGAGTTCGGGGTCCTTTTCGGGATAATCGGAGAGCTGGTACATGCCCCGCCCGCTTTCCTTGCGCTGGAGACAGGCTTCCAGATGGGCCCGGCACAGTTCGAGCAGGTCGAACGCCTCGTGCAGGCGCATCAGCTCGTGGTTGTTGGTGGCTACGACGCGATCCGTGTAGCTTTCCACAAGGGCGAGCTTTTCGAGAGCGAGACGCATACCGGCCATGTTCCGGCGGTACTTGGCGTAGTAGTCCATGATCTGACGGATGGGATCTTCAAAGTCGTTGTACTTCAGAAGGTTGGTTCCCTTGCGCTCCCAAGGGGCGAGGATTCGGTCGTTTTCGGCCTGCGCTTCCGCGTCGTCGATGACGCCCATCTCGGTGGACGCCGCATCGTTCGCGGCATGGAACGCCGCCACGTAGCCGCAGCACATCGCGCCGGAGAAACTCGTAAAGTTGCTGCCCGCGAACAGGCCCTTCACCGTGGTTTCCAAGCGATCGTCGGCGAGGAGCATCCCGGAAACCGTCATTTCGGAAACTTCCACTTCCAACGGAGCCTTCTTGAACTCGATGCCGCGGGCCGCGCAGTAATCAAGGTAGGTTTCCTTGTCCGCGGGCATGAGCACGTACTGGAGGTGATGCACGTCCTCGTCGCTGAAGTGGGTCATATCCATATAGAACGGCGGACCGTTGCCCTCGACCTGTTCCTGCCACGTGCCCATGACCTGATTGCGGCGCTTGCCGTTTTCGCCCATCGGGTCATACTTGAACATGAACCGTTCGCCGAGCGCGTTGATTTCCTTGCCGCCCATGTTGTTGATGCCGTTCATGCCGGGCGCGCCCCAACCCTTGGGGATGAGCGTCGCGCGGCCGCTGATGTCGATATTGACCAGCGACGCGCCGATCTGCATGGGCAGGACGAAATAGCTGCCGGTGTTGTACGGCATATGCCAGCAGTTGTAGGGGTTGCCGGTGGAGTTGTTGGTCAGGCGCTGGGGGTGCCAGCCGAGGGAACAGATGGCGGTTTTGCATTCGATGGCGTATACTTCGCGGGTCAGGACGTTGAAGCCCATGCAGCCCATGATGTGCCCGCCGCGCTCGAACAGGCGGGTGATGTGGAAGTCGTCGAGGATGTTGACGCCGGACTTGCGCACGCGGCGGGCCAGATGCCGCTTGATGGTCGTGCCGTTGGTGATGTGCAGCCACCACGCGCCGGGCTGGCCGAAGCCGACGGAACGATACCGCTTGCCGTCCTTGATCAGGAATTCCGTATCGACTTCCTCAAGGATTTTCACGCAAGGCTTGATGGCGTCGAACCACTGGTTGAGCTGGGCTTCGCGGTAGCCGAAAGCGGACTTCATGAAGAAGCCGACAAAGGCTTCGCGGGTGTCGTTGGGTTCGTCGGTGCCGAGCGCCGCCATGAAATGGTCGTTGCCGCCGCCGAGGCAGCCGGAGCTTTCCAGCCGCCCCTGCCCCACCATGAGCACGTCGGCCTTAAGTTCCGCCGCGCGCAGGGCTGCACCGACACCTGAAGCGCCGGTTCCGAGGATGAGCACGTCGGTCTTGATGCGCTTTCCCCAAGCTGTTTCTGTAACAAGCATGGTTTCTCCTTGGCTTCACTGAATAAAAAGGAAAGAAAAGGCCACTTATGCAACCGGAGTATCCGGTGTTTTCCTATTTCTTGTTCAGCAAAGGACATGCCAACGCATTATATTCGACTAGAGCTGATATTCTAATATGTTAGAGGAGAACACTCCACACAAAACGTCAATGAACAGAAAAATACATGATTCTATCAGAATATTTTCTGAATACAGAAATATTTCTGAAAAAATCCACCATCCGATAACCAAACACCATGCTCAAATGGCCTGATCTCCCGCCACAAGCACGATGAAGCCGCAAAAAAGATTCCATTCGGGCAAAGCGAATCTTTCTCTCTTGCGAAAAAACACCCAAACAAAAAGGGGAGCACGGCCAATCAATCGCCTGAACGAAAGGGAATCCGGCAATCCAGCTGCCCCTCCCGCCTCTTCTGCCCACTGAAGGCCCCTTCCCCACCCCCACCGCACAACGCTGTGCACGGACTGCAAAAACGGCCATCCGCGCACAACAACGTACGGGCACAAATAAAAAAGCCGCCTCCCAAACGGGAAACGGCTTTTTCTCGCCCTCAACAGACGTTCTTGAAACAATGTGCCCTGCCCCAATGCAAGAAATCAAGTCACAGAAGAAACCACGTTACGCTCTCAAGAAACGCCTTACGGAAGAACGACCGCGAAAGGGCACCCCTTCCGGGGCCTTCTCCCCCGCATTCCTCAATCATACCGCAGAACGCTCATCCCCTTCAGCCGGGAAAGAATCAGATTCTCGCGGCGGACGTTGGGAAGTTCAGCTCCGGGCTGGAGGGAGGTGACGACGGCCCGCCCGATAATGTGCCGGCCTTCGCCGTTCCCGTCATCGGTACGAACGCCCCAGACGTTGTGGAACATAACGGGCTCGCCCTTGTACTCCCCTATATATAAGGTAATGTGCCCGCGCAGCCAGAGCAGCGTGGCGAACGGAACCCCTTCGTCCTTGATGATGCTTTTTTTACCCGAGGGGGACGCCTTCACGAAGCTGATGAACTGCCATGCCTTGGCCTGCGCCGATGAGTTGCGTGGCAGCCACACCCCAAAAGGGACGAAAAGATCCCTCATCGCCAGCGAGCAGTCCCGGTTGAACAGGTATCCGCCCCAGCCGTAGGGCTGCCCCATCATGCGGTTGCCGATCTCGGCCGCCGCCCTTGCCGTCAGGGGAATGGGCTTGCGCACCGCATCGGAGGGAGACACCCGCACGGGTACGGCCACGGCACGGCCCTGCGGATCACGCACAGGGACCAGCAGCCTCAGCGAGGATCCCGATCCGCCGGACAGAGGCAACATGGTCCCGAGGCTCCCCGTGGTAACATAACGGCCCAGCTCGTCCACCAGCGGGACGTCGTCACGGACGATGACCGCATACGTCCCGTTCTCGTAGCGCGAGCGGAACGGCGCGTCCGTCACAGCCGTATCCTCCGTGGGAACCCAGCCGGATACGAGCCCCGTCTCCACAAACACCCATGCGCCATCGGCGGAGGTATGCACGACAAGCAGCGGCATCCCCACCGGAAGCGTGGAGTACATGAACATATCGAAGGGATACCCCTCCCCGGCCTCGGCAGGGTTCCCGAACCGGGGCTTATGGGTGGGCGCTTCGCGCAGCACCGTGGGCCGCACGGTAATCGCCTTGTCGAACCGGGACGGGTACGCATCCCGAGCGGCGTTCGACGTCAGCTTGTCCCAATTCTCCTGCGTCCACGGCAACAGGTTTTCCGCCCATCCCCGCGCCTTGCTCCGCTTCTTCTGGCCGCCGAAAATGGCGAACGCCTCGGAGGCGGAAACGGAGGAGCGTACAGCCTCCCACGGGCCAAAGAACAGGCTGTTGAACCGGGCGTCCTGCCGGGCCTGCTCCGCAGCCGACATGAGGGGCTTGTCCGGATTGCCCTGCCGGGCATAGACCAGCAGGTCCTGCGGCAACCGCCGCAAATCCGCAATGCTCCCTTTCGGGCCTTCAAAGCTGCCGGACTCGGCCGGAGGCAGGCTCCCGCCCTTGCGTCCGCCGCCGCAGCCGCCGAGCGCGAGGGCGCAGCACAGCAATACGCCGAGAGCAATCAGACGGAGGCTTCTCCCTTTCACCATTTGGGGGACAGAGACAACGCCCCGCCCCCCGAGCCTTTCATACGGCGGCACACCCCAAAAGCCCTTGCGGGCACCAGAAACCATCATGTGCGTTCACCCTCAGTTTGCGGACCGGCGGCCTCCGGGGCCGCCCCCAAACGTCGGGCCAGCCACGTATACCGCTTCTGCATCCGGTTGTTTTTAACGGCCATCGCCAAAGCGCGGGGCTCTCCCACCAGTACGACGAGACGCTTGCCCCGCGTCACCCCCGTATAGATGAGATTCCGCTGCAGCAGCATATAGTGCTGCGTCATCAACGGAATGACGACGGCAGGATATTCCGAACCCTGTGATTTGTGAATGGAAATCGCGTAGGCCGCCACTATTTCGTCGAGTTCTTCCCAATCGTACCCGACATAACGGTCATCATACCGGACAACAAGGCATTTTTCCTGTACGTCCACACTGGAAACCCGCCCGATATCGCCGTTATACACATCTTTCTCATAGTTGTTGCGGATCTGCATGACCTTGTCACCGAGCCGGTAGAGCCGCTCTCCGCGCTGCAGGGCCTCCCCTTCGGGATTGAGCGCCTGCTGAAGCCGCAGGTTGAGGTTCGCCGCGCCCACGGTGCCCTTGTGCATGGGCGAAAGCACCTGGATTTCATCGAAAGGATCAAGCTGGAAACGGCGGGGGATGTGGTTCTTGACCAAATCCACGATGATGTCCGCCGCGCGATCGGGATCGTCCTGCCGCATGAAATAGAAATCGGAAAGACGATCCTTTGAGGATTCGAGGCGTGGCAGCTCGCCCCGGTTGATCAGGTGGGCGTTGCACACGATTTCGCTTTCCGCCGCCTGCCGGAACACCTCCACCAGCTCGACCACGGGCATGGCCCCGGAAGCGATGAGATCCCCGAGCACATTGCCCGGCCCCACGGACGGGAGCTGATGCACGTCGCCCACGAACACGATGGTCGCGCCGAGCGGAGCCGCCTTGAGCAGGTGGTAAGCCAGCATGGTATCCATCATGGACGCTTCGTCCACCACGAGCAGCCCGCAGGCCAGCGGGTTATCCTCGTTGCGGGCGAACCCGTCGTCCTTGGGCGTGTATTCGAGCAGGCGGTGGATCGTGCGGGCTTCCCGACCGATGGCCTCGGACATGCGCTTCGCCGCCCGGCCCGTGGGCGCGGCCAGCAAAATCTTGGCCTTGTTTTCCGCGAAAACCTGAATGATCGCGTTCAGGATGGTGGTCTTGCCCGTACCGGGGCCGCCGGTCAGGACCATTACTTTGGACGTCGCCGATGTGCGCACGGCCTCAAGCTGTTCCTCGGCCAGCGTAATGCCGAGCCGGGACACGACTTTCTCCACCACTTCGTCGGCCTTGGGGAACCGCACCGACTTCGGCGAGGCGAGGATACGCCGCAGGTAATAGGCAATCTTCGATTCGTAATGATGGAACCGGGTCAGGTACACGCCGATCTCGTCGTCGAGCTCCTCCAGCACCACCCGCTCCTCACGGGCGAGGCAGTCCACGGCCTCCTCGACGAACTCTTCCGCAATGCCGAGCTGGGAACAGGTCTGTTCCACCAAGGCCCGGCGGGGATAATAGACGTGCCCGTCGTCGATCTGCTTCATCAGCGTGTACAGCGTGCCCGCCTGAATCCGCAAAGGGTGCTCGCTTTCAAAGCCGAGCTTGGCCGCCAGCGCATCCGCCGTCAGGAAGCCGATGCCCCGGATGTCCATCGCCAGCCGGTAGGGGTTCTCCTGCACGATGGACAGCGCCTGCGGGCCGTAATGCTTATAGATACGGACGGCGAAGGAAGCGCCGATATCGTGCGGCTGGAGGAACTGCACCAGATTGCGCACGCCCTGATGCTCGGTCCAGCACTCGACGATGGTCACCAGCTTCTTCTGGGTGATGCCAGAAATTTCCAGCAGGCGCTGCGGTTCTTCGTCGAAAATCCTGAGCGTGTCCTCGCCGAACGCCTTGACGATGCGCGCCGCGATGCTCTTGCCGATGCCCTTGATCAGCCCGGAGGCCAGATACAGCTTGATGCCCTCGGCGGTGGCGGGGAGCAGGCTTTCAAAGGAATCCATCTGCACCTGCCTGCCGAAGCGGGCGTTGTTCACCCACCGGCCCTTGATGCGCAGGGACGCGCCCGCCTGCGGGCTGCCCATATGCCCGACCACGGTGACGAGATCCACCTCGTCCTTGCCTTCCGGCCTGACCCGGAACACCGTGTAGCCGTTTTCCTCATTATGGAAGACCACACGCTCCAGCGTGCCCTGCAATTCCACCGTATCGTTGAGGGATGAAAGAGAAAGCTGCGTCATGCCCTACCCCATCCGCCGCTGCAGCAGCAGGGCGTCGGCCACGGTCAAGGCGGCCATCGCCTCAAGCACGGGATTGACGCGCGGAATGGCGCAGATGTCGTGCCGTCCGCCCACACGCAAGGATACGGGGCTGCCTTCGGCGTTCACGCTTTGCTGTTCCTTGGCGATGGAGGGGATGGGTTTGATCGCCACGGTCATCACCAGCGGCTGGCCGGTCGAAATGCCGCCGAGGATACCGCCGCAATGGTTGGTCGCGGGATTGCCCGGCGTCGATCCGGCCCCGGCCGGACGGTAGGCGTCGTTATTGAAGCTCCCCCGGCTGCGGGCCGCGGCGAAACCGTCGCCGATCTCCACGCCCTTGACCGCCCCTACGCTCATGAGCGCCTGCGCCAGCACGGCATCCAGCTTATCGAACACGGGTTCGCCCAGACCGGAGGGCACGCCGAGCACCTCCACCCGGACGATGCCGCCGAGCGTGTCGCCCTCGCCGCGTACGGTACGGACCAACGCCTCCCACGGCTCCACGGCGGCCTCACACGGAGCGCAGTACGGACGGGACGCCGCGCCCGCCATGTCTTCCGGCGTAAAAGCCGGGGCGGGCATACCGCCGATTTCCAACGTGCAGGAACGCACCGAAATCCCCTGCTCCGCGAGCAGCGCGCGGGCAATGGCCCCGCCAGCCACACGGGCGGCGGTTTCGCGGGCCGAGGAACGCCCCCCGCCCCGGAAGTCGCGCACGCCGTACTTGGCGTCATAGGTCATATCCGCGTGCCCCGGACGCCAGACCGCCGCCAGCGGCCCGTAATCGCCGGAGCGCTGGTTGGTGTTCTCGATTTGGAAGCCGATGGGCGTTCCCGTGGTCGCGCCTTCAAAAACGCCGGACAGCAACCGGACAGCGTCCGGCTCCTTGCGCGTGGTCCCGGCCGTGCCGCCGCCGGGACGCCGCCGGTCGAGCTCCTTCTGGAGCAGTTCCTCCGAGAGGGCGATGCCCGCCGGGCAACCGTCCACCACGCCGCCGAGCGCCGGGCCGTGGGATTCCCCGTAGGTGGTCAGACGAAAAAGACGTCCGAAAGTATTTCCGCTCATGAATGCTCTTTCCTCCGTGTGACTCCCGCCATCAAAACACGATTCGTTTTCGGCGTCCAGAGACGAACCCCCAAGCGGAGCATGACTTTTTTCGCTTCCGCCTCCGCCGCCGCGCGCTTCCCTCCCTTTACAGACGGCGCCGTTCCCTACTATAGATACAAATTCACGCTACGGACAGGTACTTCCGTCCCTTCCGCGAAGACTTCAGCCCAAAAGGACATCTGTTGATGAATACGACCCTGAATATCGGACTGGCCGGACTCGGACCCGTCGGCGGCGGCCGTGTGCGCCGGCTGTCCGAAAACGCC
>ENA-UOOA01006626-UOOA01006626.1-human-gut-metagenome-genome-assembly--contig:-P61old-NODE-6626-length-10982-cov-12.779903_pt1 | contig 10982 bp, 12 predicted proteins | sample MGYA00242467_ERZ724014 | MGnify/ENA metagenome assembly ERZ724014
ACCCAGTATCCCGTCAAAAAAATGCCGCTCAGACTTAACTGAGCGGCATTGCCCGTTTGGGGGCTTTGTTTTTGGTGGGTGGCCTGTGAGGTTGGCAGATAGGTGAAGCCGCTGCACCGGCTGTTTGTTGACTTGCGTCATGTCCCTATGGGTGGGGGCGTGGCACTCTCGTCGGTTCCGTTTTTTGTTGCCCCCATCCATGTCCGCTGTCAGCCTGCAGATCATTCGTGAAGAACACGCTTCCATTGCTGCAGTGCTGCGCTCTTTGCAAGTGCTGGTGGACCAGGGGCCGGGCGACAACCCACCCTCGTTCTTCGATGGGGCGCGGGCGATTCTTTTCTACATAGACGAGTTTCCTGAGCGCGAGCACCATCCCAAGGAGTCCGAGCACCTGTTCCCCCGCGTGGCGCAGCGTGCGCCCCATGTGGCCGAGGTGATTGCGCGGCTGGATGCTGAGCATGTCCGTGGCGAAGCCGCAGTGCGCGAGCTGCAGCATTTGCTGCTGGCCTGGGAGCTGATGGGGGAGGGGCGCCGTGAGGTGTTTACTGAGGCGCTGTGGCGCTACCTGGCCTTTTACCGCGAGCACATGCGCCTGGAAGAAACCATGGTGCTGCCTGCAGCGCAGGCGTACCTGGATGACGATGACTGGGCTGCCGTGGATGCCGCGTTTGCCACCAACGTGAACCCGCTGGCCCTTGGCCGCCCACGCGACCCGGCGTATGACCGGCTCTTCACCCGCATCGTGATGCGGGTGAAGAGCCCCTTGGGCCAGGGCTGAGCGGCCCTGCCTGGCCCGTGGGGCGCAGCGATCAGCCCGCCAGGGTGGGGTAGTCGGTGTAGCCCTTGGCACCGCCGCCGTACAGGGTGTCGCGGTTCAGCTCGTTGAGCGGCGCGTTTTGCTTGAGGCGTTCCACCAGGTCGGGGTTGGAGATGAAGGGGCGGCCAAACGCCACGATGTCGGCACCGTTGGCCAGGGCGGCTTCTGCCAGGGCTCGGTCGTAGCCGTTGTTCACCATCCAGGCGCCCTTGCCACCGGCGGCGCGGTAGGCGTTGCGCAGTTCGGCGTAGTCAAAGGGGCGGTCGGGCAGCTCGCGCGGGCCACCAGTGGCGCCTTCGATGACGTGCACATAGGCCAGGCCCAGCTTGCCCAGTTCGCGCACCACGTAGTCAAACAGCGGCTGTGGGTTCTCGTCCACGATGTCGTTGGCGGGGGTGACGGGCGAGAGGCGAATGCCGGTGCGGCCGCCGCCGATTTCATCGACGATGGCGCGGGTCACTTCCAGCAGCAGGCGTGCGCGGTTTTTGATGCTGCCGCCGTAGTCGTCGGTGCGCTGGTTGGCGCCGGTCTTCAGGAACTGGTCGATCAGGTAGCCGTTGGCCGCGTGGATTTCCACGCCATCAAAGCCGGCCGCAATGCCGTTGCGTGCAGCGTGGCGGTAGTCCTGCACGATGCGGGGCAGTTCTTCGGCGTCGAGCGCGCGGGGCTCGGATGTGTCGGTGAAGGTGGGCACGCCGTCCTTGAGCAGCACGGTTTTGGCATGGGCGCGGATGGCCGAAGGCGCCACGGGCTTAGCATTGCCAGGCTGCAGGGAGGTGTGGGAGATGCGGCCCACGTGCCACAGCTGCACCACGATCTTGCCGCCGGCCTCGTGCACGGCGCGCGTCACCTTCTTCCAGCCGTCAAGCTGCTCCGTGCCGTACAGGCCGGGCACGTCAGCGTAGCCCTGGCCTTCAGGGCTGATGGCGGTGGCTTCCGAGATGATCAGCCCGGCAGTGGCGCGTTGCGCGTAGTAGGTGGCGGTGAGTTCGGTGGGAATGGCGTCGGGTGCGCGGTTGCGCGTGAGCGGGGCCATTGCGATGCGGTTGGCCAGGGCGATGTCGCCTGCGTGGGTGGATTCGAAAAGAGAAGTCATGGGCACTTTCTGAGAAAGAGGCTACACAAGGGCTAACCCGCAAAGAATACCGCCGTTGCGCAAAACGTGCAGGACGGATGCATCAACAAGGGCTTTCTTTTTGTGCTGCCCCCGATGACTGGTCGGTGTGGCTGGCGTTTCACGTGAAACGTCGTGGGCGGTGGAACTCCATGAAAAAAGCGCGGCCTTTTTGCAAAGGTCGCGCTGATCAGGTTCAGCTCTGGCCAGACTGCCGAGGTGGCTGGCGGCGCTTACTTGATCAGGCCTTCGGCCTTGAGAGCAGCCTGCACGCTAGGGCGTGTCTCCATGCGCTGCTTGAAGGCTTGCAGGTTCGGCAGGCCCGAGGTGTCCACGCCCACAAACTGGCCCCAGCGCGAGACGGTGTACAGGTAGGCATCGGCCACGCTGAAGCTGCCCATCAGGTAGTCCTTGCCCGCCAGTTGCTTGTCGATCCAGGCGAAGCGGCTTTGCAGGCGTTCGCGCACCAGGGGCTTGTAGTCTTCGGGCGTGCCGGGGGCAAACAGGGGGCTGTGGCCCTTGTGCAGTTCGGTGCCGATGAAAGTCAGCCACTCTTGCAGGCGGTAGCGGTCCATGGTGCCGTTGGCGGGTGCGAGGTTCTTGGCGGGCACCTGGTCGGCGATGTACTGCACGATGGCAGGGCCTTCTCGCAGGCGCTCACCGTTGTCCAGCGCCAGCACGGGCACGTAGCCCAGTTCGTTGATGGTGTAGAAGTCCGTGCCGTCTTGCAGCTTGTGCGTCTTGGTGCTGGCCAGCACGGCATCAAAAGCCAGGCCGGCTTCGTGCAGCACGATGTGGGGCGAGAGCGAGCAGGCGCCGGGGGAGTAATACAGCTTCATGGGTGTGTGTGCTCAGATCAGGAAATCACGGAACGTGCATCGTATGCGGGGCGTGCGATGGTTGCAGCCCTGCGGTTTTTCAGGGCGTGCTGTGAACAGGTTCCAAGAGGCGTCAGACCTTGAGCGTGCGCTCGATGTCGGTCAGCTTGTAGCGCGCTAGCGCCAGGTTGCCCTTGTTCTTGTCCAGCACGAGGTAGAGGAACAGGCCAGGGATGTGGGGCACCAGGCGGATCAGGTGGTACTGGTCTGCGAGGGTGATGAGGATGTCCTCAATGCCCTTGCGCAGGCCCAGGCTCTCCATCGTTTTCAGCTTGGCCTGCACCACCTGCGCATTGCCGGCGGCCGCCAGGTCCAGGTTCATGCCGCTGCCCGCCTGGGCCAGGCACATGCCGCTGCGGTAGTCCACCAGCGCGACGGCCATCGCGCCGTCGATGCCCATGGCGGTGTTCATGGATTCTTTGAGATTGGCTGTCATGGTGTGTTGGTTGGTGAGCGATGGAGGCGAGGCCAGCACTTGCAGCTTGCCCAGTTGTTCCATCAGGATGAACCACAGCGTCTTGGGGTCGCTGTTGGGGAGTTGAAAAACCTGCACGTTGGGGTGCGGGCGGGTGCGCAGCGCAGCATCGATGGCATGGCGCGCCAGCACGGCGTTCGGCAGCAGGAAAATCCAGATGGCCTTCGATGTGTGCATCACATCGGAGCCCAGTGCGGCTTCCAGCAAATGGATGGAGCCTGGCCCCATCAACACGGCTGTTGCCGCCACATCCGGCTGCAGCTGCTCCAGGTCGCCCACTTGCGCGGGCCGGTGCCAGTCCACCAACGGGGCGCCCGCCACATGGGCCAGTGCCAGCTGAGGCCAGGAGCGCTGCTGGGTGGCGGTGGTCAGGGTGCCGGAGCCACTCAGCTGGGCCAGTGCGTGCAGGCCAATTTGGGCGGTGAAGTCCAAGACCGTGATGGTGTGCGAAAAACTCATGGAGAGGTCGGAGGCGGGTCGTTTTTTGTACGCAAAGTATGAAAAATGAACAGACAGTCGTATTTTGAACTGTTAGTTTATGTTTCTTGTGCGAAGCGTGCTCGTGCTTCGGTAAATAACACCACTCACGGCCGGGTTGGATGCCGTGAGTGGCTCGTTGGTGTCTGAGAACCGGTTCTGTCCACAGGGTTTAAGCCTGGGGACGCGTCAACTGCTCCAGCCGCTCCAGCCAGAAAAGCGCGTGTTCACGCGATGCGCCGCACATCTCGGCACTCGGCTGCAGGCTGCCGCAAACGGCGGGGCGCTCGGGGCTGCCGAACAGATCGCACGCCAGGTTGGGCGTGAGGTGCGCGCACGGCTCGCCCGCCCGCTTGCCGTGGGGCATCTTCGGAGTAGGGGTGGAAATGGAAGGGGCGATGCAACAGGCACCACAGCCGGGGCGGCAGTCCATCGCTATTATTTTGATAGCTGCTGGCGCTTGTTGGATAAGCGCCAGAGCCTGTTTTGGCTTGAAATGCTCACGCGGCCGGTGCTTGCAGTCGTTCAGCCGCCCACAGCACCTGATCCACCACGGCGCGCACGCGGTCGCGGTGGGCTTGCTGCATCAGGGCGCCTGATTCGTCAAAGGCGCTGCCTGCCGAGCCCAGTGCAAACGCCTTGGGCGCCAGCCAGCATTCCAGGTTGGTGAGCAAGGGGCCCAGGTGGCTTTGCGAACGCAGGCCACCCAGGGCGCCGGGCGACGCGCTGAGCATGCCCACCACCTTGCCGCGGAAGGAGCGGGTGCCGTCCTGCCATTCAGGGTGGCCCTTCACCGGGCTGGAGGCCCAGTCGATGGTGTTCTTGAGCAAGGCGGTGTAGCTGCCGTTGTACTCGGGCGAGCAGATGATCCAGGCGGGGTGGTCCAACAGCGCCTGCTTGAGCCGCACCACATCGGCCGGTGTGCCCTCGGCTTCGAGGTCAGCGTTGTAGAGCGGGATGTCAAAGTCAGACAGCTCCAGCACCGTGACGCTGGCGCCTGCATCGCGCGCGATAGCGGCAGTGGCGTGGGCCAGTTTGCGGTTGAACGATTGCTGGCGGGTGCTGCCGGCGAAGATGAGGAGTTGGGCGTTTGGCATGGGCGCCATTGAAGCACACCGGCCGGGCAGGATTCCTGCATGGGGGTGTTTCACGTGAAACACAGGGTTGCCCAGACACAAAGCGCACAAAGTGGGAAAATCAGGGGTTACCCGCAATCGCGCCTGATGGACTGCCGAGGCCTTCCGCCCGGCTTGCAGTGCGAACCTCGCGCGGGTGTTTTGTTGATTGGGCCCCGCAGGGCCCCGGAGCCCTCCCATGTTGTACCCCCAGGAATTTGATGTGATCGTTGTCGGCGGTGGCCATGCTGGCACCGAGGCCGCCTTGGCCGCTGCCCGCATGGGCTGCAAAACCTTGCTGCTCACCCACAACATCGAGACCCTGGGGCAGATGAGCTGCAACCCCAGCATTGGCGGCATTGGCAAGGGCCATCTGGTGAAAGAGGTGGACGCGCTGGGCGGTGCCATGGCACTGGCCACGGACGAAGGTGGCATCCAGTTCCGCACCCTCAACAGCTCCAAAGGCCCTGCCGTGCGCGCCACACGCGCGCAGGCCGACCGCATCCTCTACAAAGCCGCCATCCGCCGCATGCTGGAGAACCAGCCCAACCTGTGGCTGTTCCAGCAGGCCGTGGATGACTTGATGGTGGAGGGCGACCGGGTGGTGGGCGCGGTGACGCAGGTGGGCATCCGCTTCCGCTCGCGCACCGTGGTACTGACGGCTGGGACGTTCCTCGATGGCAAGATCCACGTGGGCCTGAACAATTACTCCGCCGGCCGGGCGGGGGACCCGCCCGCCGTGTCGCTCAGCGCCCGTCTCAAGGAATTGAAGCTGCCCCAGGGCCGCCTGAAGACCGGCACGCCACCGCGCATTGACGGCCGCACGATTGACTTCAGCCAGTGCGAGGAACAACCGGGTGACGGTATGCCCGGCGGCGTGAATGAGGGCACCGTGCCCGTGTTCAGCTTCATGGGCCATGCGGCCATGCACCCCCAGCAGGTGCCGTGCTGGATCACGCACACCAACGAGCGAACGCACGAAATCATCCGCAGCGGCTTTGACCGCAGCCCCATGTTCACCGGCAAAATCGAAGGCGTGGGCCCGCGCTACTGCCCCAGTGTGGAAGACAAGATCAACCGCTTTGCCGACAAGGACAGCCACCAGATCTTCCTGGAGCCCGAAGGGCTGACAACGCACGAGTACTACCCCAACGGCATCAGCACCAGCCTGCCGTTCGACATCCAGTACGACCTGGTGCGCAGCATGAAGGGCCTGGAAAACGCCCACATCCTGCGCCCCGGCTACGCCATCGAATACGACTACTTCGACCCGCGCTCGCTCAAGAGCAGCTTTGAAACGCGCCAGATCCAGGGCCTGTTCTTTGCTGGCCAGATCAATGGCACCACCGGCTATGAAGAGGCGGCGGCCCAGGGTCTGTTCGCGGGCATCAATGCCGCGCTGCAATGCCGTGGCGACGGCCCCTGGCTGCCCGGCCGCGACGAGGCCTACCTGGGCGTTCTGGTGGATGACCTCATCACCAAGGGCGTGACCGAGCCTTACCGCATGTTCACCAGCCGGGCGGAGTTCCGCCTGCAACTGCGCGAAGACAACGCCGACATGCGTTTGACCGAAGTGGGCCGCAAGATGGGCCTGGTGGACGATGCCCGCTGGGATGCCTTCAGCCGCAAGCGCGACGCTGTTTCACGTGAAACAGAGCGCCTCAAGGCCACCTGGGTGAACCCGCGCAACCTGCCCGCTTCGGAATCAGAGCGTGTGCTGGGCAAGAGCATTGAGCACGAATACAACCTGTTCGATCTGCTGCGCCGCCCTGATGTGACCTACGAAGCGTTGGTGAGCATGGATGGCGGCAAGTACGCCAGCGCCGATGTTTCACGTGAAACGCTGGGTGATTTGAGCGCCCCTGTGATCGAGCAGGTGGAGATTGCCGCGAAATACTCTGGCTACATCGACCGTCAGAAGGGCGAGGTGGAGCGTGCTGCATATTACGAAAAACTGCGCCTTCCGGCCGAGCTGGACTACATGCAGGTGACGGCCCTGAGCATTGAAGCCCGCCAGGCGCTCACCCGCCATCGCCCTGAAACGCTGGGCCAGGCGTCGCGCATCACGGGTATTACTCCCGCTGCCATTTCGCTGCTCATGGTGCATCTGAAGAAGGGTGGCTTCAAAGACTTTGCCTTGAACGCTGCCCAGGCCGAAGGCGAGGTGGCTGCATGAGTGCATCCACCACCGAAGCCCTGCAAGCACGCCTGCAGGAAGGTGCGGCTGCGATGGGACTGGAGCTGTCCGCCCCGCAGCTTGCGCAACTGATGGAGTTTCTGGCCCTGCTGCAAAAGTGGAACAAGGTCTACAACCTGACGGCCGTGCGCGACCCGCAGGAAATGCTGACCCACCACCTGCTCGACAGCCTGGCCGCTGTGCTGCCCTTGCGCCGCCATCTGGCGCAGTTGGCGCAAAGTGGTGCGGTGCAGGGCAGGGGGGTGCGCCTGCTGGATGTGGGCTCCGGCGGTGGCCTGCCCGGTGTGGTGTTTGCCATTTGCTGCCCCGAACTGGATGTGAGCTGTGTGGACACCGTGGGCAAGAAAGCCGCCTTCATCCAGCAAGCGGCAGTGGCGCTGAAGCTGCGCAACCTGCATGGCCTGCACGCCCGCGTGGAAACGCTGACCGAAGCCTTTGACGTGGTGAGCTGCCGTGCTTTTGCTTCCCTGCCCGACTTTGTGGTGTGGTCGCGTTCTGCACTGGCTGCGTCCCACGGCGTGTGGCTGGCCATGAAGGGCAAGCACCCCGCTGACGAGATTGCTGGGCTGCCTGCAGACGTGAAAGTGTTTCACGTGGAACAGTTGGCTGTGCCGGGGCTGGATGCAGAGCGCTGCATCGTCTGGATGCAGGCCGTCTGAATGCGTGCTTTTGCCGTGCTGGGTGGTGCGGCCACTGCCTTGCTGCACGTTGCCGCCACAGGGGTCGCGTAAACTCGTCAACTCATTCGGGGCGCACTCTTTTTGCTGCGCCCTTCAGCGCACCGGGGAAAATCATGTTTGGCATTGCTGACTACGGCGCCTTTGTCGCCGCCATTGTGTTGTTTCTGGCCATTCCAGGCCCCGGCAATCTGGCGCTCATCACCTCTACGTCCAAGGGCGGTATTCGCGGCGGGCTGGCGGCCACGCTGGGCGTGATCGCTGGCGACCAGGTGCTCATGTGGGCGGCAGTGGCTGGCGTGGCGGCCTTGCTGGCCACGTACCCCACGGCATTTGCTGCCGTGCAATGGCTGGGTGCCGGTTACCTGGCCTGGCTGGGCTTCAAGATGCTGACCGCCAAGCCCGGTGCCAAACCCGTGCTCCACATCGAGCCGCGCCACTATTTCAAGCAGGCAGGGTTGATCACGCTGCTCAACCCCAAGGCCATTGTTTTCTACATGGCGTTCTTCCCCTTGTTTGTCGATCCGGCGCGCCACCAGGGCATGCTCACCTTTGGTGTCATGGCTGCCACCATCGCAGCGCTGACCTTCGCCTATGGCCTGATCGTGGTGCTGTTGACCCACCGGCTGGCCGAGCGCATGCGCGCCAATCCTTCCATTGCCCGCGTGCTGGAAAAACTGGCTGGCGTCTTCCTCATCGGCTTCGGCATCAAGCTGGCCATTTCCAAGTAATTCGGGCTCGTTCACATGGCTAAGATTTTTTGTATCGCCAACCAAAAGGGCGGTGTGGGCAAAACCACCACCACCGTCAACCTGGCTGCGGGCCTGGCCAAGATTGGCCAGCGCGTGCTGATGGTGGACCTGGACCCCCAGGGCAACGCCACCATGGGCTCGGGTGTGGACAAGCGCCAGCTGGAGCTGTCGGTGTACGACGTGCTGCTGGAGTCCGCCTCGGTCAAAGAGGCCGCGGTGCTGTCGGAAAAGTGCGGCTACTGGGTGCTGGGCGCCAACCGCGAACTGGCCGGGGCCGAGGTGGAACTGGTGGCCCTGGAGCAGCGTGAAAAACGCCTGAAGGCTGCGCTGGCTGCGGCCGATGCGGACTACGACTTCGTGCTCATCGACTGCCCGCCGTCGCTCTCCATGCTCACCCTCAACGGCCTGTGCAGCGCGCATGGCGTGATCGTGCCCATGCAGTGCGAATACTTTGCGCTTGAAGGCCTGACCGATCTGGTCAACACCATCAAGCAGGTGCACGCCAACCTCAACGCCGACCTGCAGGTCATTGGCTTGCTGCGGGTGATGTTTGACCCGCGCATCACGCTGCAGCAGCAGGTGAGCGAACAGCTCAAGGACCACTTTGGCGACAAGGTGTTCAACACCGTCATTCCCCGCAACGTGCGCTTGGCCGAAGCCCCCAGCTATGGCTTGCCCGGTGTGGTGTTCGACCCTTCTGCCAAGGGCAGCCACGCGTTTGTGGATTTCGCCAAAGAGATGGTGGACCGGGTCAAGCGCATGGGCATTGCAGTCAAAAAGGCCTCCAAGGCTTGATGAATAAGCGCAAGCAGCTATAAAAATGATAGTAATTAGCCCCCGCAACACCTTGCTGCTGCCCGGCTGGCAGAACTCTGGCCCCGACCACTGGCAAAGCCGCTGGGAAGCGCTGCACGGCTACCGCCGCGTGGAGCAGCACGACTGGATGCGCCCGCTGCGCGGCGACTGGTCGGCCCGGCTGGAAGAAACCGTGGCCGACGCCGACGGCCCCGTGCTGCTGGTGGCGCACAGCCTGGGCTGCATCCTGACCGCCTGGTGGGCGGCCCACACGCGCCATGCGGCCAAGGTGCGCGGCGCCTTGCTGGTGGCCCCGGGCGATGTGGAGCAGCCTAACCTGGCCGCACAGATCCACGGCTGGGCACCCATTGCACGCCAGCCGCTGCCTTTCCCCGCCCTGCTGGTGGGCAGCCGCAATGACCCGTATTGCAGCCTGGAGCGCGCCGAAGCCCTGGCCCAGGCCTGGGGCGCCCGCTTTGTGGATTACGGCGAACGTGGGCACATCAATGCGGAATCTGGCCTGGGCGATTGGGCCGAAGGGCATGGCTGGCTGCAGCAACTGGCTGCCGCTTGAGCGATGGTCCGCATACTTTTCAGGAATTTGTAGACATGGTTACCAAAAAACCCAAGGGCCTCGGCCGTGGCCTCGAAGCATTGCTCGGCCCCAAGGTCGAAGAAAAAGTCGAGCAGGCCCAGGCCGTTCAAGCAGGCTTGCCCAGCTCGCTGCCTCTGACCGAACTGGTGCCCGGCGTGTACCAGCCGCGCACGCGGATGGACGAAGGCGCGCTGTATGAGCTGGCCGAATCCATCAAGGCGCAGGGCATCATGCAGCCGATTCTGGTGCGCCGTCTGGTGGATGGAGAGAACGCGGGCAAGTACGAAATCATCGCGGGCGAGCGGCGCTTCAGGGCCTCGCGCCTGGCTGGGCTGGCGGAAGTGCCTGTGCTGGTGCGCGAGGTGCCCAACGAGGCCGCTGCGGCCATGGCGCTGATCGAGAACATCCAGCGTGAAGACCTGAACCCGCTGGAAGAAGCGCAGGGCCTGCAGCGCCTGATTCGCGAGTTCGGCCTCACGCACGAGCAGGCCGCGCAGGCCGTGGGCCGCTCGCGCAGCGCAGCCAGCAATTTGCTGCGTTTGCTCAACCTGGCCGAACCCGTGCAGACCATGCTCATGGCGGGTGACATCGACATGGGCCACGCCCGGGCACTGCTGGCGCTGGACCGCGCCGCGCAGATCACCGCGGGCAACCAGATCGCGGCCAAGAAGCTGTCGGTGCGTGAAGCTGAAAGCCTGGTCAAGAAGATCGGTGCCGAATTCAACCTGGTGCCGCAAAAGCCCAAAAAGGAAAAATCGCGCGACCTCAAGCGGGTGGAAGAAGAACTCTCGGACCTGCTCATGGCCGAGGTGGAGGTGCGTGTGAAAAAGCGCGTCAAACGCAATGGCCGCATGGAAGACATGGGCGAGCTGTCCATCCAGTTCGGTTCGCTGGAAGCCCTGAACGGACTGATCGACCGGCTGCGCGGCAACGCCTGACCCGGCCGAACGCAGGGCCCTTGCCCCACATGGTTCGCCGCTTTTTGCCATGGCCCTTGCCGGCGCTCTTGGCCTGGGCGGCGGCGTGGCTGGCGTTTGTGGCCCTGCAGCGCGCGCACCTGCCCGCGGCATGGGCGCTGGTGCTGGCCTGT
>ENA-UOOA01006628-UOOA01006628.1-human-gut-metagenome-genome-assembly--contig:-P61old-NODE-6628-length-10982-cov-4.374211_pt1 | contig 10982 bp, 10 predicted proteins | sample MGYA00242467_ERZ724014 | MGnify/ENA metagenome assembly ERZ724014
TGCTCCTTGCTTTATCTGGAAGAACCCACCGGGTCGTCACCGGCGTCACCCTGCTGCAGAACGCCCGCTGCCGCCGCTTTTTTGTGACCACCGAGGTGGAATTCTACCCGCTCTCCGAAGAAGAGATCCTCTGGTACTTAGAGACCGGCGAACCCTTCGACAAAGCCGGCGCCTATGGCATCCAGGGGAAAGGCTCCCTCCTTGTCCGGGAGATCCGGGGCGATTATGCAAACGTTGTCGGGCTCCCCGTCGCCGAGCTTGCCCGAAATCTGCAGAGTTTTCTGAATATTCAAAAAGTAAGTCTTGCCTAATCCTGCTTGGCAGGATATAATAAAAGATGGTGCAGCATCGTTTCTGCGCCCAATCTGCGGCATCCGCAAAAAAGGAAGTGCATTCCATGTTTTCAAAAGATATCGGCATTGATTTAGGTACTGCGAATACTTTGGTATACATGAAGGGCAAAGGCATCATCATCCGGGAGCCCAGCGTCGTCGCTGTGGACACCAAAACGGATAAGGTCAAATGCGTCGGCCAGGAAGCAAAGGACGTCATCGGCCGCACCCCCGGCTCCATCGTCACCGTCCGCCCCTTAAAGGACGGCGTTATCGCCGACTTCGACGTGACCACCAGTATGCTCACCGAATTCATCCACAAAGCCATCGGAAAAGGCTTCTTCTCCCGCCCGAGAGTCGTCATCTGCATCCCCTCCGGCGTCACCGCCGTGGAGCGCCGGGCTGTCCGGGACGCCGCCGAACAGGCAGGCGCCAAGCGGGTCTCTATCATTGAAGAGCCCATGGCAGCTGCCATCGGAGCCGGCCTTCCCGTCGCCGAGCCTCAAGGCTCCATGGTCGTCGACATCGGCGGCGGCACCAGCGAAGTGGCCGTTATTTCCTTAGGCGGCATCGTTGCGTCCAAATCCGTCCGGGTGGGCGGCGATGAATTCGACGCCTCCATTATCAACTTCATCAAGAAGAAATATAACCTCCTGATCGGCGAGCGCACCGCCGAAAACATAAAGATCCAGATCGGCTCCGCCTGCCCATTAGAGGACGGCGAGCTGTCCATGGAGATCAAAGGCCGTAACCTCTTGAACGGTCTCCCCGAAAACATCACCATCACCTCGGATCAGATCCGGGGTGCTCTGGAAGACCCGCTCTCCCAGGTCCTCGATGCCATCCGCCTGACCCTGGAACGAACCCCTCCGGAACTGTCCGCCGACATCATCGATCAGGGCATCACTCTTACCGGCGGCGGCGCTCTGCTCCGTGGGCTTGATAAGCTCATCCACGATGAGACCGGCATGCCCGTGAAGATCGCCGAAAGCCCATTGGACTGCGTTGCCACCGGCGCCGGCATGGTTTTGGATAACATTGACACCCTTACCGACGTTCTCAGCGAAGATGACACCAATCACTACTGATCCCCGTTTTTCGGAAGGGAGATGGTGACCTCTGCGGGAATTTTTCAAAAGCCGGCGCTTCAAGATCATTCTCGCCGTGATCGCCGTTCTCCTGGGCGGAATGCTCTACGCCGCCTCCACCGACGGAATTGCCGCCCTGCCGGAGCAGGCGCTCTCCTTCATCGCCGTCCCGGTGCAGAAGGCGGCGGCCTGGGTTTCCGACGGGCTGACGGGCTTTTTCTCCGTCTTTTTTGACGCAAGGGAAAATTATGAGGAAAACCTCCGTTTGAAAGAGGAGATCTCCGACCTCAGAAAACAGCTGGTGGACTATGAATCCACCAAGACCGAAAATGAACGCTTAAAAGAGATCACCGGTTTAAAAGAACTGAACCCCGACATCGAGTTCCAGCCTGCCGGCGTCATTGCAAGAGATCCAGACGACCGCTTCGGCTCCTTCACCATCGACATAGGCACCCTCCACGGTGTCTCCGTCCGGGACCCCGTGGTCACCGGCGAAGGGCTCATCGGCTACGTCAGCCAGGTCGGCCCCTCCTACGCAAAGGTCGTGACCATCCTGAGCCCCGACTTAAACGTAGGTGCCATGGAGATCCGCACCAAGGATACCGGCAACGTCTCCGGCACCGTAGAACTGGCCGCCAAGGGACAGACCTCTCTGGAGCTGCTCCCCAAGGACACCCAGGTGAAGGCAGGAGACATCGTCGTCACCGCCGGTACCAGCGGTCTTTATCCGCAGGGCCTGATCATCGGCACCGTCACGGAGGTGAAACTGGAAAAATCCGGCATCACCAAAACCGCCGTGCTTCAGCCGGTCAGCGACATCGATAACATCAAAAACGTTTTCGTCCTCACGGACTTTTTAGGCAAGTCAAACGGCGATGCCCTCGCCGACCGTCTGGATCCGGAGTCATAAGAAAGGAGCGCTATGGCACTGGGAAAAACCGCCAAATCGATCCTCAAATGGGCCGTTTACAGCTTTGTCCTCCTGCTTCTTTACACCCTGCAGGCTTCTCCCGCCCTCTTTTCCATCCACGGCATCAAGCCGGTCTTCGTGATCCCCATGGCTGTCTCCGTGGCGCTTTTTGAAAACGAGGCGGGCGCCGGGGCTTTCGGCTTGGCGGCAGGGCTTTTGTGGGATTTCTCCGCCGGAAAGCTCTTCGGCTTTTACGGCATGGCACTGATGGTCTGCTGCGTCTGCATTTCCCTTCTCTCCATGTATTTTATGAAGGTGAACCTTTCAAACGCCGTGATCCTTTCCGCTGCGACCGGTTTTCTTTTAAGCCTCTGGAACTTCCTCTTCTATTACCTCATCTGGGGCTACGGCAGCAGCGCTGTAAGCTTCGGCAAGCTGATGCTTGTCCTTATTTACACCGTTTTGTTCTCCGGTCCCATCTATCTTCTGACCCGCCTGATCGCCACGCACTTAAACCCTGTGCTGCGGGCCTGAAAAAACACCGCCTGCGGCAGGATCCCACGGCCTTGCGCCGCAGGACCTGCTTTTTTGCTTTTTTCTGAAAGGAGCTTCCATGATCCCCCAAAAAACGCCCAAACCCAAGGAACGGGGACGCCTGATCGTCTTGAGCTTCCTCTCCGCCCTCGTCTGCGCCGCCTATATTTTAAACCTCATGAACTTCCAGATTGTCCGGGGTTCGGAATTCCAGGCCCAGACCCAGCAGCTCACCGTCAGCAAGATCGCCGTCAAAGCCGCCCGGGGCGAGATCGTCGACTGCAACGGCGCTGCCCTTGCGGAAAATAAAGTGGGCTTCAACATCGTCTTTTACTACTCCTTCTTCCCGAAGGCCCAGCAGAACCGGATCATCTCCGGCCTCATCGGCATCCTTGAAAAAAACGGGGAAAGCTGGTACGACCCCCTTCCCCTGACTATGGAGGCCGACCCCTCTTTTGAGGCCGACCGGGACAAGGACATCGAGACCCTTCGGAACAAGCTGGGCGTCAACGTCTATGCCACCGCCTCCGACTGCATGTATAACCTCCGGGAGCTGTTCGGGATCGATGACAGCTACGATGACCTGACCGCCCGGAAGATCGCCGGCGTCCGCTACGGCATGGTGCTTGCGGACTTTTCCGTCAACAACAACCAGTACGCCTTCGCCGAAGACGTCTCCACCGACACCGCCCTCCTCATCAAAGAGACCTCCCATCTGCTCCCCGGCGTGGACATCGTGGACGAGGACATCCGCACCTACCCCCAGGGCGGCGTCGCCCCTCACATCGTCGGCGTCATCGGCAAAATGTATGCCGAGGAATATTACAGCACCACCGACTCCGAAGGGAACGTCCTCACCGAGGGTTATAAGGATAAGGGCTATAAGATGGACAGCCTTGTGGGGAAAATGGGCGTGGAGCAGCTGATGGAAGCGGAGCTCCACGGCGTGGACGGCGTCAAGACCGTAGAACAGAGCAAGGACGGCACCATCATCAGCGAGGAAGTGACCACCGCCCCCGAATCCGGAAACAATGTGGTCCTGACCATCGACTCCGCCTTCCAGAAGAAGGTGCAGGACATCCTGGAAGCCCACATTCTCATGCTCCGGGAACGGGAAAGCGACAAAGACGGCGACCACGGAAACAAAGCCGAAGGCGGCTCCATCGTGGTCTTGGATTCAAAAACCGGCGGGATCTTAGCCGCTGCCACCTATCCGAGCTATGACTTAAACGACTACTTTTCCAACTATGCCTCCATCCGGGACGCCGATTTCGCCCCCTTGAACAACCGGGCGTTCAACGGCCTTTACCGCCCCGGCTCCACCTTCAAGACCGCCGTGGCTGCCGGCGCTTTGCAGGAAGGCGTCATCACCCCCTCCGAAACCGTCAACTGCCAGCGGGTGTACCGTTACTATGATATCCTCCCCGGAAATCAGTTCCGCCCCACCTGCTTGGGCTACCACGGCGCCACCAATGTAATGAAGGCGCTGACCGTTTCCTGCAACATCTTCTTCTACGACGTAGGCCGCCGTCTGGGGACCGAAAAAATGCAGGAATACGCCCATCTTCTTGGCTTAGGCGCCTCCACCGGCGTGGAATTAAACGAGAGCATCGGCGGCATCTCCGGCCCCCAGCGCTCCGAAAATCTGGGAAAGACCTGGGTGCAGGGCGACATCTGCCAGGCTGCCATCGGCCAGATGGACACCAACGTCACCCCTTTGCAGATGGCAGTGCAGGCCATGACCCTGGCCAATAAGGGCGCCCGCTATCAGGCCCACCTCATCAAAGAAGTCCGGAGCTACGACGATTCGACGGTGCTTTCCACCACCCCCGCCACCGTCCTCTCGGAATTTTCCATGACCGACGAGACCTTCGAGGCCATCAAGGAAGGCATGATCGGCGCCGCCGCACGTGTCCCCGCCCCCTACCAGCTCACCGACCTGGGCTACGACGTGGCCCTGAAGACCGGCACCCCCCAGAAGAACAACACCGAGTTCCACTCCGCCGCCATCGCCTTCGCCCCCGCCGACAACGCCGACATCGCCATCAGCGTCATGCTGGAGCTGGGCGATAATGCAAACTACCTGATCCGTCAGATCTTAGATGCCTACTACGGAACCGACTCCTCCCCGGAGCCTACCGAAGAGGAAACCGTTTCTTCCGCCCTTCCCGAGTAATCTTTGCAAAAAAGTTACTCTTCCGGGAAAGAAAATTACCGATACCAGTAGAAAAATCTCAAAAAATGTGATAGACTAAAGATAATTGGCGGTATGCACCGGATCCGAAAGGATGTCTCAAATGGAAACAGAACGCAGCCTCCCTGCAAGTAATCAGGTGATTTCCCTGACCTCCGGAAAAGGCGGCGTGGGAAAATCCACCCTCTGCGTCGGATTGGGGCTGGGCTTCGCCCTCTGCGGGCAAAGCGTTCTCATGATCGAATTTGACTCTGGTCTGCGGGGTATCGACCTGATGCTCGGCATCTCCGACCGGATCGTTTTCGATCTGGGCGACCTGCTGGAAGGTCGCTGCACCATCAGCAAGGCCATCGTCGAATCTCCCTTGAACGAAAACCTGAACGCCATCGTCGCCCCGGTCAGCTTGGAAGCGCCCATGGATCTGGAGGACGTAAAGCTCCTGATCGACGGTTTGCGCCCTCACTTTGACCGGATCATCTTAGATATGCCCGCCGGGCTCGGGATCTCCGCCCGGGTCACCGCTGCGGCGGCAGACCTTGCCCTTATCGTTGCCACCCCCGACCGCATCTGCGTCCGGGACGGCTGCCGGATGGTTCAGGAACTGGAACGGGCGGGTTTTCTAAACCACCGTCTCATCATCAACCGGGTGGACGAAAAAATGATCCGGAAGGACGTCATCACGGATCTGGATGCCGTGATCGACGGCATCGGCTCCCAGCTGATCGGCATTCTCCCCGATGACTCCACCGTGCAGCTTCGACTGTCCCGGGGACTGGCTCTGGGGGAAGGTCACCGGCTGACCCGGATCTGCAAAGCCATCGCCCGCCGCATCAATGGCGAATATCTCCCGCTCCTGCTCCGCTAAACAGGATTCCATTCAACTCTTACGATACAGATTTTACAGAGGAGGAACCGCACTATGAACATCGCACTGATCGCCCACGATTCCAAGAAGGAACTGATGGTTCAGTTCTGCATTGCCTACTGCGGCATTTTGAGCCGGCACAATCTCTGTTCCACCGGCACCACCGGCAAGCTGATCTCGGAGGCCACCGGTCTTAATATCAAACGATTTCTGAGCGGTCCCCAGGGCGGCGACCAGCAGATCGCTTCCCTCATCGCCTGCAACGAGATCGACCTCCTGCTCTTCTTCCGGGATCCCTTAACCACCAAGAACCACGAGACCAACGAAATGAACCTGCTCCGTCTCTGCGACGTTCATAACATCCCCGTAGCGACCAACATCGCCACCGCCGAAGTCCTGATCCACGGTCTGGAACGGGGCGACCTCGACTGGCGCATCATCGTGAACCAGCGCTGAATTTAAAACTACACTGCAAAGGAAATTGATACCATGGCTTTGGAAATCCGCTCCATCAAGGGCACACAGGACGTTCTGCCCTCCGACACTTATAAGTGGCAGTTCGTCGAGCGTCTCTTCCTCGATACCGCAAAACTCTACGGCTTCAACGAGATCCGCATCCCCACCTTTGAGGATAAGAGCCTCTTCATCCGCTCCGTCGGCGACACCACTGACGTGGTTCAGAAGGAAATGTACACCTTCACCGACTTAGGCGGCCGGGAGCTGGCTCTCCGCCCCGAAGGCACCGCCGGCATCAACCGGGCGGTCATTGAAAGCGGCCTCATCAACGAAGCTCTCCCCGTCAAGCTCTGCTACGACATTTCCTGCTTCCGGGCGGAAAAGCCCCAGGCCGGCCGCTTCCGGGAGTTCCACCAGCTGGGCATGGAGCTTTTCGGCTCCCACTCCCCCGCTGCCGACGCCGAAGTCATCGCCTTTGTCAGCGATTTCTTCAATACTTTAGGGCTCACGAACATCTCTCTTGAGATCAACTCCATCGGCTGCCCCAACTGCCGCAAAAACTACCACGCTGCCCTGAAGGAGTATTTCGAGGCGCGGAAAGCCGATCTCTGCGACACCTGCCTCACCCGTCTGGACAAGAACCCCCTGCGGATCTTAGACTGCAAGAGCCCCGTCTGCAAGGAGATTGCCAAGGACGCCCCCATCGGCCTCGACTACCTCTGCGACGAGTGCAGGGAGCACTTTGAGGGCTTAAAGAAGCGTCTGGACGCACTGGGAATCGCCTATACCGTGAATCCCCGCATCGTTCGGGGGCTTGACTACTACACCAAAACCGTCTTTGAGTTCGTCTCCGGCGATATCGGCGCCCAGAGTACCGTCTGCGGCGGCGGCCGGTACGACGGCCTGATCAAGAGCTTGGGCGGCGCCGACCAGCCCGGCATCGGCTACGCCATGGGCATCGAGCGGCTCCTGATGGTGCTGGAGGCCCAGGGAATCCAGATCCCCAAGCCCTCTCCCTGCGACCTCTACATCGCTTCCATGGGCGAAAACGCCTCTGTCTTTGCCATGAAGCTGGCATCCGACCTCCGAAATGAAGGCTTCGCCGCCGAATCTGACCTGATCGGCCGCAGCCTGAAAGCCCAGATGAAATACGCCGACAAGATCGATGCCAAGTATTCCATGGTCATCGGCGACGACGAGCTGGCCGCCGGAAAAGCAAAAGTCAAGAATATGGCCACCGGCGAGACCCATGAGCTTGACTTGAACGGCGACCTGTCCAAGTTCTTCTACGATCAGGAGCTGGCCGAGCTGTCTGATTCTTTCGGCACCGGCAACATCTCCCCGGAAGCACTGAACGACCTCTTGAGATAAGTTTTTCCGCCCCGTAAAGCCGGGGCGGACTTTTTCCCATCAAACGATTGAACCAGAAAGGTTGTATTGCATATGGCAGAATCTATGCGAGGACTGAAGCGCACCTGCTACTGCGGGGAAGTTTCCGTTCAGGACATCGGCAAGGAAGTCGTGGTAGGCGGCTTCACCCAGAAACAGCGTGACAAAGGCGAACTGGTCTTCATTGACCTTCGGGACCGCACCGGAATCGTCCAGTTGATCTTCGACGATTCCACCGACCGTGCTGTCATCGAAAAAGCAAAGGACGTCCGCTCTGAATACGTCCTCATGGCGAAGGGCACTGTTCGCCGCCGGGAAAGCGTCAACCCCGACCTCCCCACCGGCGAAGTGGAGATCTTCGTCACCGAGCTGCGGATCTTGGCCAAAGCCCAGACCCCGCCCTTCCACATCACCGACGAGACCGATACCAACGAGGAACTGCGGCTCCGCTACCGCTATCTGGACCTCCGCCGTGCGAAGCTCCAGAAAAACCTCATGATGCGGGCAAAAATCGTCAAAGCCGCCCGGGATTACTTCTCCGACAACGGCTTCATCGAGATCGAGACTCCCATGCTCATGAAGTCCACCCCCGAAGGGGCAAGAGACTATGTGGTTCCCTCCCGTGTCCACAACGGCAGCTTCTACGCCCTGCCCCAGTCTCCCCAGATCTACAAGCAGCTCCTGATGATCTCCGGCTTTGACCGGTACATCCAGTTTGCCCGCTGCTTCCGGGACGAAGACCTCCGGGCGGACCGTCAGCCGGAGTTCACCCAGATCGACCTGGAAATGTCCTTCGTGGACACCGAGGACGTGATGGAAATGGGCGAAGGCTTTGTCAAATACATCATGAAGCACGTCATGAGCGTGGACATCACCGAGCCCCTCCCCCGTTTAACTTACAAAGACGCCATGGAGCGCTTCGGCTCCGATAAGCCCGACATCCGCTACGGCATGGAGATCTGCGACCTCTCCGGGCTGGTCAAGGATTGCGGCTTCTCCGTCTTCACCGGCGCCATCGCCGCCGGCGGCAGCGTCCGGGGCATCGTGGTCAAAAACGGCGCCTCCACCTACACCCGCAAAGAGATCGACAAGCTCACCGAGCACGCCAAGGGCATCGGCGCCAAGGGCCTTGCATGGATCCGCTGGGTAGACGAAAAGCCCGCCTGCTCCTTTGCGAAGTTCTTCTCCGAAGAAGAGCTTGCCGCCCTCTTAAGCAAACTGGGCTGCGAAAAGGGCGACGTGGCCCTGATCGTCGCCGATAAGGACCGGATCACCCTCCCCGTCTTAGGTGCGCTCCGCCAGACCTGCGCCAAACGGATGAACATCATCCCTGAAGGCTACGCCTTCCTCTGGATCACCGAGTTTCCCTTCTTCGAGTGGGACGATGAAAGCGAATCCTGGGTGGCCATGCACCATCCCTTCACCATGCCTCTGGACGAGTGCCTGCCCTATCTGGACAGCGACCCCGCCTCCGTCCGGGCGAAAGCCTACGATTTAGTGCTGAACGGCATCGAGCTGTCCAGCGGCTCCATCCGCATCACCGACTACGAGCTGCAGCAGCGGATGTTCGAGGCTCTGGGCCTCTCCGATGAAGAGATCGCCGCCAAATTCGGCTTCCTTGTGGATGCTTACAAGTACGGTGCGCCGCCCCACGGCGGTATGGGCATCGGTCTGGACCGCCTGTCTATGCTCCTCTGCGGAGCCGACAACATCCGGGACGTCACCGCTTTCCCGAAGGTGCAGAATGCCAGCGAGCTGATGAGCGGCTGCCCCTCCCCCATCGACGCCAAGCAGCTGGAAGAGCTGGGCATCGGCATCACCCATTCGGAAGAATAAAAAGATCCTCAAAGCCAAAGATCCCGCAAGGTTTTTACACCCTGCGGGATTTTTTCCGTCTTTATCTCCGATCCGCAAAATTGCAAAGCTGCATTGCAACGCCGTCCACCATTTTTTGAAACCCGAACCGCTCATAAAATGCAGCGTTTTTGCTCTCCTCCGGCATGATCTCAATGTACAGGTAGTTTTTATACTTCTCCTTCACCCGCCGGATCATCTCCCCGGCGATTCCCTGCCCCTGATGATCCGGACGTACCAGAACGTAGTGCATATATGCCACCAGCTCACTGTCGTCCAGCACCCGGACAAGTCCGACCAGCTTCTCCTGCAGCGGCAAAAAGGCGCACCCGAATTCCTCCGCAAGCCTTTTCACCACCCCGGCATACCCGGAAACTTCCCGTTTGATCCTCTTTTCCCGCTCTCCTATCTCCCCATAGGGCAGATAAAAGGGCTCACAAAGCACCGTTTCCAACCCTGGAAGCTCCTTATACGCATCCGTAAGGAGCATCTGTAGGATCTCCTCGTATCGCTCCGCCGGCATCCCGCTCCCGTCGACGCCGTAGCTGTGAAAGGCGCTGCTGTCGTTGATGCCGATGAGTAGATTGAGGATCGTAGGTCTCAATAAGATCCCGTCCTTCCGCCACCGGCAGAGCAGCTCCTGAATGCCATCCCCGCTTTGTCCCCGGTTCAAAAAGGCCGGCTGCGCCGCTAAGTTGTCCGCCCCCAGCTTCGCCGCCCTCCTCTGCGGCGGGATCGTCCTCGCCTGCCTTGCCGAAAATAAAAAACGGAACCGGTAACGCCGAAAAACATACGCAGTAAAAGGCGGCAGTTCTAACCGCCCCCGCCGAAATCAATCTGACACGGAACCTCTGACCTTATAACTGCACCGGAGCAGGATTTTCCCGCTCCGGTGTCTTTTTGCCTCTGTTTTCTTATTTCCCACGACTCATCTTTTCGTCCTCGACAAGTCTTGTTACCAGCTTATAGAACTTTTTCCAGTCTCGACCCGGTATAGTGTAATCCTTCTTTTCTACTCGATCGACAACTGATACACTTTTTCCTAAAATCCATACCATAAAACTGCCTGCTCCTGGATTAACGATCAGACGGAACCGGTTATCTCCCGTATCAAGCGTCCTAATCCCACCTGAAAAGCTTCCTCCCTTCGCCGTCCTCTGCACCGTTTTCAAAAACTTGTCCTCTGCTCCTTTGATGAAGTGCTCCTGTACCATACCACCCAGCTGCTCATACGAAACGTTTACATGCTCCAACCCGATCAGCTTGTCAATTCCCTTGTCAATGATACTCATAAAAATGACCACTCCTTTGCGTTTTGTGATTTGTTAGAACAGAAATTATATCTATCAGATAGTATATC
>ENA-UOOA01006631-UOOA01006631.1-human-gut-metagenome-genome-assembly--contig:-P61old-NODE-6631-length-10979-cov-4.063896_pt1 | contig 10979 bp, 10 predicted proteins | sample MGYA00242467_ERZ724014 | MGnify/ENA metagenome assembly ERZ724014
AAGGAACACAAGCGGCAATTATTTGCGAACGCTTGAATATTCCGACAATTTCAACGGGTAATATTATCCGTGCAGCGCTGAAAAGCGGTACTGAAATGGGTTTAAAAGCAAAGTCTTATATGGACCAAGGTAAACTGGTTCCGGACGAAGTAGTGATTGGCATTATTAAAGAGCGTTTAGCGGAAGATGATTGTCAAAACGGCTTTGTATTGGACGGTTTTCCACGTACCATTCCTCAGGCCGAGGCTCTGGATAGCATGGGCATACAGATTGACAAGGTCATTGATATTGACGTGTCTGATGAAGAAATTGTAAGCCGTTTGTCCGGACGCCGTGTTTGTGAAAGTTGCAGTGACACTTACCATGTGGAGCATAATCCACCAAAAGTAGAAGGCAAGTGTGATAAATGCAACGGCACCCTTGTTCAGCGTAAAGATGATCATCCTGAAACAGTAAAAGATCGCTTGCACGTATACCACGAACAGACAGAACCACTAAAAGGCTATTATGAAAAACAAGGTAAATTGTTTGAAGTAAAAGGGGAAGGGGATATTAACGAGATTACTCGTCTTACCCTTGCCGCAATTGAGGCGTAATTATGGTTGTGTTAAAAACAAGCCGCGAACTCAAAGCAATGAGAGATGCGGGTAGGATTTCATCACGGGCTTTAAAATTAGCCGGTGAAGCGGTTGAACCGGGTGTAAGCACTTTGGAAATTGACCGTATTGTTCGTAAGTATATAGAAGAGCAAGGTGCAACACCTTCTTTTCTAAACTATGGGGGATTCCCGGCAAGCGCTTGTATTTCAGTGAATGATGTGGTCATCCACGGCATACCTCGTAAGAACCAAATATTAAAGCAGGGCGACATTGTAAGCATTGATGTCGGTGCTTTTTATGAAGGTTTCCATGGCGACAACGCATGGACATTCCCATGCGGAGAAGTTAGCAAGGAAGCTCAGGCTCTTATGGATGTAACTCGCGAAAGTTTGTTTGAAGGAATTAACGCCGCAAGGCCCGGAAACAGACTAGGCGATATTGGAAGCGCGGTCCAAAGGTATGTCGAGGCGCGCGGCTACTCGGTGGTACGCGATTTTGTCGGCCACGGAGTAGGTGCGGAGCTGCATGAAGATCCGAGCGTACCAAATTACGGCACACCGGGAAGAGGTGTGCGTCTGTTACCAGGAATGACAATTGCAATTGAACCAATGGTGAATCAGGGAGTACACACAGTTGAGACTTTGTCTGATAACTGGTCTGTTGTAACTTCAGATGGAAAACTATCTGCTCATTTTGAGCATACAATTGCAATTACACCGGACGGTCCTGTAATTCTTACATTGCCGGATTAAGGTGAACGAAATGGAATTTGTAAAAGGACTGGTTGTACGGTCTAAAGCAGGGCATGACAAAGGCAGTTTTTATCTTGTATTGGGTTTAGAAACTGATATGGCAGTTGTCTGTGACGGTAGCCGCCGTGCTCTTGCTAACCCAAAGAGAAAGAAGCTTATCCATCTTTCTCCGACAAAAACGGTAATTCCGAATCATTTAATGAAAACCAATCGAGAAATCTATGAACATTTACAGCCGTTTCGCTGCAAATAGATTTTCCGCTTTAGGAGGTTATTCTTTATGTCAAAACAGGACGTAATTGAGATTGAGGGTACGGTAACGGAAGCTCTGCCAAATGCAATGTTTAATGTAGAGCTACCAAATGGCCATACAATACTAGCTCATATATCAGGTAAATTGCGTATGAACTTTATTCGTATTTTACCTGGTGATAAGGTAACAGTTGAAATGTCACCTTATGATTTAACAAGAGGACGTATTACATGGCGTTCAAAGTAAACGAAACGACGACTTCACTAATAAGGAGGGCGCACAAATGAAAGTCAGACCTTCTGTCAAGAAAATTTGTGAAAAATGCAAAGTGATTAAGCGTAAGGGTAGAATCATGGTTATTTGTGAGAACCCTAAGCACAAGCAGCGCCAGGGCTGATGGCGCAAACCTATTTAACATGGAGGTGCAACCAGTATGGCGCGTATAGCAGGTATTGATTTACCAAGAGATAAGCGTATCGAAATTGGTCTTACTTATATCTACGGTATTGGCCGCAAAACAGCTTCCGATATTTTGGCAGCAACAGGCATTGACCCAGATTTAAGAGTTAGAGATTTAACAGAGGACGATGCGTCTAAATTAAGAGAATATATTGAGCATCATTACCGCGTAGAGGGCGACCTAAGACGTGATGTTGCTTTCGATATTAAAAGATTAATTGAAATTCAATGTTACCGCGGAATTCGCCACCGCAAAGGATTACCGGTAAGGGGTCAACGTTCAAAAACAAATGCACGTACCCGTAAAGGTCCTAAAAAGACAATGGCTAATAAAAAGAAATAAGTGTAGTTAGGAGGGATTTATTAAGATGGCAGCACAAAAAGGCGGTAAAAAAACTACCGCAGTTCGCAGACGCCGCGAGCGCAAAAATATTGAGCGCGGAGCTGCTCATATCCAGTCCACCTTTAATAATACAATTGTTACCATTACAGACGTTCAAGGCAATGCAATTTCTTGGGCCAGCTCTGGTGAACTAGGATTTAGAGGTTCCAGAAAGTCCACCCCTTTTGCCGCACAAACCGCAGCAGAAACAGCTGCAAATGCATCTATGGAACTCGGCATTTAAACGGGTGAGGTTTTTGTTAAGGGACCAGGTGCTGGTCGTGAAGCTGCAATTCGTGCATTGCAAGGTGCAGGTTTAGAAGTTAGCATGATTAAAGATGTTACACCTATTCCACATAACGGATGCCGTCCTCCAAAGAGAAGACGTGTATAGTTTATTGTAATTGACAATTACCGAAGGAGGATACTCGAATGGCTAAAAATACTCAGCCAATTCTGAAGAGATGTAAAACACTCGGAATTGATCCGACTGTTGTAGGCGTAAGCCAAAAATCTATCAGAAACCCAAAACCAGGCAGAAGAAAACAAAGCGAGTATGGATTGCAACTGAATGAAAAGCAAAAAGCAAAATTCATTTACGGTGTACTTGAAAAGCAATTCAGAAAGTACTATGTTATGGCTACAAAACAAAACGGTGTTACCGGTGAAATCTTGCTATCTATTCTGGAAAGCAGATTGGACAACGTTGTTTACAGACTAGGCTTTGCAAATACAAGACGTGAAGCAAGACAAATGGTTAGCCATGGTCACATTACTGTTGACGGTAAAAAAGTTGATATTGCTTCTTACTTGGTAAGCCCAGGTGAAGTTATCTCAATCAGAGAAAAAAGCCGCAACTCTGTACGTATCAAAGAAGTTTTAGAGCAAAATGCTCAAACTCCTATCGCTAAGTGGCTTGAACTGGACAGAAATACACTGCAAGGTAAAGTAGTTGCTCTGGCTAGCAGAGAAGATATCGACTACGATATTAATGAAACACTTATCGTTGAGTTGTACTCCAAATAATGCCATTGTAGGCATAATGTACATCGTGGTAATTTTTATGTTGCCTAAATGTGTGAAGGAGGTTTGCTAAATGATTGAGATTGAAAAGCCAAAGATTGAAACTGAAATTCTATCTGAGGATGGAACTCACGGCAAATTTGTTGTAGAACCATTGGAGCGTGGATTCGGTACTACTCTGGGCAACAGCCTAAGACGTGTGCTGCTTTCATCTCTACCAGGTGTTGCAGCAACATCTATTAAAATTGATGGTGTTGTTCATGAGTTTTCTACCGTACCGGGTGTAAAAGAAGATGTTACAGAAATTGTTCTGAACATTAAAGGCTTAATTGCAAATTTACACTGTGACGGTCCAAAAACTGTGGAAATTTCCGCAGAGGGTCCATGTAATGTTACAGCCGGCTCTATTCATTGTGATAGTGAGGTTGAAATTTTAAATCCTGACATGCACATCGCTACATTAAGCGACGGAGCAAAATTGTCAATGGAAATCACCTTAGACCGCGGCCGTGGATATATTTCTGCAGACCGTAATAAGGCCAAGATGGTTACCAACGTAATTGGTGAGCTTCCTATTGATTCCATTTACACTCCTGTTTTAAAAGTGAACTACAATGTTGAGCCTACACGTGTCGGTCAAAGTATCGACTTTGATAAATTGAACCTGGAAGTGTGGACAAACGGCATTATTAGTGCACAAGAAGCAGTTTCTTTAGCTGCTAAAATCTTGACAGAACACTTAAATCTGTTTGTTGACTTGTCCGATGCAGGCAGCAATACAGAGATTATGGTGGAAAAAGACGATAAGGGCAAAGAAAAAGTGCTTGAAATGACAATTGAGGAATTGGATTTATCCGTACGTTCTTTCAACTGTCTCAAACGTGCAGGAATTAATACAGTTGAGGATTTAATCAATAAATCTGAAGAAGAGATGATGAAAGTTCGCAACTTGGGACGTAAGTCCTTAGAAGAGGTTATTTGGAAAATGAACTCTCTCGGCTTTAATCTTCATAAAGATGATGATAACTAAATCTTCGTTTTAACCTAAGGTAAAGGAGTGATTATTCGATGCCAGGAACAAGAAAGCTCGGTAGAGCTACTAGTCATAGAACCGCAATGCTTCGTGGATTGGTAACATTTTTGTTAGAGAACGGTAAAATTGAAACAACTGTTACCCGTGCAAAAGAAGTACGTGCACTGACAGAGAAGATGATTACAATCGCTAAGGAAGATTCTCTTCACAATAAGCGTTTGGTAATGGCTTTTGTTACAAAAGAAGACGTTACTCATAAGCTATTTACAGAGATTGCTCCTAAATATGCAGACCGTAATGGTGGTTATACACGTATTACAAAGCTGGGTCCAAGACGTGGCGATGCTGCAGAGATGGCAATTATCGAACTAATCTAAATAATGGCATACAAGGGTATCAATGTGTCAATGCATTGATACCCTTTTTTATCGAAATTTTGTTGCTGAATATAAAACGGAGGAGAACCACAGTTCTCCTCCGTTTTTGTATTTGTATCATAAAATTTACCTTAATTTTGGTAAAATAAGTAGACTTTTATTCCCAAGTGTAATATTCCATATTATGTAAAAAATATAACGCAGTTTAGCCTTTTCATTATTATAACATAAGCAGAATAAAAACTCTACTTTATGTCTACTTTTTATTCCGTTTATCCATGTATTGTAGTTATATTTTATGAAAAAGGTAGGTAAACAAATGAAAAAAAGGAAAAAAGCGCTATCTTTCAGTGCGGCTGTTTTATTGGGGGCAACATTAACTGCAACAAGTATGTCTAATATTGTTTTTGCGGAAAATACTTTTTCACATTCAATCAATACGGAAGATACGTCATATCTTTTAGAAAATATGGAAAAGGATACCGATGCAGGTTTTACAAGATTAGAAATTAATAATGGATTAGATATTGATATATGTTCCGATATTCCACAAAATCAAAATAAGTCAGGCAATTTATTAAACAATGTATCTATCATTGAAGTTCCTGAATCAGCGTTATATATGGAAGGAACCACCGTAATGGGTATCACCAAACAGTGGTTTAGAGAATATTGTTCCGAAAATAATAGCAGTAATCCTGCATACCTTAAAATTACTATTCCCAGTCATGCTACTTCCATAGGAACAAATGCATTTTGTACGAATAAAGCAAACTATGATGGTGATGACCGATACAATTATATTCATCCATCTAATTATAAGATTGCGGAGGTAGATTTTTCTTCTGCCACCTCACTTAAAAGTATTGAATCACAGGCATTTAAAGGCAATAATGAATTGGCAGGTGTAATTACACTGCCAAGCTCATTAAAAACGTTAGGAAAATATGCTTTTGGCAGTTGTACCAAACTTGAGGGAATGTATTTACCCGAAGGACTACAAGAAATTGGAAATGCAAATGGAGGAAGTGTATTTAAGGATAGTTCCTCTCTAAAGTTTGTTCGGGTTGCTGGCAGTAATTCGACAGCCAGTATTGAATTACCGGATTCATTGATTTCCATCGGACAGGATGCTTTTTCAGGAGCAATGACGTCTGCAACACCTACTCCGATTGTGATTCCCGAACAAGTATCTTATATTGGTGACAGTGCTTTTGAAACACCTGCAGTTACAATGATTACAGTACAGGCAAATGACGTGTCCAATTACAATGGTAAAGCATTTATATCAGCAGACGGTTCTTATAGTCTGAACGGACGCATGACGGTATTTCAGAATTATGCTGCTTACAGCAGTTTTCCAACGGGAGGACTACAATCCTATAGAAAATCCTTAACTTATGAATTTACTTTGAATTTTGGTGAAAATGGAACACAGCAACAAAAATTAAATAACCAGACAGTACAATGTGTAAAAGATAGTAACGGACAATGGTATATTGATGAAACATATACATTGCCTGAGGCCCCTTCTATTGATGTAGATGAAGGATACACAGGAGGTTGGAAATATCGTGATGAAATACTAACAATTAAGACGGTACTGTCTCCAAATGCAGATGTTTTAACCGTAGAAGCAGGGCAAGTTTTGATGGAGCCGACTGTAACATTTACGGTTGATGGAATAAAAATAGATACTCAAACAACATATCCAAAATTGAACTTGTCCAATCATAAAGAACATAAAATAGGTGTGGATGTTTCTCATCCACTGGAAGGCGAAGGAAATCAAGAAGGTTATGTAGTATTTGAGTATGAATGGACAGATGTATATCAGGGAGGAAAACAAGGTCCCCGAATGAGTGAAAGCGGATTTGGCCGATATAATTTATGGGATAATCCTGATGTGACCAATACAATTACCATTGATGGACCAACACATGAAAGAACTACAGGAGATTACTCTGGTGAAGATTACGGAGATGGTTATTACCTTGTAGAAGTATACGGTTATTTTGTTCATAAGCAGGGAGGTCTCAAAGAGTTATTCTATAAGTCAGCTTCCACTGTTATTGGTTCAGATCCGGACCGTACTACAAATACCGCCTATTTGTTTGATGTAGTTACATCTAATCCTGCACAGCAACCGAATATCACCGTAATGGGAAATGAAGTCACTTATGGCTATGATACAGCTGAGATTGTCGCAGATGTACAAATGATAGACGGACAGACAAATACCTATCAGTGGTATCAAGCAGAGCGGGAAGGACAAACAGAAGGCGGAAATATCATTTATGGTGCTGACTCAACTCAACTGAATGTTGAGTCTGGAAAAAATGCAGGAAATTACTATTATTATTTGGAAGTAACTTCAACAAAGACGTTGAATGGAGATGTGTTAAAAACAGTTGTTCCTATAACGTTTCAGGTGAATCAGGCAGAAAGTACTATTGTGATTAATGATAACTTAAACAAAGTATTTAATGGCGAGATGGTGCAAGAGCCGCAAAACATTACCCAAACTGGAAGTCAAAATACAGTATCCTTTGTATGGTATGAAAAGCAAGAAAATGGTTGGGTAGAATTGCAGGCTTCTCCTGTGAATGCAGGTGAATATAAAGTGGTTGCAATCGTTGCGGAAGATACCAATTATAAAAGTGCATCTGCAGAAAAAATATTTCATATTTCACAAGCAAATAACGCTTGGAAGGAAGAGTTATCCATAATCGGCTGGACTTATGGGGAACAGGAGAATGTGCCTAATGCATCAGCACAATTTGGTACAGTAACTTATTCCTACTGTGATTCGGAAAATGGTATTTACTCAGAGCAGGTACCAACACAAGCGGGAACTTATTGGGTAAAAGCTGTGATAGAAGAAAGCAATAATTATGCAGGATTGGAAGCAAAGATACCATTTGAGATTGCACAGGCAGATACCAAATTATATATCAATAAAACATTGGACCAAATATATAACGGTCAAAAAGCCAAACTGGAAGATGCCGATTTGATGATACAAGGAAGTACTGGCAAAGTGACGTATCAATATCAAATATGGAATGAGGAACAACAGCAGTGGCTAGATATGGAAGATGCTCCGGTAAACGCAGGGAAATATAAGGTAGTTGTAACTGTTGAGGCGGATACCAATTATCACAGTGCTTCTGTAGAAAAGGAGTTTATTATTTCCAAAGCAGAGAGCACATTTATCATTCACGACGTATTGGATAAAGCGTATGACGGACAGAGCATACAAATCCCCACGAATATCACACGTACAGGAAGCCAAGCTGAGCCAATTTATGAATGGTATATACAAGACACAAATGAATGGAGAAAATTAGATACAGCGCCAAGCGAGATAGGAAATTATAAATTAGCAGTAATCATACCGGAAGATGAAAATTATAACAGTGTAACCACAGAAAAGGAATTCCGTATTACAGAACAAATAAATTTAAATCCGGATACCCCGACAAATCCAACGATTCCTGATGCTTCAGCACAAGATGATAAAACAGGAAGTATGAACCAGCAAAATCAGTTAGATACCCCACCAACAGGAGATACAAACACCATGGCAATTGGTCTTTGGGCATCTCTAGCTGGTATTTCTGCTTCAGTATTGACTTTCTTAGGTATAAAACGACGTCGTTATAAGAAATAACAATTACAAAACTTTTTATTCCATACATTATCAAATGTGAATATTTCAATAAAAAAAGCAGCCTGAATATCCAGGCTGCTTTTTATTCATAAATTTAAATTACGCGAACAAAGATAATTCCGTCATTATCATTGATTGCTTTTACTGTGTCATCATTTACATTTCCTGTTACATCTAAAATGGTGTAAGCGTACTCTTTTTTAGATTTGCTTTGCATATTTTCGATGTTTACGCCGATATTGGCCAGTACACCGGTTAGAGTACTAATCATGTTAGGAATGTTTTGATGAATGATACAAACTCGTTTTGCACCGTTTTCTCTTGGCATAGAGACATTCGGTAGGTTTACGGAATTTTTAATGTTACCATTCTCCAAATAATCTTTGATTTCATCTGCTGCCATACATGCACAGTTGTCTTCAGACTCAGGAGTGGAAGCACCAAGATGAGGAATTGCCAATACATTTTCTACGCCCAGCAACGCATCATTTGGGAAGTCTGTTGCATATGCTGCAACTTTACCGTCAGACAGAGCTTTGAGTAAATCTGTATTATTTACCAAATCACCGCGTGCAAAGTTTAAAATGCGAACATGTTCTTTCATTTGTGCAATTGTAGCAGCATTAATCATTTCTTTTGTATCAGGTGTCAGAGGTACATGTAAAGAAATATAATCGCAGTTTGCATAAATTTCTTCTAAAGTAAGTGCACGTTGTGTATTGCTGGATAAGCCCCATGCACCTTCAACAGATAAAAATGGGTCATATCCCATTACTTTCATACCCAAAGCTTCTGCTGCGTTTGCAACAAGAATACCAATAGCTCCGAGACCGACAACACCAAGGGTTTTGCCTGCAATTTCAGGACCTACGAAAGAGGATTTTCCTTTTTCAACCAGTTTACCTACTTCATCGCCTTTTCCCTTTAATGTACCTGCCCACTCAATGCCGGGTACAATTTTACGGGAAGTTAATAACAAAGCGGCAATCACAAGTTCTTTTACAGCATTTGCATTGGCGCCGGGAGTATTGAATACTACAATACCTTCCTGTACACATCTTTCAACAGGAATATTATTGGTACCTGCACCTGCGCGTGCAATTGCAAGCAGATTTTTATTAAATTCCATATCATGCATTGCAGCGGAACGAACCAGAATTGCGTCAGGATTTTCTACATCTTCTCCAACGTGATAGTTTTCTCCCAAACGGCTTGTGCCCAAAGGAGAGATTTTATTTAAACATTTTACTTGGTACATGTGTGTCACCTTATTTCTTCATTATTTATTGTTTTGCTCAAACTCTTTCATGAAAGCAACCAGTTTTTCAACGCCTTCAATTGGCATTGCATTGTAAATGGAAGCGCGCATACCGCCAACAGAACGGTGACCTTTGATGTTTACAAAATCATGCTCTCCTGCTTCTTTAATGAATTTTGCATCCAATTCATCGTTGCCTGTAACAAAAGGAACATTCATCAAAGAACGGTCTTTTGGAACAACAGTGCCTTTGAATAATTGGGATTGATCTAAGAAATCATAAAGAATTTTGGCTTTTTTCTCGTTTAACTCTTTCATTTTAGCCAAACCGCCAATATCATTTTTCAGCCATTCCAATACCAACATGCACATGTAAATAGAATAGCAAGGAGGTGTATTGTACAAAGAATCGTTTTCTGCATGAGTTTTATATGTAAACATAGTTGGAGTTTTCTCCATTGGTTCGCCGATTAAGTCTTCACGAACAATTACAACAGTTAAGCCGGCAGGACCCATGTTTTTTTGTGCGCCTGCATACAGCAAACCAAATTTACTTACATCAATCGGCTCGCTTAAAATGCAGGAAGAAATATCTGCTACCAAAGGAACGTCACCTGTTTCAGGCACTTTGGTGTATTTGGTTCCATAAATAGTATTGTTGTAGCAAATGTGGAAATAATCTGCATCTTTTGAGAATGTGGATGGGTCTAATTCCGGAATATAGGAGAAAGTTTTATCTTTGGAGGAAGCAACAATATTTGCTTCACCATAACGAGCTGCCTCTTTTTGTGCTTTTGTTGCCCATTGACCTGTAATCACAAAATCAGCTTTGCCGTTTTTTGTCATTAAATTCATAGGTACCATTGCAAATTGGGAAGATGCACCGCCTTGTAAAAACAGAACTTTGTAGTTATCAGGAATTTCCATTAATTCTCTGAGCAAAGCTTCTGTGTTTTTAATAATTGCATCAAATGTTTTGGAACGGTGGGACATCTCCATAACAGACTGGCCGCTTCCTTGGTAGTCCAGCATTTCGTCAGCTGCACGACGAAGTACAGCTTCTGGTAGTACAGATGGGCCTGCGGAAAAGTTGTAAACGCGTTTCATAAATTTACCTCCAAAAGTACATAATGTCCAATGCATAAGAAAGCCCTTGGACAAAATGATAAG
>ENA-UOOA01006634-UOOA01006634.1-human-gut-metagenome-genome-assembly--contig:-P61old-NODE-6634-length-10976-cov-12.026554_pt1 | contig 10976 bp, 6 predicted proteins | sample MGYA00242467_ERZ724014 | MGnify/ENA metagenome assembly ERZ724014
AGCGGTGGGCCGGGGCTCGCGCCCGCTGCGGTCAAACAGCTGCACGGCCAGCTCGGCCTCCAGGTGGGCGATGGTCATGCTCACCGCCGAAGGCACGCGCGACAGCGCCCGCGCAGCGGCCGAGAACGAGCCGTGGTCCAGCGCCGCGAGGAACACTTGCACGCTGTCGGAGGTGAATGCCATGGTTGATTTATCAGAATTTCTGAAAGAAGCTGATTTTATATATCAGCCTAAGGCACATAAAGTACGGCCCATGGCAACTTCCAACCCTGTTTCCAGCCTGCAAGGCATTCGACGCCGCGTGGTGTACGTCACGCTGTATGAACTCATCGCCATCGTGGTGGCCACCTTCGGGTTGGCCGCGCTCACGGGGCAAAACGCATCGCACGCGGGCGTGGCTTCGGTGGCTGCTTCGGTGATCGCTGTGCTGTGGAACATCGGGTTCAACTGGGCTTTTGAGCGCTGGGAGTCGCGCCAGGCGGTGCGGGGGCGCAGCGTCAAGCGCCGCATTGCGCACGCCATTGGTTTTGAAGGCGGGCTGGTGTTCACGCTGGTGCCGCTGTTTGCCTGGTGGTTCAACGTGAGCCTGTGGCAGGCCTTTGTGATGGACCTGGCGCTCATCGTCTTCTTTCTTTGCTACACCTTTGTCTTCAACTGGGTGTTTGACCGGGTGTTTGGCTTGCCTGCTTCGGCCATGGCTGCATCTGCGCAGGCGTAAGCACTTAAAATCGCCGCTTCGCCCAAGGAGCGTTGCAGCGGCAGCCTGATTCCACCCCACGATGGTGGCCGGCTGCCGTCAGGCTTGGGCGCCCTGCCTTGGCCCCATCGCAACGACGCTCACCTGTTTTGTCCGTGTTTCTGCACAGGTGAGCCCTATGTCTGCTATCTCCGTTCCTCCCATGAAACTCTCTGGCCTGGAGCCCGTCTCCATCGGTCAGGACACCCTGTTCGTCAACGTGGGCGAGCGCACCAACGTCACCGGCTCCAAGGCGTTTGCGCGGATGATTTTGAACGGCCAGTACGAAGAGGCCCTGGCCGTGGCGCGCCAGCAGGTGGAGAACGGCGCGCAGGTCATCGACATCAACATGGACGAGGCCATGCTCGACAGCAAGGCCGCCATGGTGCGGTTTCTGCAGCTCATCGCGTCCGAGCCCGACATCGCCCGTGTGCCCATCATGGTGGACAGCTCCAAGTGGGACGTGATTGAAGCGGGCCTGCGCTGCATCCAGGGCAAGGGCATCGTCAACTCCATCAGCATGAAAGAAGGCGTGGAAGCCTTCAAGCACCAGGCCAAGCTGGTCAAGCGCTATGGCGCTGCGGCCGTGGTGATGGCGTTTGACGAGCAAGGCCAGGCCGACACCTTCGCGCGCAAGATCGAGATCTGCGAACGCGCCTACCGCATCCTAGTCGATGAAGTGGGCTTTCCGCCCGAAGACATCATCTTCGACCCCAACATCTTTGCCGTGGCCACGGGCATTGAAGAGCACAACAACTACGCCGTTGATTTCATCGAGGCCACGCGCTGGATCAAGCAGCACCTGCCGGGAGCGAAGGTGTCGGGCGGCGTGTCCAACGTGTCGTTCAGCTTCCGCGGCAACGACCCCGTGCGCGAAGCCATCCACACCGTGTTCCTGTACCACGCCATCAAGGCCGGCATGGACATGGGTATCGTCAACGCGGGCATGGTGGGCGTGTACGACGACCTGGAGCCCGTGCTGCGCGAGCGTGTGGAAGACGTGGTGCTGAACCGCCGCCCCGACGCCGGGGAGCGCCTGGTGGAGATTGCCGAAACCGCCAAGAGCGGCGCCAAGGACGAGAGCAAGAAGCTCGAATGGCGCGGCACGCCCGAGCACCCCAAAACCGTCAACGAACGCCTGACCCACGCGCTGGTGCATGGCATCACCGACTTCATCACCGAAGACACCGAAGAGGCCTACCGCGACATTCTGGCCAAGGGTGGGCGCCCGCTGCATGTCATCGAAGGCCCGCTCATGGACGGCATGAACGTGGTGGGTGACCTGTTTGGCGCGGGCAAGATGTTCCTGCCCCAGGTGGTGAAAAGCGCTCGCGTGATGAAGCAGGCCGTGGCCCACCTGCTGCCCTACATCGAAGAAGAAAAGCGCCAGATGGAAGCCGCTGGCGGCGACGTGAAGACCAAGGGCAAGATCGTCATCGCCACCGTCAAGGGCGACGTGCACGACATTGGCAAGAACATCGTCACCGTCGTCTTGCAGTGCAACAACTTTGAAGTGGTGAACATGGGCGTGATGGTGCCCTGCCACGAGATCCTGGCCAAGGCCAAGGAAGAGGGCGCCGACATCGTCGGTCTGTCGGGCCTCATCACCCCCAGCCTCGAAGAAATGCAGTACGTGGCGGGCGAGATGCAGAAGGACGAGCACTTCCGCAACAAGAAAATCCCGCTGCTCATTGGCGGCGCCACCTGCTCGCGCGTGCACACGGCTGTGAAGATCGCGCCGCATTACGAAGGCCCTGTCGTCTATGTGCCCGACGCCTCGCGCAGCGTGAGCGTGGCGCAAAGCCTGTTGGGCGATGGCGTAGAGAGCTACGTGGCCGAGCTGAACGCCGACTACGACAAGGTGCGCACCCAGCACGCCAACAAAAAGGCCACGCCCCTGTGGCCCCTGGCCAAGATCCGCGCCAACAAGACGCCGGTGGACTGGTCCGCTTACCAGCCCGCCGTGCCCCGCGCGCTGGGCCGCCGCGTGTTCAAGAACTTCGACCTGGCTGAGCTGGCCAAGTACATCGACTGGGGCCCGTTCTTCCAGACCTGGGACCTGGCCGGCCCGTACCCCGCCATCCTCACCGACGAGGTGGTGGGTGTGGAAGCCACGCGCGTGTTTGCCGATGGCCAGGCCATGCTGAAAAAGATCATCGAAGGCCGTTGGCTCAGCGCCAGTGGCGTGATGGCGCTGCTGCCCGCCAACAGCGTGGGCGACGACATCGAGTTCTACACCGACGACACCCGCACCGAGGTGGCCATGACCTGGTACGGGCTGCGCCAGCAGGCTGAAAAGCACACCATCGACGGCGTGACCCGCCCCAGCCGCTGCCTGTCCGACTTTGTGGCCCCCAAAGACAGCGGCATTGCCGACTACGCGGGCCTGTTCGCCGTCACCGCCGGGCTGGGTGTGGAGAAGAAGGAAAAGGCGTTCATTGACGCGCTGGACGATTACTCCGCGATCCTATTCAAGAGCCTGGCCGACCGCCTGGCCGAGGCCTTTGCCGAATGCCTGCACCACCGCGTGCGCACCGACCTGTGGGGCTACGCAGCGGGTGAGCAGTTGAGCAACGACGAGATGATTGCCGAGAAGTACCGCGGCATCCGCCCCGCCCCCGGCTACCCCGCCTGCCCCGACCACAGCGCCAAGACCGACCTGTTCCGCGTGCTGAACGCTGAAGAAATCGGCATGGGCCTGACCGAGAGCCTGGCCATGACCCCGGCGGCCAGCGTGAGCGGCTTCTACATCGGCCACCCTGAAGCGGTGTACTTCAACGTCGGCAAGATTGGCGAAGACCAACTGCACGATATGGCCCAACGCCGGGGCATGGACGAGAAGGTGCTGGAGCGGTTGCTGGCACCGAATCTGTGATGCTATGAATTGGATAGCTGCCTGCGCTTATGGGATGGGCGCTGCAGCTATTTTTTATAGACGCTTCTTGCCAGAGGCTGGTAGATAAAACCCAAGCCACAGCTTTTGGTTTGTATTTCTGAAAAACATCTTTTGATTTGTTTTTTTGATCCCGAAAAACGCACTATGGTTTGTATTTTGAAAATACAATCCAAAGCATGTTTTTTGCCGAGGCCAATCTGTGCCCATGGACGACACCTTCACCGTTCGCACCACTGAACAGTTACCGCAGCTTCTAAAAGCCTTTCGCAAGAATGCGGGCTTGACCCAGGCGGATGTGGCCCTGCGCCTGGGCGTGACGCAGCAGACGGTGTCTGCCCTGGAGCGCAACGCCGAGGCTGTGAGCGCCGAGCGGCTGATGCGCTTGCTGAACATCCTGGGCGTGGAGTGGGTATTGCGCACCCGCAGTGCTTCCCCAAGCGAACCACCAGCGCCGGGCGACGGCGCCCACTGGTAAGCGCCATGGCCAGCCAGCAACGCAGCCGCAAGGCGCTGGGGCTGTGGATGAACGGCCACTTTGTCGGTACCTGGAGCCTGGAAGCTGGTGGCGACGTGCTGCAGTACGACAGCCAATGGGTGCAATCGCCCCAGCGCCGTCCCCTGTCACTGTCTTTGCCCTTCACGCCGGGCAACCGCCCACACAAAGGCCACGCAGTGCGCTTTTACTTTGAGAACCTGTTGCCCGACAGCAAGGACATTCGCGAGCGGGTAGCGCGCCGCTACCAGGTGGGTGCCACAGACGCCTACACCTTGCTGCGTGAAGTGGGGCGGGACTGCGTGGGGGCGCTGCAAATCCTGCCCGCGGGCGATGAGCCGCCCACCGACCTGCGCGTGCAGGCTGAACCCATGAGCGACCACGCCGTGGCCCAGCGCATCCGCACCCTGGCCCAGCCCGGGGCATTGGGCGATGCGGGCATGGCCGATGATTTCCGCATCTCGATTGCGGGGGCGCAGGAAAAGGATGCCTTGCTGTTCTGGCAAGGGCGCTGGTGCCGCCCCATGGGGGCCACCCCCACCACCCACATCTTCAAACTGCCCCTGGGGCTGATCGGCAACCTGCAACTGGACATGCAGCATTCGGTAGAAAACGAATGGCTGTGCGCACAGTTGCTGGCCGCCTATGGCTTGCCAGTGGCACCGTGCGAAATACTGCGCTTTGAAGACCTGAAAGTGCTGAGCGTGCAGCGCTTTGACCGGCGCGTATGGAACGGCGACACGCTGCTGCGCCTGCCGCAGGAGGACATGTGCCAGGCCACCGGCACATCGCCCGTGCTGAAGTACGAGGCCGACGGTGGCCCGGGGGTAGAACGCATCATGGCCGTGCTGGATGGCTCGGCCCAGCGCGAGCGTGACCGCTTTCACTTCTTCATGGCGCAGTTGCTGTTCTGGATGCTGGGCGCAACCGACGGCCACGCCAAGAACTTCAGCCTCTTCCTGCGCCCTGGCGAAAGCTTCGAGATGACGCCCCTGTATGACGTGCTCTCCGTCTACCCGCTGCTGGGCGAGGGGCCGGGCAAGCTGTCGCCCCACAGGGCACGCCTGGCCATGGCGGTGCGTGGCAAAAATGCGCACTGGCATCTGAACAAGATCCTGCGCCGCCACTGGCAAGACGTTGGAACGCGCTATGGCATTGCATCACCCAGCGGGCTCACGGTGGATGCCCTGATCGCCAAAGTCGTTCAGCACACCCCGACTGCGGTGCACAGCGTGCAGCAAAAGCTGCCGCAAGGCTTCCCGCAGCAGGTGGCGCAGTCCATATTCGATGGGCTCATCCAGGCCGCCAATCGCTTGGGGCGGGTGTATGGGTGATGAAGAGCGGCTCTCGGGCGTGCTTGGCGACAGGCGCATGCGCCAACTTAGCGATCACCTTGATCTCACACGGAATGCCGGGTCTGATGGAGCAGGACGCTTCCGTGTTGGTAATTGCTATTAAATTACTAGCTGCTTGCGCTTGATAGATAAGCGCTAGGAGTGAATTTGACTAAAAAGACGAAAGCCCCGCATGCGGGGCTTTCCATTTGGTGCATCTTTCAGCTTGTTAGCGTCCAGAGCGCATATCCCAGTGATTGAGTGGTTGCGATTGTAAACCAATCTGTTACAAATGCCCTTCGGAATTCACAATGAGGTGACGAATGGCGATATCAGGAGCGTATCGGTTGGCGTTGGACTTGGGATCCACGTCGTTAGGTTGGGCGATGTTTCGGTTAGGCGAAGACGGGAGCCCCACCGCCCTAATCCGCTCAGGCGTGCGCATCTTCAGCGATGGCCGCAACCCCAAAGATGGGTCTTCCCTGGCCGTCACCCGCCGCGCTGCCCGTGCCATGCGCCGCCGCCGTGACCGATTGCTCAAGCGCAAATCCCGCATGCTGGGCCAGTTGGTGCGCCACGGGTTTTTTCCGGCGGACGAGGCGGCGCGCAAGGCGCTGGAGCGGCTCAACCCCTATCAGCTGCGGGCCAAGGGCCTGCGCGAGGCGCTGACACCCGGCGAGTTTGCACGGGTGCTGTTTCACATCAACCAGCGCCGGGGCTTTCAAAGCAACCGCAAGACCGACCGCAAGGACAACGACAGCGGTGCGCTCAAACAAGCCATCCACCAGTTGCGTGAACGCATGACGGCCAGCGGCTGCCAGACGGTGGGCGAATGGTTTTGGCAAGTGCGCATGCAGCAGCGGCCCGAAGGGGTGGCCAAGCAGGGCGTGCGGGCGCGCTACCGTGAAACGCCCTACACCACCGATGAGGGAAAAAAGCGCATCGACAAAAGCTACGACCTGTACGTGGACCGCGCCATGATTGCGCAGGAGTTTGATGCGCTGTGGGCGGCACAAGCGGCACTGCAGCCAGCGCTGTTCACCGAGGTGGCGCGGGCCGACTTGCGCGACACGCTGCTGCACCAGCGCCCGCTGCGCCCCGTGCGCCCTGGCCGCTGCACCTTGCTGCCCGATGAGGAGCGCGCACCGCTGGCCTTGCCCAGTACACAGCGCTTTCGCATCCTGCAGGAGGTGAACCACCTGCGCCTGCTGGATGGCACGCTGAGCGAGGTGCCGCTGACGTTGGCCCAGCGCGATGCGGTGGTGGCCGCGCTGGAGGCCCATAGCAAACGCAGTTTTGATCAGTTGCGCAAGCTGCTGAAACTGTCGGGGTCTGTGCGCTTCAACCTGGAGGATGCCAAGCGCACTGAACTCAAGGGCAACGCCACCAGCGCAGCCCTGGCGCGCAAAGATCTGCTGGGTGCGGCGTGGGCGGGCTTTGCGGCGGAGCTGCAGGACGAGATCGCCTGGCAGATCGTGAACGAAGAAGGTGAGGGCACGCTGATCGCCTGGCTGCAGCAGCACACGGGGGTGGACGAAGCCCGTGCCGAGTCCATTGCCAACGTGGCCCTGCCCGAAGGCTACGGCAGCCTGAGCCGCAAGGCGCTGGCGCGCATCGTGCCGGAGTTGCAGCGCGATGTGGTGACCTATGACAAGGCGGTGCAGGCCGCCGGGTTTGCGCACCACAGCGACCTGGGCTTTGACTTTGACCACGAAAGCGACGAAGTAGAGCGGGTGGGCGAGCGCACCATCGCATCCACCGGCGAAATCAAGCCCGTCTATGCCTTCAAAGAGTTGCCCTACTACGGCCGCGCACTGCAGCGCCATGTGGCCTTTGCCAAAGACAAGCCGCGCAACGACGAAGAGCGCTACGGCAAGATTGCCAACCCCACGGTGCACATCGGCCTGAACCAGGTGCGCGTGGTGGTCAACGCCTTGATCCGCCGCTATGGCCGCCCGGCAGAGGTTGTGGTGGAGCTGGCGCGGGACTTGAAGCAAAGCCGCGAGCAAAAGCAGGAGGCGCAAAAGAAGCAGGCCGACAACCAGCGCCGCAATGCCCGCATCCGCGAACGCGTTGCCGAGACCCTGGGCATCAGCACCGAGCGCGTGCGCGCCAGCGACATCCAGAAATGGATCTTGTGGGAAGAGCTGAGCTTTGACGTGGCCGATCGACGCTGCCCCTACAGCGGTGTGCAGATCAGCGCCGCCATGCTGTTGAGCGAACAGGTGGAGATCGAGCACATCCTGCCGTTCTCGCAGACGCTGGACGACAGCCTGAACAACCGCACCGTGGCCATGCGCCAGGCCAACCGCATCAAGCGCAACCGCACGCCGTGGGCCGCGCGGGCTGACTTTGAAGCGCAGGGCTGGAGCTATGAAGGCATCTTGCAGCGCGCCGAGCGCATGCCCCTGCGCAAGCGCTACCGCTTTGCGCCCGATGGGTACGAGCGCTGGCTGGGAGAGGACAAGGACTTCCTGGCCCGTGCTCTGAACGACACGCGATACCTGTCGCGCGTGGCAGCCGAATACCTGCGGCTGGTGTGCCCTGGCAGCGCCACCCGGGTGATCCCGGGGCAGATGACAGCCATGCTGCGCGCCAAGTTTGGCCTGAATGATGTGCTGGGGCTGGATGGCGAAAAAAACCGCAACGACCACCGTCACCACGCTGTGGATGCCTGCGTGATCGGCGTGACAGACCAGGGCTTGCTACAGCGCTTTGCCCAAGCCAACGCCCAGGCCCGCGAAGGTGGCTTGACCCGCCTGGTGGAGAGCATGCCCCTGCCGTGGGACACCTACCGCGACCACGTGGAGCGCGCCGTGCGCCACATCTGGGTGAGCCATAAACCCGACCATGGCTTTGAGGGCGCGATGATGGAGGAAACCTCTTACGGCATCCGCAAAGACGGCACTATCAAGCAACGTCGCAAAGCCGATGGCAGCGCTGGGCGCGAGGTCACCAACCTCATCCGCATTGCAGAGCCTGCACAGCCCGCGCGCCATGGTGTGGATGGCGAAGGGCGGCCCTTGCCTTACAAGGGCTACGTGGGCGGTAGCAATTACAGCATTGAAATCACTCGCAATGAGCAGGGGAAGTGGGATGGAGAGGTGATTTCTACCTTTGATGCCTATCGCATTGTGCGTGCGGCAGGAGAGGGGGATGCTGGATGGCGCCAGCTGCGTCATGCCCGGCTGGGGCAGAACGGCAAGCCGTTGGTGATGCGGCTCGTCATCGGGGATTGCGTGCGGTTGCAGTTGCGGGATCGTGAAGAGGTAATGCGTGTCGTCTCTGTCAATTCGGCGGGACGTTTGACACTCGCTGCCATTCATGAGGCCAATGTGGACAAACGCAATGCCGACAAGACCGACCCCTATTCCTACACATACAAAAACGCAGCACCTTTGCAACAAGCAATGGCTCGACGGGTGTCTGTATCCCCTATGGGTGAGCTGCGCGACCCCGGCTTTCAGGGCTGAACACCATGGTAGGCCGCATCGTCGAAATCGCAGACGACCGGCGGCACCTGTTTGTGCACCGTGGCTTCATGGTGGTGAAAGACACCGAAGGCGAGCGCAAAGAACTGGGACAGGTGCCGCTGGATGACATTGCTGCCGTCATTGCCAACGCCCACGGCCTCACCTACACCAACAACCTGCTGGTGGCACTGGCAGAGCGGGGTGCGCCCTTTGTGCTGTGCGGTGCCAACCACAACGCCATCGGCGTGCTGCTGACGCTGGATGGCCACCATGTGCAGGCCAGGCGCATCGAGGCCCAGTGGGCGGCTGCGCTGCCATTGCACAAGCGCCTGTGGGCTGCAGTTGTCAAATGCAAGCTGGAGCAGCAGGCCGCAGCGCTGGAGGCCGCAGGCGCACCCACGGCACCGCTGCAGGCGCTGGTCGGCAAGGTCAAAAGCGGCGACCCCGAGAACATTGAGGGCCAGGGGGCTCGGCGTTATTGGGGCTTGTTGTTTGGCGCAGAGTTTCGACGCGATCAGGACGGCGATGGCGTCAACGCATTATTGAACTACGGCTACACCATCCTGCGCTCAGCTACAGCACGTGCCGTGGTGGCTGCGGGCTTGCATCCCAGCATCGGCCTGCACCACAGCAATGACGCTAACGCCATGCGTCTGGTGGATGACCTGATGGAGCCGTTTCGCCCGATGGTGGACTTGAAGGTATGGCAATTGCACCAGGCTGCCGAGTCGCATGTCACCCCGGACACCAAGCGTGCTTTGGTGCGTGTGCTGTACGACGACATGCCTACGGCGGTAGGTGTCACGCCCGTGATGGTGTGCATGCAGCGCCTTGCCACGTCACTGGCGCAGGTGTACTTGGGTGAGCGCACCAAGCTGGATTTGCCTTTGCCCGGCTTGCCCCTGTCGCTGGCGGGCAGTTTAGAGGCGGACTGAACCCCGCCAACGCCAGCCCATTGCTACACCATGTTGTCTGGATACCGATTGATGTGGATGGTGGTCATGTTCGATTTGCCTGTGATAGAGAAGGCTGAACGCAAGGCAGCCACGCAGTTTCGCAATGGCCTGCTGGATCTGGGTTTTGAAATGAGCCAGTTCAGCGTGTACATGCGCTTTTGCACCAGCCAGGCGCAGGTGGACACGCTTTGCCGAGCCGTAGAACGCGCCTTGCCACAGGGCGGCAAAGTGAATATCTTTCAGTTCACCGACAAACAGTACGAGCGCGCCATCACCTACTACGGGCGCAACAAACAACCAGCGCAAAAAGCGCCGGATCAATTCGACCTCTTCTAGCAAATGGCGCGGTTATCTAAGGCTCTGAAAGCGATAACTTCTTTTGTTATCAAGAAGTTATCGCGATCAGAGTCTAGATCACTGGGATATGCGCACTGGCCGGAACAGGCAGGCTGGGCACGTAACACGGGTCAGGAGTCTAGATCACTGGGATATGCGCACTGGCCGGAACTGTTGCTGGCTTTTGGTAGCTGTCAAGAAAAGTCTAGATCACTGGGATATGCGCACTGGCCGGAACTGCTGCTCATGTGGGCCACCGTTGCCAAGAAGTCTAGATCACTGGGATATGCGCACTGGCCGGAACGTCGCCCTGGTGTTGGTGTAGCGGTCAAACAGTCTAGATCACTGGGATATGCGCACTGGCCGGAACTAGCCCGCGTCGCGCAGAAGACCGGTGACGAGTCTAGATCACTGGGATATGCGCACTGGCCGGAACAATAGGAGGTGGTTGGCGTGTGCACGCAAAAGTCTAGATCACTGGGATATGCGCACTGGCCGGAACCGGCGCAGATTCCTTGCGACGCTCCAGGCCAGTCTAGATCACTGGGATATGCGCACTGGCCGGAACAAGCCGGAACAGACAGTGCGTCAGCGCAGAAGTCTAGATCACTGGGATATGCGCACTGGCCGGAACTATGGACACCTACAATTAAAATGCCAGCCAAGTCTAGATCACTGGGATATGCGCACTGGCCGGAACCAAAAGCAGGTGCAGGAGCTGCGCCGGGAGAGTCTAGATCACTGGGATATGC
>ENA-UOOA01006655-UOOA01006655.1-human-gut-metagenome-genome-assembly--contig:-P61old-NODE-6655-length-10944-cov-3.983194_pt1 | contig 10944 bp, 8 predicted proteins | sample MGYA00242467_ERZ724014 | MGnify/ENA metagenome assembly ERZ724014
AGATTGTCCGCTCGAAACAAGAGCATGCCGACCGTCACCAGCGCAAATGTTTTGAGGACGCGGAAGATCGATAAAACTATTCCGTCCTCCTTGATTTTCAACGCCCGATACAGGCGCGAAAAGAGCGGTTTCAACGCCTCGTGCAGGATCATCAGCAAAAAATAGTAAAGCCCATAGACGATATATTTTACGCTGGCCCCGTGCCACAAACCCGTCAAAAACCATACGGCGAACATTCCGCCGCCCACCAGCAGAACGCTTGCTGTCTTTGCCCCGCGCGTATCGTTGGCCTGTAATTTCAGCGCGCGCTCCGACGCCGTAATCGGAAAAAACACATAATCGCGGAACCAGCTTCCCAGCGAGATATGCCACCTGCGCCAGAACTCCCCTACGTCTTTGGAAAGGAAGGGCTTATCGAAATTCTTTTTAAGATGAATGCCGAACACCTCGCTTACGCCGGCGGCGACGTCGATATATCCCGAAAATTCGGCATAGAGCTGAACGGTAAAGGCAAGCGCGCCCAAAACGACGGATATCCCGCCGTACGCCGCATAGTTTCCGAATACTTCGCCGACGATCGTGCCGAAACGGTTGGCGACGATAAGAATTTTGAACAGCCCCCAAAACCCGCGCAGAAAACCGCGGAATACGTTTTCCGAGGAAAGCGGCGCGCCCTCCGTCAGCTCGGCGCGCATTTCGTTGTACCGCCCGATCGGGCCCTCCGTCAGTTGGGGAAAGAAGCAGACGAATAGCGCGACTTTCGCGGGGTTGCGTTCCGCCTCGTATTTCCCGCCCGCCACGTCTATGGCATAGCCGATCGACTGCAAAGTATAATACGAAATCCCCAGCGGCAGTACAAGCGAAAACGAAAGCGCGGAAAGCTCTTTTCCGAAAAGGCCGATCAGTTTTACTCCGAGCTCGGCGAAAAAGTTTAAGTATTTGAGCGTGAACAGGATACCGAGATTGACGATCAAAACCGCCGCCAGCACGAGATATTTCTTCCGCTGCAGCTTCTTTCTCGGTTTTTTCCGCTCCTGCCGCGGCAGGCTTTTGATCGCGGGCGAATATTTTTTCTCCAGCGCGGAAATCCCCAGCCCGCAGAGATAGACGCTGACAGAGGTAACGAGGATAAAGACGCCTAGAAAATGATTATATACAAAATTAGCGGCTATGCTCGCCGCCAGCAGAACGAGGTATCGAAATCTTTTGGGCGTCAGCGCATACGCCAAAAGCACTCCCGTAACGAATACGGCAAGGATATACAGATATAATTGCATGGCCGTTTTCGCGTTACGAAAGCTTCTCGATCAGCGCATAGATCGCTTCGGCCGAATTGAAATTTTCGGGCATGAGATGCATAGCCGTAATTTTGATATCGTAGGCCTCGTTGAGCTTCGCCACGAGCTTGAGCAGGTTGAGAGAGGTCAGTACCTTGTCGTCCACGAGACGCTTGTTATTTCTGAAATCCGCTCCGGGGACAAGCTCGTTCAAAATCTCATACAGTTCTTCCATTTTTCATATTCTCCTTCGTATTTATCCGATATAGCGTTTTTTCAAAAGCGCCTTATCCGTCTTTCCGTTGGCATTTACGGGAAACCCTTCGACGCATATATATTTTGCGGGCACCATGTAGGCGGTGAGACGTTTTTTCGCCTCGTCCATGATCTGCCGTTTCCGTTCGTCGGTCCCTTCGTACAACAAAACTATTTCGTCCTTTTGTTCGTCGTAAAGACAGACGCACAGCCCTACCCCTTCCACGCCGTTCATCACCGTTTCAATCTCGCCCAATTCGATCCGATAGCCGAGGTGTTTGATCTGGTGATCTTTTCTCCCGAAATACAGAAGTTCGCCGCGATCGTTATAAGCGACCAGGTCCCCCGTCCGATACACCGTATCCGGATAGGCGGAAATCAAAGGATTCTGTACGAAAGCGGCGGCCGTGCGCACGGGGTCCCGATAGTAGCCCTTGGCGACAAATCCGCCCGCCACGTACAATTCCCCGAGCCTTCCCGCTTCTTTGATTTCTTTTCCGTCCTCATCCACGACAATCAATCTGGCGCCTTCGCAGGCGGCCCCGATCGGAAGCGACTCGCTTTCCTCGAAATCCCTGTTCACTACGTAATAGGCGCAGATGTCCGTCGTCTCCGTAGGGCCGAACAGATTGGCAAACCTCGCTTCGGGAAGCTGCCCGCGCCAATAGTTCAAAATCTTGACGGGCATAACCTCGCCCGCAAAAAAGACGTTTTTCATATAGCGAAATCGCTCAAACGAGAGCAAATCGCACCTGGCCACAATCCCCAGCGCGGTAGGCACCCAATAAATAGTGTCGATTTTCCGTTCGTTGATATAATGCACAAGTCGGGCGGGAAAAGCGAAATAGCTTTTCGGAATGATATGATACGCCGCGCCCGAAAGCCAGGCTCCAAACAAATCCGACACCGACATCGAGAAATAGAACGGCGTCTGCGAGCCGAAATTCGTGTCGGGCCCGATGGAAAATCTTTCGACAAACCAGCCGCAATAGGCGATCACGTTGGCATGGGTGAGGACGGTTCCCTTCGGCGTTCCCGTCGAACCCGAAGTAAAAATCGTAAAGGCCTGATCCCCCGGAAGAAGCTTTTTCGCGGCCTCGGCCAGCCGTGCGGCGTCGCTGGTATGCAATACCGCTTTTTCATAGCTCAAAACGGTTTTTTCCGGAAAGATCTCTTTGCAGCGTTCCTCTGCCGCCCCGTCGCAGAGGATCAACGGCGTTTCCAGCGTCTCCGCGATCTTCGACAGCCGTTCGGGCGGGGACTCCGTATCGAGAACCGTATAAAAATTTGCGCTTAACAGCACTCCCGCCATCGCGGCGGGAATTTTTGCGCTTCGTTCCATATAGATCGCCACGGGGCGAAACATGACGCCCGCTTGGAGAAGGGCCGAAGCGATACGGCGGCCCAGCATCCTTACCTCTTCAAAGGAAAAGCTTTCCCTTATGTCGGTAAAGGCGATTTTGTTTTTATACGTTTCCGCCGCGCGATCGATCACGTCGATAAGAGTGGTCATATTTTTTCTCCGTATATTTCAATATCTGTATTTTATCATACGGAGTTTAAGCTCAAATAAATCTAATATTAAATTTTCTTAATATTACCATCCTCACAACAAGGCAATTCAATCAAAAATTCGGTGGAAATTCCCTCCCGCTTTTCCCCCAGGCGGATATTGCCGCCGTGCAGATGCACGATGCGTTCCGTGATGGCCAGCCCCAGCCCCGAGCCGCCCGCCTTTCCCGTGCGCGAGCTTTCCCCCACCACAAAGGGCTTGAATACGGTTTTCCGAAGGCCGTCCGAAATCCCCGCGCCGTTGTCCGCCAGCGAAATCGTCACGCCCCTTTCCGCCCTCTTCAAAGAGACAAAGATCGTCGTCCCCTTGGCATTGTATTTCACGACGTTGGAAATGAGGTTATCGAAAACGCGCGACATGTGGAAGGTATCGATCGCACATTCTATCGTCTCTTCGGGGATATTGCTGTCCACAGAAAAGCCCGCAAGCTCAAGCTCCTCATATTTATCGATCACATAACCTCTCAAAAATTCGCAGACGTCCGTCCGTTCCGCTCTGATCGAAAAATCCGCCCGCTCCAGCTTGTTATATTCGCTGAACGCCGTAATCAGCTCCGCGAGCGATTCCGAGCGTTTGCAGATCACTTCCAGATACTCCTTTTTTTCCGCCTCGGAAACGCGGTCGTCCAGCAGGGCTTTCGCGTATCCTTCGATAACCGTGATCGGCGTTTTCAGATCGTGGGAAATATCCGACAGCATCAGCCGTTTTTCCCCCTCGGCTTTCAGCCGCTCCTCTTCGCTCTTGTTCAGTGCGGCGGCCATTTTATTGAAGCTGTCGCATACCGTCTGAAATTCCTTCGGCCCCGCGTATTCGACGGGCGTGCTCCTGTCTCCCTCCGTAAAGTTGCAGATGGCTCGGTTCAGCATCAATACGGGCCGCTTTACGCTGCGATCCACCTTGATGACAAACAAAATCAAAGGAATGACGATGACGGCGATAAAGAGCGTAATCAACACGACGGGAAGCAGCTTCCAGACACGCAAATGGTTCAGCGCCTGAATATCCCTGAAAAATACGACGGTGCAGTTCCGTCCGTCGCTCCCCGTCAAATCCATTTTCGAAAGGGTGTAGTCCCCGTAAACGTCCCCCTTGATATACGCAAGCGCCGTTCCCCCGTACTCGTATTTTCCGTCCTCGAAGGTGGAACAGAGCACCCGCCCCTCGACATCGACAATCAGCCGGGGCGCATATCCCTCTCTATCGGCCCGCTTCAGTTCGAAATACTCTCTTCCGTCCTTGTCTCTCGTCACGCTCCGCACGTCAAAGCTGTAATCGGATTCCACCGAAATCAACGACAGGACGTCGGCTGAAAAGTTCTCGGCCAGCTCGTTTCCCAAATAAATTGTCGCGCCGCTTTCGTCCAGCACACAGACAAAACCGCGGGCGCCTAAATACTCGGAAGCCTTGAACCCCTCGTAATTGCCCTCGGCAAGGGGCGCGGCGGCATCTACAGTTACCATTTTGCTCGCCGACCCCACCGTTAAGATTAAAATGACCGCGGCCACGATAATAAATACGACGACCAATAAAATCAGCAACGTAAACAAGGCAAAATCCCGCAGGAACATTTGCATATAACTGATTCTTCGCTTTTTGCCGCCCGTTTTTTCAGTTTTCAATTTTATACCCCAGCCCTTTTATCGTCCTGATGTAGGCCTCGCCGTCTGTCTCCAGCTTCGCCCGCAGATGGGAAATATGCACTGCGATCGCCGTATCGTCCAGCCAATCCTCCCCGTCCACGGCAACCATGATCTGTTTTTTGGAAAATATACGTCCCGGAGAGAGCATCAGCAGCAACAGAATTTTGTATTCCTTTGCCGTAAGCGCGATCGTTTCCCCGCCCTTTGTCAGGCGGCAGGAGGACGTGTCAAGCTCTAAATCCTTCAGCTTCAGAACCTCCGTCTTACCCGCGGCGGCATATCGGCGGACGGCGGCGTTGACGCGGGCGGTCAGTTCCAGAGGATTGAAGGGCTTTGTGATATAGTCGTCCGCGCCGATGTTCAACCCGAGGATTTTATCGTTGTCCTCGTTTTTAGCCGACAGAATGAGAATGGGCACGTCGGAAAAAGCTCTGATCTCCCTGATCAGCTCATAACCGTTCATTTTCGGCATCATGATATCGACGAGCACCGCCGAAAAAGCTTCGTTCCGGGCAGCGGCAAGCCCCACTGCCCCGTCCTCTGCCCACACCGTTTTGTATCCTTCTCCCTCGAGATAGAGCTTGATCAGCTTTGCAATCTCCGCATTATCCTCCGCGATCAGCACGGCGGACTGGTTTTTCGACATAATAGACGCTCCTTTTTTCTTCTCTCCGACTTAATTATACTCTTTAAACGACTTTTGTCAAGTCCCCGAAAGAAAACGGGTCGTAAAGAGAGAATTTTCCCGAAAAAATTGACTTTTACGGGAAAACTATGTTATACTGAATAGGATAATATTATATTTACAGAAAAAAGGATTTGTCCGATGAAACTGAAACTCCTTCTCGTCGAAGACGACGAAACGCTCTTGCGGGAGATGACTGCTTATTTCAACGGGTGTTACGACGTTTATGCGGCCGCTTCACTCGCCGCCGCGCGGGAATATCTGGCGGATAACGCTCCCGACGCCGCGGTGTTAGACCTTATTCTGCCCGACGGAAACGGGCTGTCTCTCCTCACCGCAAACCTTTTGTCCTGTCCGACCGTCATTCTCACGACGATGGACGCGGACGACGACCACGCGGAGGGACTCGACGCGGGCGCCAAGGATTACCTCATAAAGCCCGTATCTCTGCGTATCCTCGCAAAACATCTTTCCCTCCGTCTCGCGCCGAAATCGGAAAGTTTGCTCGTTTCGGGAAAGCTGTCCATCGACACCAATAAGCGCAACGTTTCCTATGCGGGCAAGCCCGTCTCTCTCACCTCGACCGAATTTAACATTCTCGTCTATCTCTTCAACGAAGCGGACAACTTTCATACGGCGCAGGAAATTTACACGGCCGTTTACGGAGAACTTTTTCTGCAATCGACCGCGATAAAAATGCACCTTTCCAATCTGAGATTTAAGCTGTCCCGCGCCGCCCCCGACGAAAATTATATCCAGACCGCTTACGGAAAGGGCTACCGCTTCAGGAAGGAGCCATAATTATGAAAAACCGTTCCTTAAAGTCCGTTTTTTTTCGCATAGGCGGAGCTTTGTCTTTGCTCGCGCTTATCTTTGCCGCGTTTTTTCTGCCCTTCGTCCTCGATAACGCAGCCTCCGTCGCCGCTGCGGAAACGTCGATGGCCTACGAGAGGACTTATTATCCCGATACCGAAACGGACGATAACGCCGAAGCGGTTACCGCTTCGGGAACCTTTGTCGGAACGGAAATCCTAAACCTGAAGGAGCTCAATTCCCTTTTATACGTCAATCACAGTCTCGAAAAATTCCTTCCCACGTCCGAAGATTACAATTCTCCGTTCGTAGCAGGCAATATCGAGCGGCTGGACAATCTGACGCCCGCAAAATACGGCACGCTGCAATTCTTTTTCTTTAACCTCGATCCGATGGCGGAGAATTTTGAAAAACAGACCGAAACCCTGTCTCATTTCCGCCGCGATTCGGAAAGCCTTGCGTATCTCGATCTCTATCTTCCCTTCTGTTTCGACGCGGCCACCGTCTGGTATCGGGATAAATGCGTCTCCACGGCGGGAGATATGGAAGACTACGATCCGACGGAGTATCTCGATCCCTATTCCAAATACGAATTTTATCCCAACGTGATCGATCGGGCGCCGCAGTACGTCACGCTTTCCTTTCCCATGACGCGGGACGCACTCTATCCCGACCGTTTTGAAGCCGCACGAGTGGTCACGGTACATTACCGAGCCGAACACGGAGCGGATTTCTCGAAAAACCTGCCCTTGACGGGCACCAACGCCGCCATTAAAGCCGCCGTTTCCTCGAGGACAAACCTTCACGTCGCCCTGCTGGCGGTAACGGCGTCTATCGCCGTCTCTTTCGCTTTTCTCATTCTGCTGAAGCGGAACGGGACTTTTTTAGGCGCGTTGGGAATCTTACTCGGGGAAATTCTACTTCTCTCGGCGGGGCTGATTCCCCTGCTCGGCAAAGCGGGCACGGCCGCCGAGATTATGCCCTTTGCGGCCGCATTTCTGCTGCTTTCGGCGCTCGTGGCGGCAAAGCCGTCGGACAGGCGCGTTCACCGCTTCTGGTACGCCGCGCTGGGCGTCGCGGCCGCAAACGCCGTTTTGTGCGCAGTCCTGCCGCTGACCGTGTCCATAGCGGCGGCGATGCCTTATGTAAAAATAACCTCGAGCGCCATCGCCGCCGCAAGCCTGTTCTTCGGCGCGCTCAAATGGAAAGAGACGAAAAAAGAAATCGAAACGGCCTGTCTCGTCATCGCCTGCACGGGAGGCCTGCTCTCCGTATTTCTCACCCGTTCCCGCCGTGTTATGGTTTATTTTTGCGGATATCTTTCGCACCGAGCGACGAAATATCGCCTTGACGAAAAACCTTCGGGCAGAGGTTGCGGCGCAGACCGCCACCCTGCAAAGCGCGCTGGCCGACCGCGAAAAAATTCTTTCCTTCCTTTCGCACGACATGAAAAAATCCGTGCTGGGCATCGACGCGCTGACGGGAGAGCTCAAGCGCGCCGCGCATGACGACGCCGCCCGCAATACGGCGGACAAAATCGAAACCAAAAACAAAGTGCTGCTAAATTCTCTTTCGGAAATCCTGCGTTTTACCAAGCGCAATTTCACCGGCGAGCCTTTTTCCGCCGTCCCCCTCCCCGAGCTGTTGGAGGAGCTGGGGGCGCGCGTAAAGGAGGACTGCGAGGCCAACGGCATCAAATTTTCCCTTTCCACAAAAAGGTTGACCGTCCGCGCGAAACGCTCCGCACTTTTTTCCGTGCTTTTCAATCTCGTTTTCAATGCGATCGAGCACGCCGAATGTACGGAAATCTCCGTCAGGGCGGAAAAATCGGGCGAGCGCGTTTTCCTCAAAGTGACGGACAACGGAAAAGGCCTGTCCGATAACGCAAGGATTTTCGAGCCCTACTTCACGGGCAACGAAAGCGACGACAATTCGGGCCTGGGACTGTTTATCGTAAAATCAGAGACCGAAGCCATGGGCGGCACGATCGCTTATTCGGGAAAAAACGGTTCGACTTTTACGCTGTCGCTTTTGTCCGAATTTTAACCGTATTCAAATAAGTTTTTCGCGACAACTTTAACAGGGCCGAAAAGCGGCAATGCTTTTCGGCCCTGCTTCTGTTTCTCTTTCAACGGAGCCTTCGTTTGATCCGTTCAAAAACATACGGTGCCGTCGAAAACAAAGCCGTTGCCTTGCGGCAGGTAGTGATTACAGCAGCAACAGCAGCAATCGGAAAGATCGTAATAGTACGGGATTTCCCGAGGCGGAGATCCCGGCGATACCGTCGTTTGCACAGGGTTGCTGAGCGTCTCGACAGGAGCCTCCCCCGAATAATCTATTACCCTCGAAACGTTTGTAATCGTAATCATTTCAGTTCACCGTTACGTCAAATTCTACGGTTACGCTTTCTCCCGCAGCCAAATCGGGCAAAGCGAAGCCCGCATCGGGATTATAAGCGGGATAAACAGTTCCGTTTATCCTTACGCTGCCGGGCACAAACGTCGTCCCTGCGGGGATAGGATCGATAAACGTGATATCCGTCTTATCGACGGTTCCCGCATTGGTAATAACGGAGGTGTAATGCAGCGTCTCACCCGAAACGGCGACGCCCTTATCCACGCTCTTCACATTGGTCATGCGCACGGAAACCACGTCGATAGAAACGTCGTTGGTATTCTCGGAATAGGTGACGGGGCCGCGGTTGGGATCGTTGACGGTATAGGTAATCGTCGCGTAGTTTGTGACGGGAGTCGTCGTTAACGGATCGTCGGCAATAATCGTATAGGATACGGAAACGCTGCCGCCCGCGGGAATATCGGGAAGCGGAAATCCCGTTATGAGATCGTAAGAGGGCTGCGAGACGCCGTTCACCTCGACGCTTCCGGAAACGTAGGTTGCACCGTCGGTCATGACGTCCTTAAACGTCACGTTTTGCAAAGCCACGCCCGAATTATTGGTAATCACCACGGTCTGACGGGCGGTTTCGCCTTCGCCGATAGTGGTTCGATCGGAGGTTTTTACCTTTGAAATCGCACTGGAAAGGATTTCCGTATCGACGGGATTACTGTATTCCTCTCCGCTTTGCGTAGGCTCGCCGGGAATGGTATAACTGTATTTTACGTTGGATTGGTTGGTCACTATCATGATAATTATCTCTCCTTAAATTGATTGGGGGTCAGTCAACCGTAACGCGGAATGTTACGGTAACGCTCTGCCCGGGCAGAATATTGGGCAGCGGAAAGCCGAGCGCGGGATCGGCCGCGGGGACGGAAGCGCCGTTTACGGTGACAGAACCGTTCACAAACGCCGCTCCGACGGGAATCGGGTTCGTAAAGTAAACGTCGGAAATGGGCAGCGAACCGACATTTGTGATTTCCGTCGTATAAAGCAGTTCCTCGCCCGAAACGGCGACCCCCTTATCGACGCTTTTAACGGGCCTCACCTCCACGTGAATGATATAGCAGTAGGTGTAATTCGAGTTGGAAACATCGGTGACGGTATGCCCGGGGAAGGGAATAAAGGTATATACCGCCTGCGCGACGTTAAAAACGGGATTTTGAGCGGGAATGGCGTTTGCCGTCACCGAAAATTTAACGGTTGCCGAAGCGCCCGCCTCCAGCGGCCCGAACGTGACGGGAAGCGTTCCGCCGTAAGGCGTACCGTCTATCGTGACGGAACCGGGGATCAGCGTCGTCTCGTTGGGAAGCAGATCGTACAGCGCAACCGTCTCTGCACGTATAGAGCCGTTATTGGTGACAACTACCGTATAATTGATGGGTTCTCCGATCTCGGCAGAAGCTTTATCCACGCTCTTTTGCACCTGCAAAACCGCGCCCTTGCTGTCTATCTGCAATCCGAGGCAGTTGGGAACGTAGAGATCCCCGTCCGTTTCGAAACGCACTGCGGCGGTCGTCTGCCCTACGGAAAGCCGGGCGGAGACGTCGATCGCCGTGATATCCCAGCCCTGTCGGCAGCCCGAAGTATTGGTTCCCGCCGCGGCGTTTGCGTTTCTGGTGCCGAACGTGCCCGACGTATCGAGCACGCCGTTTTGATCGTTGATCTGGGACGCAAAAAAGTTATCTTCAGGATTGTTCGGCCCGGAGATAGGCGCAAGGGAGGCAGCGTCTCTGCCGAACAGCATTCTGTCCCCTTCGAGGACGGCGTCGCCCTCCTGCGCGGAGACGAACAGCCTTCCCGTGATGGGAAGAAGGTCGGGCGTGATAAAATCGGTCAGCGTGATGTCCGCGCTTCCCGCGGAAGGAGAAACGACCACGCCGCCGCACCACAGCGTGAGATCGCGCAGGGGCAGGGACGGATTTTCATATACGATCGCAAGCGTCCAGCCCGCATGGTTGGTCTCTAAAGTGCGTGCGTCGAGCGCCTCGATCAGCGCGGGCACCCTGCCGGTCGAATAGGTACCCGACATCGCGTTTTTCACCAGCGTTGTCACGTCGGCGCTCCGGACGTAAAAGCCGACCGTCCCGCCGTCTTCGGTTATATTAAAATTTTGTTTTGTCGAAGGATCGGGCGCAATATCGTTGCTTCCGAGCGGAGTGGTAAACCTTACGGCGTTATCCAGCAAGGAAGAAATGTTATTGGCCGTAGAACGGAACAACCCGCCCCAGACGAGCTCCGCGTACAGCACCGTGCTTCCCGCGGGAAGCGTGAGCACGGCGGCGGAACCGTTCTGCGTATAGTCCA
>ENA-UOOA01006658-UOOA01006658.1-human-gut-metagenome-genome-assembly--contig:-P61old-NODE-6658-length-10939-cov-8.740169_pt1 | contig 10939 bp, 6 predicted proteins | sample MGYA00242467_ERZ724014 | MGnify/ENA metagenome assembly ERZ724014
ACAAAGGTTTGGGAGACGCACACGCCTTATTTTGAAAAGCGCAACATCCACTTCTGGCATGGGGGTGACTGGGGACATACCGGACAGCGTAGTGCCGTCAAAACCTTTTGCCACTGCAATTTCTATGCCGTCAATCAGCAGCCGAATCCCTGAGTTATCATTCGCATTGGTCTGCAAAGGCTTGATCTCTACCAGCTCCAGCGATTCCGGGTCGCTCACATCATCCTGGCGTGCCTTTTCCAACACTCGGATCCAGCGACGTGTACTTTCGTAAGGAAGTTCCTTCAGTTCGCTGTATTCTTGAATCGTCAAGCCGCTGTCCCAATATTCGGACAATTGCTCCTCCCAATAATCTCGTCCTTCGCGTCCCATGTCGTTCTCCCATTATTACGGTTTGTGGAAGAACATACCACGCTGTCTGCCTCAAATCCAGATGGGGCTGGCTGGGCGCTTACAAAGCAAACGGCATCTGCTTTCGCAAATGGCTCGAAGAGGTTCTACCGCGTTTGAATTCCACTCCGGCAGGACAGATTGATTCGCTGATCCCAGAGGCGAAACAAAGTAGTCAATGAGCTCGGGCTCATTATTATGAAGAGGGGAATGCCGTCGGGCGGTCATCGTAGCCCGACGGCATTCATCTTTTTGGTAAATTCCCACTCAAAAAAAATCCTCTTCCGCCTCACCATGGGGCTGGCTGGGCGCTTACTTTCTTCTACCAGGGGAAGTTTGCTGCGGAAGCCTTCAAGGCCGCGAAAGCGGACAACAATATTTTTGTCCGCCACAATCAGGCAAATGCACTGCCCTGGGACAGAATATGCTGTGAGTCTGGGATTTTCACCTGATACGGCAAGCTGATTCCGCTGGACAGAAGCAGGAGTGAAAGGAGAACATGAAGCCGTTCTTGCGATACAGAGCATCGCACCGTCAATCTGATTTTTTGAATAAAAAACGGTTTGCGGAATGGAAACGGGGAAGAGCCCAGACCGGATAGAAAAATTTTGTTTTCCTGGCATCCTTGCGCGCATCAATGACTCTCAGGCGGAGTTTCCGGGCGTTTCCCAAGGAGAGTTTCAATTCCCGCGGCGGAGATGCGGCATCAACAGGAGGAGTTTCCACCGCAGATTTTCCGTCAAGGAAAATCTGAAACACAGCGGACGATTCATTCTTGACTCCACGCTGAAGACCGCACAGAACCGTGAAGGATTCAAATACGTTTTCTCCTGGCAGGGCATATTCCGCATAGGCTTCGCGCACACCATCCAGGAACGGAGTCAGAGAGACCAGCATTGAAATCCCGCCAATCGGTCCCGTCCCGATGTCCGTCGGCAGAGGCGTATAGGGATCCGTTCCCGGAATAAGATCAATTTTCGAGCGGTAATTGTAATACGAATCACAGAATTCCTCAAGCGGAATCAGCTTCCTCAAATCAGGAGGATCGTATTTCCGGGGAGGAGCAAATCCCGTCAAGGCAAAAAGCGTATAAATTACATCGGCGAGGAGTTCTGCGGCATGAAGCGCACTCCTTTCCGCGGAACGGACCTGCGCAGCATGATCGCGGGCTTCAACAGCAGCAAGCATGATGGGAAGTTCCGGTTTTTCCCTGCGCTGAAGTATGGCAAGTTCCTCAACTGCGCGCCATTGCAGTTCGTGCAGCGAACGGGCGAGCAGACGCGGGGAATGCATCATCACGGGCAGTTCAGCCGACACCTGTTCCAGAGTGTTGTGTGTCACGTAGCAGGCATTCTTCTGCGGGAAAAAGTCCGCAAGATCCCGTTCGTCCGCAAGATGCGCAACCTGTGCAGTATCTCCGCAGAGATGGGACCAGCATCCGGACATTCGTCCCGCCCGGGAAAGATCGTTCGCACAGAGCGCTTCGAACGCGCGGGAAATCCAATAATCTGAAAGAGCGGAATATGCTCCTTCTCTGAGCTTCAGCGGAAAGAGCGCCTGGTGGGCGTTCCCTATGCCGGGAATCCAGACACATTCAGCCTCCTCCGGAGACATTTGATCGGCAGAAATCCCGTAGCATCTGTCGAGCGTGTTTGAAAAAGCCTTCAGGGATTCCGCAAATGGTTCCGGTGCAGGAAAACCTGTCAATGCGCAGGCGGAAATCCGGCTATGCATGATCGTGTTCATATTGTCTGCTGAAATCCTTATTTTCCCTGAAGCAGCAGGCGCATTTCTTCTGAAATTCCCGCCCCGAAAGATTTTACCGCAATTTTGCCGCCGGCATTCCTTACGAAAGTCTGGACGGATTCCGCGGCATTGGCAGGACAGATCGGATGAAGAGTAATGTCCGGCGTCATCATGGAAAGATCAACGGCCTCGTCCCCTGCGGTGACGATGTCTTCCGGTTTGATTCTTTCCCGTTGCATGATTTCGCGAACGGCTTTTCCCTTGTCAAGGAATGCCGGTCTCACGATGATCTGCCGTTCGGAGGAGGAAATCCTCAGTTCCGGATCATTTTCATATTTCGCGGCAAATGCCTTCATGCCGGTTTCGTCCCGGGCAATATATTGGAAAAGATGTCCGTAAAAGTGAATTTTCTCAGGCAGGAATTTTCTGTTCAGTTTTTCCTGAAGCGGAATGATTTTCCGTAAGGTGAACTCCCTGATCCGCAACTCTTGATCCGCACAATACGGCTGAAGAAGTTCAGGTTTTCCCCCGCGGAGTTGTGCGATTTCCCGTCCGAATTCTCCGATGAGATACGCGGGACGGGACTTCACGGGGCTATCCTGAACAAGTTTCCATTGTCCTGCAATATCCCAGCTGCTATTGATTGCCCAGTTCCATCCGCGCACCGTCAGTTCGTCAAGCAGAGACGCAAAACATTCCGGGAATCGCGCATAGACAGGATAATTCCCGCCGAGTGCGGTCCCGTCGAGATCTGTGATAAAAAGTTTCCTCATATCGCTTCAAGTTTTCCTGTTTTTTTGAACTGCTCCCGCGAATCGAGAGAAGTTCCTGAATTTATTGTGCCGACCTTGATTGAAAAAAACACGAATTTTTTTGGCTGACCGGGGAAGCGCCAAGGACGGACTAAAATTGCGACTCCCCGCTCAAAAATCAATTTTAAGCCTGATTCCTGCCCTCCTGAGGCGCACTTGTCGCCGTTTTTGTCATTTTTGGTGAAAATTTTGGTTTCATCGCTCACAGGCCCCTTTCCGTGTGTCAAATTTCCAACGTAAGTCGTTGATTATCAATGCCTGAAATGGCAACTCCAAAAGTCGATTGTGCTATATTACCACAGATCGCAGCCAACTGGAGGAAACAGTGATGAAATTCAACGAATTGCTCGGTAAGGCAACCAACGAAATCCCATTTTATCGTCAACCCATTTTCCAAATCATCATCATCGGACTTGTCGCCGGAGTTCAACCCGGAAGAATCAGCTCGATATTCCGGTGTTTTTCCAATTTCATTCCAAGCCATTTCACGCTCAAACGGTTTTACAATTTCATCAATTCCGGAAAAATCCCGTGGCGCAAACTTTGGGATGCGTTGCTCCTCGAACTCGGCGATCCGTCTGTTGACGGGCGTATTCTTCTGGCGCTTGACGACGAGCTCAGCCCGAAAACCGGGAAAAAGATTCAGGATTGCGCAACTCATTTCGATCATGCCGCCAAAATGAACTCGGCCAAATACATCTGGGGAAACTGCCGAGTCGTAGTCGGGCTGCTTCGCTTTATCCACCACCGCTGGGCATTCCTGCCCCTCGCACAGGGGCTTTACAAGCCTCTCGCAAAAAAGGTCAAATCCAGCGCCAAGTTGCCGTATGCGGAATGGCTCAAGACCAAATCCGGCATCGCCGCCCAACGGATCATCGGCATTGCCGGAAAGTTCACGCAGAACAGCATCCTTATCGTTTCCGATTCCTGGTTTTGTTCCGCTCCGCTCATCAAAGAAGTCCGGGCGCATATTTCCGGCTCCGTTCATATCCTGTCCAGGCTGCGGGTTTCCGCAGCCATTTTCGATCTTCCCGGCCCGCGCGTAAAAAAGCGCGGGCGTGCTCCCAGGTATGGGAAAAGACTCCCGAACGTCAGAGAACTTGCCACTCAACTCCGAAATCAGGCGCGGACTGCTGAAATTCATGTGTACGGTAAGGAACGCGAGATCTCTTTTTCCGAGATCATCTGCATGTCCAAAGCATTGAAATGCCGGGTCAAAGTCATCTTCGTTTACTACCGCAACTTTGCTTTCCCGTTGGTCTCGACCGATCTTTCGCTCCCTGCCGAACGGATGATCGAATATTATTCCGCCAGATGGAAAATCGAAAGCGGATTCAAGGAAATCAAGCACGAAATCGGCTCTCTTGATTCTCAGTGCCGCAACTTGTCCGCCGTCGATAACCATTTCCAACTTTGCCTTTTCGCTACTTCCATTGCCTGGGTTTACGCTTCCAAACTTCCACTCGCGCCGCCTCGAAGACATCCGACACGACGATCCAATGCCTTTGCTTTCGCCGACATTCGCAGGAAAATCGCTTCCGAAATTTCCTCGAGTGACATTTTTGCAGGGTGTTGCAGAAAATCTTTCAGCTCCCACGGATTTTCTGCTTGCTTTTCCATTTTCTCCGTTGTATAATACTTCTCATCGAACCAGTTTCAGGAAAACTTTAGAAAAGAAAAACTGGAATTTTTTTTGCGGCGGCACCTTCCGTCCGGTATCATCCCATTCAGAAACGGATGAGTTTTCCGGTGTCCGCCGATTCCCGCGCAAGCAGACAGGCGCGGGTCAGTTCAAAGGTCTCCCATTCCGGAACCAGACACTCCTGTTTTCCCGTCAGGCTGTTTGCGAAATCGGAAAAGAGATCGCGCTCCGCGGGAGGGACGGAGAGTTCGCGTTTCCCCTCTTTGCCGATGAGCACGACCTTCCCGTCCATGACCTCGAGAACGCCTTCGGTTCCTGCGACGCGGACACGGTCGTCTCCGTGGGTCGGCGCCGCGGCGGGACGCAGATAGTCGATCGACGCCATGGCCTGCACGCCGTTCTTCATCGTGAAGAGGCACTGGCAGGCGACTTCAAGCTCGCCGTGATCGAAATTGTCTTCGCTCGTCTGTGTGGCAAAGACCTCACGGAAAGCGCTTCCCGAGAACGCCAGAATCCAGTCGACGGCATGACTGCCGACCCACGGGATCGTCCCGCCGTAGGTCGCCCTGTGACGGTAGAACTCCGGACGCGAGCCGAGCCGGTAGGACTTCTGTGCGCGCACCATCTTGACTTTCCCGACGGCGCCGGCGCGGACAAGCTCAAGCGCATACTGGAAGTCCGCCTGATAGCGCAGACCCACCATCGAGATGATGTGTGCTCCGGACCGTTTCTGCGCCGCAATCACCTTTTCCAGATCCTCCAACGTGAGTGCGATCGGCTTTTCGCAGAATACGTGGATGCCGCGTTCCAGCGCCCATGCCGCCATCTCCGCATGTCTGTCGAAGGGGCCGTCCACCGCGACCAGATCGGGGGAGACCTCTGCAAGCATCGCCTTCCAGTCGTCATACACCTTCGGCGAAAAGCCCGCTTTTCCCGCGCCCTTCACGAGCGGCGCGGGATCGTCCTCACAGCCGCCTGATACGCCGTCCAGCGAAATGCCCGAAACGTTTCCGATGCTCTGAAAAACATAGGAGTAGTGTCCGCGCGAACCGATCATGCAGAATTTCATATCCGTCATCCTTTTCTAAAGTTTTCCTGAAACTGGTTCGATGAGAAGTATTATACAACGGAGAAAATGGAAAAGCAAGATACTTTCACCAGACGCATCCTTTCAAATCATAAAGAATCAGTAGGCATTGAGATTGGAGTAAAATCAGATATATTCAATTGCTTTCCTGTAATGAGCAAAGTTTTGCATTTACTATCATAAAGGACTTTCCCGTCTTTTTTCAAAAAGGATGCCTTCACCGCAAGCACTTCATCATTGTCTCGAAGATTACGCACAACTAGAAGTCTTGCATCAGTTTCCAAACCATTCAATCTAAACGTCTGTCCTTTGGGATTCAACGCCAGGGAATCGCTTCCTGATTTCCAGTCAATTCGGACAGATTTTACTCCATTGCCGGAGTTCCGGACAATCTGCGGCTGTTCTCCATTTGCATGATATGGCTGAAGCATAATCAGAAATTCCGGTTCCACAGCATTGACGCGAATTTTCAAACGGGGATGCAGTGGTGTTCTTGTCGGTTGAAAATAATCTTTATGATATTCCACTTTTTCCGGGTACAGTGCTGTGATGCGACAGACAACATTCTTCCGTTTCAATGAGTTTATGACTCTTCCTGATTTCCAGTCCACCAAATTGCGACTGTCAACGACAATCGAACCGGAAGGCAGTCTGCCATTCTCCAAATCATCCGGCATAGCCTGTGCAGAAGGAACAAAAATAAACTTCTTGATTCGCGCCAGTCCGACCAATGGCTTCAATTCCAGTGTATTTCTTCCTCTTTTGAGAGTCAAAGGTTCCGGAGTCCCCATATATCCCTTATTTAAAGTATACCGTGACCAGACTGGTCTTGCATACATCGGAGAAACATTGATGCGCCCATTTCCGGGAAAAGATACACCGTTTAATGTCGCGGTCATGTCGCACCCAGCCATGTAAGGATATCCAGCGGCAAGGGACCACAGGTAAAAATTTCCCTCACGGGGGACATCAAACTCAAATCGGAGTCTCCCGTTTCCAGGATATCCAAAAATATTATATCCGTCCGCCTGTGGATTATTCCAGTCTCCTGTTCCTTGAATATCCATGACAGTTCCCTCAAATTTGAGCGGACGAACTTCTGCTCCATTCGTGTTCACTTCCAAAACATTGGTCGGTTCAACCTGCATCTGCCAGTCATACACATGTTCCGCCTGATCTTTCCGGATATCGTCGTAAATCAGAAGATAAGTGGGCAGGTTCTCTGTTCCCCGCATAAAAAGCAAATGCCTTACAGCCCTTTGAACAGGAATATTGGGATGCACCCCTCCTTTTCTGGTATACCAGACACCATAATCATATGCGGATTTCAAATCGGCTGCACTGTATCCCATAAATGTGGAATTGCAATAGTCCAGAATCCTGGAAAACGTTCCGGAGACTCTGGTTTTCGGCAAAAAAGATTGTCCTTTCCCGTCAATCAATACTTGCGAATGCGCCTCCCAGGATGTTGCAGAATTTTCAGCTTTTCCATCGTTTCCATATCCGGAATCTCCAGCCCAGTTATACCCATCGGAATAAAAATTGAAATGTCCCCGATCCGCTTGAGAATGAGCCGCATAACGGTAACTTGTTGCATAAAAAAAAACCTTCGCGGCATCATTGCCCCATCCATCGCAAAAGGCACTCATTCCACCGAAAGGCAGATTCATAGCTGTTCCCAGATTTTTCTGGACCTCAGAAAGTTTTTCCTGTTTCGGCTCTTTCAGGTAAATCCATGCCCAAGCATTGGATGCGGTGAAACGCGGACACTTTCCATAAATCCATGATGCCCAAAGAGCACCATATGTTTCATCAAAATATTGAAACAGGGCAGGAATTGCACGGCTTGTCAAAGTATGATGACCGTCGGAAAAATTATCAAACTCGTTTTTCCACGGGAGCAGACACCAGATCAGCCACTTCACAGTCTGCGGAAGATTTCCCTCGCGGTAAAATACTTTTCCATCCTCTTTCATGGCAGCATAAGCGAGAAGTAAGTTCTCACCTGTATAACAAAAATAAGTGGGTCCTTCAGGATACATCCCATCTTTCTTGAGTGCTTCCTTTGAAAATTTTCTTAGATAATACAATGCGGTCTCACACCATTTCTCAGCCTGCGGCAATTCCCCCTTTACAGAAAGAGCAAGCAGAGCAAATGCTCCCATCTGTCCCATCAAATAATTTTTATGACTGGAGTTTTCGAATTCCGGTTGATTTTCCGTCATTCTCTGACAAAGATCCCCCATATAGGCAATCATTTTAAGAAAAGCCACTTTCTCCGAATCATTCATTTCATCAAACAGAACATCATAAGTCAACACAAACGGACGAATCGCGTTTGTGTCCAATCCCAGATAATCACGGAATTTTCCTGTTGTGCGCACTTTCTTCTTCAAAAAATACGTATTGCAGAAATTCATTCCCAAACGAATTGCTTTTTTTGCATATTCTGTCTTTCCGGAGAACAGCCAGGCACTCAATAATGTTTCCGTAACCAGCTGAGCAGTAGGATTTTCGGTGAACTGAAAAACATAATCGTCAGAATATTTTTTCAGATAAAAATCAGCTTCGACAACAAGATCTTTTCTGTATTGAGCCCAAAATGGAGATTTCACTTTTTCCCTCAACAGTTCAAGGTCCGCCTTTCCAAAAAGGACCTGAGGATGTACTGCATGCTTCTTTTCCGTTATGATTCTTTCCGCAAGAGATGTATAAATATCTTTATTATGTCCCGTTTCCTGACGGGGGAAAAGAGTGCTCTCCAGCGCCCAGACAATTTTCAATTCGATTTCCATGCCGGACTTAACCTCTATTTCCTGAGTTACCGGTGCATAACAGCGTCCGATCACAACAGGGGTATTTCTTCCCTCAACATCAATCTGCCTGTAATCCGCACCTTGAGGAATTTTCCATCCCTTGATTTTTCCATTTTCCATATCTGTGAAATCCGGATTGACAATCCGGCATCCTTTCAGGGGCACTACAGAACGGTAAACCGTCCGAGGCCAATGGCCATGGTATAACTTCTCCAAATTCTCTTTTGAAACCCAGTTAGCAAGAAGGGCCAATGTTATGACACCGCTCTTTTCCGGTCTAAAACGAATTACACTGGTTTGCCAGACAATATGTTCATTTCCCCACATACGAACCTCCAGAGCATAATCCGTCCTTGCTTTCTGAGGATTGCGAAGCATTCCTACTCCGTTACTTGCAAGAGGAGTCAAGGGAATCCGATTTTTAAAACCATCAAGGTCAATCCGTCCAAAATCTTTTGCAGAAAGGCTTAAAACCCCCAGCAGCAACAAGCAACATAATTCTTTCATAGTTCAGTCTTCTCCGAACCAATTTTAAACGCTTGGCTCTTTTTTGTGAATAACTCTTTTTGTTCTGCGTCAAAACCATTTTGACACAGCGAATACAATTTTTTTCTTAGAAAAAAACGTAAAAATCAATTTTTTTGTCAATACTCCTCCTCGTCATAGTGGACATGAACATCAACGATCCGCCGGTTCATCTTGATTCCTCCATTGCCTCTCTGTTTACCCGGTTCCACTGGAAATGCAGATAAGCGGCGCCGGAGATCAGTTCTTTTTCCAGGTCGAAATCACGGAGTTCTCCGACGCTCCTCCGCTTCTTGACCCCGTTTCCGGTCATCTCCATCATGAGCGGACCATTGTAGGCGACATCACGGAATGCTTTCAGGACGGCATGCCAGTCAATCCTGCCGAGTCCCGGAGGCTGATGATCGTCATTTTCTCCGAAGTTGTCATGCAGATGCGTGGTGATAAGACGTTTTCCTATTTTCCTGACCATGCCTGCGACATCGCAGGTTTCACCGTAAAAGGCGTGCCCTGTATCAAGATTGAACCCTGTATCCGGGCGGTTCATGGCGTCTATGATCCGGATGATGAAATCAATATCTCCCTTGAACCCGCAGTTCTCTATCGCCAGACGGACATGGTGCCGGGCGGTGATGTCTGCCAGTTGCGACAGGATCTCCAAAGCTCGTGCAAAATCGAAACGGGGAGTCAGATTCGGCAGATGGCATACCATGACCCGCGCATCCAGAGCTTCCGCGATTTTTGCACAGTGCTCCTGGGTCCGGAAGTATTCCTCCTGACTTCTCCCCTCATTCAGGTGTTCCGAATGAACCGACCACGGAACAATGCCGGCGCTGCGGCAGGCTTCCCGGATGCATGAGGCGTCTTTCAGGTCAAGAGAAAGTAAATGCGAGAACTCCAGATGGCTGAAACCATAGAGCCGGTAGTCTGCGACCCGTTTCAGGTAAATATCTCTGGTATAACCGGGAATGTCATCCACTTCGGGCGCCACGATGTTGCAGCCGATATTGCAGCAGGAATACATTTTTTCTCCATAGAGCCAATTTCAAAACACTTGGCTCTTTTTTTGTTAATAACTCTTTTTGTTCTGTATCAAAACCATTTTGACACAGCGAATACGATTTTTTCTTAGAAAAACCGTAAAAAATCAACTTTTTTGTCAATACACCTCTGTGCCGTTTTTCACTGCATTGTTTATTTTGAAATTACTCCACTGTGATTTTATAGTCTTTCATTGCCTGAAACACATGAATTGTTCTCGCCGCTCCATCCGCCAAAAGCCAGTTTTTCTTCCCGCCATGTTGAAAATAATAATCGACGCTCGTACTTCTCGCCCAGTTGATACGGTTGCTCTGTGTAGCCGCCCACGGCCAGTTCTGAGCATGCCAAAATGTTCCGATCACAAGTGTCTTGTCAATCTGCCTGATACTCCCTATCTTATTGCATGGAGCATATCCTCTGCTGGAATCAAAGCTCATCAAATCACCATTCATTTTTGAATAAGAAGTTCCGGTAATATCCGCCCCTCCAGGGGTATAGGAACGACACCGGTAACCACTGCCTCTGCCGGCCTCTCTTACAACATTGTCCAAGGGACAAGTCAGAATCGTCCCACGTGCATTACCTTTTTTCAAATACGAAGATTCATCTTTTGCCAAATAAGGTATAAACTGACGATCCCATACGATCGTATCTCCGGAAGCATTTTTCGTCATAAGCGGCATAATCCAGTCTTTGTGGTCAATCGTATAACTGGTGAAACAAGTCCCCATCTGTTTCAGATTGGAAAGACAAACGATATTACCGGCTTTGCGTTTCGCAGAATTCAATGCAGGCAGCAGCATTCCTGCCAGAATCGCGATGATTGCAATTACGATCAGCAGCTCTATCAAAGTGAAATCGCCTGTCAAGCGGGAAGCAG
>ENA-UOOA01006659-UOOA01006659.1-human-gut-metagenome-genome-assembly--contig:-P61old-NODE-6659-length-10938-cov-5.119085_pt1 | contig 10938 bp, 9 predicted proteins | sample MGYA00242467_ERZ724014 | MGnify/ENA metagenome assembly ERZ724014
GAGGCGCTTGAGGCCATCATCGACAAATACCCCATGAAGGACCGCATCCTGAAGGTCCCGGACGGCGGCTCCTTCTTCCTGATGCGCTCCGCAATCGTCCGACGTGGCTTTTCCTGTTCCAACATTCCGTGCCCCTTATGTAAAAGCCCCCGTTTCCGGGGGCCATCCGGCTACATTCCCATTTCCCTGATGAGCATCGTCACGATGCCGAGCACATAGCCGCACATCCAGATTTCGAGGCGGGTGAGCGGGGTCATGGCTCATCGGCCCATCATGCGGGCTAGAGCCACAGTCGCTGAAACGGCATGGTGCGCCCATGTATGGGCACTTCGCATCGAATCGACCACGCGCCGCCGGGCAGAATTCAGATCGAAAATGACGGCGTCCGCATGTAGCGGTATCCGTTATAACCGAGTTCCTGAACCACTCCCACGGCTAAAGGCCCCCTGCAATGTGGCGACGGCCTGTTCAAACTCTATCGCTACGAACTTGAGCCTGTCGATTTCCTCCACCAGCTTCCAGAGTTCATGCGCCCGTCTTTCAATCGGGCCGGGCTCATGCTCACGCGCCGCAATGTTCGCCGTAGGCAATGCAAGTTCCGCTACCTTGAGTTCCAGCTCGATCAAATACTCCACGGCCTCGCTTATTCTCTCCAGCGGCAGTTGCGTGTACTTGGCGATCTCGAAGTGGCGGGCGAAGCGGCTCCAGACCTCGCCGTAGCCCTTGCGCTGGTGTTCCTTCGGCAGCATGCCGACCTTGGCGTCGACCAGTGCCTTGAGCTGTGCCTGTTACGACGGGGCGAGGTCGTCGCCGGGCTGCTTGGTCGTCTGCGCGATTACGCAGAAACAACCACGTTCCGTGTAGTCACGGGCGAAGTCTTCGGCCCCCTTCTGGTTGTAGCACCAGTGCAGACAGCGGGGCTCCGTTTCCGAAGTGCCGGGCGCGAAGACGATGCACAGCCACCACTTGCCGTACTCATGGCCTTCAGTGACGTTCGGCAAGCTCAACATGCGCTTGCGGGCTGCTGCGGCCTCTTCCTTCATGCGCCGGGTTTCGTCCGCATAGTTGGCGAACAGGGCGTCAATGCCGCGAGGCTTGACTGTACCGCGAGAATCGGTAATCTTCTGATTAACCATACAATACTCCTATGCTCTAGGGTTTTGTGGTTAGGCCCCTACAAGAAGGTGAGATTTCTTGTGGGGGTGGGGGCTGTTTTCGTATTGCCCTTTCCATGATTTTGTTTTAGAATTTTACCACAAACAGGTCAATAAAATTTTAGTTTTCTACCACAAATAAAAGGATAAAAAAAGTGATTCTTAGTAATCTCAAGCTATTAATGAAAGGAAAAAACTGAATGTTCGTGAATTTGCCGAGTTGACAGGCATGTCAACGGCAACGATCAATAAAGCACGGCGAGATAACGGCATTTTAGAGTGTCGTTTGTCTACGCTTGTACGCATCGCGGACGCCCTCGGCGTGAAGACGAAACGGCTGTATGAAGAGATGGAACAGTGCGAAAAAGAACACTCTTAACTCCTTACGCTCTATGGAAAAATATTGATTGGCATTTTTTTAACAAATAATCTTTAAAAGGATAAATTTCTATTTTATCCACCTACACGGCGGTCTAACATACTAACAATCTGTAAAAATTCTAAACCACCTTTGGGTGGATAAAAATACTATGTTTTTTGAGACTACCTAGCTTCAGTTTCTTCGTCAATAGCAGAAGATTCACTGTGATAGCCGCCTACACCTTCTAAACCGCCTACACGGCGGACATCATACGAACACCGGGGAGGTGCATCATGTCTGACTTCTAAACCGCCTACACGGCGGACATCGCCCGGCACGGGCTTCCACTGCGCATGGACAACTTCTAAACCGCCTACACGGCGGACATCACGCAGGTGGGCAGCCGGTGCGTGGGCGCGAACTTCTAAACCGCCTACACGGCGGACATCAGGCGTGGGCGCGGCAGGCTTGGCGGCAGTTTCTTCTAAACCGCCTACACGGCGGACATCTAGAGCGATACGAGACAATATCTTTATCTTTCAAAGGATTACATATTGGCACCCTCCAATAGCTTCGTCCGCATCGCCTCTTTTTAACTACTTTATTCCAAAAGTTTTTTCCGAACAACTTTTTTATGAAGCCAAAAGGAAGCTACAAAAAAGATGAGATGCTGTTCCCCGTGCCATATTGCTCTCATCTGTATAAACCGATACCTTTTCTTCTATGCACGTCATCTTCATTTCCGCTTGTCAGAAACGGGCCATCCGCCGCAGCCGCGCCATACTGGACAGCTACGCCCTGCGCGCAGGGGAACGTTGCTGGATGTCGCCCATGACGACCGAAGGGTTGCAGGAAGTGCGCGCCGCTTTGGCCCGAAGCGCTACACGGCAGACTTCCGTGGCCTGCTACCAGAACGATGGTCGCCGCCGTATGAAGTTACTCTGGATAATGGGCGCACGGGGACGTTTCGGGCCTGAAGGCCATTTCCCCGCAGGGTATCGCCGGATTACCACTCCTGTGCGTGTGTCCGAGTGGGTTCGCCATGCCGGGTTAGCGGCGCGCTTGGCGGGCCTGCTGCATGACTTGGGCAAATATTCTCTGAAGTTCCAGGAAAAGCTGCGAGGGAAAGCGGAGTTGGCCGATGCCGTGCGGCATGAATGGATTTCGCTCAAGTTATGGCAGGCGGTGCGATCCGGCATGGACTGGAAGACGGCATGGGCGAACGTGTATACAAAACGCCTCGAAATGTTCATAGGAGAACGGGAGATTTGCAACGCCTCGCGCTATGGCCTTGCTTCGGCACAGGAATGTGTGGATGCGCTTGTTTCCACACATCATGGCCTGTTCTCCTCGCGTCTGCCCTGCCCGGAAGGCAGGCTCGTACGGGAAAACCTGCCCTGCCCGCCTGATGACGCGCTTTTCACCCCGTGGTCCGAACCTGAAGGTTCCTTTTGGGAACTCGCGCAACGGCTGGACAAACGCCTTTCCGCAGCGGCTGTGGGCATGGCGGGTGAAGCGTGGATTCCATACTGGAGATCCGTTTTCCTGTATGCACGCGCGGCTCTTGTCTTTGCGGATCACACAGTATCGGCGCTGGAGTGCCCGCCAAACAAAGATACTTCCCCCGCCTTCGCCAACACGCATGTCGCACCCGATGGACGCCGCTTGAATCAACGCCTCGCCGATCATTTGTCCCGCGTTTCGGAAAAAGCGGCGGATCTGGTTTGGCGCATGGCGAACCTTGTGGAGCGTCCTGAAGCATCCCTGACGGGCCTACAACCCTGCTCGCTGGAGGCCGTTTTGCGCCCGGCGGATCCGGAAAGCCGTTTCGCATGGCAAAATACGTCGGCTGATGCGCTGGCCGAAGCGCGGGAGGCGTACCCTACAAGCGGTGCCCTTGTTTTCAACATGGCGGGAACCGGCAGCGGCAAGACACGCATGAACGTGCGCGCGGCCTGCGTTCTCTCCCGCAGCGGCGCTCCCCGGTTTTCCATCGCCTTGAACCTGCGTAGCCTTACATTACAAACGGGGCGGGCCCTGCAATGCCAGCTTGGCCTTTCCGACAGCGATCTCGCTACGGTTATCGGCGATGACGTGACGCGGAAACTGTTCAATGCTTCCAACATCAAAGAGAAAGAAAACATTGCCGCCCCGTGGTCAGACGATGACGGCAATCCTGCGGAAACGGAAGCGCTGACCTCCGGCGGAAACTGGCCATTGCCCGCATGGCTGGAATCCTTCTTCCCCAAGCCGCAGGAGCGGCGCATCGTTGGCGCTCCTCTGCTGGTTTCCACCATCGACTACCTGATCGCCGCCGGAGAACCACATCGGCAAGGGCATCACGTCAAAGCCCTGCTGCGCCTCATGAGTGCCGATCTTGTCCTCGACGAAATCGATTCCTATGACCCCGAATCCCTTGTCGCCGTACTGCGCCTTGTCCAATGGTGCGCGTTTTTCGGGCGCAACGTCATCTGTTCCTCAGCCACACTGTCCCGCCCCGTAGCGCAGGCCGTGGAAGCGGCCTATGCTTCCGGCGCGGAAATGGCGCGCGCATTGCGGCATGGCAAGAGCGCTTGCACTGACGAGGAAAAGCCCCGTTCCGAGGCAAAGACGCTGTATGTGCTGGCGTTCATTGATGACGCCCTGCCGCCGCTCATAAAAGCCGTACCCCATGTGCCGGAAAAAGGCCGAGCGGAAAGGGCTGCGGCCCTGCTTGCACTGTACGACAGCCGGGTGTCCGCACAGTTGGAGGCCATAGCCGCCTTACCCGTGTACCGCCATGCCGAACTGCTCCCGATGGCTGAAGAAAGCGTCGGCACATGGATGGGTGCCGTGACCGCGGGAGTTCAAAAACTGCACGCCCGCCACGCCCTGACGGATGCCCGCTCCGGAGTGGCGTACTCCTTTGGCTTGGTACGCGTGGCGAATATCGCAACAGCCGTGGACGTGGCCCGGCATCTGGCGAAAGAACTGCCACAGGCGCGTGTTGCTTGCTATCATGCGAACGACTGGCACATCGCCCGCTTCCACAAGGAAAAGAGGCTGGATTTTCTGCTTTCACGTGCGGAAGGCGACAGGCATATCGTGGCTGACCACGAGATCCGCGCCTTTCTGGATGAAGCCGCGCACGAAGAGCGCCCAGACGTGCCTTTCATCGTGGTTGCCACTCCGGTGGAAGAGGTGGGGCGGGATCACGACTTCGACTGGGCCGTACTGGACGTGTCCAGCGCCCAATCGCTGGTGCAGGCCGCCGGCCGGGTCAACCGTCACCGCCTGCGCCCTTGCGGGGATGCTCCCAACATTGCCGTGCCGCAGTTCAACTGGCGGCATTGCCGCAACAGCGATAGGGGCGAACCGCGCGCGCCCGCATTTTGTTGGCCCGGCTATGAAGGGAAAGACAAGGAAAGGTACTCCATCCATGATCTGGCCCAAATCCTGCCGTGGCGCGAAGGGAGGCTTGTCATAACGGCGGACGTACGCCTTGGCGAGGATTGCCGCCTTGCCAGACGCGACGACAAGGCCATTGCAAAACGGCTGTTTCCGTATTTTGGGCCAGAGACCGGCGAATACTCTTTCGTTGCGGAGCATTCGCCGGCCGCTCTGCTTTCCGAATGGGTTTACAACGAGACACCGTTGCGCAATCGTATGGGAAGAACGGAAACGTGGCGCTTGGGACGTGACGCCGAACGCCTTGGCGATAGTTACGAGGCATTTGTATATCAGGGAGAACGGCGTGGCTCTGGCGGACAGTGGGTGGAGCGCGACGAGCGTTCCTTCCGTGAAGTCGATGCCCTGCCCAACGCATGGCTCTGGCTGGATGCCGAAACCATGCGCGCCCAATGCGAAGCTGTCGGGGTGGACGAAGAACGTGCGCTCTCGGCCGAACTGGTTTCATACAGCGATACCGACAGATGGGAATATGACAAGGGGTTCGGCATTGTCCGCCGTCCGGCGGCGGAATGACAAGGAGAGAAAGGATGGATGAAGCGAACATGGAGGCGGACGGCGGACAGCAGGAACGCCAAGCCAAGAATGAAAAACTGTGGAAAGCCTATCCACCAGAAACCTATCGCAACACAATCGCGGAACTTGTTCATTTCAGCTCGAAAACGGTCAACTCCAACGCGGCCCTCGCGGGGGTGCGTCTCGCTTCGGACGATGCTCTGGATGCCCCTTATGTCTCGGCCCGTACGCTGATGGCGCGGGGGGTGTCCCTTTCGCTGGACTACGGCAAGGGCGGCGCGGCGGTGGCGGGCATCTGCAAACAGGTGAATGCCGTGGTACGGGGCAATCCCTTTGCGGAAGCCGCATCGTCAGAAGAACGTCTCGCCATCGAGGACGCCATGACCGGAGCGTGCTCCTCGGCCTTCAGCGTCGGCGTTGAGCATGTGGATCACCGTTTGCGCCAGATCCTGATTCCCAAAGAAGGCGCTGAAGGTGGTTATGTGTCCATGACGCCCATGACAGCGGGCGGGATATGCGAACTGCTCTTCGAAAAGGACAACGGGCTGGTGCCCCGCCATAATGCCGCGTGTGAAGAGGAAGGGAAGCGCACCGGAAAGCCCGAAAACGGAGAGGAGGTGGGGAACGCCCCCTGCATGAAGATGCGCAAGCTACGGCAGGCGCAGTTCGGCATCGGCGGTTCCAACCCCCAGAACGTTGGTGGTCTCGTACGGGTCATGCAGCGCCCGCTCTTTGTGGATGCGCCACGCAGCGCGGATGACTTGAGAGCAGCTTTTTCCCTCTATTACAAAGGAATATCTATCGATTTTTCCCTGCCCGGTCCTCTGAGGCAAGCCCTGCTCGCCTACGCGGATTTTCGGCGGCGGCATGGATTGGACAATGGGGAGTCCGCTACGCCCGGGCGAACCAACTTGAAAGCGCGGGAGGAAGAGGAAGCCCTTCTGGGGAACATCGCGGCCGCTGTCCTGCAGCGGGCTGACGAGGCACGGGAAATGCTGCGGGATTATGCCGTTATGCTCCCGCAGGAACAGAATCCTGAAACAGGAACCGAGGCGCTGGTCTCGCCGGAGTTGAGGCCGATTGCGATGCGCGGCTTGCTTGATCCCGCCTTACGCGACAGTACATGGCCCCGCGATATGGCGTGGCTGGTGATCGGCGGCATGGAACATGCCTCATATGCCAACGGAAACCGAGTGATGGTTCTGGATGTGACGGCAACCGCGACGGTTGCGGGGCTTTTGGAGGAGGCGTTTCGATGAGCTATCTTGTCTTTCCCCGCGTGCGGGTTCAGGCCGCCAACATGCTTGCCGCCTCTTTCCTGATGGGCGGGCCGCCGGTCTTCGCTGCCTACGGCCTTGGTGAGGCGCTCTGCTTTCATCTGGGCGGAGGGGCTAAAGTGACGGGCATGGCTCTGATCCACCACAACCGCGAAGCGCTGGGGCAATCTTTTTATGGTGTCTTTTCGCCACAGCAACGGCGGGCGGCAGCGTTCACGTTCGGCAAGTCGGCCAACGGCAGCGACTACTCTTCGAAAAACCCGCACGCCCTTTCTTTGCAGCCCGTGGCCTGCGCCCATCTGCGCGTGAGCATCATCTGGGAACTGGAACAGGTGGCGGGCGTGAAGGAAGCCCGTGAGTTTCTGCACCGGGCGCGGCTTTCCGGCGGCCTCGTGACGGGGCACGGCGAAATCGTCCTCGAAGATTCTCTGGAGGCCGCGTTTGATCGCGTCGGGAACGGGTATGTCGTTACGGACAGACGAGATATGCTCGAAGACAAGGGCAAGAATCAGGCCGAACTTTTGGTGGAAGCGTTGGGAGCGCAGCCTTCGGCGGGCGAGGACAACACATGGCTGTCCGCAGCCTGCCTCGGCTACGCGGCGATCACGTCCTTTGAGCATCGCGGCGGAGCGCGCTGCGGATATACACATGCCTTTGCCGAGCCTCTGGTCGGCATGGTGCAATACCGTTCCTTGCGCCAGTGGCGGAAGGAAGCGGATGCGGAAGAGGCTCTCTGGCGTCCCGTGTGGCTGGATGATCGGCGGGGCGCATTCGTGCTGCGGCAAGAACAAACGGAACCTGAGGATATGTAAGGAGATACCATCATGGCAAAGAAAATGAATAAACTTCCGGGCGTACTGTCGTTTCAGCGCTGCCTTCTGGTGACGGATGGCCTCTTTTACAACGAATTGGACAATGGGAACCTGAGCCCTTTGTGGGTGATGAGGCACGGCATCCGTGGAACGCAGAACATCAACAAAGCCAGCAAAGAAGGACAAGCGGCTTCCGCCAGCGCCAAGCGAGATGAAGTATCCAATATCCAGACCACGGACAGCGCCAAACTCGACGCCAATGCGTCGGCCCTGCAAGTGCGTTTCAACCTGCGCGGCATGGACATACAAAAGGCATTGTTCGCTTGCGCCCCCGGACAGAAAGACTCCATGGATGACCTGAACGCCTTCAAGGCCGATCTGGCGGCGTTTGTCGACCGGGCCAAGGAGAGTGAGGCGCTGGTTCACCTGGCCTGCCGCTATGTGCGCAACATCGCCAACGGACGTTTTTTGTGGCGTAACCGCACAGTGGCAAGTTCCGCTACGGTTGAGGTGCTCTTGCCCGACGGTACGAAAAAAATGTTCGACGCGCTGGCGACTCCCTTCAATCATTTTGAAGAGGTAAGCGATGACGAGCGTACTGTGGCCGAAGTGCTGGCGCGCGGCTGGAAAGGCGATCCGACAACAGAATTACGGGTGACGGCCCACGTCGATCTGGGAGTCGGTGGGGCTGTTGAAGTCTTCCCTTCGCAAAACTACCTTGAGAATAAGGCACGCGGGTTTGCCCGCCCCCTGTATTGCGTAGGAGGCGCGCCGGACGGACAGGATCAGCACAGCGTACGCATCATGGGACAGGCGGCCTTGCGTGACCAGAAGATCGGCAATGCCCTGCGTACCATCGATACATGGTATCCGGCCTATGAGGAGCGCCGTGTGCCGCTGCCCGTGGAGCCCAACGGCGCAAGCCTCGATGCACAGGAATTCTTCCGCAACAAGGGCGATGCATCCGGCTTCAAGTTGATGCTCCGCGTGAGCGAGCTGGACCCCATGACGCCCGATGGGCTGTTCCTGCTGGCCTGCATTATCCGTGGCGGCGTCTTTTCGGGGAGTGAATGATCATGAGGCCCCAATGGTATTGTGATGCCCTGCCGCTGATCGTGGGAGGCGATACGGGCGCAAGCGGGCCGGTGCTGCGGAACCGAATGTTGAGCTTGCTGCACGGCATATTCACCCAGCGCCCCGGAGCATTTGCCGTCGCTTTCCCCGGGAGGGAACAACTGGCCGTATTGCCTCCCCCCTTGACGGGGGCGTTGCGCGTTTTCGCTTCCTCCCGTGAAGACATGGACTGGCTGGCGGAAAACGTGATTTCACAGCCGTGGTTCCGCGATTACGCCCGGTTGTCCTATCCACGGGCTGTCCCTGCCGACTTTTGCGGTGAGTGGGTACGTTTCGTCAGATACAGAGTGCCCTCTCTATCATCGGATCGTCATGAGGGCGAGGAACAAGGACTGTTGAGAAGACGACGCATGGAAACCGCCCGCAAGGCCAAAATGACGTATTTCATACTGCGCAGCGCAGGAACGGGACAGCGGTTCTCACTGGTGGTGAACCGTGAACAAGGAGAACCGCAACGGGAGGAATGCACACCCAACGGTTATGGGTTTTGTGTGACCAGCAGCCCCTTTAGCCTGCCGGAGTTGCCGTGGGCATGAAAAGGCACAGCGAACCACGGCCGCTTCAACTCTCCAAACGGGCCAATGTCTTTTATCTAGAACATGCCCGGGTAGTGCAGCAGGATGACCGTATCGTCTATCTGACGCAGGACGGGGGTGAGTTCGAGCAGATGTTCAACATTCCCGAACGGAACACGGCATTCCTGTTGCTGGGCAAAGGCACTTCCATCACGGATGCCGCTATGCGGCGTATGGCGGCATCCAACGTGATGGTGGGCTTTTGCGGAACGGGAGGATCGCTGCTGTTCAGTGTATGCGACATCGCTTTCATGACGCCGCAAAGCGAGTACCGCCCGACGGAATATATGCAGGCATGGGCGGAAATGTGGTTTGACCCCGCACGCCGAATGGAGAAAGCCCGTTGCTTCCTCAGGCGGCGCGCGCAGATGACGGCGGAGTGCTGGCGGGAAAACAGCTACCTGCAAAAACTGGGAATAGTACTGTCCGATGCCGTGCTGGAGCGTTTCCATTCGGATCTGGAACAGGCCAAAGATGTTCAGGAGCTTTTGCTGGCGGAGGCACGCTGGGCCAAACGTTTGTATGCGGATCTGCGCGAGGACATGGATTTTCATTCGTTCGCGAAGAAGGCGCGCGGCGTTCAACCTCAAAAGCGGATGTCTGCAACGGCTTTCTGGATCATGGCAACTATATCGCGTATGGGTATGCCGCTGTGGCGCTTTGTGGTCTTGGGATCAGTTTCGCCATGCCCATCCTGCACGGGAAGACGCGAAGAGGCGCACTGGTATTTGACCTCGCGGATGTGGTCAAGGATGGTTACGTCATGCCGCTGGCCTTCGAGTGTGCCAAAGAAGGAGAGACACAAAAAGATTTCCGGCAACGCCTTATCGAGCACTGCCAAGAGGAAGATGTTTTGGACTTTTTTTTTGACTTCATGAAAAACCTGTGTGTAAAAAACACATGATATAAACGTGTTACATCTAGCTCACCAAAACGAAACCTTCAGAAGGATTTGAATACAGTCTGCTGAAAAATAAGTATATTGTTTTCAAAAACTCTAGTTATCCGCCGAGTAGGCGGTTTAGAAGGGGAGGTTTGGAGGGGGAAGGAGGACCTTACTGTTATCCGCCGAGTAGGCGGTTTAGAAGTTGGCCTGAATGCCTATACTGGTCGCGGCAACGTTATCCGCCGAGTAGGCGGTTTAGAAGTTGACGATGCCGGGCAAGCCAGAGTGGCGGCCGTTATCCGCCGTGTAGGCGGTTTAGAAGATTATGAAGAACGTGTCCTGACTCCAGCAAGAGTTATCCGCCGTGTAGGCGGTTTAGAAGCCGTGGGATTTATGCAGAGGTGAATTTCGTTATCCGCCGTGTAGGCGGTTTAGAAAACCAAGCGGGAGGTTGTACCCCCGAAAGCCCCTTCCTCACGGTTGGGGCTTTTCACGTCTGCCCTTGACTATTGTTCTCCCAGTTTTTTCTTACAGGATAGCGAAACACAAAGGCCGTTCTGCTGGAGTTTGGGCGCTCTTTGTCTTTCTTTTTCCTCTTCTTTTTTTGATTATTTTTTTATAAACCCTGTAGATAGGGTTATAGACAGGTCAGAAAAAATCCAGTGTCCGTACTGTCGAGAGTGGATTTATCCTGATGCAATACTGTGCAGGTTTTGTGGAAAAGATTTGAAATAATACACAGACAAAAAAGGCGGATCTTCGGAACCGACTTTTTT